>OHXB01000140.1_pt1 | contig 18773 bp, 19 predicted proteins | sample 1579811 | NCBI WGS metagenome assembly OHXB01 (sample SAMEA3882533, study PRJEB24775) | human gut metagenome | biome: human-associated habitat; feature: intestine environment; material: feces | place: Netherlands | collected 2009/2010 | reverse complement strand
ATTCTTGAAGAAGTTCTGGGCGTTCTGGCTGGGGCTGAACCGCAGGTCCAGCGGAATGGTAACTTCCTTACCCTCATCGTACCAGTTGGGCACGGTGATGTTCTTCATCCCCTTTTGGGCCAGATAGAGGTTGGCGGAAAGCAGCTCGCCGTAGAGGCGGAGCTTTTCACTCTTGCCGCTGGCGGCCAGCTCTTCCTGCCGGGCCGCCTGCTTGCGGACCGCGCGCTCGTACATGTTGTGCACGGCCTTGTGCAGCTCCTTGCTCTTGGTGCGCAGGCGCTCGGCGCGGTCCTTCTCGGCATAGTAGCCCTCGAGCAGGGCGTTGAAGGACGGCCATTCCTTTATAATATAGGTATCGCCGTACTGCATGGGCCGGAAGAAGGTGAACTCCACCGGCTTGCCGTCCGGGGCGGTCACGCTGCAGGGACAGCCGCCGTTGTGGTGGAGCTCCTTCAGCTCATCAATGGCGGCCATCAGCTTCCGCTTCTGCGCATCGTCCAGCTCGTTGGCCAGCAGGTGTTCCCCGTCGAAGGCGCGCCAGGCGGCTTCCCGGCAGACCACCGGGCCGACACCGGCCACGGTCTTGTTCAGAGCATCGGCCACAGGCAGGTCCCGCTCACAGGCCGCCGCCACGATGGACGCCGCACTGACCGCCAGAAAATCGGGCCGGGCAGGCTTGGGGGGCGTGGTATAGGGCAGACCGGGCAGGAGCTGACGGACATCGCTGTCCTCAAAATCCACCCGCTTGAGGGCGTCGATGATCTTTCCATTCTGCACCAGCACCAGATTGGAGTAGCGGCCCATCAGCTCGGCGCAGAGGATGTTCTGCACCAGGTCCCCCATCTCGTTGGTGCACTGGAAGGTAAAGTACACGATGCGGTCACCCGGCTCCATCCGCACATCCAGCAGCCTGCCGCCGGTCAGATGCTTGCGCATCAGCATACAGAAGGAGGGCGGTGTCTCGGGGTTCTCGAAGCTCTCTTCGGTCAGGCAGACCCGGGCCGAGCCGCTGCGTGCCGAGAGCAGCAGCGCATAGGTCTCGGTGCGGGTGCGCAGGGTCAGCACCAGTTCATCGCGGGTCGGCTCAAACAGTTTTGCGATCTTCGCATCGGTCAGGGTCGTTTTCAGTTCTGCCGCCGTCAACGCCAGCGTTGCAGCATCCAAAGCCATATTCTTCCCTCACTCTCCTTCTTTTATATATAAGTATAGGGGTCTCGGTTCGCGGTGCTCACCAGCACCTCCAGTTCCGGGAACGCCGCCCGCAGCCTTTCGGCCACGGCTGCCGTCACCGGGAACTCGGTGGCGTAGTGCCCCGCCGCGATGAGCGACAGGCCCAGCCGGGCCGCGTCGCAGGCGTGGTGGTGGTTGGCCTCACCGGTCAGCAGGCAGTCCGCCCCCACGGCGATGGCCTCTTCGAACAGGCTCCCGCCTGCTCCGCTGATGACGGCCAGCCGTTGCACGGGCATCCCGCTGTCGGTGTACTTCACCTGGACTGCAGGGCCGGTTTCAGGCCGATTGCACCGCTTGCCCAGCGCGTCCTGCGCCTTTTGGGCCAGCTCCGGCACCGTGATGAGGTCCACTTCGCCCACGCGGCCGCAGCCGCCCGCGAAAGGCTCCCAGTTCCGCATCCCGAACATGCCCGCCAGCACCTCGTTGACACCGCCCTCGGCTGCGTCCAGGTTGGTGTGCATGCAGATGGCCGAGATGCCGTTCTGCACCAATTGGAAGGGCACATCTTTCGGTGCCAGCCGCTTGAGCGGGCTGAAGATGACCGGATGGTGGGCCACGATGAGCCCACAGCCCTTGGCGGCGGCTTCCTCCACCACGTCCGGGGTGATGTCCAGCGTGACCAGCACCCGGTCCACCGGTCTACAGCAGTTCACCAGAAGGCCGGGGTTGTCCCAGCTTTCGGCCAGTTCCAGCGGCGCGATGCGCTGCATCGCTTCATAAAGTTCGTTGACTGTTCTCATAGTTTCACCCGCTTTCCCCTCTCCGTCATCGCTGCGCGATGCCGCTCTCCCCCGAAGTGGGAGGGTTTGGCGGTCCACACAGCGCATCTCTTTATGCCCAGGGCTCTCCCTTCGGGAGAGCTGGACGCGAAGCAGCCTGAGAGGGTGAGGATTCTAACAACGTGTCGATCTCTTCGGCCAGTGCGGTCCCATCCGGCACACCCAGTCGGAACCGGGGGAGCTTGGCTTTCTGCCAGGCCGCATAGCCCGCGCCCTCCGGCCACTCGCCGGTCCTGCCGAACAGGCATTCGGTGAAGGAGGCTTCCTTTCGCTCGCCGGTGTACTCTGCGGCCATCACCGCATACCAGCGGCCCGCCGCCTGCACAGGGCGGTCGGCTGCAAGGGCAAAGCCGTGTGCCCACAGCCAGCGCCGAAGTTCGCTGTGGCGGGTGGCAGGCACCAGGACCAGCCGCGGCCCGCCGGGCTGCATCACCCACGGTGCCTGTTCGATGATCTCCCACGTCGTCTGCGCGGAGACACCCGCCAGCACGATGGTTCCCACTTCCCCCGCCGACAACACAGAAAGACCGTCGCCGAGCCGAAGCTCAGCGCGGTCTTCGCAGCCTGCATGTTCCAGCGTCTGTTTTGCTTTGGCCAGCGGGCCGGGGCGCAGGTCGGCACCGATGACCTTCGGGTAATTCCCCGAAGCCGCCAGCACCGCCGTCAGCTTGCCGTGGTCGCAGCCGATGTCGGCCACAGGCCTGCCCGGCAGCACCAGTTCTGCCGCCGCTGTCAGACGCGCATCCAGTGTGGGCAGCATCAGGCCTTCTTTGCAGCCAGGTGCTCGTTCAGCTTCCCGATGAGCTCATCGCAGTCCACGCCGTGCACCTCGCAGGCCTCCTCGATGGTCTCGCCGCGGGAAGCCGGGCAGCCCAGGCAGTGCATCCCGATCTCCATGAAGTAGGGTGCGGTGGTCTGGTCCATATCCAGAATATCACCGATGATGGTCTCGCGGGTAACCTGCTTCACGGCAGCCTTCTTTTCGTCCTTGTCCTTCTTGAGCATATCAAAAATATCAAACATGATGGTATTTCCTTTCTGTTTCGGTCATTTCGCCAGCCAGACGGCCGACCATATATACTATACCCTATTACTAGGTTTATTTTCAAGTATTCTTGTAAATTTTAACGTTTTGGCTCTGTACGACCGCTCCGCGATGCCTGCTCCCCAGAAACCGTAAAGCAGCATGTAGTACAACCTCTCAGTCTCGCCTGCGGCCCGCCAGCTCCCCTGGTAGGGGAGCCTTTGGCAAGAAGGCGAAGTTTGCGGGATGCCAAGGCCTCTCCTACCAGGAGAGGTGTCACCGAAGGTGACGGAGAGGTTTTGGCGCAAAAAGCCCCCTCTGCCTTGCGGCAGAGGGGGCCACGCGATTCAAACTTGTAAAATCAGCGCTTAGTTCTGCTTCATGCGAGCGAAGCAGTCAGAGCAGTAGACCGGACGGTCCTCACGGGGCTGGAAGGGAACCTTGCAAGCCTTGCCGCAAGCTGCGCAGACAGCATCGAACATCTGACGGTCGCCGCCGTTGTTGCCGCCACGGACGCCGTTCTTGCGGGCGTCACGGCAGGGCTTGCAGCGCTGGGGCTGGTTCTCAAAGCCGCGAGATGCGTAGAACTCCTGCTCACCAGCAGTCCAAACAAACTCCTTGCCGCAGTCTTTGCAAACTAAAGTCTTGTCTTCGAACATAGTAGTATCTCCTCTTTGTTTAGTTCTTGCCCACGGAAGGATTGTAACCATACCTTTGGTTTTTAGGGACCATCGCGCTGATCGTAAGCTACCAGGGGCTTGAATGATAAAACATCCTCTAGCTGAGGACTCCCCTATTGTACCGTTCTTTTTTGGATTTGTCAACCAAAAAACAACCCTTCGCCTTTCTTTTTGTGGATTCCGCCCAATAAGACAGACTTTGCATCGTTCAAAACAGCAAAAGAGCCGCGCTCCCCTGCGGAAACGCGGCTCTTGCAATGCGGCTTTGGAGGTTCGATTATTTCTTCTCGATGACTTCCTTGGTGTCGCGGGCGATCATCAGCTCCTCGTCGGTAGCGATGACCAGCGTGCGGACCTTGGCACCCCAGGCAGTGATCTCGCAGACATCGCCCTGCGGGTGCTTGTTCTTTTCGGTGTCGATGCGGATGCCCAGCCAATCCATGTGGTGGCAGATCTTTGCGCGGGCGATGGCGTCATGCTCGCCGATGCCGCCGGTGAAGACGATGGCGTCCACACCGCCCATGGCGGCAATGTAGCTGCCGATGGTCTTCTTGATCTGATAGTTCAGCATATCGGAAGCCAGCTGTGCGCGCTTGTTGCCGGCAGCAGCTGCCTCTTCAACGTCACGCTTGTCGCTGGAAACACCGGAGATGCCCAGCAGGCCGGACTTCTTGTTCAGGATCTCGTCCAGCTGGTGGCCGGTGATGTTCAGGGTATACTTCAGGTAGTTGACCACAGAGGGGTCCAGGTCACCGCAGCGGGTGCCCATCATCAGGCCGGCCAGCGGGGTCATGCCCATGGAGGTATCGACGACCTTGCCCTGGTCCACAGCGGCGATGGAGGAACCATTGCCCAGGTGGCAGGTGATGAGCTTCAGGCGCTCAATGGGTTCTTCCAGATACTCTGCAGCCTTGTATGCAACGTACTTGTGGCTGGTGCCGTGGAAGCCGTAGCGGCGGACGCCGTACTTCTCGTAGTACTCATAGGGGATGGCATACATATAAGCCTTCGGGGGCATGGTGCTGTGGAACGCAGTGTCGAAGACGGCGACCATCGGGATGTTGCCGAACACCTTGCGGGCAGCCTCGATGCCCAGGATGCCTGCGGGGTTGTGCAGGGGAGCCAGAGGGCTCAGCTCGCGGATGGTGTTGATGACATCATCGGTGATCAGGCAGCTGGCCTTGAACTTCTCGCCGCCGTGGACGACGCGGTGGCCGATGGCATCGATCTCGCTGACATCGTTGATGCACTTGCCCTCGCCGGTGGTCATCTTCTTGACGACCTCAGCAAACGCCTCGGTGTGGGTGGGGAAGATCGCCGGGGTGGTGGCCTTGTGGCCGTTTGCCTCGTGGGTGATCATGCTGCTCTCCATGCCGATGCGCTCGCACAGGCCCTTGCACAGCACCTTCTCGCCGTCCATATCGATCAGCTGATATTTCAGGGAAGAAGAACCGCAGTTAATAACCAGAACTTTCATCTTCTTGTGCCTCCATATTGTTTTTCCACCCGCCGGAACGGGCAGAATTTTACAGATTCCTAAAAATATTATATAATAGGTCTGCCCCCTTTTCAAGCCGTAAACGAGGCAAAGGGTTCTACAAAGTATCCCATCTTTTTTGTACATCCTGCCCAGAATCCGCAGTATATTGCCATTTTTTGTTGTTAGTCTGACATATATTTCACAATGTGTCTGTCGATGCGTTTTGATTTTGAATCGAACCTCTCAGTCCGCGCTCTGGCGCGGCCAGCTCCTCTGATGAGGGGAGCCCGACCGAGGAATTGAGGTGCACTTCTATGAAACTGGCCGGTATCATTGCCGAATACGATCCCTTCCACAACGGCCATGCCTGGCAGCTGGCGCAGGCCAGAGCGCTGGGGGCCGAACAGGTCGCCGTGGCCATGAGCTGCGGGCTGACCCAGCGGGGCGCGCTGCCCCTGCTGCCGGAGGCCGTCCGCGTCCGCGCGGCGCTCACCTGCGGGGCCGACTTCGTCTTCGCCCTGCCCGCCCCCTGCGCCGGGACCGGGGCCGAAGCCTTTGCCCGCGCAGGAGTACGGCTCCTTTCCGCCGCCGGGTGCGACGCGCTGGTCTTCGGGGCCGAGACGCCGGACGCCGCCCTCCTGATGCAGGCAGCCCGCGTCCTGCTGTGCACGGACTACCGCGCCGCCCTCAAGGCCCAGCTGTCCGACGGTGCCAGAAACTTTGCTGCCGCGCGGCAGGCTGCGGTGGAAGCGCTCTGCCCCGGCACTCCACTGGCCGCCCTGCTGGACAAGCCCAACAACAACCTGGCCGTGGAATACTGCAAGGCCATCCTCGAACTGGCCCCCGCCATGACGCCGGTCCCGCTGCCCCGCCAGGGCGCAGACCACGGGCAGGAACTGGCCCCGGACGCTGTCCGGTTTGCCAGCGCCAGCGCCCTGCGGAAGCTCTGGCAGACCGGCGGGGCGGATGCCGTGGCCCCTTATGTGCCCGAAGCTGTCCTTCCCTTCTACCGGGAGGCCTTCGCCGCCGGGCAGTACACCGATTTTGACGCGGCAGGCCGCTGCGAGCTGGCCCTGCTCCGCTCCCGCTGCGTAGGGCAGACGCCGTTTGCTGCCGTGCGGGGTGTTTCAGAGGGGCTGGAACACCGGCTGGAGCGGGCCGTGCGGGCCAGCACCACCCACGAAGAGCTGCTAGACGCCCTGACCACCGTGCGCTATCCCCGCGCCCGGATGCGCCGCCTTGCCATGGACGCCGCGCTGAGCTATGACGACGCCCTGCCCGCCCTGCCGCCTTATCTCCACCTGCTGGGGGCCAACCGGGAATCCCTTTCTTTATTAAAGGAAGCACACCTTCCCGTCTCGCACGCGCTGATGCGCCTGAAGGACGAAAACGACGCCTGCGCCCGGATGGTCTCCGCCCAGCTCACGGCCAGCGATTTTTCCGCGCTCTGCCGGAAAACACCGGAGCCTATGGGCAGCGCACTTCGTCAAAAAATTATCTTTTTGACGAAGTGACAAAATTTTTCGCAAAAAATTGGCAGATACGCTCTTGTATCACGAGGGGCATCCGGTGTAGAATAATAGAGAACATTGGATACAACGAAGCGTCCCCAGAATGGGCGCAAGAGGAGGAACTGCATGGCACTTCATGTTCTGGACGAAGCCAACCGCTGCCTCGGCTGCAAAAAGCCGATGTGTCAGCAGGGCTGCCCCATCCACACCAACATCCCGGAGGTCATCCGTCTGCTCAAGGCAAACGAGCTGGATGCCGCAGGCCGGATGCTGTTCGAAAACAACCCCCTGACCACGGTCTGCTCTCTGGTCTGCAACCACGAGAACCAGTGCGAGGGCCACTGCATCCGCAACCGGATGCCCAGCCACGACCCGGTCCACTTCTCCATCATCGAGGACTACATCTCCACCACCTATGCCAACAAGATGGTGGCCGGCCCCTCCCCCAAAAACGGCATGAAAGCCGCTGTGGTCGGCGCCGGCCCTGCCGGCCTGACCATCGCGGTGCTGCTGGCGCGCTGGGGCTACGACATCACCATCTTTGACGCCCGCGACAAGATCGGCGGCGTCATGCGGTACGGCATCCCCAACTACCGCCTGCCCGACAGTGTGCTGGACGACTTCCAGTATCACCACCTGGACCTGAAGGGGATCCGCTTCCGCCCCAACACCGCCATCGGCAAGACCATCACCATCGACGATCTCTTCCGCGACGGTTACAGGAGCGTCTTCATCGGTGCCGGTCTGTGGAAGGCCAACGCCATGCACATCAAGGGCGAGACCCTGGGCAATGTGGCGTTTGGCATCGACTACCTGGCCAACTCCAAGGCGTTCCACCTGGGCAGCGACATCGCCGTCATCGGTGTGGGCAACTCCGCCATGGACTGCGCCCGCACCGCCATCCGGAACGGTGCCCGCCATGTGACCTGCTACGCCCGCCGCGATGAAACCTGCATCAGCGCCTCCGAGTACGAGGTGCGCTACGCCAAACTCGAAGGCGTGGGCTTCCGCTTCTGCAAGGCTCCCGTCGAGATCCGCGAGAACGGCCTCATCTGCCGCGACACCGTCAAGGGCGAGGACGGCAAGTTCACCCAGGTGGAGGGCAGCGAGACCTTCTACCCCCACACCGGCGTCATCGTCTCGGTGAGCCAGGGTTCCGAGAGCAACCTCGTCAAGACCACCACCGGCATCGAAACCAACCAGCGCGGCCTGCTCACCGTCAGTGAGGACGGCAGCACCACCCGCCCCGGCGTCTTTGCAGGCGGCGATGCGGTCATGGGTGCCCGCACCGTCGTCGAGGCTGTGGCCATCGCCAAGCAGGTGGCGCAGTCCATGGACGAGTATATGAAGAGCCTGCCCGCTGATACCACCCCCGACCCCTACGCCGGCATCCCCACCTTCGAGACGCCCACCTCGGATGTGCTCGGCAAACAGAACATCGAATGAACCCAGCCAGCCCGGCCCCGCCGCCGGGCTGGCTTTTTATGTCGGATCTGTAAATATTCGGAGCCTTTTACATTCTTAGCCAATTCTTAGTTGCCCTGCATCGTCATTTCTTGTATACTAAAGATAAATCACAGCGTGATTATTCCAAAGAGGATACCTGTTTTTGTCATTCCGACGCAAAACAGGTCCAGAAAGGTCGGTGGACACTATACGCAAAGGTTCGCTTCCCAAACTGCGGGAAAAACTGCTCGAAGCACTGCAGGCCGTGCTGCCCATCGTGGCGATCGTGCTGGTGCTCTGCTTTTCCATCGCGCCGGTCTCCCCCAGCATCCTGCTCTGCTTTCTGCTGGGTGCAGCCATGATCATCGTGGGCATCATGTTTTTTACCCTGGGTGCCGAGATGAGCATGAGCCCCATGGGCGAGCGGGTGGGCGCGGTGCTGACCCGGAGCCGCAGCGTCCCCCTCATCATCGGGGTGGGTTTTGCGCTGGGCTTCCTCATCACCATCTCTGAGCCAGACTTGCAGGTCCTGGCCAACCAGGTCCCCTCCATCCCCAACATGACGCTCATCCTCTCGGTCGCGGCGGGCGTGGGCTTCTTCCTCGTCGTGGCCTTCCTGCGCATGCTGCTTGGCATCGCGCTGCCCAAGCTCCTCGTCGTGTTCTATGGGCTGATCTTCGTGCTGGCGGCCTTCGTGCCCAAAGAGTTCCTGGCCGTCGCCTTTGACTCCGGCGGCGTGACCACCGGCCCTATCACGGTGCCCTTCATCATGGCGCTGGGCGTCGGTGTGGCCGCCATCCGAAGCGACCGCCACGCGGCGGACGACAGCTTCGGCCTCGTGGCCCTCTGTTCGGTCGGCCCCATCCTGGCCGTTCTGCTGCTGGGCATCCTGTTCCGGGCCAGCGACAGCGCCTACGTCCCGCCCATCCTGCCCGATGTGGGCGACTCGGTGGAGCTGTGGCAGCTGTTCCATGTCAGCTTGCCCACTTACTTCAAAGAGATCGCCACCTCGCTGCTGCCCATCGTGCTGATGTTCGGTGTCTTCCAGCTGGTGGCCCTCAAACTCGACCGCCGGACGCTGGGCCGCATCGGCGTGGGCCTGGCCTATACGTACATTGGCCTTGTGCTGTTCCTCACCGGAGCAAACGTTGGTTTTATGCCAGCGGGTAATTATCTGGGCCAGGTGCTGGCCGGGCAGACCTTCCGCTGGCTCCTCGTTCCCATCGGGATGCTCATCGGCTACTTCATCGTCAAGGCCGAGCCGGCGGTCTACGTCCTGAACAAGCAGGTCGAGGAAATCACCGACGGTGCCATCTCCGCCGGGACGATGGGCGCGGCCCTCTCGGCCGGTGTCTCCCTCTCGGTCGGCCTCGCCATGGTGCGGGTGCTCACCGGGATCTCCATCCTGTGGTTCCTCATCCCCGGCTATGCGTTCGCCATCGGCATCTCGTTCGTGGTGCCCAAGCTCTACACTGCCATCGCGTTCGATGCGGGCGGCGTTGCATCCGGCCCCATGACGGCCACCTTCCTGCTGCCGCTGGCGCAGGGTGCCTGCGCGGCGGTGGGCGGCAACATCGTCACCGATGCGTTCGGCGTGGTGGCCATGGTCGCCATGACGCCCCTCATCACCGTGCAGCTCATGGGCCTGATGGCGCAGCTCAAGCAGCGCCGCGCCCGCAGCGCACAGCCGGTGCACACCACCCCCGCGCTGGCCTTTGCCGATCTGCCGGATGACGCCATCATCGAGCTGTAAGGAGGTCTTTGCGTGAATTCACTTTACTGGCTGGTCACCATCACCGACCGCCGCTCCACCGACGCCTTTCTGGCTCTGTATGCCGAGTTCGGCGTCACGGTCAGCCTGCGCACCGTCGGCTCCGGCACCGCCGTGCAGGAAACGCTTTCCACCCTCGGCTTGGAAAAGACCGAGAAAGCCGTCCTCTTTGCCATGATCACCGCCGACACCTGGCCCAGGCTCCAGAAGGGCCTGCGCCGCAAGCTGCAGATCGACGTGCCCGGCACCGGCATCGCCTTCATCGTGCCGGTCAGCAGCATCGGCGGCAAGCGCGCCCTGCAATTTCTGACCGAACACCAGACCTTCACCGTAGAGGAGGAGAGCACCTTGAAAGATACCCGCTATGAGCTGCTGCTCGTCATCGCCAACCAGGGCCACACCGGTTCCATCATGGATGCGGCCCGCGCCGAGGGAGCCGGCGGCGGCACCGTCATCCACGCCAAGGGCACCGGCATGGAGGGGGCCGCCCACTTCATGGGGGTGGAGCTGGTCAACGAAAAGGAGCTGGTCCTCATCGTCTCCCGCACCGCCCAGAAGAACGCGATCATGAAAGCCATCATGCGCAAGGCCGACCCCAAAGCCGGGGCCATCGTCTTCTCCCTGCCCGTCACCGATACGGCGGGCCTGCGGCTTCTGGATGAAGAATCATAATCCTAACAAGAAGAACGGCACCCGGTGGGTGCCGTTCTTCTTGTTATTGCATCTTATTGCATCGCAGGCGTGGATTTTTTCATATTTATCCTGTATCATAGGAGAAAGGAGGGATCTTCTATGAACTACACGCATCGCCGCCAGCTCTTCTGGAACAGCCTTGTCATCGTCCTTGGCAACGCGCTCTACGCGCTGGCGGTCGCCTTATTTCTGGAGCCTGCCGGGCTCGTGACCGGCGGTGCCACCGGCATCGCGCTGGCCTTCGGGCGGCTGACGGGCCTGTCTGTCTCCGGCTTTCTGCTGGTGTTCAACCTGGCCATGCTGGTCTGGGGCTGGGCCGTTCTGGGCCGCGCCTTTGCGCTGAACACGCTGGCCAGCAGCATCCTCAGCCCCGTTTTTCTTGCGCTGTGGGAGCGGCTTCTGGCCGACCGCGTCCTCACCGAGGACATCTTCCTGTGCACGGTCTTCGCGGGGCTGGGCATCGGCGTGGCACTGGGGCTGGTCATCCGGGCCGGTGCTTCCACCGGCGGCATGGATATCCCGCCGCTGGTGCTCCAGAAATGGTTCCGCCTGCCGGTGTCTCTCACGATGATGGTCTTCGACATCGCCATCCTGCTGGTGCAGGCGCTCTTCAGCCCGCCGGAACAGGTGCTCTATGGCATCGTGATGGTCATCCTGCACACCATCGTCATGGACAAAATGCTCCTTCTGGGCGACAGCCGCACCCAGGTCAAGATCGTCAGCGCCCGGTCGGACGAGATTCGGGATACCATTCTGGAGCAGATTGACCGGGGCGTGACCATCCTGCACGGCGAGGGCGGCTACACCCACGAGCCTACTGAGGTGCTGCTCAGCGTCGTTTCCAACCGGGAGCTGCCCAAGCTCGAAAAGCTCGTCCATTCCATCGACCCGGAATGCTTTCTCATCGTCAGCCGCGTCACCGAAGTCAGTGGGCGCGGTTTCTCGCTGGAAAAGCAGTATCAATAAAATCAAACGGAGGTACCCACTATGAATCAGTTTACCCATCCCGTCGGACGGCGCAGCGCCACCCTGACCGGCTATGTCCAGCAGACCAGCAGCGCCCTGCCCAATCTGAATGTCTGCCCCGCCGTCCTCATCTGCCCCGGCGGCGGCTATGCCTATTGCACCGACCGCGAGGCCGAGCCAGTGGCGCTGGCCTTTCTGAATGCCGGTTACAACGCCTTCGTGCTGCGGTATACCGTCAGCACCAGCTGCCCCGGTGCCGAGGTGTTTGACAATGCGCTGGCCGAGGCAGAAGAGTCGCTCATCTACCTGCATGACCACGCGGAAGAGCTCCACATCGACCCGGACAAGATCGCCGTGCTGGGCTTTTCCGCCGGTGCCCACCTGACCGGTGCATTGGGCACCATGGGCCGTATCCGCCCCGCCGCCCTGCTGCTGGGCTACGGCGTCTACGCCGCGGACGGTGTCGCCATGGGCGTCCAGATGCCCAATGTGCTGAACCACATCGACGCCCAGACACCGCCGTCCTTCCTGTTCGCGACCCAGGGCGACCGGCTCGTGCCCGCCTCGAACTCGCTGGACTTTGCCTCCCGCCTGGCGGCGCTGCACACCCCCTATGAGATCCACATCTTCTCCTACGGCGACCACGGTGCTTCGCTGGGCACACTCAACGTCACCGCGCCCCGCAGCTATGAGAACCCGGATCTCGCCCACTGGTTCCCGATGGCCCTGCGCTTTCTGGAGCACATCTTCCGGCATGACGAGCTTGTGCCCCAGCCCGCAGAGGCCACGGAGTACGGCCCGGACATGCGGATCGGCAAGCTGCTGGATGACCCCGCCAGCGCCCCGCTGCTGGCAGAGCATCTGCCGGAGCTGGTCGAACTTGTCCAGACCTATCCCGACTGCCGCGCCCTGACGCTGAAGAAGTTCCAGCTCTTCACCCAGACCCTCCCGCAGGAGCGCTTTGACGCCTGCGTCAAGGCACTGACTGCACTCAACTAAGCAAAAACGAGGCTGCCCGTATCCCGCGGACAGCCTCGTTTTTTGTTTCTTTTTTACAACAGCGGTGCCAGCACTTTGAGCAGCATGCCCAGCGCACGGAACAGCCACCGCCCCTGCCAGATGCTTCTGGGGTCGTTTTCCACGGTGCGGCACTGTTCCAGTGTCGCCTGAAAATCCGCCTCGATGTCCCGGATGCAGGGAGCATCCGTCAGCCAGACCGCATCTTCAAAGTGGTGGTACAGGCTGCGGTAATCGAGGTTGATGGTGCCCACCACAGCCTCCCGGTCGTCCACGACAAAGACCTTTGCATGAACAAAGCCCGGCGTCCACTCGCTGATCTTCACCCCCGAATCCAGCAGGGACGAATAATGGGTCTTGGCCAGCGAGTTTGCAAACTTTTTGTCCGCGATGCCAGGCAGGATGAGGTGGACGTCCACACCGCGCTCGGCGGCAAACTTCAGGGCCGTTTCCAGCTCGCCGTCTAAAATCAGATAGGGCGTCATGATGTGGATGTACCGCCGCGCTCGGTTGAGCAGGTCGATGTAGACCATCTCGCCCACCCGCTCACCATCCAGCGGGCAGTCCCCATAGGGAGCCGCCGTGCCTCTGGCATTTTCCGGCACCGGGATGGGCTCGGCCAGAAAGGCGTCGAACTCCGGCTCTTTCAGGATGCACCACATTTGCAAAAACAGCGCGGTCAGCGAGCGGACTGCCTCGCCCTCCAGCATGATAGCGGCATCCTTCCAGCGGCCATACTTTTCCACCTGGTTGATGTACTCATCGGCCAGGTTCACGCCGCCGGTAAAGCCCACCCGCCCGTCGATGACCAGGATCTTCCGGTGGTCGCGGTAATTGTAGTGGGTAGAGACGAACGGCTGCACCGGACTGAATACCTTGCACCGGATGCCCAGCGCTTCCAGCCGCCGGGGGTAATCGCGCGGCAGGGTCGAGAACTCGCAGGTGCCGTCGTACATCACCCGGACATCCACCCCCGCTGCGGCCTTGCGGGCCAGCACTTCCAGCACCCGGCCCCAGAACAGCCCCTCGTCGATGATAAAGTATTCGACGAAGATGTACTTTTCTGCCGTTTCCAGCTGGCGCAGCAATTCCTCGAACTTGGCCTCGCCGCTGGGGAAATAGGTCATGGCGGTGTTCTCATACACCGGGAAGCCGCCGCCCCGCCCATACAGATAGGTCGCCAGCGACGCCGCGCCGGGTTCGGACGCTTCCAGCTTCTGGACGACCGATTGGTTTTGCGGCAGCTGGGTGCGCAGCACATCTTCCAGTTCCAGCAGCCGTTTGCGCAGGATGTTGTGGCCGAAGTTGCTCTTCACATAGAAGAACAGCGGCACACCCACCACCGGAAAGAGCGCAATGACCACCATCCAGGTGATCTTTGCACTGTTGTCCATCTTGCTGTTCAGCAGGTAGAGGACCATGGCCGCCGTGACGACCACACTGCCGCCGAAGTAGTGGGGCAGCAGATTGCCGAACCAGCGGAAGATGCTGACCAGCAGCCCCACCTGAAGCAGCAGGAGCAGCAGCACCAGCCCGAACCGGCTGAAGATGGCGTGAATGACCCCCTTCTGACTCTTTTTCAGCAGCCGGAGGCCGCCGTCCTCAAACTTCTGGGCGTAGCTTTTGACATTTTGTTTCAATTCGTCCTTCTGCATGGCAGCTCACCTCCTGCGCAGGGTCACAGCGAACATTCCCTGCGCGGCATGGCAGGCCTCCACCAGCGCCTTGGGCTGGCAGCAGAGGCCGTGGTCGTGCCATGGGTCATTGAACCAGTAATGCTCTGCATCGTAGCCCACCAGCAGCAGGCAGTGCTCGTTGCACTTCCAGGCAAAGTCGGTGCCGTCGGCCAACAGCCAGTGGTCCCGCTGTTCGGGCACCGGCTGAAAGTCCAGCGTCGCCCAGAACACCACCGGCATCCCGGCGTCGATGTACCGGCAGAGTTCCGCCGCCGTCTTGCCGCTCTCGTCCACCACCTCGAACTGCCCGGCCGCGCCCTCGTGTTCCAGCGCATTGTTCAGTGCCCGGACGATGCAGGGCGCATAGCAGCCGTAGCCGGTGTGGTCGTGCGGGTCACCGGGGTAGACCTGCCATGGGTCCGGGCCGTAGAGTTTCCCATCCTGCTCCCAGTAGGGAGCATGGGGCAGGTCCCGCTCGATGAAGGTGTCCGGGTCGATCCGGATGCCCATCGCCTGCAGCAGCATCACTGCGCTGATGCTCTCGCAGCCGTTCACCCAGCGGTCTGTCTGGTCAATGTAGGGTGCCAAAACGATTTTTTTCATCAAATTTCCTCCAAGAGCATGGTTTGCTCTGTCAAAAACCGCGTTTTTGTGTTATGATAGGCAGTAAGATACAGTGTTTCTATTATAACTTATTTTGACCGGTTTTTCTACCGAAATCGGCAGGCGGGAGGATTTTGGAGCATGAACAATCTCATCATCGGCATCGCGGGTGGTTCGGGCAGCGGCAAGACCACACTGGCCATCCGGCTCAAGGAACGGTTCGGGGAGGACGAGGTGCGTCTGATCTCCCACGACAGCTACTACAAGCGCCACGACGAGCTGCCCTTTGCGGAGCGCTGCAAGCTGAACTATGACCATCCGGATGCGTTTGACAACGACCTGCTTATCGAGCACCTGCAGGAGCTGAAGGCGGGCCGCGCCATCGACTGCCCGGTCTACGCCGACCACAACCGCAGCAGCGAGGTGCAGCACATCGAGCCGGCCCCCGTCCTCATCGTGGAAGGCATCCTGCCCCTGGCCGAGCCGGAGCTTTGCAAGCTGTTTGACTACAAGATCTATGTGGACACCGACGCCGATGAGCGCATCCTCCGCCGCATCCTGCGGGACGTCAAGGAGCGCGGTCGCTCGCTGGACAGCGTCATCACCCAGTACCGCACCACGGTCAAGCCCATGCACGAAGCCTTTGTGGAGCCCAGCAAGCGCAACGCCGACATCATCATCCCCAACGGCGGCGAGAACGGCCCCGCCATCGAGATGCTGGCCCACCACATCCGCAGTCTGATCCAGAAGGCTAACATACAGTAACATTTTCCGATACCACACAGCCGCCCCGCCGCGTTGTATTCTCAACGCGGCGGGGCGGCTGTTGTTATGGTCTTCGCTTGTATTTCAGGGGCGTCTGCACCTCAGCGCGGATGCGGGTCAGATAATTCCGCGTCTCTTCGGTGCTGCGAAGGATGGCGTCGAGCTGGGCCTTCTGTTCCCCGGTCATGCCCTCATCCTCGGCCAGAAGCTCGGCATTGCCCTGAATGACAGTCAACGGCGTCTTCAGCTTGTGAGACAGTTGGATGATGCTCTCCCGCTGCCGATGCTCCATTTCCCACTGGGTCTGCAGGCTGTCGGTCAGTTCCTCGCCCATCAGCTGCAACGCACGCAGAGCCTCATCGTACTCCCGCACCTTTGCCCCGGTAAAGTCGATGTCCTCGATGCCCTTTTTTTCGGCCACCTGCCGGGATGCCTCCGTCAACCGAGCCGTCTCCCGTCTCAGAAACGCGCCGGAACGGTGGGTGCTCCACGCGACCACCCCCACCAGCAGGAAAATGCCCAAGATCAAGTGCATCGTCTGCACATCCGGCAGAATATCGCGCAGAGTTGGGTCTGCATAGGGCACTGCGTAGTCAAATTGCAGCAGACAAACCGTCCCGTCCTGCAATCTCGCGCGCAGATAATACTGTTCGTATCCAATCTCCCAGCGAAGATCCCCCGTCCACTCCCGCATTGCCTTTTGCAGATGGGAACTGTCCATGTTGGTGGCAAGCACCGTATTCCCCTCTGCATCAATCAGCACATACCGGCACAGCGGGTCCAGCTCAGCCGGGTCAAATGTTTTCGCCGTCCGGTACGGCAGGATGTTCTGTACGGCCTCGTTCGAGACCCGCGCTGCCCGGTTGGCCGGAAGAAGCCATCCGCTGTCGATGCACAAAAAAAAACAGCAGGAACCAAAGCACCGCTGCCACAATGCAGCTCACCGCTGTCTGCACAAGATACCCCAGCAGCACGGCCCACAGCGAGATCAGTTTTCGCTTTTCCATTGATAGCCCACTCCCCACACCGTCTTCAACAGCGTCTCCGGTGCCCCTGCGGCCCGCAGCTTGACCCGGATGTTTTTGATATGCTGGGTGATAGCGGTGTCGTCCGCTGTTCCATCCACGCCAAACACGGCTTCGTAGATCTGTTCCTTGGTGAAGGTCTGCCCGGCATGAAGCGCCAGATACTCACAGATAGCGTACTCCGAGCGGGTCAGCGGCAGTTCTTTTTCTGCGTAGGACGCCGATTTGCCCGTCATATCAAAGCTCACCCCGCTACGCACCATCCGGTATACCGGAACACGATTCTGCCGCCGCAGATGGGCCGCGACCCGCGCCCGCAGTTCGCTCACCCGGAAGGGCTTGGTCAGGTAGTCATCTCCCCCAATGCCCAGCCCCTCCAGCACGGATGCCTCATCGGTCCGGGCCGTCAGGAACAAAATGGGTGCATCCGTCTGCTCCCGGATCCGGCGGCAGACAGCAAAGCCGCTTTCGTTTGGCATCATCACATCCAGCAGGATGCAGTCCGACCAGCGGCAGAGTGCTTCGGTCAGGTCTGCCCCGGAGCTGCATGTCACCACCCGGTGGCCATCCCGCTCCAAGGCCGTCTTGAGCAGGATGCACAGGTCCGGGTTATCGTCCACCGCCAGAATGTTTGCCACACGATCACCTCATCACATTGTAAAGCAGGCAGGACGCCCCATACAAAAGATAGATATGGGCCGGATAGAACCAGTAAAACAGCTGCTTGTGCCCGCTGCCCCGCCTGCCGTTGTAGAGTCCCATCAGTACCGCTGCCGCCACGCCGAACCACTCGTAATAATCCGTAAACATCTGGGTCCAGACGAAATCTGCCTGAGCGTGAACCATCGCAAAGGGCAGCACCAAATCCCACAGAAGCGCATTCAGCGCCCACACACCCAGCTGCACCGGGCGATGCCCCCGCAGCGCATACAGCAGCACCCCGCCCAGCAAAAAGCCCCAGCTACCGTCTGTGACAGCCGTCCACATGGGCAGCGGACTCGTCATCAGGAACGCCACCACCGCAGAGGCAATGGGCATATCCTGCACTTGGGGGAAAAGCAGCAGAAAAGCCATGACCATATAGGGCCAGCAAAGCACAGCTGCAATGGCTGCTGCGCCCTTTGCAATTTTCTTTTCGCGCAGCCAGTCGATGCCCTGCCAGATCACGCACAGCAGCACAAGATCCTGAAAGATGGCATTCTGCGGATAAAAGCCGTCTCCACGCCGGAAGGCACCGGCATAGATCATGAAAAATTCCAGTGCCGCCATCGCCGTTCCGATTGCCCAGATGCGGAGAACGTAGCGCTTCCGGTCATGGGTGTGCGCAAAGCCCTCCACCGTGCAGAACAGAAACAGCGGCGCACTGAGCCGCCCCAGCATACTGAACACCGTCGGGATGCAGCCGGTGAACTCGAAGAAATAATGAATGTGATCCAGTACCATCAGCACCAGTGCAATGGTCTTGAGCTGGGTACCGTCCAGCCCGTTTTTCAATTTTGTCAGCATACAAATTCCCCTTTCGATGATGCTATCATTGTAACAGGGAAATCTGTAGGAATTCTAAGGGAGAACTTATTTTTCCAGATAATAGCACACCAGATCCGTGGGGCCGCGCTCTGCATGGCGCATGGCCTTGTGTTCGATGTCCTCATAGGTGAAGCCCAGCTTTTTCAGCTTCATTTTGCAGAACACTTTTCAGCATCGATGGCCAGCACGAACATCAGCACATGGAGCGCGTCTGCCGGGTCAACGATATCCAGCACATAGGTGTCCGTCCATTGCAGCAGCTCTTTGGAAACCGTTGCGACTGTCTCTCCCACCGGCTTTGTAATGGTGTAATCCCACCCAGGGAAATCTCCCTCCACATGCCAGCCGTTGAAGTCGATGTTGTACTTCGGCTTGAACCAGCCCAGTTCCTTTTCGAGGCAGCCGATATAATTTTCCCCTTCATAGAGTTCAAACTTGGGCAGCCAAGTCAGCACCTCCTGCTTGACAGTACCAAGCTCGTTCTCTTCCGTGTCGAAGATTTTCAGGCAGTGCCCCCACGAGAGCTGCCCCTTTACCACATAGACCGTGTTCTTGTTTTCATCATAGATATCGTAGCTGT
>OHXB01000131.1_pt1 | contig 20426 bp, 16 predicted proteins | sample 1579811 | NCBI WGS metagenome assembly OHXB01 (sample SAMEA3882533, study PRJEB24775) | human gut metagenome | biome: human-associated habitat; feature: intestine environment; material: feces | place: Netherlands | collected 2009/2010 | reverse complement strand
ATTGCTTTTCATGACGGCAAAAAACAACGGGTATCCGGCTTTCACCGGATACCCGTTGTCAGCTTGTCAAAAATCCTTTTTGACAGATGCCCATGCGATGGCAGCGGGATTTTTTCGGGTTTATTCACCCCGGTCTGCGCGAATCAGCAGCCGCAGAGCCTCCACACCCACCTCCACGGCGGAGGTGGTGTCCTCGCTCATATCCTGGTCCAGTCCGGCGGCCTCCCGCTCCTGGTTCCAGATCACGTGGAAGCAGCTGCCGCAGCGGCAGCCCAGGGCATCGGCCACCACAAACAGGGCGGCGCTTTCCATTTCGCTGGCCTTCACATGCAGGCGCTTCCAGGCCTCCCATTTGTTCAGCAGCTCATAGGAAACCGGCATTTTGGCCGGACTGTGCTGGCCATAAAACGCGTCCTTGCACTGGACCACGCCGATGTGGAGGGGATAGTCACATTTGGCGCGGAACAGCCGCGCGGCGGCTACCATGGTGGGGACGGTGGAGGACTTCATGGAGACGCAGGTGTCGTAAAAGCCCTGTTTTTCCAGCAGCTCCAGATGTTCAAAGGCGCTTTCCACCAGCGCTTCGGCGGTGGGATGGCCGTATTTTTCCAGCAAACGCTTGTCAAGACTGCCGCCGTTGACGCCGATGCGGATGGGGATATTCTTCTGCTGGCAGGCCTGCACCACGGCCTTGACGCGGTCATCGTCGCCGATGTTGCCGGGGTTGATGCGGATCTTATCCACGCCCACGTCTGCGCAGGCCAGTGCGGCCTTGTAATCAAAGTGGATATCCGCCACGATGGGGATATTCACCGCATTCTTGACGGCCTCGATGCACTTGGCGTCTGCTGCGCTGGGGCAGGTCACGCGCAGGATCTGACAGCCCGCCGCCTCGCAGCGTTTCGCCTGCGCCACATTGCCCTCGATGTCCTCCACCGGGACATTCAGCATGGTCTGCACCGCGATGGGGTTGTTGCCGCCGATGGTCACATTGCCGATCTTTACTTCTCGTTTCAGCTGCCGCATTGTCATTTTCCTTTCTTTAGACCGCCCCGGTGATGAGCCGGACGATATCATTGTATGTTGCGAAGAGCATCAGGCCAAAGAACAGCGCAAACGCCGCCAGCGTCAGCCCGCTCTGGATCTTTTCCGGCACTGCATGGCCTGTAACGCCCTCGATGAGCAGGAACACCACCTTGCCGCCGTCCAATGCCGGGAAGGGCAGCAGATTGAAGATGCCCAGGTTCACGGTGATGAGCGCCAGCATCTGCAGCAGGTCCTGCCAGCCATAGCTGGCCGCCTGCCCGATGGCCGTCACGATGCCCACCGGGCCGGAGAGGTCGTTGATGCTCTCCCGGCCCCGCAGCAGGTCCATCAGGGAGGTGAAGATGATGCGCCCATAATAGAGCACACTGTTCCATGCTTCTTTTACCACGTTGGCCGGTGTTTTCCGGATGCCGTAGACCGTAAAGCCAAGGCTCATGTGGGTCTCGCCGCTGTCATCCTGCCAGGTGTCGAACCGGACGCAGGGCAGCTCTACCTTTTCGCCGCCGCGCAGAACGGTGAAGCGGGCGGAGTAGTCCTCGGTGCGCATCAGCTCATAGAGCATGTCGTTCGCCACAAAGCATCGGCGGCCATTGACGGCCAGCACCTTATCCCCTGCTTCCAGACCCGTCTGGCCGCAGAGGGCACCATCGTCGATGGCGTAGATGACCCGGCTGGTGATGGGTTCGCTCTGTGCCGCAATGAGGATGACCATGACCACGAATCCCAGCAGGAAGTTCATGAACGCACCCGCTGCCATGATGAGGGCCCGCTGCCAGACCGCCGCCTCGTTCAGCGGCTTGCCGACAGGCTGCGCCGGTGCTTCCTCGTTTCCGGCGCCTCCATCCGGGGAGCCGTCTGCGTCAGAACACGAAGGGGGCGTCTGGGGTTCCGCATCGGGACGCTCCCCTTTCTCCGCCTGCTGGCTCTCCGGGCTCTCCTCCCCTTCCAGCGCCACGAATCCGCCCACCGGCAGCGCCCGCAGGCTGTACTGGGTGCCATTCTGCGTCTTTTTGAGCAGAACAGGCCCCATGCCGATGGAAAATTCGTTGACCTGCACCCCGCAGAGCTTGGCGACTGCAAAATGGCCGAACTCGTGGATGGCGATCACTGCGCTGAACACGAGCACCGCAGCCAAAAGAGTAATGATAAAAGACATAGCTTCTCCAAAAATGAATTCATAAGCCGTGCGCGCTTACAGGTGGCTGCGCACGAAGGCGCGGGCCATTCTGTCGCACTCATACACGTCGGCCAGCGTGTAGTCGCCGCCGAAGCGGTCACTGTCCACCACAGCCTCCACCAGACGGCCGATGTCCAAAAATCCGATCTTGTCTTCAAGGAAGAGCTTGACGGCTTCTTCGTTGGCACCGTTGGCGGCGCAGGGGCCGAGGCCGCCCTTCTTGATGGCCTTTTTGCAGGCAGCAAGGCAGCGGAAGGTCTCCTCGTCGGCCACATCGAAGGTCAGCAGCTTGAGGGTGGTGAAATCCAGCTCCGGCACCACACCCGGCACACGGGCCGGGTAGGTCAGCGCGTACTGGATGGGGATGCGCATATCGGGCACACCCAGCTGCGCGATGATGGAGTTGTCGCTGTACTGGACGGCGGAGTGGACGACGCTCTGGCGCTGGACCACGATCTGGATCTTCTCCGGGGGCAGACCGAACAGCCAGACGGCCTCGATCAGCTCGAGACCCTTGTTCATCAGGGTGGCGGAGTCGATGGTGATTTTGGCCCCCATGTTCCAGTTGGGGTGCTTCAGGGCGTCGGCCTTGGTCTTGCCGCGCAGCTCCTCGGTCTTCATCCCGAAGAAGGGCCCGCCGGAAGCCGTCAGCAGGATCTTGGTCAGGCTCTTGGCGCTCTCCTTATCCTGCAAACACTGGAAGATGGCGGAGTGCTCACTGTCCACAGGCAGCAGCTTGACGCCGTGTTTTGCCACTGCCTGCGTGACCAGATGGCCGCCGGTGACAAGGCTTTCCTTGTTGGCCAGTGCCAGGTCATGGCCGCTCTCGATGGCGGTCAGGCTGGCACCCAGACCGGCAATGCCGACCACGCTGTTCAGCACCACATCGGGGCCGTCCATCGCGGCCAGCTCCTTGAGGCCCTCCGGGCCGGTCAGCAGCCGGGGCGCCTGGGCGCGGCCCGCCAGTGCAGCGTCCAACCGGGCCGCTGCGCCGGGGTCCGTCATGCAGACGTACCGGGGGTGGAACTCTTCGATCTGTTCCAGGATCTTCTCCACGTGGCTGTGGGCTGACAGGCCGAACACCTCATAGCCCTGTGCGCGGATAACGTCCAGACTCTGGGTGCCGATGGAGCCGGTAGAGCCCAGCAGAGTGATTTTTTTAGACATCGTGTTTCCTCCTAAATTGAGCAAATCAGCGATAGAACACAGCGATGATGACCATCGTGACGAAGGGTGCGATGAACATGACGCTGTCAAAGCGGTCCAGGATGCCGCCGTGGCCGGGGAAGATAGTGCCGTAGTCCTTGATGCCGCACTGGCGCTTGACCACGCTGGCGAACAGGTCGCCGTAGATGCCCAGCACCGCCGCCACACAGGCCAGCAGCGCGATGACGACATACATCGAGACGCCGATGTTCGAGCGGGTGAAGGCCTCCAGCCGGTCGGCTGCGATGGAGTAGATCACCGTGACGACCACGCCGCAGACCATCGTGCCCAGCACACCGCCGATGGCACCTTCGACCGTCTTCTTGGGGCTGACCACGGGGCAGAGCTTGTGCTTGCCGAAGGCGCGGCCTGCAAAGTAGGCGCAGGTGTCGCCGCCCCAGGCAAAGCAGAGGATCAGCAGGATGAAAAAGATCGCATCATAGCCGTATTCCGCCACAGGCAGCAGCTCCTTCAGCCGGATGAACGAATAGAAGCAGAACATCACGATGCCCGAAAACATCACAAGGCCGCTGGTCTTCGCAAAGCTGATGGTGCCGTTGCGCACCACGAGATAGATGGCGTAGAACAGCACGAGCAGGAACGAAGCCGGCATGACCAGCGCCCGCCAGACGGAATAGCTGGACAGCATGATCAGCAGCGTATACGGCACGGTGACGGCGTACAGCAGCCAGTCCTTCTTCTCGAAGCCGAGGGCCATATAGATCTCGTGGATGGCGATGAGGGTGATGGCAGCGATCACAAGGTTGAAGATCATCGTGTCAAAGGTAAAGAGCACACCGATCAGAACGAGGATGCCCACCACTGCGGTTATGATTCGTGTTTTCATAGAGTGTTTCTCCTTGGTTGTGTTTGCCGGGGGACGGTTCAGATGCCGCCGAACCGGCGGGAGCGCTTGTTGAACTCCGTGATGGCGGCGTCGAGGTCATCGCGGGTGAAGTCCGGCCACAGAACGTCCATCTCCACCAGCTCCGAATAGGCCGCCTGCCACAGCATGAAGTTGGACAGGCGCTTTTCTCCGCTCGGACGCAGGATGAAATCCGGGTCCTTCTGGCCGGTGGTGTACATGGCATCGGACATCATCTCTTCGGTGATCTCTTCGGGCTTGAGCTCCCCTGCTGCCACTCTGGCCGCCAGCTGCTGGGCGGCGCGGACGATCTCCGGGCGACCGCCGTAATTGACGGCAATGTTCAGGGTCATGCCGGTCTTGGAGGCAGAGTCGCCTTCCAGCTCATTCATCAGCTTCTGGAGCTTGGGGTCCAGCGCAGCGCGGTCGCCGAGGAACTTGATGCGGATGTTGCGGTCCTTGTAGTTGAAGCCCTTGAGCAGGTACTCGCCGAACAGCTTCATGATGGCGCTGACCTCTTCGAGGGGACGCTTCCAGTTCTCGGTCGAGAAGGCGTAAAAATACACCGATGAGACGCCCAGTTCCTCGCAGTAGTTGGCGATATCCTGGAAGACAGCTGCGCCCTTTTTGTGGCCTGCGGTGCGGGGCAGGCCGCGCTGCTTGGCCCAGCGGCCATTGCCGTCCATGATGATGCCGATGGAAAGGCCCTCGGCGAATTCTTTGGGATGCTCCATTGTACTTCTCCTCTCTGCGGCAAAGATCTTTTGCCTCTGCCGGTCGGCAAAAAGTGCCGCGCACTACGACCAGCACACGGCACTTGGAAAGGTCTCGTTCGCCGCGGCGATCAGACGGACATGATCTCCTTCTGCTTTTCCTCAACGGCTGCGTCGATGATCTTGATATACTTGTCGGTCAGCTTCTGGACATCCTCTTCCATGGTCTTCTGGGTATCCTCGGTCAACTCGCCAGCCTTCTTCATGGCCTTGGCCTTATCCATGGCCTCGCGGCGGATGTTGCGGGTCGCGACCTTGGCGTCCTCGCCCAGCTTGGAGACTTCCTTGGCCAGCTGCTTGCGGCGCTCCTCGGTGGGGGCCGGGAAGTTCAGGCGGATGGTCTGGCCGTCATCAATGGGGGTGATGCCCACATCGCTGGCCAGAATGGCCTTGCTGATGGCGCGCAGCAGGGTGCGGTCCCACGGGGTGATGGTCAGGGTGCGGGCCTCGCTGACGGCCACGGATGCCACCTGCTGGATGGGGGTGGGAGCGCCGTAGTAATCCACGCTCACCTTGTCCAGAACGGCGGGGTTTGCACGGCCTGCGCGAACCGAAGCCAGCTCACGGTTCAGGTGCTCGACGGTGCTCTTCATCTTTTCTTCGAATGCCTTAGTGTTGCTGCTCATTGTCGTTGTCTCCTGTTTGTACTTATTCTGCACAGGCAGCGGGGCCGCCTGTCTCATTCTATTGCTGCGGGGTGCGGGCTATGCTCAACCCTCGTAGACCAGGGTGCCGACGTTCTCGCCCTGCACGGCCTTTGCAATGTTGTCCGGGTCTGCCAGATCGAACACCAGGATGGGGAGCTTGTTGTCCCGGCAGAGGGTGGCGGCGGTGCCATCCATGACGGCCAGCTGATCTTCCAGCACCTTGGTAAAGGTCAGGGTGTCGTACTTCTTTGCGTCGGGGTACTTGTGGGGGTCCTTATCGTAGACGCCGTCCACCATGGTCGCCTTGAACATCACATCGGCGGACACCTCCACGGCGCGCAGTGCGGTGGCCGTATCGGTGGAGAAGAACGGGTTGCCCGTGCCGCCGCCAAAGACGGCGATCTTGCCCTCTTCCATAGCGCGCAGCGCGTCCTTGCGGGTAAAGGCCGGTGCCACCTGCGGCATGGTGATGGAGGTGAACACCTCGGTCGGGACGCCCAGCTGCTCCAGCTTGTCGGAGACGGCCAGCGCGTTCATCACCGTGGCCAGCATCCCGATCTTATCGGCCAGGGTGCGCTCCATCTTGCCGCTGGAACGGCCGCGCCAGAAGTTGCCGCCGCCCACGACGATGCCGATCTGTACGCCCAGATCGTGTGCCTTTTTCACGCCGCCGCAGATGGCGTCCATGGTCGGCTCATCAAAGCCGGTGCCCTTTTCGCCGCCCAGTGCTTCGCCGCTGATCTTCAGAAGGATACGCTGATATTTCAATGCCATAATCAATACACCACCTATGATATTTGAGCCGCCGGGAAGGACGGCCTTGTTTCTTCTGTCTATTTTACAATAAAATGCCTGCAAAGTAAACAGAAAAAGCAATTTGTCCCGCCAAACAACGCAAAACTAAAATTTATGCTGGACATTTCGGCCAAACCATGCTATACTATCTCTTGCATTCGCGGGCATCGTACATCGGCTAGTATATCAGCCTTCCAAGCTGAGGAGGTGGGTTCGATTCCCATTGCCCGCTCCATGCAGATAAAAAGAGCTCAGGTCATTTGGACTTGGGCTCTTTTTATTTGTTTTGTTCATGCAAAAAAGGGGCCGCGCATTTGTTTCTGCGCGGCTCCCTGACTTTTATGCACTCAGACAAAGGAGAAATACAGAGCGCCTGCTGCTGCGCCCACGTTGGCGACGCCGAGCAGTGCACCGCCCAGCGAGCTGAAGTAGATCTTGGCCGAGTCGATCATGAGGTTGCCGTTGATGGTGCCCTCTTCTTCGGGGTACTGCTCCGGATGCTGCTTCTGCACCTGCGCTGCAACAGCGCCGATGTTCGCAATGTTCACATAGGCCAGCAGACCTGCACCGGTGCCAAGAACCGACGCCAGCACACTGCTGATCTGGCCTTTCTTGATGGCATTCACAACGTTCACGATGGCAAGTACGCCCATGGTCACGTTCATTGCCGTCGAGATCCAGTTGCCGACCGTTTCTGCGTCGAGTGCGCCGCCGGTCGTATATTCCAATTCCTCTTCGCTGAGGAGTGCGTAGCTGTTGGGATAAGTCATCATTTTTCTTTACCTCCAAATGATTGTTCGAGAGGGGTCCATTTGTACCCATTATAGAGACTGCGGAAAAATCTGTCAAGAGACGAAACTTTTGTCCGAACACACGAAACCGCCGCACTGCGAAGTTTTTGCGCTTCGCGTACAGCGGTTTCACGAGGATTTCACGTTTTATCCCCGGTGTTCACTTTTCTTCCGTCTTCGACTTCTGCTGCTCCTGCTCGGCGCGGAGTTTCCGGATGCGCTTTTTCTCGCTTTCGACGCGGGGCCAGGGCCAGGAGAAGCCCTCGTTCTCGCGGCACCATTTGACCAGCGGATAGAACGAGAACGCCAGACCGAACAGATACAGCAGCACGTACAGCACTGCATCCAGCGTGAACAGGGCATCCAGCGCGGCGATGACCGACATGATGCAGCCCGCCTTCAGGAAGAACAGGCCGTTCTGCCGACAGTATTCGTCGAAATGTTCCGCCTTGACGGCCCGGCGGCCCTGTTCGCCCCAGACGCGAGGGTTCTTCATGACCGTGTAGCCGTAAAAGACCATCATCAGACCGCAGGTCAGTTGAAATCCGAAAAACATAGCGTACCTCGTTCCAGTTTAGTCGTCGTAGCCCTCGAACAGCGGCTTCATGAAGGGCAGGAAGTCCAGCGTTGCGAAGTAGTCGCGCGGGGTCTCGGCACGGCGGATGAGACGATGGGAGCCGTCCTCACAGAGCAGCACTTCGGCGCACCACAGCTTGCCGTTGTAGTTGTAACCCATGGCCGAACCGTGGGCACCGGTGTCGTGGATATAGACCAGGTCGCCGATGTCGATCTTGGGCAGCATCCGGTCGATGGCGAACTTGTCGTTGTTCTCGCACAGGCCGCCGACCACGTCGTACTTGTGGTCACAGGGCGCATGTTCCTTGCCCAGCACGGTGATGTGGTGGTAAGCGCCGTACATGGCCGGGCGCATCAGGTTGGCCGCGCAGGCATCCAGACCGATGTACTCCTTGTAGATGTGCTTTTCGTGGATGGCCGTGGCCACCAGCGCGCCGTAGGGGCCGGTGGTGAAGCGGCCCATCTCGGTGAAGATGGCAACATCGCCCATACCGGCAGGCACCAGGATCTCCTCAAACTTCTTGCGGACGCCCTCGCCGATGGCCATGATGTCGTTCTCGGTCTGGTCGGGGCGGTAAGGGATGCCCACGCCGCCGGACAGGTTGATGTAGGCGATGTGCGCACCGGTGGCCTTCTGGACACGGACCGCCAGCTGGAACAGGATGCCGGCCAGCTCCGGATAGTAGGCGTCGGAGATGGTGTTGGAGGCCAGGAAGGCGTGGATGCCGAAGTTCTTTGCGCCCTTCTGCATCAGCTTCTTGTAGCTCTCGATCATCTGCTCCTCGGTCATGCCGTACTTGGCATCACCGGGCTTGTCCATGACCTGGAAGCCTTCTTCGCTCTCGCCCAGCTGGAACGTTCCGCCCGGATTGTAGCGGCAGAAGATGTTCTCCGGCACACCGGCCACACGGTCGAGGAAGTCCACCATGGTGGCGTCATCGAGGTTGATGTAGGCCCCCAGCTCGTAGGCTTTCTTCATATCCTCGACCGGGGTTTGGTTGGAGGAGAACATGATGTCGCTGCCGGTAAAGCCGCAGACTTCGCTGAGCATCAGCTCGGTCAGGGAGGAGCAGTCCACACCGCAGCCCTCTTCCTTCAAAATCTGCAGGATGACCGGGTTGGGCAGCGCCTTGACGGCGAAATACTCGCGGAAGCCCTTGTTCCAGCTGAACGCCTTGTTGATGCGGCGGGCATTCTCGCGGATGCCCTTTTCATCGTAGACATGGAACGGGGTGGGCACGTCCTGGAGGATCTCCTGGGCCTGCGCTTCGGTCAGAAACGGTTTCTTTTCCATAATATACTTCCCTCACATTTTATAGTGTCACCGACACGTCGGTGCGGTATCAGGTCTTGAGGTTGCCGCGGGTGGGCGTGAACGTCGGGATCATCTCGGCCAGCTGCTTCACGACGCCCTCGTCGTTGTGGGCCGCTGCCGCGCTCAGATCCTGCAGCTGCGTGTAGAACCGGGCCAGGTCGATGTCCTTCGGCGGCGCAACGAAGATCTTGTTGTGCTCGGTGCGGCGCATCTTGTCCTGCTCCTCGTCCATCATCAGCTCCTCATAGAGCTTCTCGCCGGGGCGCAGGCCCACGACCTTGATCTCCATATTCACGCCCGGCTCGTAGCCGTAGAAGCGGATGAGCTGTTTGGCCAGGTCGATGATCTTGACCGGCTCGCCCATATCCAGAACATAGATGCTGCCACTCTCGGCCAGGGCACCGGCCTGCAGCACCAGCTGGGCTGCCTCCGGGATGGTCATGAAATAGCGCTCGATGTTGGGGTCCGTCAGGGTGACGGGGCCGCCCTTTTTGATCTGCGCCTCGAACAGCGGGATGACACTGCCGTGGCTGCCCAGCACATTGCCGAAGCGGACCGCCACACACTTCATGTCGGTGTTGCCCGCAAAGGTCTGGATGAGCATCTCGCAGATGCGCTTGGTGCAGCCCATGACGCTGGTGGGGTTGACGGCCTTGTCCGTAGAGAGCTGGACGAACCGCTCCACGCCGTGCTCGCTGGCGCTGGTGAGCAGATTCTTCGTGCCCAGCACGTTGTTCTTGACGGCCTCCGCCGGGCTGACCTCCATCAGCGGCACATGCTTGTGCGCCGCCGCGTGGAAGACCACCGTGGGATGATACGTCTCGAATACCTCGTCCAGACGCTTTTTGTCGCGGATGGAGCCGATGAGCACCGTGACCGGGATGTCCCGGCCATACTTCTGCTGCAGCTCCATCAGCAGCTCGTAGGCGCAATTCTCGTAGATATCAAAGATGAGCAGTTTGCCGGGCTGAAAGCGCATCACCTGACGGCAGAGCTCGCTGCCGATGGAACCGCCGCCGCCCGTGACGAGGACGGTCTTGCCGGTCAGGTAGCCGGAGATCTGCTCCATGTCCAGCGTGACTTCCTCGCGGGAGAGGAAATCGGCGGTGTTCAGCTCGCGGAACGCATTCTGCTGCGGCGCACCGGTGCCCACCAGCTGCGGGTCGCTCAGAATCTGGACCGCACAGTGGGTGGAGACGCAGAGGTCGATGACATGGTTCAGCCGGCTGCCCTGCAGCGTCGGGATGGCGATGATGATGCTGTGGATGTTGTATCTCTCGCAGACCTGCGGGATCTGCTCCAGTGTGCCCCGCACCGGGACACCGTGGATGGTCTGGCCGAACTTGGCCGGGTCATCGTCCACAGCGGCGACCGGGTGGCCGTAGCTCTCGTTGGATTTGCAGACGTTGATCGCCCACGCACCGGCCTCGCCTGCGCCCACGATCAGCACCGGGCGGTTCGGGTCCTTGGACGGAACGCCGCGCACCCGCTCGCCGATGGGGTGGTTCAGGAACAACCGCCAGGCAAGGCGGCTCCCGCCTACCAGCAGGAAGATGAGTACCGCCGCCATCGCGTTGGCCGAGTCGAACAACACGCCATGGATGAGGCCATGGTTCACGAAGTAGACCACTGCCGTGGGCACTGCGATCATGCCCGCCAGACGGATGAGGTCGCGCTCGCCCGCGTACTTCCACAAGATGGAGTACAGCCCGCCCACTAGAAAGCTGATCAGATAGAGTGCCGTGATCCAGGGCAGGTTCTCATACAGCAGGGCCCGGTTGTGGGGCCACCAGGCTGCTTCCACCGCACCGTCTGCGCGGAGCAACAGCGCAAAATAAAAGCTGAACAGGATCAGCGCCGCGTCCAGCACCACAAGAAACGTCCGGCGCAGCCCGACCTGCGGCGTAATTTTTTTGATATTCTTCACAGAAAATCCTCTTTATCTTCGGCGCTCGTTCTGCGCCGGTTCATTTTCCAGGCCAGCGGGAAGAAAGCCTGCTGCGCCATGGTATCCATTGTATTATACTCGTTTCGTGCCCCGGTGTCCAGAAGATTTCATCGTCCGGGTCGATTTCACGCTTTTTTCGCCTTCTGCCGGGCCCGGTCCGGGTGGAGCGCGGCCCGCACCTCGGCACCCAGCCCCAGCGGCCAGGCGGCGGCCAGCCCCGCCAGCCCCATGCCGCAGCAGCCGATGCACAGCGCCGCCAGCTGCTCCGGCATCTCCCCGGCCTGCCAGCCGGACAGCATTTCCCGGAGAAACACCCCCGCCCCGGCCGACACGCCCGCCGCCAGCAGCGGTGCCCCCAGCCAGCGCATCAGCGCCGGACGCATCCCGCTGACCCGCAGCAAACGGGCCGTGTTGGCCAGGCAGGTATATACGCTGGACAGCAGGATGACGAACAGGAAGCCTTTCATCCCGAACCGGGGCAGCAGCACCATCACCCCCGCGATGCGCAGCACGGCATCCCACAGGCTGTACCGGAACACGGCCTTCTGCTCCCCTACCCCCTTCATGGCACCGTCCACCATGCTTTCCAGATACATCAGCGGCATCGCCGGGCCGAGCACGGTCAGATAGAAGCCCGCCTCGGCCCCGTCCGGCCCGTAGAACAGCCGGGCAGCCGCTGCTCCCCACACCCAGAACACCGCCCCTGCCAGCGCGGAGAAGTAGCCCGTGAGCCGGAGCATCCGGTCCAGCAGCGCCGAAAGCCGCCCCGTCTCGCCCCGGATGTGCGCCTGCGTGATCTCCGGCATCAGCAGAACGGACAGGCTCCCCAGCAGCCCGAACGGAAAGGTCAGCAGGGGCAGGGCCATCCCCTTCAGGTTTCCATACTGGGCCACGGCGGCACTGCGGCCCCCGGCATCCAGCAGATAGACCGTCAGGCAGGCGGGCACCAGCATGTTCTCCGCCGTGTGGAGCGCGCTGGCAAGGCAGCGCCCGCCCTCCACGGGCCAGAGGATCTCCCACAGGCGCTTTGCCGGGTCCATGGGGCGTCGGGCCGGGCCCGCACCGAATGCGGACACCGCCTCCCGCCGGTAAAACAGAAGCATCAGGCAGGCCGAGACCGTCTCGCTGAGGGCCGTTGCCGCCAGAACAGCCGTGCACTTGCCGCCCACGTCCAGCGCACCGCCCCGCTCCAGCGCGAACCAGATGGCCGAGATGCGGACCGCCTGCTCCACGAGCTGGCTCACCACGTTGGGGCCGACCTGCCGCCGGGCAATGAAAAAGCCGCGCAGCACCGCTGAGACCGCCATCCAGGGTAGGCCGAATGCCGCCGCCCGCAGCGCACCGGCGGCGCGGACATCACCCAGCCACCACGCAGCGGCCAACTCCGCCAGACCGAACTGCCCCGCCCACGCAGCGCTGCCAAGCAGCAGCGCCGCCCCCAGCAGACGGAGCAGCATCCCGCGGGCCTCGGCCCGGCTGCGGCTCAGCTCCTCGGCCATCAGGCGGGTGGCCGCCACCGAGACGCCGGACGTCGCCAGCGTGACGAAGAGCGAGTACACCGCCAGCACCAGCTGGTACAGGCCCATCCCCTCGCCGCCCAGCGCATTGGCCAGCCAGATGCGCAGCCCCATCCCGGCCAGCCGGAGCACCACATCCGCCCCCGTGAGCAGGGCCGCGTTCTTCAGGTAGCTCGGACGCATCGCCGCACCTCCCCTTCTTCCTTTTATTATATGGGCACCGCTTTGCAAAATATGAGCCGCCGTGTGGGTTGTTTCTCTTCTGGTTTTATGGTATGATAAGAGCCGATCAAAAGATTTTTTCAAAACATCAACGAAGGAGGAAAGGCCGCATCCCACCCGGACCGGCCTTATGAGAGTATGAGCGAAGAATGCACCCATGACTGCTCTACCTGCAGCGCAGCATGTTCTTCCCGCGAGGCTGCCCCGCAGCATGATGCCCCCAACCCCAACAGCAGCGTCAAAAAGGTCATCGGCGTCGTATCCGGCAAGGGCGGCGTCGGCAAGAGCATGACCAGCGCCCTGCTGGCCTGCGCCATGGCCCGCCGCGGCTACCACTGCGGCATCCTGGACGCCGACATCACCGGCCCGTCCATCCCCAAGCTGTTCGGCATCCATGGCCGTGCCATGGCCGACGAGAAGGGCTGCTGGCCCATCCAGAGCCGGATGGGCATCGACGTGATGAGCATCAACCTGCTGGTGGAGAACGAAGAGGACCCCGTCGTCTGGCGCGGCCCCGTCATCGCCGGTGCGGTGAAGCAGTTCTGGACCGATGTGGTCTGGAAGGACGTCGATTTCCTGTTCGTGGACATGCCTCCGGGAACCGGTGATGTGCCCCTGACCGTCTTCCAGAGCCTGCCGGTGGACGGCATCGTCGTCGTGGCAAGCCCGCAGGAGCTGGTCAGCATGATCGTGGCCAAGGCCGTCAACATGGCCGAGATGATGAAGGTGCCCATGCTCGGCATCGTCGAGAACATGAGCTACATCGTCTGCCCCGACTGCGGCAAGCACATCAGTGTGTTCGGCAACAGCCATGTGGACGAGGTCGCTGCAAAGCACCACCTGCCCGTTCTGGCCAAGTGCCCCATCGACCCGCAGCTGGCCGCCCTCTCCGATGCCGGCATGATCGAGACCTACGGCGGCGAGTACCTGGAAGGTGCCGCCGATGCCTGCGAGAAGCTGCTGAAGAAGTAAACACGTTGGTTTCTCTGCCTTTTGCGCCGGGCCTTTTCCCCCGCAAAAGGCATTCTTTTTGGGTGCCGGTCTGCCGCAAAATAGAAGCTGCTGCGCCGTTTTTGCAGCGGCCGGATGTTTTTGTGAAGCGGGTTCATCTTTTCTTCTGTTTTTTTGAAAGATTTTCTGCTCCGCTTCTCTTGTAAATCGCCACAGAAAGCTTTATAATGATAAAGTGTTCTGCAAGTTGTTTGGCAGAACCGGTGAAAGTATACTGGGAAAAGGAGTATTCGATTATGTTGACGAATGAATACCTGAAGCGTGTTTACGATGGTCTGGCTCAGCGCAATGCCAATGAGCCCGAATTTCTGCAGGCTGTCCGCGAGGTGCTGGAGAGCATCCAGCCCGTCGTGGAGAAGCACCCCGAATATGAGAAGGCCGCTCTGATCGAGCGTCTGGTCGAGCCGGAGCGTGTCATCAGCTTCCGTGTGCCCTGGGTCGATGACGAAGGCAAGGTCCAGGTCAACCGCGGCTACCGTGTGCAGTTCAACAGCGCCATCGGCCCCTACAAGGGTGGTCTGCGCTTCCATCCCTCTGTCAACCAGGGCATCCTGAAGTTCCTGGGCTTTGAGCAGACCTTCAAGAACAGCCTGACCACCCTGCCCATGGGCGGCGGCAAGGGCGGCTCGGACTTCAACCCCAAGGGCAAGAGCGACATGGAAGTCATGCGCTTCTGCCAGAGCTTCATGACCGAGCTGTACCGCCACATCGGCCAGTTCGTGGACTGCCCCGCCGGTGACATCGGCGTCGGCGGCCGCGAGGTCGGCTACCTGTTCGGCCAGTACAAGCGCCTGACCAACAGCTTCCAGGGCGGCATGCTCACCGGCAAGGGCCTGACTTTCGGCGGCTCTCTGGCCCGCACTGAGGCGACCGGCTACGGCCTGTGCTACTTCACCGCCGAGGCCCTGAAGTGCATGCGCAACGACAGCTTTGCCGGCAAGACCGTGGTCATCTCCGGTTCCGGCAATGTCGCCATCTATGCCTGCCAGAAGGCCACCCAGCTGGGCGGCAAGGTCGTCACCATGTCCGACTCCAACGGCTATGTCTATGACCCCAACGGCATCGACCTGGCTTACGTCAAGGACCTGAAGGAAGTCCGCCGCGGCCGCATCAAGGAGTATGCTGAGACCCACGAGGGTGCAACCTACGTGGCTGATTGCAGCAAGGTCTGGACTGTCCCCTGCGACATCGCCCTGCCCTGCGCAACCCAGAACGAGATCAACAAGGAGTCCGCTGAGGCTCTGGTCAAGAACGGCTGCACCGTCGTCTGCGAAGGTGCCAACATGCCCAGCACCCCGGAGGCCATCGAAGTCTATCTGGCAAACGGCGTTCTGTACGGACCCGCAAAGGCTGCCAACGCCGGCGGCGTGGCCACCTCCGGCCTGGAGATGAGCCAGAACTCCGAGCGCCTGAGCTGGACCTTCGAAGAGGTCGATGCAAAGCTGAAGGGCATCATGGAGGGCATCTTCCACGCTTCCTATGACGCTTCCGTTGCCGCTGGTTCCGAGGGCAACCTGATGGTCGGTGCAAACTGCGCCGGTTTCCTGAAGGTCGCTACCGCCATGATGGCACAGGGCATCACCTACTAATTGTTCCAAAGCATTTTCAAGAGCTGCGTTCGCAAGAGCGCGGCTCTTTTTGTATCTATTCGCTGGCCGCATCTCCGGGAGCTTTTCCCGGCGAGTCAACGGGCATTCCATGCCCGCCCCGCAAGCGGGGCCCCACCTCGGATACTCGCCGAGAAAACTCCCCTCGTGCGGCCTGTATAAAGCCCCGCCAACCCGTCCATACTGACCACATCAAGCGAAGAGAGGGTTCTGAAATGGACGAACAGATGTTTTGTTTTCAATGCGAGCAGGCGGCGCACTGCACTGCCTGTACCGGTAAGGCCGGTGTCTGCGGCAAAAGCGCGGACACGGCAGCGGCGCAGGACCGCCTAACCGGCGCACTCATCTCCTACGCCAGCCAGCTCATCGGCGAGGGGCGGGCCCCCGCCCCGGAACAGGCACTGCTGCTGATGGAAGGGCTGTTCACCACCATCACCAACGTGAACTTCGACCCGCAGACCGTGGACCAGCTGACCGAGAGCGTCCACACGGCCTGCCCCGGCATCGGGTTCGACTACGACATGGCAAACCTCTGGCACGAGCCGGACGAGGACATCCGCAGTCTGAAATCGTTCGTCCTGTTCAGCCTACGCGGCATGGCAGCGTACAATTACCATGCGCGGGTGCTGGGCCATATCGACCCGGAGCTGGACCGCTTCTTCTGCGAAGCATTGCAGGCCGTTGGCAGCGAATGCTCCATCGACACCCTCTGGGCACTGGTGCAGAAGACCGGCAAGGCCAGCTACCGTTGCATGGAGCTGCTGGACGCCGCTAACACCGGAGCCTTCGGCCAGCCGGAGCCGGTGGAGGTGCCGCTCGTCATCGAGAAAGGGCCGTTCATCGTCATTTCCGGCCACGACCTCTACGACATGAAGTGCCTGCTGGAGCAGACGGCGGGCAAAGGCATCCACGTCTACACCCACTCGGAAATGCTCCCCGCCCACGGCTACCCGGAGCTGAAGCAGAAGTACCCGCATCTGAAGGGCAACTTCGGCACAGCCTGGCAGAACCAGCAGCGGGAGTTTGAGGACATCCCGGCCCCGATCCTCTTCACCACCAACTGCATCATGCCCCTGCGGGAGAGCTACGCCGACCGGGTGTTCACCACCTCGGTGGTGTCCTATCCCGGCGTCCCGCACATCGGGCCAGAGCGGGATTTCTCCCCCGTCATTGCCAAAGCACTGGAACTGGGGGGCTACCCGGAAGACACCGCCATGCCCGGCATCAACGGCGGGCGCAGCGTCGTGACCGGCTTTGCGCGGAGCGCTGTGCTCTCCCACGCCAATGAGATCGTTGCGGCCGTGAAAAGCGGGCAGATCCGCCATTTCTTCCTGGTGGGCGGCTGTGACGGCACCCGACCTTCCCGCCGCTACTACACCGAGTTCGCCAAGCTCACCCCGCCCGACACCGTGATCCTGACGCTGGCCTGCGGCAAATTCCGCCTGAACGACCTGGATCTCGGCACCGTGGCGGGCCTGCCCCGCATCCTCGATGTGGGCCAGTGCAACGACGCATACAGCGCCATTCAGATCGCGCTGGCGCTGGCCGATGCGTTCCAGTGCGGCGTCAACGACCTGCCGCTCTCGCTGGTGCTCTGCTGGTTCGAGCAGAAGGCCGTCTGCATCCTCATCGCACTGCTGGCGCTGGGCATCCGGAACATCCGGCTCGGCCCTACCCTGCCCGCCTTCCTCTCGCCGGGCGTGGTGCGCGTTTTGCAGGAAAAGTACGATCTGATGGCCGTCACGACACCGGAGCAGGACCTGAAAGCGATTTTGGGCGAAGGATGAATCCGTTTCATCTCATCATCAAACCGCACAAGATGCGCTGCGATTGTGCTTTCACGTTTGGTGCAACTGTCGCTTGAAAAAATTTCAGCGTTCAGTATAATTATAGGTACCGGAACAAAGGCGTTCCAAAGGGGTAGAGTCTGCCCCTTTGGGGCGTCTTTTTTGTTTTTCCGTGTCAGACGCTGCGGAATGTGCCGCAGTGGTGAGGATTTTGATTTTACGACAAGGATGGGAAAGGCAATGGAACATTATACAGAAAACTCCACGCCCCTCGGCCTGTATGACCCCCAGTTTGAGCACGACGCCTGCGGCATCGGCGCTGTGGTTGACATCAAGGGCCGCAAGAGCCACCAGACCGTCAGCGATGCACTGTCCATCGTCGAACGGCTGGAGCACCGCGCCGGCAAAGACGCTGAGGGCAAGACCGGCGACGGCGTGGGCATCATGCTGCAGATCAGCCACAAGTTCTTCTCCAAAGTCGCGGAAGAGATGAACGTCAGCCTCGGCAACGAGCGCGAATATGGCGTTGGCATGTTCTTCTTCCCGCAGAACGAACACCTGCGTGCTCAGGCCATGAAGCTGTTCGAGCTCGTCACCCGCAAGGAAGGGCTGGAGTTCCTCGCCTGGCGCGAGGTCCCCGTGAACCCCGACGCCGTGGGCCAGAAAGCCCGCGACTGTATGCCCGCCATCTGGCAGTGCTTCATCAAAAAGCCCGCCAAGGTGAGCAAGGGCATCGACTTTGACCGCAAGCTCTACATCGTCCGCCGCGTGTTCGAGCAGGCCAGCAACGGCACCTATGTGCCCAGCCTGTCCAGCCGCACCATCGTGTACAAAGGCATGTTCCTGGTCCACGATCTGCGCCTGTTCTACCTCGACCTGCAGGACGAAGACTATGAATCCGCCATCGGCATGGTGCACAGCCGCTTCTCCACCAACACGAACCCCAGCTGGATGCGCGCCCACCCGAACCGCTTTATCCTGCACAACGGCGAGATCAACACCATCAAGGGCAACACCGACGCGATGCTGGCCCGTGAGGAGTCCATCGCCAGCCCCATCATGCAGGAGGATATGAACAAGATCCTGCCGATCATCAACACCTCCGGCTCCGACTCCGCCATGCTGGACAACGCGCTGGAGTTCATGGTGATGAACGGCATGGACCTGCCCCTGGCCGTGATGATCACCATCCCGGAGCCGTGGGAGAACAACAAGCACATCAGCCAGAAAAAGCGCGATTTCTATCAGTATTACGCCACCATGCTGGAGCCGTGGGACGGCCCCGCTGCCATCCTCTTCTCGGATGGCGATGTCGTGGGCGCCGTGCTGGACCGCAACGGCCTGCGCCCCAGCCGCTACTACATCACCAAGGACGGCCGGATGATCCTTTCTTCTGAGGTTGGCGTCCTCCCCTGCGACCCCGCCGACATCGAGAAGAAAGACCGCCTGCGCCCCGGCAAGATGCTGCTGGTGGATACCGTCAAAGGCGAGGTCGTCGATGACGAGAAGCTGAAGGAATACTACGCCAGCCGCGAGCCCTACGGCGAGTGGATCGACCGCAATCTGGTCCAGCTCAAGAGCCTGAAGATTCCCAACATCAAGGTGCCCAGCTACACCGGCGAGGAGCTGACCCGCCTGCAAAAGGTGTTCGGTTACAAGTACGAAGAGGTCAAGGACCTCATCCTCCCCATGGCCCGGCTGGGCGCAGAGCCTTCCGGCGCGATGGGCACCGACACCCCGCTGGCCGTGCTGAGCGGCCAGCACCCGCCGCTGTTCAACTACTTCAAGCAGCGGTTCGCACAGGTGACCAACCCGCCCATCGACGCCATCCGCGAGAAAATCGTCACCTCCACCAGCGTCTACGTGGGTGCCCATGGCAACCTGCTGGAAGACAAGCCCGAAAACTGCAAGGTGCTCAAGGTCCACAACCCCATTCTGACCTCCACCGACCTGCTCAAGATCAAATACATGAACGTGCCGGGCTTCAAGGTCGCGACCGTTTCCATCAACTACTACAAGAATACCAGCCTGGAAAAGGCCATCGACCGCGTCTTCCTGGAAGTGGACCGCGCATATAAGGACGGTGCCAACATCATCATCCTGTCCGACCGGGACATCGACGAATACCATGTCTCCATCCCCAGCCTGCTAGCCGTGTCGGCCGTCTCGCAGTACCTCATCCGCACCAAGAAGAGCACCGCGCTGGCCCTCATTCTGGAAAGCGCCGAGCCGCACGAGGTGCACCACTTTGCCACCCTGCTGGGCTACGGTGCCTGCGCCATCAACCCCTATCTGGCACAGGAGACCATCGGCGAGCTGATCAATGAGGGTCTGCTGGACAAAGATTACTATGCCGCCGTGAACGACTACAACAAAGCCGTTCTGGCCGGCATCGTCAAGATTGCCTCCAAGATGGGCATTTCCACCATCCAGTCCTACCAGGGCAGCCAGATTTTTGAAGCGCTGGGTCTGAGCAACGAGGTAGTGGATAAGTACTTTACCAACACCGTCAGCCGTGTGGGCGGCATTACCATCCGCGACATCCAGAACGACCTGGAAGCCCGCCACAAGCAGGCATTCGACCCTCTGGGCCTGGATATCAGCATGGAGCTGACCAGCCTGGGTGAGCACAAGCTCCGCAGCGGCAAGCTGGCCGAAGATCATCTGTACAACCCGCTGACCATCCACCTGCTGCAGCAGGCCTGCTGGACCGGCGATTACAACAAGTTCAAGGCTTATACCGATGCCGTGAACGCCGAGGGCGGCGATGCCATGCACCTGCGCAGCCTGCTGGACTTCAATTATCCTGACGCCGGTATCCCGCTGGACGAAGTGGAAAGCGTGGATTCCATCGTACACCGCTTTAAGACCGCTGCCATGAGCTATGGCGCTCTTTCTGAGGAAGCCCACGAGTGCATGGCCGTTGCCATGAACCGCATCGGCGGCAAGAGCAACACCGGCGAAGGCGGCGAAGCCGAAGACCGTTTTGGCACCGAGCGCAACAGCGCCATCAAGCAGGTGGCATCCGCCCGTTTTGGCGTGACCAGCAAGTATCTGGTTTCCGCCAGTGAGATTCAGATCAAGATGGCACAGGGCGCAAAGCCCGGCGAGGGCGGCCAGCTGCCCGGCGGCAAGGTTTACC
>OHXB01000114.1_pt1 | contig 22305 bp, 10 predicted proteins | sample 1579811 | NCBI WGS metagenome assembly OHXB01 (sample SAMEA3882533, study PRJEB24775) | human gut metagenome | biome: human-associated habitat; feature: intestine environment; material: feces | place: Netherlands | collected 2009/2010 | reverse complement strand
CCTCTTATCTTCCTATTGATAACGAGATGACTTATCGCGATATGCGTACTGGTGAGTTGAAGCAGACTTCTCTCTATGATGCCTGTCTGAACAAGGCAAGCGAGGTTACCCTGATGAACAACTACCGCTTTGACAACGGTTTGAACTGGAAGGCAACCCTGAAGTACGACCATTCTCGTGGAGCGATGGTTTATCAGACTCCGATGTCTATCATCGATTTGAAGAGTGATGCCGTTAAGGGCGTATATAATTATATGTATCGTGATATCGATGGTGCTGTCAAGGCTTACAATGGTCAGTATGTTCAGACCCGTATGTCTTGTCTCAATGCCGGTAAGATAGATGAGGCTCTCTTCACCACCGAGCTCAGCAAGAAATTCAGTACATCCACCTTCCGCCTCGGCGTGAATGAGTGGTTCTACCATATCGATTATTGCTCAAATACAACCATGTATGACCAGAGTGTTCCTGCAGATGGCAATTATGCCTTGCGAGTTTGGGATGCAAAACAGCGCGACAGCTACTTCTACGATTTCAACAAGAACGCCTCTGAGTATTACAAGGGAAGCGAAAACAAGCTGGCTCTCTACTTCACTCACGATTGGGATGTTACCAACAAGTTGAATCTCTACTATGGTGCCCGTTTGGAGTGGCAGAAGCTGAAGGGTGAAAACGCAGCAGTGAAGAATGCTAATGGTGAATTCGTAGGTCGTTTCGCCGATTACTATCTCGGTGCTACGGCACCAGATAAGACTACTAAGATTGCTCCGGCAGACTTGAGTTACAACTGGTTGAACTACGATTTCTCTGTAGCAGCAACTTATAAGTTGACTGATAACTTCGGCTTCACTGGCGATTTCACTTACATCGTTCAGCATCCAAAGTTTGAGGCTTTTGCCCCAGCTACATTGCCAAACGTGGATAAGATTTCTGTGCCACTCGGTCGTGCAGGTATCTACTACAATAACTCATGGTTGAGTTTGACATCGTTGTTCTCTTACATCTCAAAGACCAACAACAACTCAACTCTGAATTTGCAGCATGGCAGTGAGATCAAGGCAGCTCCTTTGACTTACGATATCCAGACATGGGGATGGACAACCGACGCTGTGGCTCATCCATTCAAGGGATTCGATTTCCACTTCCTCTTCACTTATCAGAAGCCAACTTACAAGAAGTATGAAACCAGCATCACCTTCAACGATGGTTATGTTGGCAAAATCAACGCCACTGGCAATATCGTAGCAGAGATTCCTCAGATTCTCATCGAGTTGGATCCTAGCTACATGATTACCAAGGACATCAAGCTCTGGACCAGCTTCCGTTACTTCAGCAAGACCTACGCCAACATCAATGAGGCATATTACTTCAACGGTCACTGGGAGACTTTCGGAGGTTTGAACTGGCAGGCAACCAAGCGTCTGGCTCTCGGCTGCACCGTAGTCAACTTCCTCAATCAGACTGGTGCCAAGGGTAGTATCGCAGGTGCCGAGCTGATTACCAAGGATGAGGCTAAGGGAATCAAGAACCAGATAATGACGGGTAGTTATCTCCGTCCATTCACGGTTGAATTCACAGCTTCGCTTAAATTCTAAGTGCTTTAATTTTCAGCACATATAATCGACAGCTCCTATATATAATAAGGTATAGGGCTGTCGATAATAACGAAAACAATACTACATATCAATAGATATAAACAATAACAATTAACAATAGTTTTACAATGGAAACAAACAAAATGATGAAGGCTGCCTGCCTCATGTTGATGGCATCAGCTACCACTTCTGCCTTTGCACAGAAGATGAACATCGAACACAAGGGTGATACTACCATCGTCAAGGTGGAGAATCCTACCAAGTATCTTCTTCTCCCTATCCAGGAAGAGAAGGATGAGGCTCAGGTTTTGCTCGATACAGGTTCTAAGGATGATACCTGGATGGACGTTCGCCTGGCTCAGAATGGTTCTGATTACTTCGTGCCATTTGCCTTGGGCAAGGGTAAGACCGCTACTGTCAAGATTCTCGGTTTGAAGAAGGATGCTTTGGCACTCAACTTGCTCAAGCTCAGCGATACATTCGATACTACCAACACCGATTACTATCGCCCATCTTATCACTTCACTCCGCTCTATGGTTGGATGAACGATCCTAACGGAATGGTGTATAAGGATGGTGAGTATCATCTTTACTTCCAGTATAACCCATACGGAAGCAAGTGGGGCAATATGCACTGGGGTCATGCTGTAAGCAAGGACCTGGTTCATTGGGAGCATCTCGACCCAGCCATCGCCCGCGACCCAGTAGGCCATATCTTCTCAGGTAGTTCTGTGGTAGATAAGAAGAATACTGCCGGTTTTGGCAAGAATGCCATCATCGCCATCTATACCAACAACAGTGTAAATCACGATGAGGTGCAGTGCCTCGCCTACAGCAATGACAACGGTCGTACCTTTACCAAGTACGAGGGCAACCCAGTGTTGACTCCATTCGACGGTTTGAAGGACTTCCGCGACCCTAAGGTGTTCTGGTATGAGAAGGGAAAGTGCTGGTATATGATTGTTTCTGCCGATAAGGAGATGCGTTTGTACAAGTCAAAGAATCTCAAGAAATGGAATTATGTTAGTGCCTTCGGTAAAGGTATAGGTCAGCAGCCATGTCAGTATGAGTGTCCAGACTTCTTCCAGTTGCCTGTAAATGGTGATAAGAAGAAGATGAAGTGGGTGATGACGATGAATATCAACCCTGGCTGCTGGTTTGGTGGCAGCGCTACCGAGTATTTCGTAGGTGATTTCGATGGCAAGAAGTTTACTTGTCCTGATGCCCACGAAGTAAAGTGGCTCGATTGGGGTAAGGATCACTATGCTACCGTTACCTTCTCAAACACAGGCGACCGAGTTCTGGGTATCACCTGGATGAGCAACTGGCAGTATGCCAACCTTACTCCGTTCAAGCAGAACCGTGGTGCCAATGGTTTGCCTCGTGAGTTGAAGCTTTACGAGAATAACGGCAAGTATTATGTTTCTGAGAATGTAGCTCCTGAAGTATATGCTTTGAGAAAGGAAACCAAGGATTTGGCTGATGCTTCTGTTGCCGATGCCCAGGATCTGAAGGGTGTTGCAGCTAATATGGAGGGAGCTTTCGAGATTGAGGCAGATGTAACTCCAGATGCCAACGGCATTGCCGGTATTGAGATTTCAAACAACAAGCGTGAGCGCACTATGATCTACTTCGATATGAAGCAGGGCAAGGTGGTGATGGATAGAACAGAGAGTGGTTTGACCGATTTCGGCAAGCAGGCAGTTCCTCACGATATCGAGTTGGCTTGGGATAAGCAGCGTGCTGCAGAAGGCAAGGAGCCTGCCCGCATCGCCAATTCCATCAACTACAAGAACGATTTCGCCCTGGCTACCTGGGCTCCATTGAGTCTTTGTGAGGATGGCAAGAAAACCTATCACGTTGATATCTTCGTAGATAAGTCATCTGTAGAGCTCTTCGTAGATGGCGGCCGTATCGCCATGACCAACCTCGTCTTCCCTGTAGCTCCATACGAGAATGTGAAGCTCTACACCCAGGATGGCAAGGCTGAATTCAAGAACCTGAAGGTTCATAAGCTTGGATTGTAATCACGTAAAATCGAGTGTTTCGGAAAAAATATAATAAAAGCCGCAGTTTGTAAACGCAAACTGTGGCTTTTTCGTTTTTTTATGCTATCTTTGCACACAGATAGTGTTTTTAAGGATAGATTATGATGGAACAGCAAGTTAAACAAGTACCTTATGGGGTGGCAGATTTTGCTACGGTAATAGAGCAGAATCTATATTATGTGGATAAGACGATGTTTATCCCAGAGCTGGAGAAGCAGCCTCGCAATCTCTTCTTCATCCGTCCTCGTCGTTTTGGTAAGAGCATATTCTTGAGTATGCTCTATTCTTACTATGACTGTACGCAGAGCCATAAGTTCCAGAGTCTTTTTGGAAATCTGTGGATAGGCCAGCATCCTACACCTTTGCAGGGAAAGTATCAGGTGCTGTTCCTAGATTTCTCCCAGATTACGGGTAATATCGACAAGCTTGAGACTAAGTTTAATTCTTATCTCAGCATCAACCTTGATGCTTTTGTCCGTCAATACTCAGAATATTATCAGGCAGAGATGGAAGAAATCCTGGCGCAGGAAGATTTCGAGGAAAAGATGGAACTGATATTCAAGGCTGCCAAGGCGCACCAGTATCATCTGTATCTCATCATCGATGAGTATGACAACTTCACGAATGTCATACTCAACGAACGTGGTGAGAATGTGTATCATGCGATTACCCATGCCGACGGCTTTTATCGTGATGTCTTCAAAAAGTTCAAGGGTAATTTTGAGCGTATCTTCATGATGGGTGTGAGCCCTGTAACCCTGGATGATGTGACGAGTGGATTCAATATAGGTTGGAACATTTCTATCAAGCCGGAGTTTGATGAGATGCTGGGCTTCTCTACCACTGATGTGGTGGAGATGTTTACCTATTATAAAGAACATGGTAGTATTCCTGCCGATAGTGATATTGATGCCATCGTCAATGATATGAAGCCATGGTATGATAACTATTGCTTTGCTAAACAGGCATTGAAGAATAAAACTCGTATGTTTAATTGTGATATGGTTCTTTATTACCTTCGCAATTATATGGATGCCGGATGTCCGCCTGAAGAGATGATTGACCCGAATACCCGTACCGATTACGGCAAGATGAAGAAACTCTTGCAGTTTGACAAGCTGGATGGAGAGCGTAAGGGCATTATCCGCAAGATAGCAGAAGAGGAGCAGATTGTTACCCAGCTTTATGAGTCGTTTTCTGCGTATCAGATTCCAAAGGCAGAGATATTCCCAAGTCTTCTGTTCTATTATGGCATGTTGACCATCACTGCCACACGCGGCAGCCGCTTGGTATTGAGTATCCCCAACTATAATGTGCGCAAACAGTATTACGAATTCATGCTGGAGGAGTACCAGGACAAACGCCATATCAACCTGAACAATTTGATGGACCTGTTCGATGAAATGGCTTACGAAGGCCATTGGCGCGAAACACTGGAATTCATTGCCCATGCCTACAAGGAAAATTCATCTGTACGCAGTGCCATGGAAGGCGAGCGAAATATACAGGGTTTCTTCACCGCCTACCTCAGCGTAAACGCTTATTACCTGATGGCTCCGGAAATGGAACTGAGCCACGGTTACTGCGACCTCTTCCTCATGCCGGACCTGATGCGCTACGAGGTGAAGCATAGCTATATTCTTGAACTGAAATATCTGTCGGTGAAGGACACGGAAGAGAAAGCCCGGACGCAATGGCAGGAAGCGGTGAAACAGATTAACGAATATGCTGCCGCACCCCGGGTATGGCAGTTGGTGCAGAACACGAAGCTGCACTGTATTATCATACAGTTCCGGGGATGGGAGCTGGAGCGGATGGAAGAAGTGTAGGCCTGTTCAAAACAACATGACAGTACGGATGAAAATTCATACAGGAAGTCAATTCACATTCAGAATCACTCTTTTATAAGACTTTAGATTAGGCGTTCCATTATCTGTAAGTTCAAGTATCAAATGTAACTGTTTGCCCGGATTATCCGGTACAATTATCTCCGTCCTCTTCTCATCGACGTGCTTTATAGCCACCTTTGTTTGCACACTGCCTGCTTCCCGATATTGCCACCATTGGTAAGACAATGAATTTTTATCAGGGTCAAATGAAGGAGAGGCATCCAGTATTATTTTTTCTCCCGGCCGGACTGTGCGTACACTTTCTCCCAATATCCGGGCAACAGGTTGATGATTTGCCTTTGAATATTCATCAGCCACGCACCAGTCGGCACGAGCCGCCCAGTCATTTTGTATAGCAGGCAACCAACGCTGGAAAGTATAATGCGAATCCAGCACACCGTTTTTCAAATCATTCCCATCTTGCATGTGATTGCCATTTTTATACTCCGGGCGTCCTCCCCATCCTCCTAATGTATAGTCTGTATGCTGTTCAAGTCCATTACGTATAAGAGGCATAAAAGAAGGAGTATCCCCCTCACTGGTATATTCCTGAGGATAGGCGGCACACAGTGGTCCGTGCCCATTCTTAATATGGTCAGCCAACCAAGGTTTATCCATGATCTGTTGCAACTCTTTTGAATTTTTACTAAGTCTGTTCTTAAAATAATAATCCACACTCATGTAATCCCATACATATCTCCATCATGATCCGGTGCGCCCGATTCATAAATAATGATTTCAGGAAGATTCTGTTCTATCCATTTTCCACCGCCGTCCTGATACCAAATACAATATAATCTGGCTTTTGATACCGCTTTTGCCCATTCTGCAGCAGAATATTTCTGCTTGATCTGCCATAAGGCATTGGCCTGGGTGTTGGCTCCACCCCATGCTAAAATATGAACAGGCCTCGGATCAGAATCAAGCAATGTCCTTATGATGAACTGTGCCCCCTCGCTATCAGACAGTAAAGGAGGCAATTTATGCAAGTCCTCTCTGTTCTCATTACCAACCGCCAAGACACTTAGCAAATATTCAGCATCGGGATAATCGGGATTATGTTTCCTCAAATTAGGCAGACATTCCGCATATTTGGCAATTTGTGATTCGATCCATTTATCTTTACTATGTCCGTCTTTCTGTACCCCATTGACTTGAACAATGCCTGCGACATCATAATCAGAAGAATACATAAGAAAACGAATCATAGAACTTTGATCGTCAATCTCACCATCCGTAGTGACAATAACCCGGGGCTTCTCCTGCTGTCGGGCAACAGCAGATAACATTGACACAAACAAAAAAACAATACAGCATAAAACAGGGGGCATTTTCATATTACAAACTGTTAAATTAGTAGGCCAACACATTCCAAAGATCTCTGATACGTTGTTCGGGGTCCCATTTGCCATTGAATGTCCACTTGGCGGTAACGCCATGAAACTCCGGAGCATTCTCCGCCTCCTTCAAATTATCGTTTAACCAGCCACTATGCCCTCCTTCACGGGTACAACCATAATAATAGGTACGTAGCCCCCACGGACAGGGATCAAGCACTTTATCCGAATAAGCATAATGAATATTCCCGTCAAGCACATTCTTCGACATTTTACATTTGATGAGATAAAACTGGGAATCATGATGATAGCGTCCTAAAAGTGTCGGTGTCTTAGCATCAAATGAAGAATTGGTAATAACCAGTTTCTTGTTCTTGTCACCTCGTCCGTCATGCCAAATCATGGCACGGCTATCACCATAAAAATGGCAGCGTGTGGCATAGCACCATCCGCGAGGACAAAGAAAATCCACACCCGGACAACGAAGATAGAGATCGGCATGATAATACATACCATTGCTTCCGGGCGCCCACAAGGAAAGGGCATCGTTTCCATCGGCCCATACATTACTGTTGATGATGATGGTACGAGTGGCACGTCCAAAAATCGCCATCTGATGGATGGTCGTATTTTCAACGGCAGTTCCGTAATTGTTGTAAACAGTCAGTCCGCTAATAACACAATCATCCGCACCTTCCTGCAACACAATGACACCATTGCCTACCGGACGTCCATGATATTCCGTGATGGCACGTGTCTGGGCTGTTTCAGCCAAGACAATCCGCGTACTGTCACGGTTTTCCCCCACCAAAACAATATTAGGCCTGTCAATAATCACTTTTTGATGATACGTTCCGTTCAACAATAAGATTTTAAAAGGTACTGTCGGAATTTCCGGAGCCTTTTCAATAGCTGCCTGAATACTCTCTCCCGGCTTTACCACCACATCAAAAGCCGTACGCTCTGCCATGGGACGACGATACATTTCAATAAGCCCGTTTTCATTCGCTCCTTTGGTTGCCAGACTGATTGCCACTTTATGCTTCGGATCATATTTGTCCGCCCATGCATTGTATATGGCAAAAAGCTCAGCCGGTCTGCTATTGTACCAACTATATCCGTTACGACGTTCTGTTCCTATTTCTTCCAAATGGCGACGTGGCAGCCCATCACGGTCACATACATACGGTTCACAATATTTCAAATCATAATAACGCGCCCAAATAGGCTTGGCTTGAGGATCTTCCACAAGACGAGTATCCCGCTCACCATTTGCCAGCACGATACGCTCGCATTTCAAACCGGTAAGTTTATACCTGTCAAACCATTTCATGGCTCCGTGAACCGCCCGCTTCACACGTGCGTCGGGTGCAGGTAATTCCATGAGCAGACGCACAATTCCGGCACTCTCCGCCGAACAATAAGACGGCAACTCATATGCACGTGCCGGTGCAGGCTTCAATGTTTCCCTATCATTCTGCTGACACCACACAGAAGGTTCTCCATCCTTTATAATTTGTGTAGCCAGTATACACTCTATTCCTTTATTAAAGGCTTTTCCCAAACGTACACACAAAGTCTTGTCTATCAAATCATCCTCATAAGGCGCTTTGTGATTCATCATATCACGTATCATATTCAATGTATTGACAATGGCATCGTCATTAAAAGTAATATGTACCTGATAACCACGCGGACCGGGCCAGAATTGCGGCCATCCTCCGTTTTCGTATTGACCACTCAGCAAATATTCCACTCCCTGGAGGAAAGCATCCCGATAACGTATATCCTTAGTCTGCCTATAAAGACGGGCTAAAAAAATCATCTGGGCAGTTGTGGCATTATTATCTATCGTAGAATCATCACGACGTGATTTATCCTTTATCACTTTAGCCAGCTCTTTATCATTCATGCGGCGGGCCATATCTATATTCTTCGGCCAACCGCCCGTACAGCGTTGAAAAGCCAATACATTTTCAGCAATCCGCCGAGCTTCATCTGTCAGAAAGAAAGAATCCTGCTCCATACGTGCTATTTGTTTCCATTCCTTAGGATACGACTCATTATCCTTTTTATGAGCTCTTTGCTGCGCAAAGGAGCCGGTTGCCATGGCAAAAGCCATAAAGCCAATAAACACTTTTTTGAATGTATTTTTCATTATTCCTATATGTTTTGATAAAAACCAGCAAACAAAATTATGCGTTTTCCAATCTGAATACAGAGAATATTTGGTCTTTTTCAGGCAGATTTTGCACAGACATCATCAAACCTATACAATTTTTGATACTCTGCCCCTTTACCTATACATAAAAAAGCCTATCTATCACAGATCGGCTTTTCTATCAAATATCTGTCTTTCAAAATCCAAAGATTCTCAGAAGACATTCACATTATAATAACTATAAAACTTATCAAACCCCATTCTACTATCTAGCAGAACCATTACGCCATTTAGCCGCACCAATGTTCAACTGATAAATTTTTGACTCCATAACTTTACCTGTCTGATTGTAATACAAGTTTACACCATGCTCTCCAGCCGTACCATCAAGTGCATCTGCACGATGCATATATTGATCGTTATCAGCAGTAGCCTTATGTGGTGGATTTGGACTTACCATCAGTTCTAATGGAGAAATATCATCAACAAAAACTTCCAATGTTCCATTTAAAGTAGCAGAACCATTGTTGACCAAGGTGCCAAAATTATTTTTAGTCGCAGTCCATGGATTATTGCTAAAAATTTGTCCGTTGGATAAAAAAGTATTTGTAGAATAATTATTGTCAAAATTCAATGTCACATGTCCGGCTGTACCGTCTGCCATAGTCATTGTCTTACGGATATCAGCTCCTGCCATAGTCATCTTTCGGACATCACCGTCCTGCTTGGTCAAAACAATCAGGTTATTTTTCACCGTATAAGTACTTCCATCTGGAATATTACGCATATTGAAAATATTTCCTGCCGCACGAGTGTTCCAGTTAACCAAAGTATTGTTTTCAAACGTTATATTCCATGCCCCTCCCTTCCATGCACTCTGCTTGGTTTCACTGAAAAATGAAGGGAACGGACAATCATAGAAAGTGTTTCCACGAACCACAAAGTCCTTATATAAATTAGAATTCGCATTATTCCCGGAACCGGCAATCCATGGATAACCTCCGGCACCATTACTATAATAGCCACAGTCAAAGAACTGGTTATCCTCTATCAAGACATGATCCCAAATTTTGAAATTAGGCCCCTGCTCACGAATGAACCCACGTACCAGACGCTTGAAAGTACAATTTTTCACCACAAAACTTTCCAAATGTACAGCCATACCATTAGAAAACATATTAATGAAATAATTACCTGTAGCCGAACCCAAACCGGCAACATTATCACCATAAGTAAGAGCCATTGGACAATCGAAATCAATATCATAAAATTCGAGCATCTTCATATAAATTTCTCCTCCTTCTCCAGCTTGTGGCTGGCGCCCGAACATCAAATTCATAGAATTAACATTAGTACCTGTCATATGCATACCACCTAACAATACTTTAGCACGTTTACCTGCTGCTACATCCTCAGGACGAGTACGAAGAACAAAACCTTTGCAGGTAGTTAAATTATCAAACATACAATAAGTCTTTCCACCTTCCAAATAATAAGTCTGTCCTTCGGCTAAATTTACATCGGAAATGAAGTCTGTTAAAAGGAAATCAATACGCATTGCATTGTATTTCAGAGCAGCCTCGTGCTGTATCAAAGCATTTTGATAAGCTTCATCTGAATCAAACCGGTCACGACTTGGAGCACTTAAGTCATGAGTTACTAAAATAGGCTCTCCCGGTTCTCCGTCTGAGCGGGCAGAACAAGTATTGTAATATGCATCCCATTTTACCTTCACATTCTCGTTGCGAACATTAATCACATAAACAGAGTTTTTCTGAAGTCCGTCAATATCTACATATCCCTTTTCAAAATCCTCATCGGTTAATTTATATTTTCTCCATTTTTCATTCACTGTTGATTCAGGATTATTAGGAGACGGATCTACTTCCAACCACTGATAAACAAAATTATCGTTAGCATCAAGCTGAAATTTTTCACGATAAATAGCCTTATCATCGTCTGATACCCCTTCTGTTACAGTTTTGAAAGCACGATTCAACATCACACGCATAGTAGTCTGTGTAGTCTTAGAAGCATCTACATAGACACAGAATGGAGTTGCATATCGATCAGAAGTGGTAATGCCCATCCATTCTGCCCACTGTCTGCCATCACCATGTCCATACCATTTGGATGCATGTGAAAAATCAGTCACATTATCATCTTTTGTTGATAACACGCGAATAGCAAAACGATAATCAGTGGAATACTGTTGATCTTTAATAACTAAATCAAGGACCTCCGGTCCTACAATGGTATCTAGTAACAAAAGACCGTTTTCGGCAGATGTACCCCAAGCATCTGCACCACCCGAAACATTTGGCTGTAGTGCCTGACGAATCTGGTAGCCCGCACAGTTATTCACTCCATACCAATAAAGATGAATATCATTGCCATTCGGTCCCTCTGCTTTACAATTATAAGCATAGTCATCCCCTTTTCCTCTATTATTATCACAAATGAACATAGTCATCCATTCTCTATCTATATTTGCCATTCCTTTCTCATCATCAGAACACGAAATACATGAGAAACCTGAAAATAACATTAATGCATATAAAAATATTTTTTTCATCATTCTGTCCTTTTATAAATTATTTATAGCCATAATAGTTCTTGTATACACCTGCTGAGCGTTGGATAGCCGCATTAGGATAAGGTAAAATATAACGTACAGGAGGTAAATCATTCACCTCAGGAACAGAATTACCATCCAGTGGTGATTCTGTTCCATCTTTGACCAACACAATCATTCCTTGTTCTGTATGACGAATATATCCATAGAATGAATATTTACATTGGTTAGTAGGCTCCGAATCATTGCTCCACTGATAAAATTCCGCCATCTTCCAAGTTGCTCCATCAACAGCTACCAAAGCTGTCGCTGGTTGATTAGCTGATTTGTAAGGATTATAAATATAGAGCATATCCAATATCTTATTGGGATAAGGATAGCCATAAACTTGATTTACATCCACACGCCATTCAACCGTTTGTGGAAGAACATGGTAATACATAGATTCGGGAAGATCATCCAAATAAGCACTACCATCATGTTCAGCTATATCATCTTCGAAGCCAGTAGAAGAACCGGCATTAGACATTCCTACAGAAAGATAGCGCAAAAAACTATAAACAATTTCCTGTCCATAAAGATTATTACGGACAAGATCTCTCCAGCGCATATTCTCACCCGCAAACTCCCATTTACGTTCATCAAGCACGGCTTTCAAAAAAGTTTCTTTAGAAGAAGCCACCTGAGCAATATAGGCAGAAACAACACTTTGGTCATCGAATGCCCGTGCATGGACTTGACGAAGTGACTCCTGAGCAGTGGCAGTAGGTCCTTCCAACTCATTAACAGCTTCGGCATTCATCAACAAAACATCCGTATAACGCATATAAGGGAAGTTAATACCTGTATTACTGGCACTCAAATTGGTAAACTGTCCCGCATTCGCCCATAATTTAGACCATTTATTATTATGGACAGTATAATCCGCACGAATCATACAAGAATCCTGAGTAGCATTATTAGCACTGTTACCATAATACCAAAGTCCATTAATAAAATCTCGACGCTTATCATTCTCATCGAATGAATAACGGTAAAAAGCACTCAAACGTATATCACCTTTAGATTCTCCCCATACATTCTTACCCAATGTCTTTCCTTCATTAACGGTTGATGTAGGTCCTTGGGAATACCCTGTATTACCTGTAGACTCCTTAGCAAAAGGAATCTCAAAAATAGGATCACCTTTAGCAATAATTTCAAAATTGCTTTCCTTGGTAAAAATATCTTGATAAGAAGTGCCTACAGAGTGTGTCCCCGAAGCAATAACCAGGCTAGTATATTCTTTTACGATTTGATAATACTTCTGATAATCTTCCGGACGTTTCATCACACCATAACTATTTGCATTATTTTTATCCGGATGAAGTGAATAACCTCCGGCAGTCAATGCAATACGTGCAATTAATGCCCAAGCAAACTCCTTAGACGCACGTTCTACTGTTGTTGTTGTAGTAGAAGACATCTTAGGAGCAATATCCTGCAAATCTTCAATAAGTTTATTTTGGATTTCTTCGCGATTCATTACAGGAATCACATAATTATCACCTAATTGTGAGGCTGGCAGGAAAGTGAAAGGAATATCCCCGAACATCACTACCAGATCATGATAAACCATAGCACGAAGACACTTGGCTTCGCCCAACATCTGCATAACAGCGGTATTCTCTTCATTATAAAGCGGACCAGTTTCTACACCCCGGATAAAACGGTTAGCATCTTCAATAGCTTTATAAGAAGCTCTCCAATATTTATCAATTTCGCCACCTTGATCGTCACAATCAAAACGTGCATAGCTATTATGGGTTGCTACATTACCTGTATACATCTGCATATCAACATCACTGTTCAAATTAAAAGTTTTCTGATAGGCACTGCCATAAAGATCACCTACCAAGATAGAAGCATAAACACCGTTCAACGCACGGCTAATTTCTGTTTCTTGGCTGAACACAAAGTCCTCATTGTAACTTGATGGAGAATCCACGTCAAGGAAATCATTGCATGATATTAGAGTCAAAGTTGCTAATCCTATTATTAAAGTATTTTTTAATTTCATGTGCTTTCAAATTTAGAATGTAATATTAGTACCTAGTACAAAACTGCGACTACGTGGGTAACGGTTATAGTCCATACCACAAGTTAATCCTGTCTGAATATCCACTTCAGGATCATAACCCGAATACCCAGTAATAATAAACAAATTAGAGGCTGACACATAAAAACGAGCTTTCGAAATCCCCCATTTAGAAGTCAGATTTCCAGGTAACGTATAGCCAACAGTCAAATCCTGACAACGCAGAAACGATCCATCCTCGATAAAATAGGAATGAGTTATTTTTTTTGTCACATCCGTCGGATTCCAAAGTGTCCTACCTTCGTTTAATTCACGGTACATATCCAACGAACCATCAATATAGTAACATTTGTACAAGCATTCGCCATCACCATCACGGGTATAACGCCAACCTTTGTCAGCAAATGTGGAAAGCACATTGTAGAACTTATTCTTATTGCTTTCGGATGAGGAAAGCTGGTAAGCTGTCGCATTATTCACATCAAAATCAAGCATAAAGTTGAAGTTCATGGCAAAATCAAAACCCTTCCATTGTCCGCTTAATCCAAAACCTCCCTGCACTTTTGGATTGGTATTACCTATAACAGTACGGTCATCTTCTGTGATATATCCGTCACCATTCAAATCCTTGAACTTGACTTTGCCCGGCAGAGTAGCTATGCCTGAATTAGAATCTCCTGAAATCTGATTGATTATTGTTTTTGGATGTTCCACACCGTCTGCATCCATAATAGGTGCATCTTTCGAAGTTCCGTTTTCAGCGGCCGTTGATCCCCAAGGTACTGCTTGCAAGTTATTAGTGGGATCAAAATAGAATTCATCCATTGAATATAAACCATCATATACAAAACCATAAATAAGTCCTACTTGGTCACCCACCTTCAAACAATAATCATTGTAACTTGATTTCCAACGGTTATTCTGATCCCAAATCACATTGTCTGTACCATTTAATTTATCAACTTTCATTTTATTCATACCTAAAGAAAGATTTGCGGAAAGCACATAATCCCTGCCACTGAGAATATCTCCTGATATAGTTAATTCAACCCCTTTATTAGTTACTTGTCCAATATTTTGCATCTGACTTACATAACCAGTTGCTGAAGGAATGTCCGATTTATAAAGTAAATCTTTCGTCGTATTCCAATAAATCTCCGGAGTAACAGTGAGACGACCATTAAAAAGCGTGATATCAGCAGCAAGATTACGAGTTAATGTAGTTTCCCATTTAATATTTTTATTGGCAAAAGTAGTACCCCCTTGATTACCATACCATTGCTCTCCAAACTGAGTTGCTTCTCCAAATCCAGGTCCGCCGGTAGAATTAACAGTATATAAATAACGCCACATATCATCACTGATACGATTATTTCCTGCCAACCCTATAGCTGCACGAAGTTTTAACTGATCAATCCATTTTATATCTTCCATAAACTTTTCTTCTGAAAGCACCCAAGCACCTGATACTGAAGGGAAATATCCCCATTGATTACCTGGAGCAAATTTAGTGGAACCATCAGCACGCATAGTTACAGAGAGTAAGTATTTGTGGTTATAGTTATAACTTGCCTGCCCAAAGAAAGAAGCAGTGCGATCTGGAGTCGAAAGTGATGAAGTTGACTCCTGCGGTGTACCGAATCCCATATTATCCCAAGCCTGTCCAGCCTCAAATGCACGTGGGAAATAACGATTCTTTTGGAAGTTCTTCTTATTTTGGCTATGATAAATTTCTTGCCCCAATAACATGGAAAAATTATGCTTATCTTTAATAGAAAAGCCATAAGATGCCGTGTTAGTCCAAATATATTTAAAAGACTGATCTTTCTGAATACTTGCTACAGGCAACGAATTATTTTTTGTACCTTCACCTGTCAAGGCACCCCAAAAACGATATTGATCTTTCCAGTTTAAACTAAGAGTGGCTTCTGTACGAAGCACCAATCCTTTAACAGGCTTCCATTCCAATGAAATAGCATTAGTATAGTTATAAGCATACTTATTCTGTTGATTAATGGCAATATCACTTTTCGGATTAGTATAAGTAAACAATGCTTCTTCATCAGGGTCAGCATAAGAAGGATCTATATATCCGAATTCACGTAATCCGTTAGTGGGTCTATAACGGAGTACATCAATAATACCGCCTGTACCAATATTATCACCTCCAGCTCCTTGATCACGGCGAAACGTAAATTTAGGATTGATATGCAATGTCAAATTTTTAGTTATATCAATAGCTGTCTTGATATTCAAATTGGTACGGCGCACACCCGACCCCATAATAATACCTTTATCTTCGCTTTGAGTAAGAGAAGCAGTGAAGCGCATCTTATCTGTACCTCCACCAATAGTTACATTAGTAGAATAATTGATAGGATTCTCTCCCATTACCTCATCCTGCCAGTCATGAGTAGGCAAAGAATAATACATATCCAAATCTTGCGGATTGCCAAAATTAGCACGGAAAAATTTGGCATTGCTAGAACGGCTACCATTACACGCCGACCATTCATATTGATAACGTGCAAACTCTGCTGAATTCATTAAATCTAATTTTTTAGACAAATGACTAGTAGACAAATGGGCATTGAAACTTACCTGTATTTTTCCAGCTTTGGCCGATTTAGTAGTAACAACCACTACACCATTACCGCCCTTAGCTCCATAGATTGCCGTGATAGAAGCATCTTTCAATACATCAATAGAAGCAATGTCTGTAGGAGGAATATCATTGATGTTATCCACCTGAAAACCATCGACAATGTAAAGAGGATCATTGCTCTGGGTCACAGACGTACCTCCACGAACACGAATGTTAATATCTGCCCCTGGAGCACCATCGACCGTAGTTACTTGCACACCAGCTATTTTTCCCTGCAAAGCCACAGCGGCTGAAGTAACTGGTACAGCAGCAATCTTCACACCAGACACGGAACCTACTGAGCCAGTCAGATCTTTACGAGCTCTGCTACTGTAACCCAGCACTACTACCTCTTCAAGCGCTTGTGAATCATCTTGCAGCGTAATTGTCAGTTCTTTTCCGGTAACCGCATCCACTTCTTGCGTTTCGTAACCTACAAAAGAAATAACAATTCTTTTTCCTTTAGACACGGCCAAAGTAAACTTTCCGTCAAAATCAGTTATGGTTCCGTTGGAAGGATTTCCCTTCTCCACAACGGAAGCTCCAATAACGGCTTCACCTGCCGAATCAAGTACAGTACCTTTTACGGTAATGCTCTGAGCAAACATCATCACCGGTATCAGTAACAGCACTGAAAACAGAAGAAGTCTGCTTTTCACTCCTCTTAATTCATTTGTAAATTTCATAATAAAATATTAAGTTAAACAAAAATTTAAAGTCCATTTTTTCCGTGAATGTGAAATAATATAAATCACTATTGTTATTTATATTCTATTCTAAAAGGAAACAATTATAATTTTTATGAGAATAATAGATACTTATTAAAATAGCACACGCATTCTTATAATTTCCGTGTACGCACACAAAACGAGTGAAAAATATTAGATATACAAATTCCCATGCTAAATAAAGCACATCATCAAATACATTAACAGTAATGTTTTCCATTATAATTTAATGTTAGTATTAGAAAATTGGTTTATTTTTATACTATATACGCCACAAATAAAAATAATATTGTTGACTGAACCTAATTTTTGTATTGAAAAAAATTAGTTCAACCAATAATTACAACATAATGAACAAAAAAGACACATTCATCAATGAAAACACGGAATTACATAAAAAAGCAGTGCTATGGACTTGTCCTCCATAACACTGCCACCTCTATTTATCATAACTGACAAACTCCTACAGCTACAAACCTCACTCCTCCTATTTTATCTCATCCCACTTCGGTGGATTCACCTGCATCAAATGACGGACAAAGAAATCATACCGCTTATGTTCGCCAAAATCTTCCCCCATTGTATGATGCGCTCCGGGAATCACGACCAATTCAAAATCTTTATTCGCCTTTATCAATGCATTGACCACCTGCATGGTAGAGGCAGGATCTACATTATCATCCAGTTCTCCCACCACTAACATCAAAGGACGACTCAACAGATGTGCATTTTCCACATTAGACCCTTCCTTATATTGATCTCCTACCGGATAGCCCAACCAAAGTTCATTCCACCAAATCTTATCCATACGGTTATCATGACAACCACAAGCCGAATAAGCCGCTTTATAGAAATCAGGATAAAGCAAAACTGCATTTGTAGATTCCTGACCACCGGCAGAACAACCGTAAATACCTACCCTGTCCACATCCATATAAGGATATTTCCGTGCAGCCGCCTTAATCCAAGCAATATGGTCCGGCAGACCGGCATCTTTCAAATTCTTATAACATACATTCTCAAAAGCACGCGAACGGAAAGAAGTTCCCATTCCATCGACCATTACGACGATAAAACCAAGTTCGGCCAAGGAAGTCATATTCCAGTCATAAGGACGGAAAGTCTTCGGAACATACTGGTCTCCGGGACCCTGATAAATGTATTCGATAACCGGATATTTCTTGTTCGGGTCAAAGTTGGTGGGGCGGGCAATCAATCCCCACATATCCGTCTTGCCGTCCCGCCCTTTGGCAACAAACACCTCCGGAGCTTTCCAGCCTTCGGCCTCCAAAAGAGTTATATCGGCTGTTTCCAACGGCATCACCACTTTGCCATCCCTGGCACTACGTAACACAGCGACGGGAACCTTGTCCACCATAGAATAAACATCTACCAAATACTTCATATCTCCCGAAAACCAGGCACGGTGCATCCCTTCTTCGGGAGTAAGACAGGTAAGACCTTTGCCATCAAAACCGATGCGGTAATAACGGATGAGATAGGGGTCTTCACCGGCTTCCATACCATTTGCCGAGAAATAGATCTGACGGTTATCCTCATCTACCCGAAGCACTTCGCGTACATACCACTCTCCTTTAGTAATTTGATAATCGGGCTGTGCGGTAATACGGTTGTACATATAAAGATGATTCCAATTGTCACGCTCACTCATCCATATCATCTGCTTGCCGTCTTTTAAGTCATGACGGAAATGACGGGTATAATTCACATATGTATCGCTGGTTTCTTCTACCAACGGGCGCACTTTTCCCGTTTCGGCAGAAAGTTCAAGTACTCTGTACACCTGATGTCCGCGCTGGTTATATTCAAAAGTCACGGCACGGCTGTCGGGATTCCATTCGGGACCATATACTTCATATTGCCGGTCGAACAATTCGGTAGAAGGAATAATGCTTCGTCCGCTTTCCACTTCATAGATGCAGGGCACTTTAAAAGGAAGTTCGTCTCCCGGCTTCGCATACTCCTGTTTGTGAAGCTTGGGCTGAAGCTGGTCAGCCGGAGAAGATTCCACATAATAAACATAGCGCTTTTCCACCGGACGGATCTTGCAGGAAGCCACCTTCTTACTGTCCGGTGACCAGCGGATGTAGGCTGAATAATAATTACCCAGTGTCCCGTCCAAGCTCAGTTGCTTTTCTTTTCCGGTAGCCACCTCCTTTACATAGATATTCTGATTTTTAATAAATGCGATCCATTTACCATCAGGAGACGGAACCGGTGATGCCGTCTTCTCATCATCCACCTCCATCCAATGCTTTTGCCTGATAAGGAGGGGAACCGCACCTTCATTGACCAGCTGATTTTTCCGGGACGCATACATCCAACGTTGATTATTAAACACAAAGCGCAGCGTATCCAATCCCTTACTGACCGACAAATGCCCCAATGCAAGAGCTTCCGGCTTGACCTCTTTTCCGGATGCAGCACCCAACGCCTTTGCCAAACGATGAGAATCAAACAATTCTTTTCTAGCTTTCTTATCCGCATCTACAGATACATACAGGCGGCCGTCCGGCGTATTCCGCACATACCAGAATTGATGCGTACCCTCTATCCATTGCGGATTGACATTGGAATAGAAAACTTTATCCGCACTGAACTTCTCTTTCAATGCATAAGCACGCCGATAATCATCAGCCGTACCTTGAGCGACAGCCATGCCCCCACTAAGGAACATGGCTACCAGCCAACCTAACTTACCAACCTTCATTTTGAATTATTCTATTTCACTTCCCATTCAAACAAACCCGATGAATTATCGGCCGGCTGAACAATCTCCAGTTTTACCGCTTTTGTCTTTACCGGGTCAAAATTGACTGTATTCCCCGTACCTTTTTCCACTCCATACTTATCCGCTCCACTCACCGGTTGCCACTGGCCTTGTGCATCTTTATAGTACATCTTCCAACTTTGCGGTATGCGGCATCCTCCCCAAGGAGCATCATCATACCAATATACGGTAGCACTGGAAACAGTCGCTTCGGACGGGAACTCGTAGGATATCCATTCAGTAGTTCCCTGTTTGGGCCACCAATGGTAATAGGGTACGGAACGGTCATTCTCATCTTTCGGCACCAGACGGTCATTAATGGCGGAGATGGATTTCACCTTATGCGAAGCATCCACTTTGCTTTCCGATGCCAGCGTAGCAGGCATAGTCGGACGGGAAGCACTTAATTCCTGAGGCAACCACACTGCCATAGCACCTGCACCGCGGTGTGCCCAAGCATAGTAAGGGATCAACGTCAGCTTTACATCAGTAGCCGTCAGACGACCTCTGTCGTCATAGCCCAGAATCTGCGCATCCGTCTTCAACTGGTTAATGCCATAGAGCAAATCCGGTTTTTCAACCACCTCGAATTGAGGAGTGCGGTTCATAAACACGCTCAGCACATCAAAATCATTATCCGGCCATTCCGCACAATAAACGATCGGGCCACGCTCCACGGCTATACGTCCACGATCTGCCTCCACTTTATTATTGGCTTTCACCGTACGAGGCTCCATATCGAAATGAACGGCTACTTTATCTCCTTTTTTCCAACGGCGGTCTATGCAGAAATAACCGTCCTTCAGTTCACTCTGTACCGGTTCTCCATTTACTTTCACTGTATAGCTCAAACGCTTTCCATCCGAATAAGTGTACAGGTCACTGGGAACTACCTGATTACGCACCCATCCCGGAATACGGATTTTCATTGTAAACTGTCCGGCATTGTTCTTGTTGACACCGATAGTGACATCACCGTTCCAAGGATAATGAGTAGCCTGCTCCAAAGAAACAGCCTTGCCCTCTACCTTCAAGTTCGAAGTATTGGACATGAACAGATTAACATACACGTCCTTACCTTTCACCGCATACACATATCCCGGCAAGGAAGGAATGAAACGACAGATATTGGACGGACAACAGGCACAGCCGAACCAAGGCTGGCGCTGGTGCTGCCCGATGCTTTCCAACGGATTAGGATAGAAGAACCCGCCACCATCCAGGGACACGCCCGAAATAAGACCATTATATAAAGTACGTTCCAGCACATCATAATATTTTGCCTCACCATGAAGCAGGAACAAGCGGTAGTTGACATACACATTACCGATAGCCGCGCAAGTCTCGCAATAAGCTGACATATTGGGCAGTTCATAGTTCTTGCCAAAAGCCTCCCCATTGCTGGTGGCGCCGATGCCGCCGGTAATATAATATTTCTTGCCCACAATGTTGTCCCAAATACGGTCTATGGCATGGATATAAGCCGTATCCCCTGTCAGTGCGGCCACATCTGCCATGCCTGCATACATATAAGCGGCACGGACAGCATGTCCCACGGCCTCATCCTGCTCCACTACCGGCTTGTGCGCCTGACTGTATTCATCCGTACGGGTAGTATGTCCGCGCTGGTCCAAAAAGAATTTGGCTTGATCCAAATATTTCTGTTGCCCTGTTACCAAGCACAGTTTGGCAAGGGCCATTTCGGCAATCTGATGTCCCGGCACACGGATTTGTTGCCCTTCGCCCGTACCTATCTCCCGGCATACACAGTCGGCATAACGGATAGCGATATCAAGGAAATTACGTTTTCCGGTAGCCTGGTAATGCGCAATAGCACCTTCTACCATGTGTCCCAAATTATAAAACTCATGACTCAGTTCCTCCACCTTCTCCCACCGTTTGCTTCCTGCCCACTCATGCGGATGTTTGGGATTCATGGTACGCGAAGTATAGAGATAACCATCCGGTTCCTGTGCCGCAGCGACAATAACCAGCACACTATCAATATACTTAGCCAGTTTTTTGTCCGGATAGGTCTGTAACAGATAACTGGCACCTTCTATCGTTTTGTACACATCAGTATCGTCAAAAGCCAGACCGCCTACTTTAATGGTATCACTGGGATGGGCGGCATTGACAAAGTTAGTATAACGTCCTGTTTCCTCACATTTACTGAACGCCAGAGGAATCGTTACTTCACGGCTGGCATTCAGCCGTTGCCCCCAGAATGAATCGGTTACTTTCACCGAAGTGAAAGGTACGGGGTCGATAGGATAGCCGTGCGACTGATTTTTTACTTGCGCTGTTCCGCCTGCTACGGTAGCAGTCAACAGAGCAGTGACTAAAAGTTTCTTCATGGTTCTATCATTTAATTGTTTATCATAGTTTTTGCAAAAATACATATTCCGGTCATAGGAAAAGGGTGAATCACTCTTTCAATGGTAGATATTCATCCCATAA
>OHXB01000113.1_pt1 | contig 22322 bp, 21 predicted proteins | sample 1579811 | NCBI WGS metagenome assembly OHXB01 (sample SAMEA3882533, study PRJEB24775) | human gut metagenome | biome: human-associated habitat; feature: intestine environment; material: feces | place: Netherlands | collected 2009/2010 | reverse complement strand
CGCGGTTGATGCTCTCGCGGTCGCCGCGGCCCCAGTATTGGCTGATGAGCACGCTCGACCCGCTCTGCAGTCCGAAGACGATGAGCTGGATGATGAAGATGGGCACATTCGCCACCGTGACGGCGGACATCTGCTCGCTACCGAGCAGACCGACCATGAAGGTATCGAGGAAGCCGAGCGAGGTGGTGATGAGATTCTGCACGATGATGGGCAGGGCGAGCAGAAAGAGGCGTCGGTAGAAGCCCTTGGGCTGACGGAGATAGGAGAACATAATAAACCTCAAAGAAGCTGACGAAGCGTCAAATTTACAGCATGGGGAAGCGTGTTTCCTTATGCTTGCGGAGCGCGGATACAAGCGCGTCGATCTCCTCGCGCGTCGTCTCGGGCGCGAAGCTCACGCGCAGCACGCCCGCGGCGGTCCTTTTGTCGAGCTTCATCGCGGCGTAGACGTGGCTGAGCTTGCCGCGGTGGCAGGCCGAGCCGGCGGAGATGCAGATGCCCTGCGCGCCGAGCTCGGTGACAATGATAGCCGACGAGCGAGACGGAGAGGATATGCGGGGCATCGCCGTTCCCGATGCGCACCACGCCGTCGATGGTGAGAAGCTGCTCGAGCGCGTACTGCTTGAGCTGCGCCATGCGGGCGAGCTTTTCCTCATAGCCCGCCAGCCGCAGCTCCACCGCCTTGGCGAAGCCCGCGATCTGCGCGGTGGCCTCGGTGCCCGAGCGCAGGCCGCGCTCCTGTCCACCGCCCGCGAGCAGCGGACGCACCGCGCGGCAGCGCGGGCCGATGTAAAGCGCGCCGACGCCCTTGGGGGCGTTGAGCTTGTGTCCGCTGACGGAAATGAGGTCCGCGCCCAGCGTATCCGCGCGGAACGGGAGCTTCAAAAACGCCTGTACCGCGTCGGTGTGCAGCAGCGCCTTGGAGCCGTGCTCGCGCAGGAGCCGCGCGATCTCCGCGACGGGAAAGACGCAGCCGGTCTCGTTGTTCACGAGCATCACGGAGACGAGCGCCGTATCCTCGCGCAGCGCGTCCGCGACCTGCTGCGCGGTGATATTCCCCTGACGGTCGGGCGCGAGATAGGTGACGGTATAGCCCTCCTGCTCCAGCTGACGGCAAGGCTCAAGCACGGCGCTGTGCTCCACGGCGGTGGTGATGATGTGCTTTCCGACGCGGCGGTTCTGGTGGGCGGCAAGGCGGATGGCCCAGTTGTCGCTCTCCGTGCCGCAGGAGGTAAAATACAGCTCGTCCGGCTTGCAGCCGAGCGCGGCGGCGATGACCGCACGGTCCGCCTCCAGACGCTTTTTCGCGGCGGCGCCGTAAGGGTACTGCGAGCTGGGGTTGCCGCTGCCGTTTAGTAAAACATCGTACATCGTATCCGCCACCTCGCGCGCGACGGGCGTGGTGGCGGCATGGTCGAGATAGATCATAGCAAAGCATTCCTTTCTTTGCACTTGCAATCAAGCGAAAACATGGTATGATTATATGCGGAAAAACCACGAAAAGCAAGGAGAAAGCATGAAGATCGGTATTTACACCCTGGGCTGCAAGGTGAATCAATACGAGACGCAGGCGATGGAGCAGGAGCTGACCGCCCGCGGGCACGAGCTGGTGGATTTTGAGTCTCCCGCCGATGCCTACATCATCAACACCTGCTCGGTCACGGCGGTGAGCGACAAGAAGTCGCGCCAGATGATCCGCAAGCTGCGCGAGGAGCACCCGCAGGCGCTGTGCGCCGTGTGCGGCTGCTGGTCGCAGCTCAGCCCCGAGGATGCCGCCGCCATCGGCGCCGATGTCGTGCACGGCAGCGGCAGCAAGCAGGCGTTCGTGGATGATATCCTGCGCGCATTTCGTGAGCATATGCCCGTCACCTGCGTCGATAACCCGTTCCGGCGCTTTGACTTTGAGCCGCTGCCTGCCGGCGCTGTCATCAGCGCGGTGGAGGCCAACCCTCTGGCCATCGGCTACGCTTCCCTGTCTGCCGTCGGCGAGACCGTGAAGATGGTCACGGTCGGCGGTGTGGCCTGCAGCGAGGAGACCGTCAAGGACGGCAGCTATGAGGTCCAGCGTCCCTTCGTCTTCGTCACCAACAAGTCCGTCACCCTGTCCGAGCAGGCGCAGGCCTTCTTCGACTTCGCCACCAGCGCCGATGCTGCGGACCTCATCCGTACCGCCGGTGCAGTGCCTGTGAATGAGTAATCGAGTATGAAACAAAACGCTTCGCTTCTGAAAAAGATCGAGCTGCCCCGCACCCCCGCCGAGTGGCTGGAAGCTGTGATGAACTTCCTCTTCTTCCTCTGCGGCATCCTGGCAGTGGGCTGCGTGGTGCTCATCTCGGTGTACATGATCGCTTCGGGCGTGCCTGCCATCCGGAAGATCGGCCTGTTCCGCTTCCTGTTCGGCACCGAGTGGGCCTCCACGGCCGCAGACCCGAAGTACGGCATCCTGCCCTTCATCCTGTCCAGCGTGTACGGCACACTGGGCGCGACCCTCATCGGTGTGCCGGTGGGCCTGCTGACGGCGGTGTTCCTCTCGAAGGCCGCCGGGCCCCGTGTGCGCACGGTGGTCGTCACGGCCATCGAGCTGCTGAGCGGCATCCCCAGCGTCGTGTTCGGCCTGCTGGGGATGCAGGTGCTCGTCCCCGCAGTGGCCAGGGCCTTTGGCAAGGCATCCGGTGCCTGCCTGCTGAGCGCCATCGTGGTGCTGGCCATCATGATCCTGCCCAGCATCGTGTCCGTGTCGGTCACAGCGCTGAACGCCGTCCCGCCGGAATATGAGCAGGGCAGTCTGGCGCTGGGTGCCACCGACACCGAGACCTGGTTCAAGATCAGTGTCCCCGCCGCGAAGAGCGGCATCGCCGCCGGCATCGTGCTGGGCATCGGCCGCGCCATCGGCGAGGCCATGGCCGTGATGATGGTGGCGGGCAACAGCCCCAACATGCCGGACAGCCTGTTCCGGAGCGTCACCTTCCTGACCACCGCCATTGCCAAGGAGATGAGCTACGCCAGCGGCCTGCAGAAGCAGGCACTGTTCAGCATCGCGCTGGTGCTGTTCGTCTTCATCATGCTCATCAATGTGGTGCTGAATGTTGTGCTGAAGGGAGGAGACCGCGATGAACGCTGAGTTCTCCCCGGCCCGCAGGGCCTGGAACCGCTTCTTCACCGCCGCTGTCTGGGCCGCGGCCGTTCTGGTCATGGCGCTGGTGGCGGGCATCATCGGGATGGTGCTGGTGCGTGGCCTGCCCCACATCAGCTGGAAGTTCCTGACCACCACGGCCAGCGTCCTCAAGGGGACGGACGGCATCCTGCCGGCCATCCTCAACACGCTGTATGTCATCGTGCTGACGTTGCTCATCGTGCTGCCACTGGGCGTTGGGGCCGCGGTCTACCTGACCGAGTACGCCACCAACCGCCGCATCATCGAGGTCATCGAGTTCACCAACGAGACGCTGGCGGGCATCCCCAGCATCATCTATGGTCTGGTGGGTATGCTGGTCTTCGCCCAGGCGCTGGGCTTCCAGACCTGCCTGCTCTCCGGCTGCCTGACGCTGGTCATCATGAACCTGCCCACCATCATCCGCACCACCCAGGAATCCCTGAAGACAGTGCCCCAGGGCTACCGCGAGGGGGCCATGGGGCTGGGCGCGGGCAAGTGGCACATCATCCGCACCATCGTGCTGCCCTGCAGCATCGACGGCATCGTGACCGGCTGCATCCTGGCTGTGGGCCGCATCGTGGGCGAAAGCGCCGCACTGCTCTTCACCGCCGGTGCTGCCGAGGTCATCGCCAAGGGTGTTGCAAAGGCCTATACCTCCAACGGTGCGACCCTCTCGGTCCTGCTCTATCTGCGGGCCTTTGAGGACGGCGACTTCGATTCCGCCTGGGCCATCGGCGCGGTGCTGCTGGTGTTGGTGCTGGTCATCAACCTGGCTGCCCGCCTGGCCAAGACCAAGTTGAAACAGAAACAATAAAAGGGAAAAAGAACCCTCTCCGTCAGTGCTTCCGCACTGACACCTCTCCCGAAGGGCGAGGTTCAGAAGTGCCGGTCAATGCAGCACAAAAGCTCTCCCTTTGGGAGAGCTGGCGAGCGCAGCGAGACTGAGAGGGTCGTTTCCGATCAAATACGAGGATTTTGTCTATGACAGAGACTGCTCCCATCATCACCGCTAAGGACCTCAACCTCTGGTACGGTGATTTCAAGGCACTGAAGGATATTTCGCTGGATGTGGGCGAGCGCGAGATCACCGCGCTCATCGGCCCGTCCGGCTGCGGCAAGTCCACCTTTCTGAAAACACTGAACCGGATGAACGACCTGGTCCCCGGCGTCCGCATCGAGGGCGATGTCCGGCTGCGGGGGCAGGATATCTTCGCCCGCGAGATGCAGCTCACCGAACTGCGCCGCCGGGTGGGCATGGTGTTCCAGAAGGCCAACCCCTTCCCCATGAGCATCTACGATAACATCACCTACGGCCCCAAGCTCCACGGGGTGCACAACAAAGCCGAGCTTGACGAGCTGGTGGAAAGCTCCCTGAAGGGCGCTGCCCTCTGGAACGAGGTCAAGGACCGCCTGAAAAAGAGCGCTTTGGGCCTTTCCGGCGGCCAGCAGCAGCGCCTGTGCATCGCACGCGCTCTGGCCGTCAAGCCCGAAGTGCTGCTGATGGATGAGCCCACCAGCGCCCTCGACCCCGGCTCCACGATGAAGGTCGAAGAGCTGATGAGCGAGCTGAAAAAGGACTACACCGTGGTCATCGTCACCCACAACATGCAGCAGGCGGCCCGCATCAGCGACCGCACCGCGTTCTTCCTGCTGGGCGAGCTGGTGGAGGTCGGCCCCACGGCGCAGATCTTCAGCACCCCGCAGGACAAGCGCACCGAAGATTACATTTCCGGCCGGTTCGGCTGATGAGGGAGGTCACAGTATGACAGTTCGCACACAATACGAGGCCGACCTTACCGCCCTGAAGGCGGCGCTGGTCGAGATGGGCCAGAACTCCGCCGACGCAGTGGAGGCCGCGCTGGAGGCCCTCTGCACCGCTGACGCCGAGGCCGCTGCCGCCATCGTCAAGGGCGATGGCCGGATCAATAACATGGAGCGGGACATCGAGCATCGCTGCATGACCCTGCTGCTCCGCCAGCAGCCGGTGGCGGGCGACCTGCGCCGCATCTCCACGGCCATAAAGGTCGTCACCGACATCGAGCGCATGGGCGACCATGCCGCCGACATCGCGGAGATCATCCCCCACCTCGTCACCGTCCGCAGAGACGGCGACCCGGCGGTCAGTCAGGCCATCCGGATGGGCCAGAAAGCCCACAAGATGATCCTGGACGCCCTCGCCGCCCTGGCCGGGGAAGATGAGCCTGCCGCCCAGAAGGTTATTGCCGACGACGACGAGGTGGACTATGACTTCAACACCATCAAGCACACCCTCGCTGAGGAGATCGCCGCCGACCCCGCCAAGGTGGACGCCGCGCTCGATCTGCTGATGGTCATCAAGTATCTGGAGCGCATCGGCGACCACGCCGTCAACGTGGCCGAGTGGGTGGAGTTCGTCCGCACCGGACGCTACCACAACGAGAATATGTTCTGAGTTTCTCCCGGAAGATTTTGTGTTTTCCTCACTTTTCCGGAAAAGCTGCCGCCTGTGCCGGGCGGCGGCTTTTTTGGTGTAAAATTGTGAAAGTTTTGGCCTGCTCAAAATTTTAGGGAACTGCTGCAATCTTTTGCCAGGTACGACCGTATTATGGTCAGAAGGGCTTCCCAGAAAGCCCATGGAACTGGCAGCGGCGGGCGTCCGGCATCCCCCTTTGTCCCCTCGCCCGCCGCGCCGCAACGGAGGACCGGATTCTTATGAAACAGATGCAGAAATTTCCGCTGGAAGCGCGCGGCGAGACCGTCAGCCGGGAAGCGCTGGTCCAGGCGGCCTTACAGGAGATCACCCAGAACTACCGTGAAGCAAGCCTTTCCAACGTAGCGCGCACCTATGGCGTTTCGCTGGCCTATGTCAGCGAGTGCGTCCGCACACAGACCGGCAAGACCTACAAGGAACTGCTTCAGAAGCACCGGATGGAGACGGCGGCCCGCCTGCTGCGCCGCAGCGACCTGAACATCCAGCAGATCATCACCCAAGTGGGCTACGAGAACACGAGCTACTTCTACCGCCTGTTCCACGAGCGCTACGGCCAGAGCCCCCGCGAGTACCGCAATGCCCGCCAGCGCCGCCCCCATGCGTGATGTGCGGGTTCCTTTCCGGCGGCCCTCTCCGCTTTTTGGCGGAGGGGGCCGTTTTGTGTCCGGTCAAAACTGGAATTTCGGCCCGGATTGTGATAAAATGAGACCAATAGACTGGATGCGTCGGTTTCTGCGCATCGCAAGAGAGGGTGAATGAACATGTTTCGTGGAGCGAGACGCTCTGATCTGGACGCTATCATGCAAATTTACGCCCGCGCCCGGCAGGAAATGGCCGCCAGCGGCAACCCGACCCAGTGGGGGACGAGCTTTCCCCCGCAGGACCTGATCGAAGAGGACATCGACACCAACCGCCTGTTCGTGTATCTGCACAACGGTGAGATGGAGGCCGTGTTCGCCTTCGTCCTCGGCCCGGACCCGACCTATGCAAAGATCGAAGACGGCCAGTGGCTGAACGATGCGCTGCCCTATGGCACCATCCACCGGCTGGCCTCGGCGGGCAAGCGCCCCGGCGTGGCGACCGATGTCATCAACTGGTGTCTGGAGCACTGCGAGAGCCTGCGGGCCGATACCCACGCGGACAACAAGATCATGCAGCACCTGCTGGAAAAGAACGGCTTCACCCGCTGCGGCATCATCCATGTGGCCGATGGAACGCCCCGCATCGCCTACCAGCGCCTGTCGCGGGAGGGGATGGCACGATGAAGGAATCGCTGAACGAAGCCGTTGCCGCCCTGCGGCCGGAGATGACCGCCGCTTTGCAGCGGCTGGTGCGGAAGAAGAGCGTGGAAGGGCCGGAGCTGCCCGGCAAGCCCTTCGGTGCAGATGTGGACGCCTGCTTTACGGAGGCGCTGACCCTCTGCCGTGAGCTGGGGTTCGAGACGACCGACCTTGACCGGTACATCGGCTGGTGCGAGATCGGTTCCGGCGACGAGATGGTGGCCGTGCTGGGCCATCTGGACGTCGTGCCCGAAGGCGAGGGCTGGCACCACCCGCCCTATGGGGCCGAGATCGTGGACGGCCGGCTCTTTGGCCGGGGGGCCATCGACGACAAGGGCCCGGTGGTGGCCAGCCTGTTTGCGCTGAAGGCCATCCGGGACCTGAACATCCCGCTCCGGCGCCGGGTGCGTCTGCTCTTCGGCCTGAACGAGGAGACCAACGACCGGGATGTCTTCTATTACCGCGACCACGGCGGCGAGATCCCGGTGCTGGGTTTTACGCCCGATGGCGAATACCCGCTCATCAACGGCGAAAAGGGCATCCTGAACGAGAGCTATGCGGTGCAGCTGCACCAGACCGGGGCCTGGAAGCTGGTCTCGGTCCGGGGCGGCGTGGCCGGCAATGTGGTGCCGGACTACGCCTGCGCCGAGCTGACCGCTCCGGCGGGGGCTTCCCTTCCGGCGGCTGCGCACATCACCTGCACCGCCATCCCCGGCGGCTGGAAGGTGGAAGCCGACGGCGTTTCGGCCCACGGCAGCCACCCCGAACAGGGGCAGAATGCCATCGGGCGGCTGGCGCTCTATCTGGAACAGCTCCCGCTGGAAGGCGACGCCGGGAAGGCCGTGGCCTTCCTGGCAGAAACGCTGGGCATGGACCCCTACGGCGAACGGCTGCTGGGCCACCGGCTGGAAGACGACCTCTCCGGCCCCATGAGCTGCAATCTGGGCCTCATCGAGGGCGATGAAACGCACCTCTGGGTCAAGCTGAACTACCGCTACCCCGTCACCAAAATGGTGGACGACTGCGCCCCCGCCGTCAAGGCCGCCTTCGAGGCCGCCGGCTGGGCGCTGGACCAGTCCGTCCATAAACAGAAGCTCTATTATCCGGAGCAGACCCCGCTCGTGCAGGCGCTGCTGGGCGTCTACCGCGACGCCACCGGCGACCGGTCTGCCCCCAAGTGCATCGGCGGCGGCACCTATGCCAAAGTCCTGCCGAACACGGTGGCCTTCGGCCCCCTCTTCGACGGCGACCCGGTGACGGAACATCAGCCGGACGAGTTTATCGACTTGGACCGTCTGGTGCAGAACGCACAGATCATTGCGCAGGCTGTGGTCAAACTGGCCAACCTGCCGCTGGAATAAGGAGGATGGGCGTATGAAGATCACGCAGGTGCGGCTGGGCCGCATTTCCACCCCGCTGCGGGTGCCGTTCAAAACGGCACTGCGCACCGTCAACAGCGTCGAGGACGTCATCGTGGAGCTCCACACCGACACCGGTGCCGTGGGCTACGGCGAGGCACCGCCCACCGGCGTCATCACCGGCGACACGGCCGGGGCCATCATCGGGGCCATTCAGGACCACATCGCCCCGGCCATCCTCGGCCATGACATCGACGAGTTCGAGGACCTGACCGCTGCCGTGCAGAAAGCCCTCGTCCACAACACCAGCGCAAAGGCTGCGGTGGATATGGCACTGTGGGACCTGCTGGGCCAGAAGTACAACGCCCCGGTCTACCGGATGCTGGGCGGTGCCCGGAAGAACATCGTCACCGACATCACCATCAGCGTGAACCCGCCGGAGGAGATGGCGCAGGATGCCCGCACCGCCATCGCCCGCGGGTACGACTGCCTGAAGGTCAAGGTCGGCATCGACCCGGAACTGGATGTGGCCCGGCTGGCCGCAGTCCGCGAGGCGGTGGGCAGAGAGGTCTGCATCCGCATCGACGCGAATCAGGCCTGGAACGCCAAGCAGGCCGTCCGCATCCTGAACCAGATGCAGGACAAGGGGCTGGATATCGAGTTCGTGGAGCAGCCCGTCCCGGCGGCAGACCTGGAGGGGATGCAGTACGTCACCCGCCACGCAGACGTCCCGGTGCTGGCCGACGAGAGCGTGTTCAGCCCGGCGGATGCCCTGAAGATCATGCAGACCGGCGCGGCCGACCTCGTGAACATCAAGCTGATGAAATGCGGCGGCATCACCAACGCGCTGCGGATCGCGGCGGCGGCAGAGGTGTACGGCGTCGAGTGCATGATCGGCTGTATGCTGGAAGCAAAGATCTCGGTCAACGCTGCCGTGGAGCTGGCCTGCGCCAAAAAGATCATCACCCGGATCGACCTCGACGGCCCGGTGCTGTGCAGCGAAGACCACATCCTCGGCGGTGCCGTCTTTGACGAAAAGAACATCACCGTCTCCGATGCGCCCGGCCTCGGCATCCAGGGCTTCGTCCCCGGCAAGGTGCAGTATCTCGGCTGAACTGTGAAAAAAACGGACCTCCTCCCACCTGAAAACAGACGGGAGGAGGTCTTTTTCTGTCGAATTGTATTCCGTGCAAGGACGATAAAAAACTTCGTGTTTGGAGATGGGTAGATGAAAAGTCGAAAAAAGTGGGCGAAATCGTTGACTTTTTGGGAGTCAGAGACTATAATTACACATGTTCCGTGTAGAGGAATGGGAAAATCTGTGCGCAATAGACGTACAACAAATGGAAAGAGGAGTGTTTGAATATGAAAACGCTGAAGGCTCTCGTGGCAAAATACAATGCCGCCAGCCTCATCCTGCGCATTCTGGTGGGCCTGCTCGTCGGCGTGGTGCTGGCGCTGATGGTGCCCGGTGCAGGCTGGGTGGAAGAGTTCGGCAACCTGTTCGTCGGTGCGCTGAAGGGCATTGCCCCGGTGCTGGTCTTCGTCATCGTGGCAAGTGCACTGGCACAGGGCACCTCCAAATTGGACCGCCGGTTCGGTACGGTCATCTGGCTGTATATGCTGACCACCTTTCTGGCGGCGGCCATTGCGGTCGTCACGAGCTTTCTGTTTCCGCAGACCATCGTTCTGGCAGAGGCTGCGGAGTCGGAAGTGGTGCCGCAGGGCCTTGGCGAGGTGCTGAGCACCCTGCTGACCAACTTTGTGGCAAACCCCATCAGCGCCCTGCTGAACGGCAACTACATCGGCATCCTGTTCTGGGCCTGCCTGTTCGGTCTGGCAATGAAGAAATACGGTGCGGAGAGCACCAAGGTCTTCCTGTCCAACACCGCCGACGCGGTGTCCCAGATCGTCCGCTGGATCATCAACCTGGCCCCTTTCGGCATCATGGGTCTGGTGTATACCAACGTGGTGAACAACGGCCTGTCCATCTTCACCCAGTACGGCAGACTGCTGGCCCTGCTGGTCGGCACCATGCTCTTCATGGCATTGGTGGTCTCGCCGTTCATCATCTTCCTGTATCTGCACTGCAATCCGTATCCGCTGGTCTTCCGCTGCCTGCGTGAATCCGGCCTGACGGCCTTCTTCACCCGCAGCTCGGCCGCGAACATCCCCGTCAACATGGCCCTGTGCGAGAAGCTGGGCCTGGACAAGGATATGTATTCCGTCTCCATCCCGCTGGGCGCGACCATCAACATGGACGGCGCGGCCATCACCATCACCATCATGACGCTGGCTGCGGCCAATACGCTGGGCCTGCAGGTCTCTCTGCCTGCGGCCATCCTGCTGTCGGTCATGTCGGCACTGGGTGCCTGCGGTGCTTCCGGTGTGGCGGGTGGCTCCCTGCTGCTCATCCCCATGGCCTGCTCCCTGTTCGGCATCTCGAACGACATCGCCATGCAGGTCGTCGGCGTCGGCTTCATCATCGGCGTCGTGCAGGACTCCGTGGAAACGGCTCTGAACTCTGCCGGTGACGTCGAGTTCGCCGCCACCGCAGAGTATCACCAGTGGCGCAAGGCAGGCAAGCCCCTGCCGGAGTTCCTGGGCTGAAAAAAGTAAAACGAAAACGCACATCGGCCTCCCTGCTGTTCTGGCGGGGAGGCCGTTTTTGCTGCATGGGTCTGGGACGGATCGCAGGCTTGTCGGCTCCAGAATAATGGAACGGCCATGTGCTCGTCAATGTATACAAGAAGTTTCGCGCAGAGGAAAAACCTTTTGTGAACGGGAAACAATGAACGAAAAAACGTAAAAAATGCAACCATAAATTCATAGAATGTTCATAGCTTGTTCTGCCTTTCTTCATAAACGGATGGCATAATATGGCCATCCCAAGAGGGAAAGGAGATGAAAATTATGAAGGTTCTGAAGAAGATTGCTCAGATCATCGGCGAGGTTTGCTCCGTCAACGCTGGCATCGATTTCTACGCTGGCTAATGAAAAGTTCTGGTTCCTGTGGGAAAGTGGAACACGAACTTTTGAGCAGATAAAAAAGCAAAACGCTTTGATGATAGAACAAAGGGGAGCCCCCGCAGCCATCTGGCTTGCAGGGGCTCCCCTTTTTGCGTCCGGGAATGGGTCAGTCGATGATGAAGTTTGCCTTTTGCAGGGCGGTCAGGATGAACGGGATGAGGATGAGCTGGGCGATGATGCCGGGGATGGCGGTGAGCAGCGCACCGGACAGGAACGCCGAGAACGGGAAGGCCGAGCCGGACAGACCCGCCAGCACGAACCGCACGGCACCCCAGACCAGACGACCCGCCACCATGGCGGTGACGAGGGCGGCATACATCATGGGCAGCGTGTGCCGGACTTTTTTGTACATCCAGCCCGCCACAGCGCCGTAGGTGGCCAGCTCAAAGGCCATGGCGATGGCGATGGGGTACAGCGGAGGCATTCCGAACAGCACCGAGCGCAGCAGCGGCGCGAGAAAGCCCAGGGCCAGGCCCCAGGGGCCGCCCAGCACAAAGCCGGCCAGCAGCACCGGAAAGTGCATGGGGCAGAGCATGTTGCCGACCTGGGGCACATGGCCGGTGATCATGGGCAGGACGAAGGCCAGCGCCAGAAACAGCGCGGCCAGAACGAGATCCCGTGCGGGAGAGTGGGTCTTGGTGTTCATGAATGGTTCCTCCTCTGGGCAGACAAAAAAGGGGCCTGCCCCGGCATTCCGCGCCAAAGGCAGACCCCTTCATGGTGTCCGTTCAACAATCTGCAATGAAAAAATGAAGCCGGGCTTCGGCCCGGTGCCCGGCTTCGTGCCGGAATTGTGAAAATTATAGCAGATGCGGCGAACGCTGTCAAGATGGAAGGAAGCCTTGCAATTTTCACAAAAACGGAAGCGATTGAGTGGATTTTTGCTAATTGATGTACATTTTGACGAAAGAACCTTGACGTTTTTACATAGAATAGATAATATATACTTGAAAAATAGCGTATTGGGGCGCAACAGCCCGCTGCGCAGACATTCCGATGCAAACGCTGAGGTTCATACGGGAGGACCATCATGACAAATGCAGAAAAACTCACCCTAGCAAAGCACGCCTGCCACATCCGCATGGGCGTGATCGAGGGCACGCACAGCGCCAAGTGCGGCCATCCGGGCGGCAGCCTGGACATCGCCGAAGTGCTGTCCTACCTCTATTTTGTAGAGATGAACGTCGATCCGAAGGCTCCGAAGGACCCGGACCGTGACCGTCTGGTGCTCTCCAAGGGCCACGCAGCCCCCGGCCTGTACGCAGCGCTGGCCGAGCGCGGCTTCTTCCCGGTGGAAGACCTCAAGACTCTGCGCAAGATCGGCAGCTACCTGCAGGGCCACCCCAATATGAACAGTGTGCCGGGCGTGGATATGTCCACCGGCAGCCTGGGCCAGGGCATCTCTGCCGCCGCCGGCATGGCACTGGGTGCCAAACACGCAGGCAAGGCCCTGAACGTCTATGCCATCGTGGGCGACGGCGAGGTCGAAGAGGGCGAGTGCTGGGAAGCCTTTATGTTTGCCGCACACTACGGCCTGTCCAACCTCTGCGTCTTCCTGGACCGCAACCGCCTGCAGATCGACGGCCCCACCGAGAACGTCATGAGCAGCGAGCCGCTGGAAGACAAGCTCCGCGCCTTCAATTTCAATGTCCTGACCATCGACGGCCACGACTACGACCAGATCGAGAAGGCCATCGCAGCCTTCCACGCAGAGAGCGAGAAGCCCACCTGCATCCTGCTGGATACCATCAAGGGCAAGGGCGTCTCCTTTATGGAGAACGCCGTTGACTGGCACGGCAAGGGCCCCAATGACGAGGAATATGAGATCGCCATGAAGGAACTGACCGCAGCCTACGCCGCGCTGGAAGAGGAGGAAAAGTAAGATGGCAGATGTGAAGAAGATTGCGACCCGTGACAGCTACGGCAACACCCTGAAGGAGCTGGCTGCAGAGGGTCACGACGACATCGTGGTGCTGGACGCCGACCTGGCCGCCGCCACCAAGACCGGCATGTTCCGCAAGGCATATCCGGACCGCCACTTTGACTGCGGCATTGCCGAGGGCAACATGATGGGCGTGGCTGCGGGCCTGGCCACCATGGGCTATACCCCGTTCGTTTCCAGCTTTGCCATGTTCGCTGCGGGCCGTGCCTTTGAGCAGATCCGCAACTCCATCGCCTACCCCCGCCTGAACGTTAAGATCGGCGCGACCCACGGCGGCATCTCCGTCGGTGAGGACGGCGCTTCCCACCAGTGCTGCGAGGATTTCGCCCTGATGCGCAGCCTGCCCGGCATGACCGTCATCTGCCCCGCCGATGACGTCGAGGCCCGCGCAGCCGTCCGCGCCGCGTATGCGATGCAGGGCCCGGTCTACCTGCGCTTCGGCCGTCTGGCAGTGCCCGTCTTCCACGATGAGGCCAACTACCACTTCGAGCTGGGCAAGGGCGAGCAGCTCACCGAGGGCAACGACATCGCCATCATCGCCACCGGCCTGATGGTCAACGAAGCCCGTCTGGCGGCAGAGCAGCTGGCCGCTGAGGGCATCCACGCCCGCGTCATCAACATCCACACCATCAAGCCGCTGGATGAGGAGATCGTCATCCAGGCGGCAAAGGAGTGCGGCAAGGTCATCACCGCCGAGGAGCACAGCGTCATCGGTGGTCTGGGCGAGGCCGTTTGCGCTGTCCTGAGCGAGAAGTGCCCCACCCCCGTCCGCCGCGTCGGTGTGCAGGACAAGTTCGGCTGCTCCGGCCCGGCCTGGGATCTGCTGAAGCTGTACGGCCTCGATGCCGCCACCATCTGCAAGACGGCCCACGAGATGCTGTAAGAAGAACTACAAATGCAAAGCGCCTGTCGGCAGATGCTGACAGGCGCTTTTTGCTGGGTTCAGATGCGGGTGAAGGGCACCATGCCGTGCTCTTCGGGGGTGTAGTATTCCATCAGGGCCAGATAGTTCTCGCCCTCGTGGCAGTAGGCGGCGCGGAGGACGCTGTCCAGTTCGCCCCGCATCGAGACGAGCTTGACGATATACTGCGCCATGATCCGGACGATGTTGGACTCGATGCCGTAGCACAGGCCGACGGCCAGCACCGGGATGATGATCTGCTGGGCCAGCAGGGGCACGTTCTGGCCGAATCGCTCCAGGATGGGGCGGCTCATTCTGGAGGCGGCCCAGACGCTGCGGGCGATGGTCCAGAAATCGAACTGGTGCATGTTGGAAAGGCTCTGCAGCCGGAGGACGATCTCCTCGTCGGACAGGATCTTGCCGTAGAGCGCCTCGTCTTCGGTGCGGATGAAGGCGCATTGCAGCATGTCCATGATGGCGGGTTCGAACTTTTCGTGGAAGATCTCCTTGCTGCCGCAGAAGTTCTCGACCGCGCGGATGACGGCAGTGGCGTCCTCGGCGGTGGCAAGGCTGCTGATCTCCAGCGGCACCGGCCCGTAGGAAGCGCCCAGAGCGTCGAGGTCGGCCAATTCAGTTCGGTTCCGGGTGGCGGGCAGGAAGCGGTCGTTGCCGTTGCGGTGGTAGCCCCAGTCGGAGGGAAGTACGCGGGTGACGAGGTCGCCGCTGGAAAGGATGTTGAAGATGTTGCTCTCACCCCAGGTGACGCGCAGCGAGCCGTCGGCCTTGTGGTTGTTGTCGAAATCCAGCTGCATGTCCGGCTGGTCGGCGGCAGTCAGGGCCGCAGGGGTGGCAAAGGTGTAGACGAAGCAGTTGGCCTTATCCAGCTGTGGCAGAGCGTTCAGCGCCTTGGCGGCAAGGAGGTTCGCGATGATGGCTCCGCGGCTGTAGCCGCCGATCCAGAGCTTGAGCTCACCGGGGTCTCCCTCCTGTGCGATCTGCGCCAGATAGGCCTTGAGGGAGGCAAACACGGCGGCCACCGGCGTCGTGAAGCCGTAATGGGCGCTGGTGGAGCCGGTGTGGACGTTGCTGGCCCACTCGCCGCCATAGCCGCCGCCCCGCAGCATCAGGGCCACGAGGGTGCGCGTTTTGCCGTTGTGGAGGTAGCGCTTCCGTGCCAGCGAGTAGCCCACGTAATCCCCGGCCTTGCCGGTGTCAATGTCGTAGTTGTAGAAGCGGGCATCCCCGAAGCCCAGCAGCTCATAGGCTGCAGCGAGGTTCGCCTCGCGGCCCACAGAGCCGTTGACCCAGTACTGCGGGATGCTGACGGCCGCAGTGAACGCGGCCATGACCATGCCCAGCGTCACGAAGGCCAGCTGGTGGTCGTACTCGGTGGCCGGGTGGTCGAACAGGCTCTCGGAGTAGTAGAAATCGTGGGTGATATCCAGATTGCTCAGGATGCTGAGAAACGGCAGCGGATAGGTGCCGTCCGGCACGGCATGGCCCACCGGCTGCGCCGCAGCGGCAGAGCCAGCCGGGAGCAGCAGCCCGCCGACGGCCGAAAGCCCCAGCGCCTTGCAAAAATCCCGTCGCTTCATACGATGTCGTCCCCTTCCTCAGTTTTTTCTAGTATATCGCATCCCGGCATCAAAAATCAACGGGGCAGCTACATTTTGCAGCCGCCCCGCGGTGTGTTATCATGAGATTCAGTCGAGGTGCTGGCAGTACTCGACGATGTGGCGGAACATCTGTTCCACAGCCGGAGCCATGGCGGTGGGCCGCTGAACGGCCAGACCGACCACACGGTCTTCTTCCGGCTGGATGGGGTAGATCTTGACCCCGGCCGTGCACTTGCGCAGCAGCATCCGGGGCATGATGGAGATGCCCAGACCGGCTTCCACCATCGCGATGTTGGACTGGTCGTCGATGACGTGGCAGCGGCGCTCGGTGGCGATGGAATATTTCTTGAGGAACTGGCGCATCTCGGCGTCGGTGGCATCCCACTGGACGACGAAGTTCTGGCCGTTCATCAGCTCCGGCGTCATCACGCCGCGGGGCGGTTCGGGCCAGTCCATGGGGGTGATGCAGAGCAGCGGCTCACGGAACAGCTCGGTGAGGGTGAACTCCTCCCGGCAGTTGTTGGAGAGGAAGGCCATGTCCACCTGCCCGGTGCGCAGCCACTCCTTCACGTCGTCGTAGGTGCCCTGATAGACCTCGACCTCGATCTGCGGGAACTGGGCCATGAAGCCCTTGAGGATGTCGGGCAGCAGCCCGGCACAGACGGAGTTGAAAGCGCCCAGCTTCACTTTGCCCTTCTCCAGGCCGTTCAGCCGTGCGATGCTCTGCTGCAGGGCCTCGTCGCTGTTCAGGACGGCCCGGATGGACGGATAGAGCGAGGCACCGTAGCTGGTCATGGTGACGCCGTTCTTGCCGCGGTTGAATAAGGTAAAGCCCAGCTCAGCCTCCATCACCGCAATGGCGTGGCTGATGGCAGACGGGGTCAGGTGCAGCTGCTGGGCGGCTTTGTTAAAGCTGCCCTGCCGCGCGACTGCGTCGAAAATTTCATAGGAAAACAGCGTCATATCCCATGCCTCCTTCCGTTTTCTCGTTCGGAGACGCTTCATTCTCTGTGAATCTTTTTCATCTTTGATTTGAGATAGTTCAATTATCTTCTTGATTGTACTATTCCAGGCTCGTTCTGTCAAGCATTTTCGGGCCGATTTCTGGGCACAGCAGGCGGATTTTGTCAAATCGGATGCAGGATTTGGAGAAGAGAAATCGTATAAAACAAAAGAACGAAAAAAGACACGGTGCAAACGATCGAAATGAGGGAAATTGAATGGAAACACTTCAGACACAGACCCGGCCGGGCCTGAGCGGAACGGCGCTCAAGCTCGCTGCCTGCATCACCATGCTCATCGACCACATCGGGGCCTCCTGCATCGAGGCGACCTATGGGGTCGCATACCGGACGCCGCCGCAGATCCTGCAACTGGATCGGGTGCTGCGGCTCATCGGGCGGCTGGCCTTTCCCATCTTCTGCTTCCTGCTCGTGGAAGGCTTCCTCCACACCCACGACGTGAAAAAGTACATCGGGCGGCTGTTCCTGTTCGGGCTTCTCAGCGAGGTGCCCTTTGACATGGCTTTCTTCAAGACGCCGTTCCATTGGGGCAATCAGAACGTGTACTGGACGCTGGCGCTGGGCGTGCTGGCCATGGCGCTGCTGCAAAAATCCGAGGATGCCGACGGCAATGCGGCCTGGACAGGCCGTCTCGCAGCGCTGGCCTGCGCAGTGGTGGCCCAGCTGGCGGGGACAGACTATGGGGCCATTGGCGTCGCGCTCATCGTGGCGCTGTACCTGACCCGGAACGACCGGAGGTATCAGTGCATCATCGGCGCGGTGTTGATGCTGTTTGAGATCACGGCCCCGCTGGCGTTCGTGCTGCTCTGGTTCTACAACGGTGAGCGCGGCCGCTGCCCGCAGTGGGCCAAATGGGCATTCTACGGGTTCTATCCCGTGCACCTGACGCTGCTGGCGTTGGTGACGAATCTGCTCCTGGCATGAAAAAAACAGCCGCCCCGGAAGCCCCGGAGCGGCTGTTTTTTTGTGCCCGACAATGGAAAAAGCCCGATGAACTCAAAGGATCATCGAGCTTTTTCTTGGCGGAGTAGGAGGGATTTGAACCCTCGCGCCGTTGTTTAGACGACCTACGCCCTTAGCAGGGGCGCCTCTTCGGCCTCTTGAGTACTACTCCAGAGCAAAGTGTGTTACACTGATTCAAAAAAATGGCGGAGAGAGTGGGATTCGAACCCACGGTGCGTTGCCGCACGGCAGTTTTCAAGACTGCTTCCTTAAACCACTCGGACATCTCTCCTCGTGGGCACCCGCACACGCCGTACCGAATGCCTATTTAATTTACCAGATTTCCAGCCTGCTGTCAACCCCAAATTAAAAATTTCTCCACGATGCAGACCAAAAATGATTTTGCGACAACTTTTTTTCGAGCCAAAACAAAACTTTCTCTTTACTTGCACAGCCTTTTGTTGTATAATAAAAACAGCAAGAAACAAACCCGACGGACGAGAACAGAGGAGTGTTGAACGATGTCGTTTCCGGAGCTGTTACGGCAATGCCGCAAGCAAAAGCATATGAGCCAGGCGGAACTTGCGTCACTTTTGGGCGTTACCCAGCAGGCAGTGGGCAAATGGGAGAGCGGGAAAAGCTCCCCGGACCCTGCCACGGTGGCCAAGCTTGCCGAAATCCTGGATACCACCGCAGACTACCTGCTGGGCCTGTTCGATCCCGCCAGCGAGGGCCAGACCGAGGAGCGCTTCTTCGGCAGCTATGTGTACAGCCTGATCCCGGTCATCGGCACGGTCAAGGCCGGTTACGGCGCGCTGGCCTATGAGGAGGACTACGGCAAGGAATATGCCCGCGTCAAAGACCCCTCCAGCTACTTCTATCTTGTGGTGCGCGGCGACAGTATGGAGCCCCGCATCCACGATGGCGATCTGGCTCTGGTGCACCGGCAGGATACGCTGGAAAACGGCGACCTGGGCGTCCTGATCTACGGCGACGAGGGCGAAGGCACCCTCAAGCGGTATCTGCAGCGGGGCAACTGTGTCGTGCTGCAGCCCTTCAACCCGGCTTACAAGGAGCTGGTCATCAAGGGCGAAGACCTGAACCGCCTGCACATCGCAGGCCGCGTGGTCGAGACCAAGGCCAAGTGGTAACCAATTTGCGCTGAAAAGGCTGCTGCAAGGATGCGGCAGCCTTTTTTGATAAACGAACGGAGGTGCGGCATGGAACAGTCGCTGATGGAAAAGCTGACCATTCTGGCGGACAGCGCAAAATACGATGTAGCCTGCACGTCCAGCGGAGCGTCCCGCGCGGCAAAGGCGGGCAGCATGGGCAGCTGCTACGCACCGGGCTGCTGCCATGCCTTTACGGCGGACGGCCGCTGTGTCAGCCTGCTCAAGGTGCTGATGACCAACTGCTGTGCCTTCGATTGCAGCTACTGCGTCAACCGCAGGTCCAACGATGCGCCCCGCGCTACCTTTTCGCCGTGGGAGCTGGCCGAGCTGACCATCGAGTTCTACCGCCGCAACTACATCGAGGGGCTGTTCCTGTCCAGCGCGGTGCTGGTCAGCCCGGACTACACCACCGAGCGGATGCTCAAGACCGTGCGCCTGCTGCGGAACGAATACCATTTCGGCGGGTACATCCACGCCAAGGCCATCCCCGGCACCAGCTCGGAACTGCTGGAGCAGCTGGGCTTTCTGGCCGACCGCCTGAGTGTGAACATCGAGCTGCCCAGTGAGCGCAGCCTGAACCTGCTGGCTCCGGACAAAGGGCGGCATTCCATTTTCCGGCCCATGAAGCAGATCGCGGTGGAGGGGGCCGCCAACCGGGAAGAGGTGGCGCTCTACCGCAAGGCCCCCAGATTTGCCCCGGCGGGCCAGAGCACCCAGATGATCGTGGGTGCTTCCCCGGAAACGGATTATCACATCTTGCAATTAACGGAAGGATTATACAATAAGTATCACCTGAAACGGGTGTTTTACTCCGCCTACATCCCTGTGACCGAGGACACCCGCCTGCCCGCGCTGGATACCAAGCCGCCGCTGCTGCGGGAGCATCGGCTCTATCAGGCAGACTGGCTGCTCCGTTTTTACGAGTTCAAGGCAGAGGAACTTCTGGACAGGGACAACCCCAACTTCAACCCCTATCTGGACCCCAAGTGCAACTGGGCGGTGCAGCATTACGGGCTGTTCCCGGTGGACGTGAACCGCGCCCCCTTTGAGATGCTGCTGCGGGTGCCGGGCATCGGCGTTGTCAGCGCCAAGCGCATTCTGGTCGCGCGCCGTTCGGGCGCGCTGCGCGCGGAGGACCTCAAAAAGCTCGGCGTCGTGCTCAAGCGGGCGCAGTATTTCATCACCTGCCGGGGCTTTGCGGGGGCGCACCCGGGCCGCGGCAGCGCCGGGCGGGAGCGCATCACCCGGGCGCTCATCGACCCCAACGTATTCAGCGGCGGGGTGGAGCAGCTGAGCATGTTCAGCCCGCCCGCCGTGGATCGGCTGGTGGAGCAGGGCGTGCCGCCCCGCACAGCCCAGAAAATGGTGCGGGAGGAGGCAGTGCAATGTCTGGCCAGAGCCCTGTAAGCCCCACCCGGAAGCTCCACGATGCCGATGTGGTCTATCTCTATGATGGCAGCTTCGAGGGCTTCCTCTGCTGTGTGTTTGAGAGCTTTGCCCAGCATGAGCTGCCCTTTGCGGTCTGGACCCCGGAGCGGGAGACGGCTACCCTCTACCCTGTGAAGGAGATCTCCACTGACCGCGCAAAGGCCCGGCGGGTCTTTGCCAGCTTCCGCGCCAAGCTGGGCGAAGAGACGGAATCCCTTGTCACCCGGGATTTTCTCTCGGGCTGGGAGGATAAGGAGCTGCGGCTCATCCGATTTCTGCATCTGGCCTTTGCGCTGGGGCCAGGCACCGTCAAGCGGCGGGGCCACCCGGAGGTGGCTCCGCTCTACCAGATGAAGCAGAGCCTGGACTGGGAAGTGGACAAGTTTCAGGGCTTTGTCCGTTTTCAGGAGCACGATGGGATGCTGGGTGCAGTCATCCACCCCAAAAACTATATTCTGCCCCTCCTGCGCGGGCATTTCTGTGCCCGCTTCCCGGAGGAGAACTTCCTGATCTATGATGCTGTTCATCAGGCGGTGCTGCTGTACCAGAACCACAAGGCTCAGCTCATGGAGCTGGCCGAACCCCTCACCCTGCCCCCACCTGATGAAAAGGAGCAGCAGTTTCAGGAGCTCTGGCGGCAGTTCTACAAAACGCTGGAGATCAAGGCCCGCCACAACGAAAAGGGCCGTATGACCCACTGCCCCAAACGCTTTTGGGCGGATATGACCGAGATGAAAGAGGAATTGAAATGAAAACGGAAACAAAGACCGGACGCTGGAAATATGCGGCCATCGTGCTAATTGTGACCCTGCTGGTGGGGCTGTTCTGGAGTTATGTAAAAAATGGGCCGAAGGGCGAAATCTATCTTTACGGAGAAGAACACAGCAAGCAGAGCATTCTCGACAAGGAACTTTCCATCTGGGGCGAGTATTACGAAAAAGGAATGCGGGATCTGTTTGTGGAATTCCCGTATACGGATGCACAATTTCTGAACCTGTGGATGCAGGCCGACGATGATGAATTGCTGGATCTGCAGTTCAAGGACTGGGGAGGCACAGAAGGCGGCACCGAGGTCGAGAAGAATTTTCTGAAACAGATCAAGGAGCAGTACCCGGAAACCGTGTTCCACGGCACCGACGTGGGCCATACCTGGGAAAGCACCGGGCCGCGGTATCTGGCCTATCTGGAAGCCAATGGGCAGAAGGACAGCGAAGAGTACCGGCGTGCGCAGGAAAACATGGAACAGGGCAAACGGTACTATGAGATCAAGGCGACGGATGAAGCTTCTTCGGTTCGATACCGGGAGGATCGGATGGTGGAGAACTTCCGGCGCAGCTATCAGGAGCTGGAAGCGGTACGCCGCACCGATATCATGGGGATCTATGGAAGTACACATATTGTGGAGTCGGAGTATTTGAACTCGGATTTTCGCATGGCAAAACAGTTGAGCGAGAACTATGGGGAACATCTCCATACCAAAGATCTGACGCAGGAACCGGAACGGATCGACGCGCTGGAAGTCAACGGAAAGACCTACACAGCATCCTATTTCGGTGAGCAGGATATTTCGATGGTAAAGGGCTACAAGACCCGAAAGTTCTGGCGGTTGGAAGACGCATACGAGGACTTTAAGGAGCTGCCGACACCCCGTGAGATTCTGCCAGCCGACAACTACCCTATAAAAATCCAGGCCGGGCAGGTGTTTGCTGTGGAGTACCTGATGTCCGACGGCTCGACCGAGTGGAAGTATTATATCACGGACGGCACAGTACAGAATGGCCAACTCGTCACAAAGCGGATGAAGATGGAATAAGCAGGCTCCCGGCCCCGGAACTTTGCCGAATTTACAAAAAGGTTGCATCTGCGTGGTTGAAACCCGCAAAACCTATGGTATACTATAAGAGATATCCGGGCAGGCATTTCTGCCCCACACACCCCCGCTGCGGGGTCAACACAAAAGGAGTATTGTAGCGTTATGGTTCGCATTACTATGGAAGACGGCGGCGT
>OHXB01000102.1_pt1 | contig 23302 bp, 20 predicted proteins | sample 1579811 | NCBI WGS metagenome assembly OHXB01 (sample SAMEA3882533, study PRJEB24775) | human gut metagenome | biome: human-associated habitat; feature: intestine environment; material: feces | place: Netherlands | collected 2009/2010 | reverse complement strand
TGCGGCAGAGCGCCGCGCACAGCAGGCTTTTGCCCGCGCCGCTCATCGTGCCCTGGACCATGATGCACCGGGCTTTGCTCATGAAAACACCTCCGAAAGGGTCTGGAGCAGCCGCTCGTTTTCCGTCGCCGTGCGCACGGCGGTGCGGTACCAGCTGCCGTCAAGGCCCGGATAATTTGCGCAGCTGCGCAGGACAACGCCCTTCTGCCGCAGGGTCTCGCCCAGCGTTTCGGGGCCTTGGAACAACAGATAATTGGCGCGCCCATCCAGCACCCGCAGCCCAAGAGCCCGCAGGCCGGAGGCCAGCAGGGGCCGCTGCGCCGCGATGAGGGCGCGGACCTGCTCCACGTAGGCGGTCTCGTCCAGTGCGGCCAGCCCCGCCGCCTGCGCCAGGCTGGAAACAGCCCAGGGCTGGCCGGTGTGCTGCATGGCGTCCAGCAGGGCCGTGTCCGCGCTCAGAGCGTACCCCAGCCGGACGCCTGCCATGCCATACAGTTTGGTGAAGGCTTTTAGGATCAGAAGATCGCCGCTTCCCAGCAGCGGCTTTGCGGTCAGCTGTGCATGGTCGGGCAGAAAATCGAGGAAACATTCGTCCAGCACGAGCAGCGCCCCGCAGGCGGTGCAGCGCTGCAGGATGCGGGCCACGAGATCCGGCGGGGTGAGCTGGCCGGTGGGGTTGTTGGGCTGGCAGAGGAAGACGAGGTCCACCTGGTCGTCGATGGCGGAGAGGAATGCTTCCGGCACCGCAAAATCGTCTGCCGCCTGCAAGATGAAGCGCTCCACCGTGCAGCCGACGGTTTCAAGTGCGGCGGCATATTCGGCGAACGTGGGGGCGGTGACCAGCGCCCGGCGGGGCTTTTTAGCCCACACCAGCCGGAAGATGAGGTCGGCCGCGCCGTTGCCGCAGAGGATGTGGTCTGCGGGCACGCCCTCGTGCAGGGCGAGCTTTGCCCGCAGTTCCCGGCAGAGCGGGTCCGGGTAGCGGTCTGCGGTGGGGAGTGCCGCCGTGATGGCCTTTGCCACCCCCTCCGGCAGGCCCAGCGGGCTCACGTTGGCCGAAAAGTCCAGCGCATCCCGCCCGAACTGTGCCCGGTATCCGGCCCAGTCACCGCCGTGTACCAAGTTTTCCATGGGTCGTCTCCTTACATGAATCTACAGACCGCCAGCCGGATTGCCAGCCCGATGGCCAGTGCCAGCAGGCTTTCGGCATACATCATCCGGTTGGCGCGGCGGATATCCTCCGGCTCAATGGGCCGCAGAGGGTCGCCGATGGTGGGTTTGTCATAATATTCGCCAAAGTAGCAGGCGGGCCCCGCCAGCTGGACGCCCAAAGCCCCGGCGCAGGCGCTTTCGGTCTGGGCGCTGTTGGGGCTGGCATGGTTCCGGCGGTCCCGCCGCCAGATCTTCCACGCGCCCGAAGCGCTGTTCCCGGTAAGCGCCGCCGCAGCGGCCCAGAGCAGCCCGGCGATCCGGCTGGGCAGATAGTTCGCCGCATCGTCCAGTTTGGCGGCGGCGCGGCCGAAATAAAGATATTTCTCGTTTTTGTAGCCGAGCATGCTGTCCATCGTGTTGATGGCCTTGTAGGTCAGGGCCAGCGGGGCACCGCCCAGCAGCATATAGAGCAGCGGCGCGATGACGCCGTCGCTGGCGTTTTCGGCCACGGTCTCCACGGCGGCTTTGGTCACGCCCTCCAGCGTCAGGTTCTGGGTGTCCCGCCCCACGATGCGGCTCACGGCCCGGCGGGCGGCGGGCAGGTCCGGCTTGACGAGCTCCCGGTAGACGCGGGTGCTCTCCTGCGCCAGCCCCTTTGCGGCCAGCGCCTGCCCGCACCAGAACATCTGCACGGCCAGGCCCAGCCAGGGGCTGAGCGCTGCGGCCCCCAGGCAGACGAGGCTCGTCAGCAGGAAGGTGCCCACCGGCAGGCAGAACGCCAGAATGGCACCGCCCAGCAGTTCGCCCTGCGGCGTCCGGGGCAGGCGGGCCCGCATCCGCCGTTCCAGCGCGGAGATGGCCCTGCCCATGTACACCACGGGGTGGGGGAGCCACGCGGGGTCGCCAAAGAGAAGATCCAGCACGAACCCGCCCAAAACGGCTGCTCCGATCATTCTGCCGCCTCCTTTGTGTATTGCACGGTGCGCACGAGGTGGAGCACCCGTTGTTCGGCCCAGTCGCAGGCATCCAGCAGATAGCCGCCCGCATTCGGGGCACACCAGTGGTAGTAATCTGCATGGGGCAGGGCATAGCGCTCCATAGCGGCCATCTGGGTGCCGCCGTGGGCCAGAATGACGAGGGTCTCCTCGCAGTCGGCAAGGGCCCGGTCCACCAGTGCGGAGAACGCTTTGCAGACCCGCTCGGAGAAGACCGCCTTCGTCTCGCCGTCGGGGCAGGGGCTTTCGCAGTTGGCGTTCACCCAGGCGAGGTAATCCGGGTCGTGCTCCATCTCGATGAAATTCCGCCCCTCAAAGCTGCCAAAGCACATCTCCTGCAAATCGCGCACCTCCACGAGGTCGGCGTCCGGGAAGAGCACCTCGGCGGTCTGGCGGGTGCGGCAGAGCGGGGTGATGTAGACCGTCCGGGGCCGGAGGTCGGCCTGGCGGAGCTGGGCCCGCCCTTCGGGCGAGAGCGGGATGTCCCGCTGGCCCTGATAGCGCTTTTCGGCATTGTAGGCGGTCAGGCCGTGGCGCAGAAGATAGATCAGCATGGGAGAAGTTCTCCTTTCAGGACGGTGGGCAGGCCGCAGAACATCTGGACCACACAGTCGGCCCGCGCGGCCAGCAGGCAGGCCAGCCGCCCGGCGGCTTCCCGCGCGGCGCGTTCGGCTGCGTCCATGGGCACGACACCGCCGCCCACCTCGGTGGCGAGGACGAGGTCATACGCGGCGAGGCGGTCTGCAAGGCTTTCCAGATCCTCCGCCGCTGCGGCCAGCTCCTGCACATCGGTGATGCGGGTGCCGGGGAAGTTCTGCGCAAAGGTGCGCTTGCCGCTGTACAGCGGCCCGGTGATGAAGATCATAACAGCCCTCCCCATTGGCAGGCGGCCAGTGCCGCCAGCATCCAAAGCTCCGCTTTTTGCAAAAACCATCCGGCCAGATCGCCGGTGATGCCGCCGAATTGCCGGTCAGAAACAACACGATAGCGCCAGAAAACAAGAAGCGCCGCAAGGACGAGCGCCCCGCCGCCCAGCAGCACCAGCGCAGAGCAGAGCAGGCCCACCAGCACCAGCAGGACGCTGCGAACGGCCTTGCGGTCTGCCGCAGAAGCGAACGTGTGGGCAAGGCCGGTGTTCTTGGCCAGCGGGAAGGAGGCGATGGCAAGGCCCGAAAACGCCCGCTCCAGCACCAGTGCCAGCGTCCAGCAGAGGCCGATGCGCGGCGTGAACTGCACGGCGGTGCACAGCGCGAAATAAGCCAGAAAATAACTGCACAGCCGGATGACGGCAAAGGCCCCGCAGTGGGGGTCCTTCAAAATCTCCAATTTCTTTTCTCTGTCGCCGTAGCTGGAAAGGGCGTCGCAGGTGTCGGCGTAGCCGTCCAGATGGATGCCGCCTGTGACCCAGACGGGGATGAGGCAGAACCCGCCCGCTCGGACGAGTGCCGGGAGCGGCAGTGCCCCGCATAGGTACCACAAGGCTCCGCACACTGCGCCGATGAGCGGGAACGCGCACATCGCGTAGCGCATGTTCTTTTCGTTCCAGTCGAACTGCGGCACTGGGATGGCTGAAAACATGGCAAATGCCACGGCAATGGTCTGCAAAACGATCATGACGGGACTCCTTTATGATAGACCGGGATGCCGCACACCACCCGCACCACTGCATCGGCGCGGGCCGCAAGGGCGTTGTTGACCTGCGCCAGAGCCTTCAGGTACCGGTCGGTGTCGCCCGCGTAGTTTGCCCCGCCGCTGAACACTTCGTTCGAAACGACGACGAGGTGTTCACATTGCACGGCCAATCGGTCCAGACCGTCCAGAATGGCCGAAGCGGCGGCTTCGCCCGCCCCGGCGGGGTCGTAAAGTTCGTTGGCGGTCAGGTTGCCGAGGTCTTCCAGCAGGGCGGTGCCCCGCGCGGGCAGGTGCACCGTGCCCAGATGCAGGGGGCACTCCAGCGTCTCGAACTGCTTTTCCGCCCGCATCCGGCGGTGCTTTTCCACCCGTGCGGCGCACTCGGCGTCCCATACCTGCATCGTGGCAAGGTAATAGCGCGGGAGCGCGGTCTGCAGCACAAGGCGTTCGGCGTACGCGCTTTTTCCGCTGGCTGCGCCGCCGACCACCAGCGTCAGCATTGGGGGGTATACGGCTGGATGCCGCCCTCCGTAAAGGAATAGCAGTGGTCGTAGACCGCCAGTGCCAGATCCCACAGCGGAAGCGAGGCCACAGCCCCGGTGCCCTCGCCGAGGTGGAGCCCCGCCGTCAAAAGCGGGGCCTTGCCCAGCGCTTCCAGCACCAGCCGGGCCGCAGGCTCGGTGGAACAGTGGCTGGCGAACACGGCCTTGGCGGCGGCGGGGCAGAGCCGCACCGCGCACAGGGCCGCCACCCCGCTGATGAAACCATCCATCAGGATGGGCAGGTCTTCCAGTGCGCCACCAAGGAAGACCCCGCACAGCCCGGCGATGTCAAAGCCGCCCAGTTTGGACAGCACGTCCAGCGGGTCGGCAGCATCGGGCTGGTTGCAAGCGATGCCGCGCCGGATGGCGTCCAGCTTGCGGGCCAGCCCGGCGTCGGAAAGGCCCGCGCCTCGCCCGGTCATGACCTCAATAGGCTGGCCGAGCAGGACTGCCGCCACAGCGCTGGACGTGGTGGTGTTGCCGATGCCCATCTCGCCGGTGGCGAGCAGCTGGCACCCCTGTGCCTTCTGCGCCCGCACCAGTTCGATGCCCGCCGCGATGGCCTCCACAGCCTGGGTGCGGGTCATGGCGGGGCCTTGGGTGAAGTCTGCCGTTCCGGCGGCGATGCGGCGGGGGACGACGCCCGGCACCGGTGCGCCTGCCATGCCCATGTCTACCGGCACGACCTCGCAGCGGGCCGTTTTTGCCATCTGGCAGACGCTCGTCCGCCGCGCCGCAAGGTTTTCGGCCACGGCGCGGGTCACGCTCTGGTCGGTCTGGCTCACGCCCTGGGCCACGACGCCGTTGTCCGCGCAGAGCACGAGGACGGCCCGGCGGTCAAAGGCGAGCTGCGCCGTGCCGGTCAGGGCGGCGGCATCTTCCAGCAGGGTCTCCAGTGCGCCCAGCCCGCCCAGCGGCTTGGCCAGGCTGGCCCAGTGGGCATGTGCGGCCGCGCGGGCGGTCTCGCTGGGCGGGGTGATGGCGGTGAGAAGCTGTTTCAGTTCCGGTTCGGTCATGGGGTCTGCTCCTTCTGGTGATTGAGTACGGCGGCTTCCACGAACCGCCGGGGCAGGGGGGTGCCTGCCCAGTACAGATGCGGAAAGCCCGCATAGAGATGTTCCTTGGCAAAGCCGCAGGCCCAGCTGCGGCCGTTGGCTTTTGCAGCGGTCAACGCCGTGCCGTTCGCGGTCGAGTCCCAGTGGTGGAACTCGTGGGCGGGGAACGACTCTCCGGCGCGGAACAGCAGGCTGTCGGCGCGGGCGGTCAGCTCCGTGTACCCGAACCGCACCAGCCGCCCGACCGGGAAGCCACTGCCCGGCAGGACGCCCGCCATTGGCCAGACGGCACCGTCGGCGTCTTCGAGCGTCTGCCCCAGATAGAGGAAGCCGCCGCACTCGGCCACAGTGGGTAGACCGTGCTCCACGGCCTGCCGCACAGAAGCCCGCATCGAGCGGTTCTCGCTCAGCGGCCCTGCGTACAGTTCCGGGTAGCCGCCCGGCAGATACAGCCCGCCAAGCTCCGGCGGAAGGGCTGCATCGTGCAGGGGGCTGAATGGGACAAGCTCGGCCCCGGCGGCGGTCAGGGCTTCCAGCGTTTCGGCGTATGCAAAGCAAAAGGCTTCGTCCTGCGCGACGGCGATGCGGGTGCGCGCCGGGGCGCGGGCGGCAGGCTGAGCCTGCGGTGCAGGCCGGTCGGTCAGGGCCTGGAACTGCACCCAGTCCAGCACCAGCGCATCCGCAAGAAGGGCGATCTTTTGCTGAAGCCCGGCGATCTCCCCGGCGGTCTTCAGCCCCAGATGGCGGCTCTCGATGGACGCCTCCGGCAGGCGGGGCAGATGCCCCAGCACCGGCAGGCCGGTCTCGCGTTCCAGCATCGGTTTGAGCATCTTGTACAAAGCCGAGGTGCAGTCGTTGAGCAGAACGCCGACGATGCGGCTGGGGGTGCGGAACGTTTTCAGCCCGTTGATCTGCGCGGCCAGGGTCAAACTGGCCCCTTTGGCCGGGACGACCAGCAGCACCGGCAGGCCCAGCGTGTCGGCCAGATGCCAGGCGCTGGCCGTGTCGGTCACGCCGCCCAGACCGTCGTAAAAGCCCATGGCCCCCTCGCACACCGCCGCCCCGTGCCCGGCGGCACCCTGTGCATAAAGGGCACGCACGGTATCCGGTGCGGAGAAAAAGAGATCAAGGTTGTGGCTCTCGACCCCCAGCACGGCCCGGTGGAACATGGGGTCGATGTAGTCCGGCCCGCTCTTGAACGCGCAGGGGTCGGCCCCGCGCCGCTTGAGCGCGGCCAGCAGCGCACAGGTCAGGGTGGTCTTGCCGCTGCCGGAACAGGGCGCTGCGACGAGAAATTGCATCATTTGCGTTCACCTGTGATGAGGAAGATGGGGTTGTTGGCCATCAGCAGATGCAGCCGGCCCGCCGGTTTTGTGCGGCTGACGGCGATCTGGGTGACTTCGGCGGTGAGCCCCCGCGCCGTCAGGGCCGCAACGGCGGCGCTCAGCGTTTCCAGCGCGATGGCGGAGATGCAGAGGCGGGCCTGCGGGTTTTTGGCCAGCACAGCGTCCACCACGGCCTCCATGCTGCCCTTGGTGCCGCCGAGGAAAACGGCGTCCGGGGCGGGCAGAGCTTCCAGCGCCTGGGGGGCTTTCCCCTCGATGAGGGTCAGATTCCAGGCTGCGAAACGCTCCCGGTTCTTCCGGATGAGGGTGCAGGCCTCTGGGTCGCATTCCACGGCATAGACCCGCCCGCGCGGGGCGGCAAGGGCCAGTTCCACACTGACACTGCCGGTACCGGCCCCCACATCCCACAGCGTGTCCGTGGGGCGGACGGCCAGCTTTGCCAGCGCGGCAGCGCGGACTTCCTGCTTCGTCATGGGAACATCTCCCCGGAGAAAGGCTTCGTCCGGGAACCCGGCACAGCGCCGGGGCGGCTGGGGCAGATGTTCGATGAGCAGAACGCTCAGGGATGCCGTGCTTTTTTGCGAAACTTCCTGCGCGGTGCCGAAGAAGATCTTCTCCTCCGGTGTGCCGAGCTGTTCGCCGACCAGCGCATGGGCCTGCCCCAGCCCGGCGGCGGTCAGGGTGCGGCAGAGGGTGGCAGGGGTCTCGGAGCCGCCGGTCAGGAAGAAGACCGGTCGGCCATCCGCCGTCAGGCACTCGGCCACCGGGTCGCAGGCACAGCCGTGGGCGGAGACGAGTTTCCAGTCCTGCCAGGGGCGGCCGACCGCCGCCGCGAGCAGCTGGACGCTGGAGATGCCGGGCAGGACGCGGCAGGAGATGCCGCAGGCCCGCAGCATGGGCAGCAGCCCGGAAGCCCCGGAATAAAATCCGGTGTCGCCGCTGTAAAGCAGGGCTGTGTCTCCCTCCGGATGCTCCGCAAGGCAGGTCAGGATCTCCTCCGGCTTGTACAGCGCCTTCCGGTGTTCGGTGCAGCCGTCCGGCAGGTGCTCCAGTAGCCGCCGGGCGCCTAAAATGAGGTCGGCCTGTTGCAGGGCCGCAAGCCCTTCGGCGGTCAGGGAGCCGGACAGCCCTGCCCCCATTCCAATCAGTGTGACCATGCCAGCACCTCCTTGCAGCGGGTCAGGATCTGCTCCGCCGTTTCGCCCTGCTCTGCGGGGCGGCGGAGGACGATGAGCTGTGCGCCGGTGTCCTGCGCGGCCTGTGCCTTCTCGGCAAAGCCGCCTGCTGCACCGCCGTCCTTCGTGACGAGGAAGCGGACGTGGAACTGCTCCAGCAGGGCCCGGTTCAGCGCATAGGAGAAGGGGCCCTGCATCGCAATGATGTTTTTGTGGGGAATGTGCGCGGCCTCGCAGGCTGCGATGCCCTCCGGGGTGGGCAGCACACGGGGAAACAGGCGGGCAGGCTCGATGCCGGAAAAGGCGGCGAGCTCCTTGGCCCCGGTGGCCAGCAGGAGATTGCCGCAGGTGTTTGCAAGAAACTCTGCCGCGTGTGCGGCCGACTGAAATACCATGCTCCCCGCCGGGAGCGGGCTTTCGGCCCGGAGCAGGCGGTGGTACTCAATGCAGGCGGTTTTACACGCAGACCGGATGTTTTTGGTGGCGTCCACCGCATAGGGATGGGTGGCGTCCACGCAGAGGGCAGCCCCCTGCAGCAGGGTGGTCATTTCCTCCGGCGTCAGCCGCCCGCAGTGGACGGTGACACCCTGCAAACGGCCCTGCTCTTCGGCTCCCAGCGGGGTCGCTACGCTGACGAGGACTTCGGCCCCCTGCGCGGCCAGCTGGCGGGAGAACAGACGGCCCTCGGTGGTGCCGCTGAACACGACGATCTTCATGCGCGATACCCCCTCGGTGTGACCATCTTTCCGCCCAGCTGCCGGGTGGCGGCGTTGCCGATGAAGACGGTGGTGAACATATCCACCGGGGCGGTTTCCAGTTCCGCCAGGGTCAGGATGCGGTGGGTCTGTCCCTCCCGCCCGATGTTCCGCACCAGCCCGCAGACGGTCTGCGGCGGTTTGCCGTGGTCCAGCAGGATGCGGACGGCTCTGGCCAGATAGTCCGGCCTGCCCTTGGAGGAGGGGTTGTACAGTGCGACGCAGAAATCGCCCATCGCCGCTGCCGCCAGCCGCCGCTCGATGACGGCCCAGGGGGTCAGCCGGTCTGACAGGGAGATGACGCAGAAATCGTGGGCCAGCGGGGCACCCAGCACGGCCCCGCCGCTGAGAGCCGCCGTCAGGCCGGGCACCACCTCCACGGCGACCTCCGGGAACTGCCCGGCCAGCTCCAGCAGGGGGCTTGCCATGCCGTAGACCCCGGCGTCGCCGGAGCAGACCAGCGCAACGACTTTGCCGCGCCGGGCCGTTTCCAGCGCCCAGCGGCAGCGGTCGATCTCCTGGGTCATGCCGGTGGAATAATATTCTTTTTCCGGGAAATAGGGGCGCACAAGGTCCAGATAGACCGTATAGCCGCACAGCACCTCGGCTTGCGTTAAGGCGCTCTGCGCCTGTGCGGTCAGAAACTGCGGGCCGCCGGGGCCAAGCCCGACCACAAAAACGGTGTTCATCATGAAGAAACCCTCCAATCTGGGGCAAAGGGGGACAGGGCCAGCGCAAAGGTCACGCCGCCGCCCGCCTGTTTGGGGATGCGGATGCTTCCGCCGGACGCTAAAACGGCTGCCCGCTCGCAGACATTGTCCACACCGGTGACGTTCCGGACAAAGGCAGAAGAGGTAAAGCTGCCGGGGGCGGTCTGCAGCGCTTCGGCAGAGAAGAACGAGAGGCCCCACCGGTGCGCCGCGCAGAACGCAAGAAGCCCGGCCTCGTTCTGCTTCAGGTCGATGCTGGCGGCGGCCGCGATGCACTGCGGGGCCAGTGTGTGGGCGGCACAGAAGGCGGAAAAGGCGGATTCCAGCTGCTCTGCCGTCGTCCCGCGCCGGCACCCGATGCCCAGCACCCCGATGCGCGGGGTCAGATGCAGGGCATTCCCGGCGGGGGAGAGGGTCAGAGCAAAGTCGGCAGCTTCCGGCGCTGGTGCTGCATTCACCCCGGCCGGGGCCGGGCCTGCGATGGGAAACTCCGACCAGAATAAGACCGGCTCTCCGGCCAGCAGTTTCCCGCTGACGGTCTTGATGCGTTCGGGTTCCAGCACCCGGCAGTTTTGATGCCTTGCCCATTCGTCCACGGCAAAGAGGCCGTGGGCATCGGTGGCCGTGGTGATGACCGGGACGGCCCCGCAGAAGGCCGCGATGGCCCGCGCCAGATCGTTGGCACCGCCAAGATGGCCGGACAGGAGCGGCACCGCAAAGTGTCCGCATTCGTCCACGACCACGACCGCCGGGTCGCTGGCCTTGCTGCGGCAAAACGGCGCGATGGCCCGCACCGCAATGCCCACGGCCCCCACAAAGATCAGGGCCTCGTTTTGGGCAAACGCGGCGGCGGTCCACTCCGCCAGCGAAGGCCCGCCGTGCCCGCAGCGGGTCACAGGGCCGGGCAGCGCGCGCGCCAGTGTTTCTGCCAGCGCCAGCCCGGTCTCGGTAAAGGCAGCATAGGCGCGGCTCATGCGTCGGCTCCTTTGCGGAACTCGGTCGTAAAGGCGGGGTCGTAGAGCCGGCTGCGCTCATACCGGGTGCCGAGGAAGTCGCCCACCACGATGAGCGCGGTCTTGGTGATGCCCGCTGCATGGACGCTTTCGGCCAGTGTTCCAACGCTGCACCGCACGATTTTTTCTTCCGGCCAGGTGGCTTTGTAGACCACGGCGGCAGGCGTTCCGGGGGTGTAGGCCCCTTGCAGCAGAGCCTCCTGCACCTTGTCAACGAGGCCGATGGAGAGGAAGATGACCATCGTGGCCCCGTGGGAAGCAAGGCGGGCCAGCGTTTCCCGTTCGGGCACCGGGGTGCGGCCCTCCATCCGGGTGATGATGACCGTCTGGCTGACGGTGGGCAGGGTATACTCGGCGTTCAGTGCGGCCGCCGCGCCGCAGAAGCTGGAAACACCGGGCGTGTCATCGTAGGCGATGCCGTCGGCATCCAGTGCATCCATCTGCTCCCGGATGGCTCCGAACAGGCAGGGGTCGCCGGTGTGGAGCCGCACGGTGGTCTTGCCGGCGGCTTCCATCTGCCGCAGCACGCCGAGCACCTGCTCCAGCGTCATCTCAGCGCTGTTGTAGATGGCGCAGCCTGGCTTTGCCAGCCCCAGCAGGGCCGGGTTGACAAGGCTGCCCGCATAAATGATGCAGTCGGCCCCCTGCAACAGGGCCGCGCCGCGCTGGGTGATGAGGTCCGGCGCGCCGGGTCCGGCACCAACAAAATGTACCATATTATCGCTCCTTCCAGTCGTTCAGGATCTGTGCCGCCGTTTCAGTCTGGCCCAGAGGGCCGTGCTGGTTTGAAAAGAGGATGGCACCCACCCGGAACGCCCCGGCGGCGCGGCGGTCCAGATGGAGCTGCACCGCCGCCAGCAGGCTTTCCAGCACCGGGGCGCGGAGGCCTGCCGCATCCAGAAGGTCGAGGCAGGCGTCGGTGGTGGCGGCTTCGAACAGGGCGCGGCAGGTCTCCCGGCTGGCCCCGCAGAGGGCGGCGTGGGTGCAGAACAGCTCGGTGCGGCAGTCCGCCGTGTGGGAGTGGGTGTTCATGATGCCGCCCGCCAGCTTGCAGAGCTTGCCCACATGACCCACGAGCAGCACGTCCTCAAACCCGGCAGAAACGGCCATATCCAGCGTGTCGCCGATAAAATTGGAAGTCTTGACGACCGGGATGGAAGCAAACTCCGGGTAGGCCGTGCCAAGGTAGTCCAGCCCATAGTTGCCGGGGGCCAGGATGAGCCGCCGTGGCCCGGCTTCGGTTTGGACGCGCAGCGCTGCCTGGTTCATTTCCAGCTGGATGGTGTCCAGAATGGCCTGCTGGCTCATGGGCTCCACGATGCCGCTGGTGCCGAGGATGGACAGCCCGCCCACGACCCCGATGTGGGGGTTGAAGGTGCGCCGGGCCACCTCTTCGCCGCCCGGAATGGAGAGGGTCACGGCAAAGCCGCCGGTGTAGCAGGCCGTCTCGGCCTCCCGCTGCAGGGCCTCGGCGATCATCCGGCGGGGGACGTGGTTGATGGCGGCTTCGCCTACGGGCTGGTCCAGCCCCGGCCGGGTCACCCGGCCTACGCCCGGCCCGCCCGCGATGCGGACTTCAGTGGTGCCGGGCAGCAGCTCCACCGCAGCGACGATGGGCAGGCCGGTGGTCACATCCACATCGTCGCCGCCGTCCTTTTCGATGGCGCATTCGGCCCCCGGCCCGGTGCGGCGGCAGAACAGCGGGGCTACCTCCACGACGATGCCCTTCGGTGTGCGCAGCGCCACCGTCTCCGGGGCCTTTCCGGTCAGCAGCAGCCGGGCCGCGCCCGCCGCGCCCAGCGCTGCACAGGTGCCGGTGGTGTAGCCGCAGCGCAGCAGTTTCTGCCCGCTGCGGACGTAGTGCTCGAATCTTGGCTTCGCAGGCTTCGGGGGGCCGAACAGCGTTTCGTACTGCTCCCGGCTCAGGCGGTAGAGGGTCTGGATGTTCTCCGGCGCAAAAGCCTCCTGGGGCGTCAGAACGCCGGAGACGCCCTGCGGGGAGACGCAGACCACGGCGTCCGCGATCTTCTGCGCCATGTCCAGCTCGTGCAGGCTGACGAGGACGGCAAGGTGCTGCGTGTGGGCCAGCGTTTGCAGGATGCTCAGCAGCTCGATCTTGCCCTTGATGTCCAGAAAAGACGTCGGCTCGTCCAACAGGATGACCTCCGGCTGCTGGCAGATGGCGCGGGCCAGCAGGATGCGCTGGCGCTGGCCATCGCTGATGCAGTTGAAGTCCCGCTCCGCGAGAGCGGAAGCTCCCACCAGAGCCAGCGCGTCTCGCACGGCCTGCCGGTCGGCTTCGGAGAGGAGGCCCAGCCGCCCGGTGTAGGGGATGCGCCCGGCTGCGGCAAACTCGAAGCAGGTGGTCAGCTCAGTGCGGCGGGTGTGGGGGAGCATGAGGGCGAGCCGCTGTGCGCGGGCGCTGCCGGTGTAGGCGGTCAGATCTTGTCCGTCCAGCAGCACCGCGCCGCCCATGGGGGCCAGCTGGCCCGCCAGTGTTTTGAGCAGGGTGGATTTGCCCGCGCCGTTCGGCCCGATGAGGGTCAGGATCTGCCCCGGCCGGACGCCCAGCGCGATATGCTCGGCCAGCGGTGCTTTGCCGTAGCCGACGGCGAGGTCCTGCGCCTCGCAGGAAAATTCGTTCATCGTGCACCCTCCTGATTCCGGCGGATGAGTAGCCAGATGACCACCGGTGCGCCGAACACCGCCGTCACGGCGCTGATGGAAAGCTCGGTGGGGGCGAACAGGCTGCGGGCGATGAGGTCGCACAGCAGGCAGAACGCCGCCCCGCCCAGGCAGCAGCCCGGCAGGACGAACAGCGGCCGGGCGCTGCCCAGCAGCTGCTTGACGAGGTGCGGCACCGCGATGCCCACAAAGGAGATCGGCCCGGCAAAGGCCGTGACGCAGGCGGCCAGCAGGCTGGAGAGCAGCACCAGTGTGCGGGAGAACCGCTTGACGTTGACGCCAACGCTCTGGGCGTAGGCCTCGCCCATTTGGTAGGCGGACATGGGCTTCGACAGGCAGAACGCTGCCGCCAGCGCGGGCAGGACTACGAGCGCCGCCGCCCGGACATTGCCCCAGGTCATGCCGGAAAAGCTGCCCTGCGACCAGTTGTGGAGGTTGACGATGTTCGAGTCCTGCGCAAAGGCCACCACAAATTCAGTGATGGCCGAGCAGATGTAGCCGATCATGACGCCGCAGATGACCAGGATGCTCATCCGCTGCACCCGGCGGGAGACCGCCAGCACAAAGGCCATGGCGGCCATGGCCCCCGCGAATGCGGCCAGGATGAGGGTGAGGGAGCTTGTGAGCAGCCCCTGGTTCAGGAACACCACCATGACCAGCGCTACCGCCAGCTTGGCCCCGCTGGAAATGCCCATGACGAAGGGCCCGGCGATGGGGTTGGCGAAAAAGGTCTGCAACAGATAGCCCGCCGCCGAGAGCGCTGCGCCCAGCAGCACGACCATCACGGCGCGGGGCAGACGCAGCTGGGTGATGATGCGCACCGAGAGCGCGTCCTGCCCGCGGCCCAGCAGGGCCGAAAGCACGGCCTCCGGCGTCAGTGCCACGCTGCCCCAGAAGAGGTTAGCGGCAAAGAGCACCGCCAGCAGAACGGCCAGGATGCCATAGGAGAAGAGAAGGCGTTTTTGGGTAGTCATGCGGGTCCTTTCTGGGGAAGTTACGTCACCGGTGTCAGGAATTGCAGGCCGTCGGGGGCGTCCTCGGTCAGAACGCGGTGCAGGTCGATCACAAAATCGGCCAGCTCCATGCTCTGCTGAAAAAAGCTCTGGGTGGTGCACCAGACGTTCCCGCTCTGCACGGCCCGGAAGTCGGCCAGCAGGGCACATTTTGCCACCAGCTCGTCGATGGTGGCGACCATGCCCTCGATGGTGCTGTTGTAGATGAGAACATCGGCGTCCTTTGCCCCGGCGTAGAAATCCTCCAGCGGGAGGTTCATGGTGGAAAGGTTATTGCCGCTGTCGGTCAGGTCGGAGAACACATAATCGGCCCCGGCCATCCCGATCATCTGGGCCACGTAGTCGCCGCCCTTGCGGACAGTGGCGAGGTTGTTGGCCGTGATGGAGAAAAACGCGCAGGTCTTGCCGGTGGGGACCTGTTCCAGAAGCGGCTGGATGCGCTCCACCTGTTTCTGGAACACCTGTTCGGCGAGGGTCTCCCGGCCCAGCAGGATGCCCCAGAACTTGATCCACTCCATCCGGGCCAGCGGATTGCTCTCGTAGCTGGAGCGCTCCACCACCACCGGGATGCCGAACCGTTCCAGCTGCTCCTTGACCTCCGGTGTGTGGAGGATCATCGTGTTCTCAATGGCAAGGCCGCAGTTGGAAGCGAGGATCTGCTCATAGTCCGGGGCGCTGTACTTGCCCGCGTAGGCGATGCGCCCGGCCTCCATGGCGGCTCTGGCTTCGTCGAGATGCCAGCCGGCAGCCTGGGTGCCGGAGAGGGTGATGCAGTCCAGCGCATCCAGATGGAGGAACAGGTCCATCACCGAGGTGGAGACGAGATAGATATTCTGCACCGGCTGGCGCAGGGCCGTGACCCCGGCGGGCAGGCCGTCCACCTCGGCGGCATCTTCCGGCAGGACGAGGAACTGTTCCCCCGACCCGGTCAGGGTCAGCAGGGTAGAGCCGCCTTCGTAGCAGTCGGCGGTGAACTGCCGGGCGTAGTCCAGCGGATAGGCGTGGTCGAACACCAGCGCCTCCGTGTTGGCCGGGGCTGTCTGCTTTGCCGCACAGCCCGCCAGCAGAAGCGCAGAGGCGGGGAGCGCTTTTAAGAATTGTTGTCTGGTCAGTTTCATGGTATCAGCCTTGCGCCTTCGAAGATGCGCGGACAACAGCTGCCCCACAAAGGGGGGAGCCGTTACGCCAGCGTGAACGTCAGGGTGTATTCGATCTCGTGCGGGGTGCTCATGGCCACGGTGTCGGCCGTGACGGAGAGGGGCGTGCCCAGCGCGGCAACGGGGATCACAAAGGTGGAGTTGCCCTCGGTGTTGGTGGGCAGATACTTCTCGCCGTCCACGATCATGTAGTCGTAGTTGGGGCTGCTCCAGACGATGGTGGCGGTCATCTTGCCGTCGGCCACGGTCAGTGCAGCGGGGCTGTCCACCGTGGCGCGGCCGGAACCGCCTTCCAGCACGACCTGGGCGCTGTATTCGCCGTCGGCGGGCGTCTCAGCAGCTGCTTCCGCCTTGGGTTCCGCATTGCGGATGCTGACGGTGTGGTCGTACCACTTGCCCTTGGTGCCCAGAAGAGCCAGCTGGAAATCCTCGTCCACGGCGGCGACGGGGATGTCGTAGCCGTAGACCTCTTCGGAGGTGCCGTCGGAGTAGGTGACGGTGTCGGTGGTGGGCAGCAGCCAGTCGGCTTTGTTGGCGTCGGCGTCTGCGGCCATGCCGACATACAGGTTGACGATCTTCTTGGAAGCGAGGCTGACGTGGAAGGTCATCGTGCCGTTTTCGACCGTCAGGGTGCCCTTGCCATCGCAGGCTTCGTTCGCGTGGAACATGCCGCTGTCGGTGTCGAAATCCGCGGTATAGACGCCGTCCGGCAGAGCGGCGGCAGTGGTCTCGGATGCAGCAGCAGAGGAGGCCACGGACGAAGCGGCCTCCGAGCCTGCGGCAGAGCTTGCAGTGGAAGAGGCCGCCCCGCAGCCGGTCAGGGCAGCAGCCAGCAGCAGGGAAGCGACGGACAGGGAAAGAAACTGTTTGCAGTGCATAGATCAAAATACCTCGCGATCAGATTTGAGCGGGCAGAGAACTGCCCATGGGGGAGGGTGCCTCCTCACGCGGGGGCATCCTCCATAAAAAATGCCCGAAAAGATCACTCCCTTCGGGCATTGGGGCACACGATATCAGCCGTTCAGGGACTCGATCGCAGCTTTGGTGTGTGCGATGTAGAGCTGCTGGATGTCGGAGATCTCGCCCAGACCGGCAATCTGGGTGTCCACTTCCTCGAATGCACCGGAAGCCTTGAACTGGCTCAGCCAGGAGTCATCGTCCGCACCGGCCATATCGTTGTTGGCATGGTCACCGGCAACGACCATCAGCGGGCGCAGAACGACCTTGGTGTAACCGGCAGCCTTGACGGCCTCGATGACGTTCTCGCAGGCGGTCTCCTCCGGCTCGCCCTCGACGGTGCCGATGAAGACATTGTCATAGCCGAGGGTCTGCATGGTGGTCTGCATCTGGCTGTAGCTGACCTTTGCGGTGTGCGAGGTGCCGTGGCCCATGAAGACGAATGCGGTCTTCTCGGCAGCGGCGGCATCCAGGCTGTCGAAACCGGCATCCTTCACGGCAGCAGCGGTGATGGCTTTGGCGACGGCTTCCTTGTCGGAGTTGATGACGGCGGCGTCTGCGCCGACCTCACCCAGCAGGGGCTCGGCCACCGCGACGGACTCGAACTTGTCGCGGTAGCTGTCGATCATCTCCATCATCTCGTCGTACTCGGCACCGTGCATCAGGTGGGTGGGCTGGACGACCAGATTCTTCACGCCGTTGGCCACAGCGCGGTCCATGGCCTGCTGCATGTTGTCGATTTTCTCGCCGTCGCGGGCCTGGACATGGTTGATGATGATCTGAGCGGTGAAGGCGCGGCGGACAGACCAGTCCGGATAAGCTGCCTGCAGAGCATCCTCGATGCCCTTGATGTCGGCGGCGCGGCTAGCGTTGAAGGAGGTGCCGAAGCTGACGACCAGCAGCTCGTTCTCGCCGATGTCGTCCGCGTTGCGGGGGTCATCCTTGGAGGCATCGCCGGTGTCGCGGCCAAAGTAGTCGGGGTCGGCCTCTTCGCCTTCCACCAGCTCCTTCTGGGCGTCGGTCAGGGCGTCCCAGGCGGCCTTGGCGGCAGCGCACTGGGCATCCGTGTCATCGGTGCGCTCCTGCACGTAAATGGCGTCGATCAGGTCTGCGACATTCTTTGCGGCCAATTCATCGGCCTCCTCGCTCGAAACTTCGCTGCTGGCAGCGGCAGAGCCTGCCGTGCTGGAGGCAGCGGTGGAACTTGCGGCCCCGCCGCAGCCGGTCAGAACACCGGCGCAGAGAGCCAGGGCGGTCAGGGCGGCCGCCGTCTTGTGGAGAGTGCGTTTTCTCATGTGTGAGCTTCCTTTCCTGTCTGAAATATTGCGGCGCTGAACAGAAGGGCACAGGAAAGAGGACCCGAACAACGAAAAAGGGCCTTTTTGCTTGCGGGACGGCAAAACAAAAAGACCCCTTACAGTGGTTCGGGCTTTTTGGTACAACCAATTCCTCGTGATCTGGGGCAGATGCCCCCGTACCAACAGCGGGCAGGTTTCCTGACTGAAAGTTCAACGCCTGCTGCCGCCTTCCCAGACCGGACGGTTCAGTGGCCGGTGCCCAAAGCACCCGGACAGTAGACTCCCTTATCACAGTGACGAGATCGTGCGGGATCTGCACCCGCTTCCCTTTTAACGTTCCTGCCGCTGCCCGGAGGCATGGGCGGAACGCACCTGCTGTTTTCTATTCAGTTCGAGGAAAAGTATAGCACACACCGGGGGAAAAGGCAAGAAAAAAGAAACCCGGCAAACAGGGCCGGGCCGACAAAAAACGCCCCCGGAGCGCGGCGGGCGCATTCCGGGGGGCTGGGGGTCATGATTGGTTCCCGTTGGTTTGCAGGCGTCGGCAGGCATCCTCTTTCACAAGCTCGATGACCACCGCCGTCAGCGGGATGAAGAAGATGATGCCGAGGATGCCGAAGAGGTTGCCGCCGATCATGGCGGCGATCAGGGTGTAGAGCGGCGAAAGCCCGACGGATTTGCCCACGACACGGGGGTAGATGAACTGGTTCTCAATGAACTGCACCGCGAGGTAAACGATGAGGCAGCGCACCGCCAGCATCGGGTCCACCAGCAGCACAAGGAACACGCTGACCACGCAGGAAATGAGGGCACCCACATAGGGGATGATGGCACAGATGGCGGTCAGCATCCCCACCAGACTGCCGTAGGGGAGCTGGAAAACGGAGAATGCAAAGGCCATGAGAACGCCGAGGATCACCGCCTCGCTGCACTGACCGGTCAGGAAATTGGCGAAGGACTGCCGGAACAGCCGGCAGAACCGGAGCAGCCCGGCGGCGTGGCGGGGCTTCAGATACGCGCACACCAGCGTATGGGCCTGTCGGCCAAGGCTCTCCGTCCCAAGCGACAGATAAACGGAGATGATGAGGGCGAAGGAGGCCGTCACGATGACGTTCACCGTGGCGGATACGGCACCCACCGCATTGACCAGCACCTTGTCGATGCTGTCGGCGGCTTTGTGGAGCAGCTGCTCCCAGTTGATGCCCTCCAGCCAGTGCATCAGCCAGCCCATGTCGGCGTCCTGTGCGCTGAGGTAGGCGGTCCAGCGGGGAATGTTCGACTCGATCTGCAGATAAAGGCTGTGGAACGATTTGACCAGTTCCGGCACCAGCAGGGTCAGCGCAAGCACCAGCACCAGCACGATGCCGACCAGCGTGATGAAAAAGCTGAGGAGATGAAGGGTCTTGTCCGGCGGCTGCTTTTTGGCCTTGCGGAACAGCTGCTTCAGCCGCTTTTCCAGCCCGGTCATGGGCACGTTGATGAAAAGTGCCAGGATGCCGCCCGCCAGAATGGGCAGCACCAGATCCACAAGACGTGCCGCAAAGGCGAGCACATCCGAAAACCGCAGCAGTGCAACAAAAAGTGTTACCCCCACAACGGTGACGAGCAGAGAGCGTTTGGTGTTCGAATCCATGATGAAGTTCCTTTCCCGAAGTGTACGGCCGCAAGCTGTAAAGGGGCTGCCGCAGAGCCTTGGTTGTATTGTACCAGATGCGCCGGGCTTGTCAAGACGGCGGGAAAGGGGAGCGCGCATCTGATAAGATCTTGCGCAGCTCCTGCACCAGGTCGCCGACTATGATCGGCTTGGACAAAAAGCCGTTCATGCCGCTTGCCAGTGCGTTGCGGCGGTCTTCGTCAAAGGCGTTGGCCGTCATGGCGAGGATGGGGATCCCGGCCAGCGCCGGGTCCTCCAAAGCGCGGATCTGCCGGGTGGCGGTGTAGCCGTCCATGACCGGCATCTGAACATCCATCAGCACCAGATCGTAGCGGCCCGGTGCGCTGGTGCGGACTTTTTCCACCGCGACCGCGCCGTTTTCGGCCGTATCGACCTGGAAGCCGTACTCGCGCAGAATTTCCAGCGCGATCTCGCGATTCAGCTCGTTGTCCTCCACCAGCAGGATGGTGCGGCCCTTGAAGTTTTCCTCTTTTTCGGGCAGAAGCTCCTGCGTGGCGTCCGTCCGTTTCGGACCGAGGGCGCTCATCAGGGTCTCGCGCAGGTCGGAGAGGAACATGGGCTTGGAGCAGAACGCCGTCACACCGGCGGCCTTTGCCTCCACCTCGATGTCAGACCAGTCGTAGGCGGTCAGGATGATGATGGGGGTGTCGTCGTTCAGGCTGCGGATCTGGCGGGTGACTTCGATGCCGTTCATATCCGGCAGACGCCAGTCGATGATGTAGGCATGGTAGGCATCGCTCATCTCGATGGACTGCCGTGCGCGCAGCACGGCCTCCTTGCCGGAGAGGGTCCACTCCGAGCGCATCCCCACCTTGACCAGCATCTTGGTCATGCTGTCGCAGGTGTTGAAATCGTCGTCCACCACCAGCGCTTTCAGGCCCTCCAGCTCGGTGATCTTTTCCACCGGGCGGTGTTCCGCCTGCGCGCGCAGCGGCACACGGATGATGAACTCGGTGCCCTTGCCCTGCTCTGTCTGCACCTCGATGGTGCCGCCCATCATATCCACGATGTTTTTGGTGATGGCCATGCCAAGGCCGGTGCCCTGGATCTTGCTGACCGTGGAGGTGCGCTCCCGCTCAAAGGGTTCAAAGATCTTTTGGGCAAACTCCGGGCTCATACCGATGCCGTTGTCCTTGACGCGGAACTCATACTGCCCGCAGCCGTGCATCGGACCCGCAAGCTGCCGCACCCGCACCGAGACCATGCCGCCCGCCGGGGTGAACTTGATGGCGTTGGACAGCAGGTTCAGCAGCACCTGGTTCAGCCGGGTCTTGTCGCAGTAGACGTCCTCGTCGGTCACATCCATGGCGTCCATATACAGATCCAGCTGCTTTGCGTGGATCTGCCCGCTGACGATGGTCTTCAGGTCGTGCAGCACATCCGAGAGGTTGACCTCGGTCTCTTCCAGATGGATCTTTCCGCTTTCGATGCGGCTCATGTCCAGCACATCGTTGATGAGGGAGAGCAGGTGGTTGCTGGAAGCGAGGGTCTTGGTGAGGTAATCCTTCACCCGCTCCTTGTCGTCGATGTTGCTGACCGCCAGTGTGGTGAAGCCGATGATGGCATTCATGGGGGTGCGGATATCGTGGGACATATTGGAAAGGAAGGTGCTCTTGGCGCGGTTGGCGGTCTCGGCGGCCGCAACGGCCTCCGAGAGGGCCTGATTCGCCTGTTTGTCGGCGGTGCGGTCCGACAGCACCAGGATGTACTTCGTCCGGCCCTCTACCTCGCTGCCTATGGCGATGTTATGGAACCAGCGGCGCTCCCTGGTCTTTTGATGCTCATACTCAAGATCCCATTCGCGCTGCTGCCCGCTGAGAAGCCCTTCCAGAAAGTTTTTGCCGTGCGCCGGGGAGCCTTTCGGGTGCAGCTTGTCCAGCACAAAGACATCCTGGCGGACTTCTCTCCACGGGATGCCCAGCAGGCGCTCGACGTTCGGGCTGACGTAATCCACCTTGGAGGTCTCTGCGTCCAGCATCAGGAACACGTCGTCCACGTTCAGCGAGAGCTTCTGGAACAGCTCGTCACGGTACAGGATCTCGGTATTTTTCTGGTGCAGGGTGGTGCGGTTCCGGCGCAGGATGAGCAGGATGATGGCGGCGGCAAGACCGACGGCGATGCCCGTTACGATCTGCACCGTGCGGAACCACAGCCTGTCCAGACTGGCGTTGACGATGTTGACCGGCACAAGCCCCACCATCGTCCAGTTGTGCACCGCCGTGCCCTCGTAGACCAGATAATAACGGGTGTCGCCCAGCGTTATCTTCCGGTTTCCGCTGCGGCCCTGCGCAAAATCATCCGAAAGCGTAAGGATCTCCTCCTCGGAAAGGTCGGAAGCGTCGCGCAGCATCGCAATGAAGTTGTAGATCGTTTTCTTGCGGTTTACGGAATTGTCGATGACGACCCGTCCATCCCGGTAGATCACATAGTTGCTGGCGTTGCCCTGAAATGCAGAGTTGTCCAGCAGCTTCAGCACCGCATTATTATAATAAGAGATGGCAACGGCATCGTAGGCAAAGCCCCGGTAGCTGCCCTGTGTTTCGGGACAGATGAACACAAGCATCTGCGCCTTGCCGGGCAGTGCTGCGTTCACCACGATATCTTCGCCATCGGCGAGCTTTTCGTCCAGATTTGTCTGCAAGCCAAGGTAGCCTGTTTCCCCGGTCACGGTCATGTAGTTGCCGTCATAGGAAAGGAAGTAGAAGCCGGCAAATCCGATGTCCTGCTGCGCTTTCTCGATATATGCCTGAATTGCGTCCGCGTCCGAGGTGCTTTCCAGAAAGCGGTTGTACAGGTGCAGATAGCTCACGTTCTTGCGCACCATCTCTTTCAGCATATTGTTAGATTTGTGCAGCAATTCTTCCAGATGCGAGGTGCTTTCCTGATAGATGGTCTGCGACACGAACGAGAGATACTGAAGGCTGAAACTGGCTGCCAGCAAGACCAGAAGAAGGATGGCAGCAGCAGAGAACAATTTTTGCCGGAAATGGCCGTTTCGGTTGGGTTCGTGCTTTTCGTCTGGCATTCTGTTCACCTCAGTGTCATGTAATGTTCCGGCTCTGCAAGCACCACGCCGCCGCCGGAGAGAGCTTCGCGCCAGGCCTGCTTGACCGGTGTGTCAAGGCAGGGGAACGCGCCGTTTTCGCCGGAAAGCAGCGGTGCCATCTGGCTGGCCGTGGCCAGACAGGTCACGGTCACGGTGTCGTCATCCCGGAGCGGCTGGCCGTTCCGGGTGATGCCGGTCAGGGTGTAGCGGCCGCTGTTCTCCTGAACATTCAGTGCGATGCCGCTGGCCACCGGCAGGGAGCCGCGGTTGAAGGGCACAAAGCCGCCCTCGCAGCCTTCCACAAAGGCGCGGACGGTCTCCTTCAGTTCCGCGCCGGTCATCGTGCGCTGGTAAGCCCGCAGGCCGTTCGGCATGATCATGGAAGCTGCCATTTGTCCGGTGTAGTCGGCCTGCAGCACACTGCCGGTAAAGCTGTTTGCGGTGGCAAGCAGCACATCGGTGCCATACACGCCGCGCAGCGTGTTCGCCATCACGGAGAAGGAGGCGTTTCCGCCGTCCGCATGGAAAACGTTCGAATAGCCCTTGTCCGAGGTCAGCACAGCCGCATTCGAGGCAGGCTCGTCCGCAAGCAGCTGCGCGTTGAACGCCTGATACGCCTGTTTTGCGGTGTATTCGCCCGCGATCATGCGCGAGACCACATCCTTCGAGACGGCAAAGAAGTCGTTCGAGGCGATGCGGATGTACATATGGTTCTGCTCGACCACCTGGCGCACGTCCTCCAGATAATCGGTCAGACGGAGGCCGACGTTCTGGCTGTAGCTCAGGAGGTCCTGTCCCTCATAGACGATGCGGTTCTGCGCGTCCTCGGAGAGCATGACATGGAGCACCTGCATCGCCTTTGCGCGGCGGGCGCTGTCCTGCTCGAGGTTTCGGCTGAGCGCGACCTGAAAATACGGGGTGGTCATCAGCCACTTTTCCCCGTTCTGGCTGAAAAAGGGCAGGAAGATCGTGTCGATGCCCTCATCCTGAAACATCTTCACGCCGGCAGAGCTGCCAAAGTACATGGCAACTTCTCCGTTCCGGAACATTCCGGTCACATCGTCGTAATTCAACGCAAGATCATCTGCTGTAAGGT
>OHXB01000092.1_pt1 | contig 25324 bp, 17 predicted proteins | sample 1579811 | NCBI WGS metagenome assembly OHXB01 (sample SAMEA3882533, study PRJEB24775) | human gut metagenome | biome: human-associated habitat; feature: intestine environment; material: feces | place: Netherlands | collected 2009/2010 | reverse complement strand
GAGCCTACCCCGACCACTCCGGTCGAGCCTACTCCGACCACTCCGGTCGTGACCCCGACCACCCCGGTTATCCCGGAGACCACTCCGACCAATACTCCGGCAAACACCCCGACTGAGGAAACCAATACCCCGGACAATACTCCGACCAACACCCCGGATGTTACCAAGTCCAACACCCCCGCTGATAACTCCAGCAAGATCATCCCGCAGACCGGCGTTTCCAGCACCAACAGCAACTCTGTTGCAGGTCTGGCCATCGTTCTGGTTGCCGCACTGGGCGGCGCTGCCGCTTACCTGTTCATCAACCGCAAGAAGCTGAACTGATAAGTGTAAAGTGATAGAGCTTTGAATTATTTAAAAACAGCCTTCGGCATTTGCCGAAGGCTGTTTTTGTGGTTAAGAACTTGAGTGAAGAAAAACCACCAGCTAAGCTGGTGGAATAAAAAAGGCTTTAGCCCTAGACAAAGAGAAAGCTCCCCGTAGAATAGAGTGTGGGTTTGCCAACCACATTCTAGGAACAGAGAGGTTTATCTTTGAAATGAAAAATAACAAAGACGTAGATGGTTTAAGGCATACGACATGGAGATGTCAATACCATGTAGTGTTTGCACCGAAATATCGGAGAATGGTGATGTTGCAAATCCGAAAGTGTACAACGGCGTGATGAGAAAACTAGAAAGGCTACAAAATGAGTGAGCTTTTGGAAACTGTAATTAAGGCTGACGCTGGGCATGTTTGGCGCGTGCTAGATGAATTTATGGATGCGCTAAAAGAAACAAAACCGGACGTGTATAGGGATTTGGTGCACGACTTGCAAAGAAAATAGGCAAATGTGTACGAAAGTGTGTACTAACAAAAGAAAACACCGTAGATTTTAACGAATCTACGGTGTTTTCTATGGTGCGCGGTACAGGACTCGAACCTGTGACCTCCTGCACGTCAAGCAGATGCTCTACCAGCTGAGCTAACCGCGCTTATTGCGCCGCCTCTCGGCGACGCATATTATTATAGCAGAACGACTTCCAAATTGCAAGCCCTTTTTACAAAAAAATTCAAATTTTTTCTGCGTCGCGCAAATCGCCCCGGCAGCGCCAGACCGCCAGCAGGATAAACACAAAGCATACGACCCAGGTCGTCGGCTCACAAAAGCAGACCGCGCGGTAGCCCCGGACCGGCACGAGCCATACGGAAAAGATCACCTTGCCCACAAGCTCCAGCCCGCTGGCCAGCAGCGGCTCTACCGTGTGCCGGATGCCCTGCAGCATATTGCGCAGAATGACCAGCACGGCCATCGGTGGGATGACCGGTGCGCTGATTTTCAGGTACAGCAGCGCGTTGGAGATAATGACCTCGTCCGTGCTGCCCGTGATGCCGCGGATGGCGGCCCCGCCCAGCAGGAAGGTGAACGCCATCACAAACACCCACCACACAAAATAGATCGCAAGCGCAGCCTTGACGCTCTGCCAGATGCGGCTGCGGCGGCCCGCACCCAGATTCTGGCTGCTGAACGTCGCCACGCCGATGCCCAGCGCACCGCCCGGGATAAAGTACAGCTCCGCCAGGCGGCGCGCGGCGGTCTGCGCCGTGATGTAGACGCTGCCCAGCGCGTTGATGCTGCTTTGCAGCGCCACGCTGCCCAGATTGTAGATGGCGCTCATCAGCCCCATGCTCAGCCCAGAACATACTGGTCACGGCGCGGCGCGTGGCAGCCTGGAGCTGCCGGGGCGTAAAGCGCAGCTCCGGGTAGCCGCGCAGGATGTACACAACGCCCAGCACGGCGCTGATGCCCTGCGCCAGCACCGTGGCAATGGCCGCGCCGCGCACGCCCAGCCCCAGCGGCCCCATGAACGCGGCGTCCAGCCCGACGTTCAGCACGCTGCTGAACAGCAGGAACAGCAGCGGCGTCACGCTGTTGCCGACGGCGCGCAGCAGCGCAGCCTCCATATTATAAAGCATCGTCAGCGGGATGCCCAGCAGAATGACGGTCAGGTAGGCGGACGCGCCGCCCCATGCCTGTGCCGGGACCTGCAAAACGGTCAGCAGCGCGGCGCGGCCCAGCAGGGAGCACCCCGTCAGCACCAGCGACACCGCCGCCGACAGCGTGACCATCCAGCCCACGGCGCGGCGTATCCCGCTTTCATCGCCCGCGCCAAAATAGCGGCTGACCGTCAGCGCCAGGCCGTTGTTCATGCCGAAGGCAAAGTTCATGATAAGCCCGTACAGCGCCGCCGTCGCGCCGATCTCCGCCAGCGCGGCGGAACCCAGCAGGTGCCCGGCCAGCGCAGTGTCGGTCAGGTTGTACAGCTGCTGCAAAAGGTTGGAGCAGAACAGCGGCATCGAAAATTGCAGCACCAGGCGGAACGGGTCGCCCTGTGTCATATCCAGCACACGGCTTTTGTGCGCGGTGGCCATAGTGTAACATCTCCTTTATTGGTTGCAGGGTCTATTATACGGGACGGCACGGGGCGTGTCAATCGAATCATTCCGGCACGGGACCCGGGCAAAACCGCCGGGAACGTGGAAAGGAACGTGTGGAATTTTCCCAAACAATCAAATTCTTTTGCGGATGGAAAGCCGGGCCCGGGTGTCGTATAATGCAGACAAAAAGCAAATGCTGCAACACTGTTATTTTGCAAAGAAGGAGAGAGCTTATGCAAACCTGTACACTGGCAGTCGACATCGGCGCGTCCAGCGGGCGGCACATCGCAGGCACCGTGCAGAACGGAAAAATCACTCTGCAGGAGGTCTACCGCTTCGAAAACGGCGTCCACCGCGAGAACGGCCACCTCTGCTGGGACATCGACACCCTCGCGAAAGAGGTCGTCAACGGCCTGAAGGCTGCACACGACGCAGGCTTTGCCCCCGCGACCATCGGCATCGACACCTGGGCCGTCGATTTTGTGCTGCTGGATGCGGACAATAAGCGCATCGGCGACGCCGTCGCCTACCGCGACGAGCGCACCGAGGGCATCCGCGAGGTGCTGGAAAAGGAATACGGCCTGACCTTTGCCGACCACTACGCCCGCACCGGCATCCAGTACCAGCCGTTCAACACGGTCTACCAGCTGATGGCGCTTAAAAAGGAGCACCCGGAGCAGCTGGCCGCCGCCAAAACGTTCCTGATGGTGCCCGATTACCTGAACTACCTGCTCTGCGGCGTGCCCGCCAATGAGTACACGAACGCCAGCACCACGGCGCTGGTGGGCGCGGACAGCAGGGACTGGGACGATGCACTGATTGAAAAGCTGGGTCTGCCGCGCGGCATCTTCCAGCCTATCAAGACCGCCGGTACGGTGCTGGGGCATCTGACGCCGGAAATTCAGAAGGCTGTCGGCTTTGACGCCGAGGTCATTCTGCCCGCGACCCACGACACCGGCTCGGCGTTCCTCGCCGTGCCCGCGCGGGATGAGTACGCCGCTTACCTGTCCAGCGGCACATGGAGCCTGCTGGGCGTGGAAAACGCAGCAGCCATCACCGGCCCGGACAGCTGCGCCGCCAACTTTACGAACGAGGGCGGCTATGAATACCGCTACCGTTACCTGAAAAACATCATGGGCCTGTGGATGATCCAGTCCGTCCGCCGTGAGCTTGGCGAAAAGACCGGCACCCGCCCGAGCTTCCCGGAGCTGATCGCCGCCGCGAAGGAGGCCGCCGACTTCCCCAGCTGCGTTGACCCCGATGACAACCGCTTCTTAGCGCCTGCCTCCATGATCGAAGAAGTCAGGGCCGCCTGCGCCGACACGCACCAGCCCGTGCCCGCCGCCACCGGCGAGGTCATGCAGTGCGTCTACAACTCCCTGACGCAGGACTACCGCCGCGCCGTGGAGACCTTGCAAACCCTGACCGGCAAGACCTACACAAGCCTGAACATCGTCGGCGGCGGCAGCCAGGACGGCTACCTGAACCAGCAGACCGCCAACGCCACCGGCCTGACCGTGTTTGCAGGCCCCACCGAGGGCACAGCGCTGGGCAACCTGATGGTGCAGTTCATCCACAGCGGTGATTTTGCCGACCTGGCCGAGGCCCGCGCCGCCATCGCGGAAGTCGAGCAGGCCGCTCTGACCGCTGGCTGGGACGGTGCCTGGTTCCGCCGCGCCTACGATGCCTTCGGCCAGCCCATCGGCAGCAAGGAATGCGACGAGGGCCAGATCTTCATTGAGCCGCAGGGCATGTGCGTCATGGCAGGCATCGGCAAAACGACCGGTCAGGCCGAGCAGGCGCTGAGGAGCGTGGAAGAGCGGCTCGACACCAAGTACGGCGTCGTTCTGCTCCAGCCCGCCTACACCACCTACCGCCTCAACCTCGGCGAGATCTCCAGCTACCCTCCGGGATACAAGGAGAATGCCGGCATCTTCTGCCACAACAATCCGTGGATCAGCTGCGCCGAGACCGTGCTTGGCCACGGCGACCGTGCCTTTGAAGTCTACAAGAAGACCTGCCCCGCCTACATCGAGGACATCTCGGAGATCCACCGCACCGAGCCGTATGTCTACAGCCAGATGGTCGCCGGCATCGACGCCCCGACCTTCGGCGAGGCAAAGAACAGCTGGCTGACCGGCACCGCCGCCTGGACCTTCTTCAACGTCAGCCAGTACATCCTCGGTGTGCAGCCCACTCTGGACGGCCTGAAGATTGACCCCTGCATCCCCCACACACTGCCCGGCTTCACCGTCACCCGCCGCTACCGCGGGGCCGTGTACCACATCCGGGTCGAGAACCCCGACGCCGTGCAGAAGGGCGTGAAGCGCGTCACCGTCAACGGTTCTCCCATCCCCGGCAATGTGCTCCCCATCGCCGCCCCCGGCGAGACCGTGGAAGTCACAGTGGTCATGGGATAAGCTCTAATAGTTAAAACCCCCGGCCAGAGAGACGAACATCTCTGGCCGGGGGTTCTTTTTGCGCTTTCTTACCAGCGCGTCATATTCTTTTCAAACTTGGCGGTATACGCTTCTTTCAATTCCCGCCCACTGATTCCATAACACAAAAGGACATCGTTGTAATACATGAGCACATCCGCCATTTCTTCCACAAGATGCTGCCGTATCGCTGCATCCTCAACAGCAGTTTTGTCCCCGTTCTTTTTAATGATGTCGATGACCTCTCCGACTTCACCGAGCATCCATAATAGTTTATGTTTGCCCGATTCCGGGCCGATCGGTTCCCACTTGTCTTTGTATTTCTCCTGTAGGGCCTGCTGCATCGCAAGCATTTCTTCTACCGTAAAATCGCCCATTCGCTCCTCCGTAAATTCAATCACACTTCTCGTTTCACCCAGTGTCAGGTAAACCGTTTACTTATCAGCCTGTTCTAACGCAATATCTGTCACTTCACGAAGCTTTGCCTGCAAAGCTTCTTTATCCGGCAGACAAAGTTTATAATCAGAAACCAACGTTGGAGACATACTGCGGCTTAATGCGTACTCTACCACAGCATCGTCTTTACTTGCACAGAGAACAACACCTACACTGGGATTTTCATTTGGTTTTTTCACGGTACGGTCAAGAGCTTCCAGATAAAAGTTGATTTGACCAATATGTTCCGGCTTAAATTTTCCGATTTTTAACTCAATGGGAACAAGGCAGGACAGCGCCCTATTATAGAACAACAAATCAATATAAAAATCCTGTCCGCCGACTTGCACACGATATTCTTCTCCAATAAAAGTAAAGTCCTTTCCAAATTCCAGGATCACCTGTTTGAGATTGTGCGTAATCGCTTTTCGCAGGTTATTTTCAGAGAAATCTTCCGGCAAATCCAAAAACTCCAAAATATAGGTATCCAAAATGCTGCTGCGAATACTTTGCGGAACCGATTGCGGCGGCAATCTTTTAGAGGACAGCATGGATCGCTCATAGTATGCACTGTCCATTTGACGTTCCAATTCGCGTTTTGAATAATGTTCTTTTACACAAAGAGAAAGATAAAAATGCCGTTCTTCTGCGGATTTGGAACCAGACATGATCAGCAGATGATTCGTCCAGCTGACTTGTGTCACCAGTGGTGACACAAATTCATCATCCTTGTAAAGTTCGTAGAACTGCTTCATTCGATACAGCCCACGACGGTTGAATCCTTTTACTCCAGGGTTATGTTGGGCAATGTAAGCCGCTACCTCATCAATTACTTTATCACCAAAACTTGCAGTTGCACAAAGTTCAGAGAGATATTTCCCTACACTCCAATACATCCGTATCATTTCTGCATTGACGGCTTTCAATGCGCGGTCATGCGAAGTTTGAATGATTTGGATTACTTCATCAAACTGCCCAGCCGCAGGAACAATAGATTCCTTCATAGATTACTATCTCCTCGTTCGTTGTCCCCCATCCAAAAACGCATCTGCCTGCCGCAGTATTTCACGGGTCGAATCAAAGGTCAATGCTTCCACGGCGTTTTCAAACGGCAGCCATTGAATTGCTCTGACCTCTTCCTCCTGCGCTCTCGCATCCGTATGCTCTGCATATGCCAGAAAGAGCACCACGGTTTTCATGCAGTCCATCCTGGGAGAATACGCGATGGTTTTCCGAAACCCTTCCACAAACTCCACATCAAGACCTGTTTCTTCCCGAATCTCCCGCTCTGCCGTTTGAAGTTCTGTCTCGTCCTTCTCAACATGGCCTTTGCAAAGGGACACATGCCCTTTCTGCATCTGCTCTACAAGGTAGAACCTCGTTCCATTCTGTACGGTATAGATCACCGCACCGCAGCTTTTTTCGTATTGCATTGCGAATTGCTTCCTCTCAGCCACCGTATTGTCCCGCTTCACTCCTCATCCAGCGCCCAATGATAGGCGCAGCGCACGGCCTTATTCCAGCCCTTGATGCGCCTGGTGCGCTCCTCGGCCGAGATATCCGGCAGGAAGGTGCGGTCCACCGACCAGTTCCGGACCACCTCATCGGTGGACTGCCAGTAGCCCACGGCAAGGCCTGCAAGGTAGGCCGCGCCGAGGGCGGTCGTTTCCACGCAGCAGGGGCGCTCCACCGGCAGGCTGCTGATGTCGGCCATGGTCTGCATCAGGTAGTTGTTGGCGCAGGCACCGCCGTCCACCTTCAGGGCCTTCATGGCGATGCCGGAGTCGGCCTCCATGGCGTGGAGGACGTCGTTCACCTGATAGCACAGGCTGTCCAGCGTGGCGCGGATGATGTGATTTTTGTTGCAGCCGCGGGTCAGGCCCACGATGGTTCCACGGGCGTACTGATCCCAGTGGGGCGCACCGAGGCCGGTGAAGGCGGGCACCACATAACAGCCGTTGGTGTCCTTCACCTTCCGGGCCATATACTCGGAGTCGCGGGCTTCTTCCAGCAGCCGCAGCTCGTCCCGCAGCCACTGGATGGCCGCACCGGCCACAAAGATGGAACCTTCCAGCGCATAATTCACGCTTTTTCCGCTGCTGCACGCAATGGTCGTGACAAGGCCGTTTTTCGAGACGACCGGCGTTTTTCCGGTGTTCATCAGCAGAAAGCCGCCGGTGCCGAAGGTGTTCTTCGCCTCACCCGCCGAAAAGCAGGTCTGCCCGAAGAGCGCGGCCTGCTGGTCGCCCGCTGCGCCTGCAATTTTGATGCCCGAACCAAAGTGCATCGGGTCGGCCTCCGCGTAGAAGCAGCTGGACGGCATGGGCGTGGGCAGCATACAGCGCGGGATGTTCAGCTCCCGTAGGATGTCCTCATCCCACTCCAGCGTGTGGATGTTGAACAGCATCGTGCGGCTGGCGTTGGTGTAGTCGGTCACATGGACCCGACCGCAGGTCAGCTTCCAGATGAGCCAGGTCTCCACCGTGCCGAACAGCAGCCGCCCGGCCTCGGCCTTTTCCCGCGCGCCGGGCACGTTGTCCAAGATCCATTTCAGTTTGGTGGCGGAGAAGTATGCGTCAATGACCAGACCTGTCTTTGCCCGGAAGGTCTCGGTCAGGCCCCGCGCCTTGAGCTCGTCGCAGTAGGCGCTGGTGCGGCGGCACTGCCAGACGATGGCATGATAGACCGGCTCCCCGGTCTCACGGTCCCAGACGATGGTGGTCTCGCGCTGGTTCGTGATGCCGATGGCCGCGATGTCCGACGCGCTGGCCCCGATCTGGTTCATGGCCGAGAGCGCCACGCCCAGCTGCGTGGTCCAGATCTCGTTTGCGTCATGCTCCACCCAGCCCGGCTTCGGGAAATACTGGGTGAACTCTTTCTGCGCCACGCTGCACATCTCGCCCGCCTTGTTGAACAGGATGCAGCGGTTCGAGGTCGTCCCGGCATCCAGCGCCATGATATAGTTCATATCCACGTTCCTTTCTTACACCACATCCCCTGGGCTTCCTGGTCGTGTCTGTGTGGTTGTATTATAACGCACCGGCCGCGCGATTGCAACGCATCTGAACCCACGCTGCGAAATCTTCAAATTTCGTATTGACAACTTGCAGTTGTTGATTTATACTGTTTTCACACGCAAACGCAGCTATTTCACAACCAAAAGGAGGCGAAGTGAATGGATCATTCCCCTTAGCGTCGTTTTCCCTGCACAGGGCAGCGTTCTGCTTTTTCCTGTTCCTGCTTGCACTCGATTCACTTTACAGATGGGAGGTTTTCTATGATCGAACAACAAATCACGCTCTGCTCCAACGGCCGCGCCGTCCTTTCGGGCTATTCCGGCGGGCTTCTGCTTGGCTACGCGCACAACACCGGCGTCTATCGGCTGCGGGTCGTCTGCTCCGGCGAGTGGGACGGCACCACCGTTGTGGCGTTCTGGCATCTGCCCGGTCCGGCCGGGCCGCTGACCACCCTTGTGGCCAACGGGACCGTCGAAGTGCCCGCCCTCGTCACTGCACAGGGCGGCAGCGGAACCGTCACCTTTGAAGGCTCCGACGGCACCCGCACCGTGACCAGCGCCAGCGTCCCCTACAGGGTGCTGAGCAACTCCGGCACCACGGACCCAACCCTGCCCGAACCGGGCACCCCGGCCTGGCAGCAGTTTTTGCAGCAGGTCAAGCGAGAGCTTCGCAACGCCGCATCTGGCCTGTCTGACGAGGAGCGCGGGCTCATCCTTGCGCTGTTCCGCCACGCCGTCTATGACAACGGCGAGATGCTGCCCCACTACAACGCACTGGCTGCACTCTGGAGCGGCAGCAGTCTGCCCGATGTCCCGCCCACGCCCAGCCAGCCAGATCCCCCCAGCCAGCCGGACACCCCCATCAGCGGCCTGCCGACGCCGCGGTATAAGCTGGCAGCTCCGAAGACTTTTGTACCGGCCAACAAGGAATTTATCGACACGGGGATCAAGCCATTCGCAACCATCGACACCGGCATGGATCTGACGGTGTATGCCACCTTTACGGTAGCAGACAGTGCGGTCAATACGGTGACATCGTTGCTTGATTGCTTCAGCAATCTTACTACCAACGATCAGAGAGGCATCGTGGTTGCCACATGGACCAACGGAACCGTGGGCGTGAACATGTTCACTTACGCCAGTCACTTTGTCAAGATCGAATCCGGCAAGAAACTGAAGTTCCTGCTTCAGATCAAAGGGACACAGTTTCGGTTCCTGTCGTACGGTTCCCTGACCGAATGGAAGAACATCCCGAATTACGCCGCGAACAAGACGGTGGATCATCCGTTGATCCTCGGTGCGGGCTGGGGAGACGGCACGACAAAGGACCGTTTCTTCAATGGCACGGTATATGATTTCTGGGTATTTGACACGGCGCTGACCGATGCACAGATCACGACCCTGATGGAGGCAAACTGATATGGTATACAACCTGAATGGCACCACGCTGAGCACAGGCGGCGGCAGCGGGATGCTGAACGTGCTGGACTACGGCTTCAAGGGAGACGGCACCACCGACAACCTGGCCGCGTTCAACGCGCTCATCGCCGCGCACCCGGCCGAGACGCTGTATTTCCCGAAGGGCGTGTATGCGTTTTCCGGCAAGCTGGTGCTCGACTTCTGTTATATGGTGCTCGACAACGCTGAGCTGAAGTGCACGGCGGCCACCAAAGTGGACCGCTTTGTCGAGATCCGCGGCAAAATGACACCCATTGGACACCCTCGTCAGGACATGTTCATCCGGGGCAACGGCAAAGTCAACGCGAACTTCAAGGCAGACGACTGCATCGCCGTGGCACGGCAGAAATGCACCCTGATCGACCACCTCTCCATCCAAAACTTCCAGCGGTACGGCATCTGCGGCAAATTCGAAGATGCGTCCATGGAGACGGAAGGTCTGGTGGCAAGCAACCTCTCGTATGAGCTGATGGTGCGCAACTGCCTGATCGAGACGTCGCTGATATACAAGTACGCGGTGGGCATCTACGACACGGGCGACTCCATGTACACCGATATCGTCATCCTGAACGTGAAGACGGCGCTCTCGTGCAACGGCAGCAGCATCTTCCACAACATCCACGCCTGGTGCTACGATTTCGACCACAGCGACCACGATACCCAAAAGGCCCTGATGGAAGATACCGTCTTTGCGTACATTCGCGTGAACGGCCCCCGCTTCTCAGACTGCTACTGCGACACCTACCAGAGGGGATTCAAATTCTACGACGGGCGGACCCTTGCCTATATCACGAACTTCCGATGGTATATTGCTGCCGAGACCTGGCCCACCGACCTGCCAGCCTATGTCTTCCCGGCCAACCCGACCGGGCAGGCAATGTACAAGGTCTTTGGCGCGGACATCAACGGTTCGGGCGTGACCAAGTTCAGCGATGTGGACCTGAGCACACAGACGAACTGCCGCTGGTACGGCATCGTGCACAACCTGAGCGACGCACCGAGCACTTTGCAATAAATTTTTGAACGCACTTTACGATCTTTGACCGAATATCCACCTCTGACAAACCGTGGGCGCGGAAGATGCCATTCCGCCGCCCACGGTTTTTGCGTTTTCGGGCCGCCTTCCCCGCCAAATTGCGATGATTTTGTGAATACATCTTGCAGGAAAAGGGGGATGATGCTATTATTAAGTTGTTTATTTACACCTATTATATGGGAATCCTCCGATTCTACTTTTCGCAACGAAAGGCTGGCCCCTGTGAAGATCTTATTCGTCAATAAATTTCTCTACTCCCGCGGCGGTGCAGAGACTTACTTCCTCAAGATCGGCGAGGAACTGACCCGCCGGGGCCACGAGGTCGAATATTTTGGCATGTACGACGAAAAAAACACCGTCGGCAATGCCCTGCACCTCGCCACCACCAATATGGACTTCCACAACGCCGGGCCGGAAAAACTGCTCTACCCCTTCCGCATCCTCTACTCGTTTGAGGCGAAACGGAAGCTGAAGCAGGTCATCGGGCAGTTCCAGCCCGACCTCATCCATTTCAACAATATCAATTTCCAGCTGACACCCTCGGTCATCTGCGCCGGGGCGGAATGCGGGGTGCCCATGGTTCAGACGGTGCACGATGTTCAGATGCTCTGCCCCAACCACATGATGATGGAGTTCAACTCCAAAAAGCTCTGCGAAGCCTGCATGGGCAAAAAAAGCAAGTGGCCCTGCGTGAAAAAGCGCTGCATCCACGGTTCGCTGCCCAAGAGCCTCATTGGTGCCGTGGAGGGCACCCTTTACGAGTGCAATCACGTCTACGACAAGATCGACCGCTTCATCTGCCCCAGTGCGTTTCTGGAGAAGAAGCTCCTCACCGTCCCCCGCTTCCGGGGCAAGACGGTGATGCTGCACAACTTTCTGAGCCGGGTCGCTGCGGCTGCCCCTGCCGAAAAGGGGGATTATGTCCTCTACTTCGGCCGCCTCTCGGAGGAAAAGGGCATCGACCGCATCCTCGAAGCCTGCAAGCTGCTGCCGGACATTCCCTTCGTCATCGCGGGCAGCGGCCCCATGGAGGATCTGTGCAAAAACTGCACCCTGCCCAATGTGAAGTACGTCGGCTTCCAGACCGGCAAAGCGCTCGAAGACCTCGTGGCCGGGGCGCTGTTCACCCTGCACCTGTCCATCTGGTACGAAAACTGCCCGCTGGCTCTGCTGGAATCCCAGTCCCTCGGTACCCCGGTGCTCTGCAACCGGATCGGCGGCATCCCGGAACTGGTGGAAGAGGGCCGCACCGGCATCCTGAACGACACCTTCACCCCGGCCGCCTACGCGGAAAAGATTCGGGCACTCTACGCAGACAAGCCCCTGCTGGCCGAGATGTCGGCCCACTGCATCCAGAAGAAAGACCGCATGATGACGCTGGAGCGCTACTGCGACCAGTTGCTGGCCCTGTATGGCGATGTGGTGAAGAACGCCTGACGAATCGGAATTTTCTCTATATTATCAACTGAATGTAAAGGAACGACGTCTATGAACGATCTGCTGCGAAAGACCCGGCGCGCCTTTCATCTGCTGCGGGAACTCCTGAAATATGAAACTGCCACCTGCTGTGCTGCCGTTCTGAAGTGCTGGAACAAGGATTACCGGCATGTCTGGCTCGTCTCTGAGCGGGGCCGCGAAGCGCGGGACAACGGCTACCACATCTTTGCCTACCTGAACCGGGAGCATCCTGAATTGAACAGCTGGTTCGTAGCAGACCCCACCCTGCCGGACTATGAGCGGGTGCAGGCGCTGGGCCGGGTCGTGCCCTACCGCAGCTGGAAGCACTATCTGCTCTGCGCCGCATCGGAAATGAAGATCAGCACCCATGTGCTGGGCTACACCCCGGAGATCGACAGCTACTACATGCTCGACAAGCTCCATGTGGTCCATGGCCCCCGCGCCTTTTTGCAGCATGGGGTCATCATCGATGACATGAAATGGTATCACTACCCCAACATCCGCACCGACCTTTTCGTCTGCTCCCTGCAAAAAGAACGAGATTTTGTAGAATCCGCCTATCATTATCCAGCTGGTATTGTCAAACGGCTGGGTCTGTGCCGGTTTGACGCCCTGCTGCGCCCCCACGAGACCAAGCGCCAGCTGCTGCTGATGCCCACCTGGCGCACCTACGCCATCGAGCGGAAGACCCAGGCCGAGTTCGAGCAGAGCGACTACTTCCGGCACTGGCAGGACGTCATCTCCAGCCCGGAGCTGGAGGCGCTGCTGGAGAAGCACGGCTATGAGGCCGTCTTCTACCCTCATTTCGAGGTGCAGCGTTTTCTGAGCAGCTTCCACACCGCCAACCCGCGGGTAAAGATCGCGGCGCTGGGTGAGGCCGATGTGCAGACCCTTCTGATGGAATCCGCCGTCATGGTCAGCGATTTTTCCAGCGTACAGTTCGATTTTGCCTATATGAAAAAGCCCCTCCTCTATTACCAGTTCGATGAGGCACAGTATTGGGGTGTGCACCACGACGTCGGCTACTTCAGCTACCGGGACGACGGCTTCGGGCCTGTGGTCACCGAGCAGGCAGCGCTCTTCCGGGAGCTGGACCGCGCTCTGGCTCAGAACGGCACGATATCCCCCTTCTACGCAAAGCGTGTGGACGCGCTGTTCGACCAGGTGGATGACCAGAACTGTGCCCGCAACTATCAGGCCATCGTGGAGCTTTTGAACTGAACGAACGCGAAGAGCCGCGATTTTTCCGCAGGCTCGCACAGGAGGGCAGATGCCAAATCTTATGAAACTACTCTTTGGGGGATATGGCAGCGGAAACTGGGAGTATCTTGCGCAGCATGGAGGAACACAATTCCTGAAGCGGAAACCGGCGCAGCGGCCGTTCTGGCTGCCGCTGCTCTACATTGCTATGATGGGCATCGGGTTCTGGTACCGCGGCATGGGCCTGCCCTGGTTCATGAAGTACCTGGTACAGGCCGCCGTGGTCGGCCTGGCCGCCTGTTTTCTGCTCATCACCGGAGACTTCAACCGATTGCCCCTCATCGGGGAATATCACATCATCTTTCTCATCCCCTTTGTGATGATGGCGGCGTGGTCCATGCTTGTCTGGTCGCTGGATTTCCAGCAGCTGAACTACATGTCCCGCGGGTGTTCCACCATCCTCTACCACATGATCTCGCTTACCTCGATGTGCGCAGCGGTGTATCTGTTCGGCGGCAAAGCCATCGACTACACCTTCTACGGCATGTGCATCGCCAATGTCTGCATTCTGGTGTTCGACAGCCTCCGGCCCTACGGCCTGAGCGAGTTCATCACCGGCTTCATCGCCTTTGCCAAATCCGGCGGCGTGGACACCAATGCGCCCATCAAGGCGCTGGAAGTCCACGACCTGACCTTCGGGTTCGGGCTGATGGTCCTCTATTACGCCCTCTTTGAAAAAGGTTGGCGGCGGGTCGTCCATCTCACGCTGGCGGCGGGCTTCTTCTATCTGGGTCTCAAGCGCATCGCCCTCATCGGTATGCTCGGCGTGCTGTTGATGCACCTGTTCATCACCCGGCTCAAACCCAAGGGGCAGAACTTTGTGCTCCATTCCATCTCCATCTTCGCCATCGCCATCTGCCTGTTCTACGTCTTCTTCATCTGGTCGGGCCTGTTCAGCTGGACGGTGGACACCCTGGGCATCGACACCATGGGCCGCGAGGGCCTGTACGAAGCCTTCACCGACCTGTATTCCTTCAGCCCCACGTTCCGCGGCTACGGCATCGGCTGGGTCACGCGGTATATCAGCATCATGAACGCAGCGGGCATCGGCGTCTTTGGCACCCACGACTTCGGCGGGATGCACAACGACCTTGTGACCATGTACATTGAGCTTGGCTTCTGGGGCTTTTCCTTCTGGATCTGGCTCAGCTGGCAGGGCAAGGTCGTCTGGTGCCAGAAGCAGTACGGCACCGAGACCGCTTTCCTGCTGTTGTACTGCACCATTTATGCGTTTGTGACCTACGCGACCGACAACACCGCCTTTTACTGCTATATGAACACGATCTTCATGCTGCTGCCCATCGGCCACGCCATGAAGCAGCTGGATCGAAACGAGGTGATCTACAACCATGCCATCTCCCAAAACAAACCAACCGAACCGCCCGCAAAAAAGTAAGTTCTGGGCGCTGGTCGAACTTCTCTTCCAGGGGCTGTGGAAGCACCGCCTCCTCTACCTGGCCCTCATCCTTCTGGTGATGTGCTCCACCAGCTTTGTGATGTACCACCTGAAAGCCCGCACCGCAAAGATGATGATCGCCCTGAACTACGAGGAAGCCACCAGAGGGCTTTACCCCAACAACACCCGGTTCAACATCTCGCTCATCAAATCGGACGACGTGCTGGACCGCGCCATCGCGAAGGCCGGCCTCGAAGGCCAGGTCACCGCGCAGGATATGGCCGAAAACATCACGGCCTGGGCTGCCAACGTCAACGGAATGCAGCTGCCCTCCGACACCACAAACTACAAGATCGCCACCACCTACACCATCACCTACGAAAAGAACGCCGAGATCGGCCCCCGCATCTCGGCCAGAGATATGCTCAGCCTGATCGTCGAGTCCTACAAAGAGGCCTTCTACGAGGACTATACCTACGTCGAGATGGGCATCTCCCCCGATTGGTCCGAGTGCGACAAGCAGGAGTACATGGAGATCGGCTCCTTCTTTGATAAGGAGTGCCAGAAGCTCCACCGCTTCCTGAACACCAACGCCAAGGAGAACGGTACCTTCCGCTCCGAACTCACCGGCGAGACCTTCACCTCTCTGCGCCAGAAGGTGGACAATTTCACCAGCATCGACCTTGAAAAATACGATTCCTACGTTTTGCAGAGCGGCCTCTCCAAAAACCGGGAGCGCTACATCAGCAAGCTGGAATACCAGAACTTTCTGAAGAACATCAGCTACCAGAAACTCATGGCCGAATACCAGAACCGCCTGCACACCATCGAGATCTATGACTCGGCCCTGACTGCCGTTGTTCTGATCCCCACGCTGGACACCCAGAACAACTTCTATATGTCCCGCACCAAGGTCGCCATCGACTACCAGGCCTCGGCGGCCGAGAGCGCCAACGACTCCGCCAACGATACGATGGCCATCATCCAGAAAAACGAATACGCCATCCGCCAGATGAATGCCCAGACGGCCAATACGCCTTCCAGCATTGCGACCGCCGAGAGCATGATCCAGGATATGAAGCAGAAGCTGGAGAACCTCATCGAGACCTCCCGGATCCTCAACAAGGAATACATCCGCTACAAGACCAAAAACTACCTGACCATCAGTTTTGAGAAACGTTCTCTGGCCGACGAGCTGAGCATCAAGTGGATGATCCTGACCGGCGGTGTCACGTTCTGTGCACTCTGCGCCAGGGTCCTCGCCAAGAGCAAAGTCATCCGCGATAAGGACAAAACGAAATGAAAAGCTTTAACATCATCCGATATCTGAAAAAATGGTGGCCGCTCATCGCGCTGATGTCGTTCTGTGCGGGTGTGTTCTTCATGCGCTATGCCACCAGCAATCAGGCCTATACGGCGCAGTCCATCATCAAATACAACTACTCCCAGGCCGAGGACGGCAAGACCCCCAGCGGCGGCGAGCTGGATGTTTCGGAGATCTTCTCTTCTTCCGTCGTCAAGCAGGCCATTGAAAATCTGGACCTGACCGTCAACGTGGATACCATCCGCTCCGGCGGCACGGTCACCCCCATCGTGCCCGACGATGTGGCCAAGACCCAGGCGGCCAAAATTGAAAAAGGTGAGGACGTGGAGGAATACCAATCCACCGAATACCTCGTCACGCTCTCGCTCAGCAGCAATTACGACACCGAGTACGCCCGCACCATGCTGGATGAGATCCTGAGCTGCTACTTTGCCAGCTTCGGCGAAAAATACGTGGACTATTACACCATCCCCAACAATGCCTCTGCGCTGGACGGCCATGGCTACGACTACCTCGAACAGGCGGAGATCCTGAAAAACACCGTTTCCGAGATCTCCTCCAACCTCATCAACTGCCAGAAATCGCACCCGGAGTTCATCTCTTCCCACACCGGGATGTCTCTCTCGGACCTGCTCGATGAGTACAACTACGTCGGCGATGTTGAGATCCCCTATCTCTTCTCCGAGATTTTGGGCGGCAAGCTGACGCAGAACCGGGAAGTCCTGCTCAAAAAATACCAGGAGCGCTACAACACCTACATCATGGAAGGCGATGTGGACACCGAGAAGGTCGCCGCCGTACTGGAAGTCATCCAGAGCTACGGTAACAAGAACAAGGACGGCGCCCTCTACTATCAAAAAGGAGCCCGGACCGGCACCGAGGATGACGCCGGCGGCTTCGTGCTGAGCGATGTCTACGAGTATGACACCAAAGTAGACCGCACCACCGTCTACGACACCCTCATCAGCGACTACGTGACGATCCTGAACCGCAAGTCCAACAACGTCATCGACGCTGCCTACTGCCAGTATATCATCAACGTGTTCCAGGATGCAGCCAACTCCACGGACGTTTCCAGCGAGAACAAGGCCTTCTCCCAGCAGTCTGTGGAGCAGGAGATCGACGCCCTGCAGAGCCAGCTGAACTCCCTGTATGAGAGCCTCTCCATCACCATGAAGGAGTACAATGAATACTGCGGCGCGGTCAACCTGGGCGTTCTGGCCAGCACCACGGTCAGCGAGAAGATCAACGTCAAGCTGTACATCCTGCTGGGCGTTGCGGTCTTCTTCATCCTGGGCGTCTGCGGCGCCATCCTGCTGGGCCGTATCCAGGACTTTGTGGAATACATGTTCTTCACCGAGCAGTCGCTGGATATGCCCAACCGCACCGCCTGCGATCTGTTCATCCGGAACAACAGCGGCCGCGTCCTGCCGGACGATACCGTTTGTGTGGTGGTGGAGCTGGCCAACCTGAGCCAGATCAACACCGTCTATGGCCGCGAACGCGGCAACGCGATGCTGGCCCAGTTTGCCGGCTTCCTGAAGGAAGCCTCGGCCACCTGCGGCACCGTCTATTACAACGGCGGCCAGCAGTTCATCGGCTTCTTCGACCAGTGCCGGATGGAGGACGCTGAGAGCTTTGCCGACTACTTCCACCGCCTCATCACGGCCTACAACGCCGAAAGCACCGAGGCCACCTACGAATACGCCATCGGCATTGCGGAGAGCAAGGCCAGCAACGCTTATTCCATCCGCGCACTGCTGCGTGAGGCACTGCGCTCAAGAACCAAACAGGAGGGATAATCTTTGGCTTCTCATTACGCACCCCGCAAGGCCCGCTTCGGCCTATTGAAAAAAATCGTTCTGGGCATCCTTCAGTTCGTGTTGGGGCTGGCGGTGCTGCTGGCGGCCCTGTGGGGCATCTTCACCCTCATTGCAAAGCATCAGAGCTTTGTCGAGAGCTACTATCAGGTCCAGTCCGACAAGCTGACCTCGAACGTCCGGGTCGTTCAGCTGTCCGATCTGCATCTGCATGAGTTCGGCGACCACAATGCGGATCTGATCGAGCGGATCACCGCGCTCAAGCCGGACATCATCGCCATCACCGGCGACATGAACGACAAACTGGTGGACGACTATTCCGTCGTTACCGACCTGTGCACCGAGCTGGTCAAGATCGCACCGGTGTACTACGTGCCCGGCAACCACGAATGGCCCAAGATTGTTTTTCACAACTCCCCCATCGGGACAGATCTGGAGGCCATCGGCGTCCACTTCCTGGCAGACGAGACCGAGACGCTGGAGGTCAACGGCAACACCATCGCCATCGGCGGCGTGGCCGAAGCACCCGCTTCCTACGAGCGGTACGCCAGTGCATATTTCGAGAGTTTTGAGCAGCTGGATGCCTTCAAGCTGCTGCTGGTCCACTACCCGGAATATTTTCTGGAGGACGGCTTCTTCTCTGACGTGCCGGTCGATCTGGCGCTCTGTGGCCACACCCACGGCGGGATGATCCGCATCCCCGGCATCGGCGGACTTTACACGCCGGATCAGGGCGTTCTGCCAACGCTGACCGAGGGTCTGCATCAGATCGGCGACACCTCCCTCATCATCAGCCGCGGTCTGGGCGACGGCAAGGGTACGCCGGTCCCCCGCATCAACAATCCGCCGGAGCTGGTCATCGTGGACATCAACTGGTTCTGAGAACGTTCTATCCTGCCAAATGGCAGCAAAACGCCCCCTGGTATCGCTGCGATACCAGGGGGCGTTCCTGTTTTACTTCTACTTCAAAATACTTAGAACTTGAACAGATTCACGATGCGCTCCCACAGGCGGGTGAAGAAGCTGCCCTCCTGGGTGGTGGTCTCGGCCACAGCCGTATTCTCGGCGGCGGCCACGGTCTCACCGGTCTTGTAGATGAACTTCACATTGGAAGAAGCGCCTTCCGGTGCACCGGCGAAGCTGGTGTAGTTCTCCAGGCGGCTGGTCATCTCGTCCAGGACCGTCTTCAGGGCGTGGATCTGGTCGGTGTCCAGCGAGCCGGTCAGCTTGGAGATGCCCTCCTCGTTGAACTGGACCAGGCCATTGCTCAGCTGGGTGGCACCGTCGGTCAGCTGGCTGACGCCGTTGTTCAGGGTGTTCACGCCATCGTAAAGGGTCTTGCTGCCGGAGGCCAGCTGGGCGCTGCCGTCCTTGGCAGAGTGGGCACCGTCGGCCGCAGTGGCGACACCGCTGGTGTACTGGTTGACACTGGAAACGAAGTACTGGATCTGGCTCAGGCTGGTCTTCAGGGCGCGGACGCTGGCGATATCATCGCTGTTCTCGGCCTGCAGCTTGAGCTCCTCGTGGGCGATCTGCTGGGCGTCGGCATTGGTCAGCAGCTGCACCAGACCGCAGATCATGGAGGGATCGTAGCTCTGCATCAGGCGGAGGGCTGCTTCCAGATCATGATCGGTCTTGGTCGCGGAGAGGTAGAGGGCCAGGTCGAGCTGGCTGTCCTTGAAGCTGGGGGCCTGCTCCCAGATGGTGCGGACCATCTTCTTGCGGGCAGCGGCCAGCGTCTTGTCGTTCATGGTCAGGACTTCGTCGATGACGGCTTCATAGTTGTCCCAGGTCATGGGGGTGTCGATGAGGCCGCCCTCCATCAGGGTCTTGTTTGCGGAAGCCAGAACGCCGTCGGCCACCTGCTGGGCACCGGCATTCAGGGCGGCGTTGTTGGAGGTCAGGGTGTCGAGGCCGTTGGTCAGCTGGCCGAGGCCGTTGTCCAGCGTGGCAACACCGGTCTTCAGCTGGGATGCACCATCCAGCAGAGCCAGCGTACCGCCGGCCAGCTGCGAGACGCCGTCTTCCAGCTGAGACGCACCGTCCATGAGCTGGCTCATGGCGTCGTTCAGCTGCTGGATGCCGTCGGTCAGCTCGTTGATGCTGTCAAGGTCAAAGACATTGTCCGTGCCCAGCGCATCGGGGCTGGTGGCTGCGGCCAGCATGATCTGCGGAGCTGCCAGATTTTCTACATCGGCTTCCACAGTCACGCTGTCCTGCAAATAATCTTCCACCGTGGACAGGTCCTCCGGCAGCAGACCGGACAGCGAATCCTTCACGCCGGGCAGGGTGACGAACGCGGCCACGTTGCTCTTGGCGGCAGACTCGATCACGCCGTGCTCAGCGGTCACATTGGAGGCGTCCTCCCCAAAGATGACGCCCACCGCCGTGATGAGCGGGGTGACGATGGTGCGGTCGGTGCCGTTGACATTCACGGTGCCGGTCTCGTTGTTGGTCAGGTCGATCTGAATGGTCAGGTGGCCGCTCTTGCCCATCAGATTCTCCAGGCTGTCGGTCACGCCGTCCAGCGTGTAGGTGACTTTGGCCGAGATGGGCAGGTCACGGTCGGTGGTCCCTTTATAATAGACGTCGGTGTCGTCGGTGTTCCAGACCAGCTTTTCACCGTCCTGGGTGAAGGCGGCATCGCTCTCGGTGTTCTGGATATCGGTCAGGGAAGAGACATCGGTCACACCGGACAGGCCGTTGGCGTTGTACAGATGCTCGCTGACGGTGGTGCTCTTGATGGAGCCATCGGCGTTCATGACGGCGTAGACGTTCTCAGACTTGGCAAAATCGGACTTGCCTGCGGCAAAGGCAGGCATCGTCATGCTGGCGGCGAGAGTCAGCGCCAGCGCCGCACTGGCGAAACGAAGCGATTTCTTCATGGTGATTACTCCTTTTCAGATTTCGAGGCGGATTCAGGGACCAGCCAGTGCAGGGTGGTGTGGCGGATGATCCAGTCCAGCAGCATCAGGGCAGCGGGCAGGACGATCAGGATGACAGCCATGCTGATGAGTGCGCCGCGGGAGATGAGCAGGCAGATGCTCTTCAGCAGCTCCATCTTACTAATGGCCGCCACGCCGACGGTGGCGGCGAAGAAGGTCAGGCCGCTGGTCAGGATGGACTGGCTGCAATGTTCCAGCGACTGCTGGGCTGCTTCCTTCGGGGTGCGGCCGTAGCTGCGCTCCTCGTGGTAACGGGTGGTCATCAGGATGGAGTAGTCCACGGTCGCGCCCAGCTGGATGGTGCCGATGACGATGCTGGCGATGAACGGCAGCTGGGTGCCGGTGAAGTACGGGATGCCCATGTTGATGGAGATGGCGGCCTCGATGCTGGCCACCAGCAGCACCGGGATGGACAAGCTGCGGAAGGAGATCAGGATGATGACGGCAACGGCCAGGATGGACCAGACGTTGACGTTCTTGAAGTCCACATCCGCGACCTCGATCAGGTCTTTGGTCATGGCACCCTCGCCGGTGATGACGCCTTCGGGGTCCACCGCTTTGATGGCGGTGTTCATCTCGTCCAGCTGGTTGTTGATGGCGTCGGTACCGGTCTTATAGGAGCTGTTGGCGAGGATGAGCTTGTACCCACCGGACTGCAGGATCTCGGTCACGCTGTCGGGCAGCAAGCCGGTATCAAAGCCGGGGCCGGTGACGGAATCCAGGCTGATGACCTGAGTGATGCCGTCCACGTCCTTGAGTTCGTCGCACAGGTCGGAGACCTGGGTGGCGGTCAGGTCGTCATGCACCAGAATGAAGTGCGAGGTGGTCATGCCGAAATCCTCGCCCAGCTTGTTGGTGCCGACGATGCCGGTCAGGTCCTGGGGCAGCGAATCGAACAGGGTGTAATAGACTTCGGTCTTCTGCTGCGCCGCCACAAAGGGCACCAGCAGCACGAGGAAGACCGCCACAATGGGGGCTGCGTGTTTGGAGACGAAGTAGCTGGTCCTGGTCAGCCGCGGGATGATGGTGCGGTGCTTGTATTTCTCGACCCACTTATCAAAGGTCAGGATCAGCGCCGGCAGGACGACGACGGTGCAGATAACGCCAAGCGCCACGCCTTTTGCCATGACGATGCCGATGTCGCGGCCCAGCGTCAGGCGCATGGCACACAGGGCCAGGAAGCCTGCGATGGTGGTCAGCGACGAAGCGGAGATAGAGGTCATGGTCTTGCAGATGGCGCTGACCATGGCTTCCTCATTGGAGGAGCGAAGCTCTTTTTCCTCCTGATAGCGGTGCAGCAGGAAGATTGAGAAGTCCATCGTAACGCCCAGCTGCAGCACGGTGGACAGCGCCTGGGTGATGTAGCTGATCTGGCCGAGGAAGATGTTCGTGCCAAAGTTGTACACGATGGGGAACAGCAGGCCCAGCATGAACAGCACCGGGGTGATGGTGCTCTCCAGCGAGAGGAACAGCACCAGCATACTGGCGCCCACAGCGCACAGGATATACAGCGGCATCTCCTCATTGATCAGGGCCTTGGTGTCCTGCAGGATGACGCTCATGCCGCCAAAGAAGGTATCCTTCCGGAGCACCTTCTTGATCTCCTGGACCGCGTTCATCGTCTCGTCGCTGGCGCTGGGGCCGTCGAACCGGACGATGAGCATGGTGGAATCATTTTTGCCGAACATGAACTGCTGGATGTCCGCCGGGAGCATCTCGGTAGGGATGCTGGGGTCGATCACATCGCTCAGCCAGAAGGTCTGGGTGACACCGGGCACGGCGTCGATGTCCTTCTTCATGGCGATGAGCTCGTTCGTGGGCAGGCCCTCGACCGTGATCATACCGGTGGAGGCCAGATGGAAGTCGTCCTCCAATGCCCGTTCGCCGATCATGGAGTCAAGCTCCTGCGGCAGATAGGTGAGGACGTCGTAGTTGATGCGGGTGGCAACGGCGCCTATCGCGGAAGGGATCAACAGCAGGATGGCTACTGTTAAGATCAGTTTGCGCAGACGCACAATGCCCTGTGCGATCTTTTTCATGAAAACCCTCCATTGAAATGTTGGAACAGAATTGGCGCTCAAAAATGACTCGCAGTCACTTCTGAGCAAGCACTATTATAACCAGTTGGCGGAAAGTGTCAAGACAAAAACTGACCAAACGTCAGTTTTTTTATCATCCACTGAAAATTGTCTAACACCGATCGGCTATTTGGGGCTTGCGCCGGGAGGAAAGCATTGCTAAAATAATGTTTACACGACAGAACATCGCAGAAAAGAGGAATCGACCCAAAGCATGAATACCGTGGAAGGCAAAAAGCAGGAAAAGCGCCGGGCGCTTCTGGATGCAGCATACGAGCTGTTCCTGGAACGGGGCGCATCCAAGACCAGCGTAGAGGATATCACCTCCCGCGCCAAGGTGGGCAAAGGCACCTTCTATCTCTATTTTGCCGACAAAGGTGCTGTGACCCAGGCGCTTCTGGCCCGCGTGAGCTACCAGCTGCTGGACGACGCCGTGACGGCCTGTGAGCGCGCCAGCGCGCCGATGGATTTTCCCGACAAGATGATCTTCGTCATCGACCACATCATCGAGGCCCTGCGGAACGACACCCTGATGCTCCGTTTTCTGGAGCGCAGCTTCGTCTGGCCGGGGCTGGACAAGATCGAAGCCTCCGGCGAGGCCGAGCCGCTGATGCGCAAACTGCTCCACGCCATCATGTCCAGCCCCGAAATGGCCGGCCTGACCGAGCGCGAAGTCTACCAGCGCATCACGGCGCTGGGCAGCATGTGCATGTCGGTGTGCTACTCGTCCATCCTCGAAGGCAAACCCGACCACATCGACGCCATGAAACCCGTGCTCTACAACATCATCCGGAAGGCTCTGCAATGATTTTTGCAGAAATTTGCAAAAAAGGCTTGCAATTTGGCCAAAGATGTGGTATCATAATCGAGTCGATACGACATCTGGACGGTTAGCTCAGCTGGTAGAGCATCTGCTTGACGTGCAGGAGGTCACAGGTTCGAGTCCTGTACCGTCCACCATACAGTTCGTACTCGAACCCGATTCTTTATGAAAAAGGGTTCGGGTACGTTTTTTGTTTATCGGAGGTTTGCGTTTGCGACAGCAACAAACACCCCAGTGGGATGTTTGAGCAACAGAACGGTCTGCGTTAGCAGATGGAGGGGCTTTGCCCCGACAAGTTCTGCGGAAGGACTACTCGGAACGGTAAACGAGCAAAGGCAGGGTATCGCTATGATAGTGGTATCCTGCCTTTTGTTTTGCGGGATCAAGTTCGCTTTGTGCGAACTTGGTCGTCCCCCTATATGGCGCGTTTGGGGGTAATCGCTGCGTACGTGCGTACCGGGAGAGCGTGTACACCTCTGGCAAGGTGTAACACACTAGACTTTGTTCCAAAGTCTGTGTGCCAAGGGGCATAGCCCCTTTGGAATCCCTGCGGAGCGTGTACGCACGTACGCAGGAAAATGGCAAAATTTCACTATATCGGGGGTGTTCTTTCATTGGAGAGTATGGTATACTCGGCTTAGTTCAACAAATAAGAATTTGAGGAGGAAAAGTAGATGAGAAAATTATTACCAATTTTGCAAATCATAGATTTGGTTTTGTTGTTATTGAGTCTGTATTTTCATAACGATATGCTTTTAATCGTCGCAGCAGTAGTTATAGCTGTTTGCGTTGTTCTTACTTTTAGCAATATGAAAAACAAACGATAACCTCCAGTTTGCTGTACTCGTTTCCAGCAGGGTCTGGGGCAGGCGCGCCCCAACAAGAACACTTCAAAACGCGGGAGCGTTGCAGAAGTGCAGTCCCGGAAGGGCACAACATTTTCAAGAATTGAAAATTTGTGGCCACGGGACGATTCTTGCTCTCCCCTTTTTCTCTCCCCTTTTTCGCTGCGTTTCGTAATTTTCACATTTCAATCTGCTCGCAGATTGCTGACAAGCTGCGCTTAACTCGATACTATAAAGGCAACCCGAACATACTGCCAAGGAGGTGCAACCATGACCGCCGTAATCTACGCCCGCTATTCTTCCGACAGCCAGCGCGAAGCGTCCATTGAAGGGCAGCTGCGCGACTGCAAGGACTACGCCGAGAAGAACGGTATCACCGTGGTCGGCACCTACATCGACCGTGCCTACTCCGCCAAGACGGATGACCGCCCGGACTTCCAGAGGATGATTAAGGACAGCGCAAAGAAAATCTTCGATGTAGTTCTGGTCTGGAAGCTCGACCGCTTTGCCCGGAATCGGTTCGATGCCGTGAACTACAAGTACCAGCTGGAAAAGAACGGTGTCCATCTGGTGT
>OHXB01000091.1_pt1 | contig 25336 bp, 32 predicted proteins | sample 1579811 | NCBI WGS metagenome assembly OHXB01 (sample SAMEA3882533, study PRJEB24775) | human gut metagenome | biome: human-associated habitat; feature: intestine environment; material: feces | place: Netherlands | collected 2009/2010 | reverse complement strand
TTTAGTATGGACCGCTCCAGCAGAATGGGAGATGTGTTAATACTCTCAGCCTTTGCTGGGGTGTTGCCTATGATTTTTTTCACGATTGGTGATTAGCCAGATGTATTTTGCAAAGGCGAAAATGAGCATTTAAAGGAAGGAAAAGAACTATGAAAAATTGGAAATTACCATTGATTATTGTAGGAGTAGTAGTGGCAGTAGTTTTGTTGTGTGTGTTTGGAGTGCAGTCAGCACAGAATCGGGCAATCAGTCTGGAAGAATCGGTCTATACCGCTGAATCTGACATTAAAGTGCAGGAGAAACGCAGGGTTGACTTGGTTTATAATCTGGCAGACTGTGTAAAACAGTATGATCGGCATGAATCAGAAACATTGACTGGACTTGCAGATGGAATGAGCGAAGGGAACAGTGTAGAAGATGTAAATACTGTGATCGCGGCAGTTACATATGCTTATCCAGAGTTGAAAAGCAATGAGAATTATAAGCAACTCATGAATGAATTGTCTATTACCGAAAACATGCTTGCCCAGTACCGGGAAAATTACAATAAATCCGTAACAGCTTATAACAGGTATGTAAAGAAGTTTCCAGCAAGAATCTTCCTCGACTGGACAGGCTATGAGGTTTTGAAATTTCAGCGGTTGGATTATCAAGCACCAGTTGACGCACCGCAGGATTTATTTGGAGAATAGCTTATGGAAATAACCAAGCGCGAAATCATCATCAGCGTTGCAATCGCCGCCGTTATGCTAATAGTCGGTTTCTTTATATCTGGAAAAATAACTGATATGCAGAACGATAAGAACGCCGAATACCAGAAGGCAGTGCATATTGAGGACTCTGAATTATTTCGGTATGGCATGGACACAAATGTTGGAAATGCTTTTGTGTATGGAGATTTGCAAGCGGTTGATACAGTGACTTTTGATGAGATTGGCGGGGAATATCTTCATGTTGAAAAGATAGAAGAACGATATGAACGCCATGAAAGAGAAGTGACAGAAACAGATTCAGAAGGTAAAAAGCACACAAAAGTAGAAGTATACTATGAATGGGAAATCGAGGACAGAGAAAGCAAACATTCCGAAAATATTATGTTTTGTGGTATCGAATTTCCGTATGATAAAATCCCGTATTCTCTGGACAATCACATAGAGACAATAAAATCTGGGAGAGAATATAGTTGGAAGTCTGGGGAATTTGTAAAGGTACGGTACAAGTATTACGGGACATCCCCTAAGCATACAGGGACTGTATATACCAAGTTATCGGACGGAACGATTTCGTATAATTCCAGATTTTTCAAAGATTATACCATTGAGCAAGCATTAGACAGTTGTACGCATAGTGTTGCGAATGAAATGTTCTGGGCTTTATGGATAGCTCTGACTGCAGGTGCTGTAATTGGATTTTGCTATTTTGATAACAAGTGGCTGGAAGATTAAACTGATATTTAAGTAAGAAAGTGGATGAGAAAGAAGGTGGCACCGATGGATAAGAAACTTTTATCCGACTACATAGACGCCTGTGAGCTGATCCGGGAGACCGAGCAGCAGATCAGGCGGCTGCAGGAAAAGCAGAGCGAGACAACGCAGGACAGCGTCCGGCGCGCCAGCTTGTGTGCTGGTTCCCTCTGTCTACACAGATAAATCCTGCGGGACTGGGATAGGGTAACAAAAAAATAAAGCAAAAAGAAAGAAGGTGGGGAATGTGGGAACAAGGGACACATACTTTAATGGTTACGGTCTGACATACAATGAGGTAAAAAAAATAGAAGACAAGTGCAAAAACGCAAAGGGTAGGGAATTGGAACTGCTGCTTCTGGCTGCGGAAAGCGCATATGCAGAGTTGGCGCAATATCTGTTTTTTAGCCTGACATCAGGGCTGGGGTATGACAACATCTCGAAGATATGCGACATTCCTATCGGGCGGAAGGATTTTTATGGGTATCGAAGGAAAACGATATATTTATACAACAGATACATGATACTGGAAGGACATGCAATCGTGTAAAAGGGGTACGCGGATCAGGAAACGAGAATGGTAAAATAGAATAAGAACTGTATGGGGGGTGTGATATGAATTGTAATGCCGTCATGAAAAAGCTTCAGCGCGCCATACTGTCAACGGGGCTCGTAATCAAAATTTCTACCAGCCAATTTTACAGCGAAGAGCAGGACAGATTTTTACGGTTACCAGCGGCTTTTTTTACCACATGATGGATGTAAGCATGAATCGGGTACAAAGTGAACAGAAAGAAATGGTAAAATCAGAGGGAATAGGAGCATGAAACATGGATATAATTAACATCGCACTGAAAGACTTAAAACCATACGAGAATAACCCGAGAAAGAACGATGATGCTGTTAAGTACGTTGCTGAATCCATCAAAGAGTTTGGGTTCAAAGTTCCGATTGTGATTGATAAAGACAACGTTATCGTTGCAGGTCATACAAGGTATAAAGCTGCGAAAAAACTAGGGATGACAGAAATTCCGTGTATTATTGCAGACGACCTGACAGATGAGCAGATAAAGGCATTCAGGTTGGCAGATAATAAAGTAGCTGAAAAAGCTGAATGGGATTTTGACCTGCTGAATACGGAACTGGACGATATTATCGACCTTGACATGGAATTGTTTGGATTCGAGGATGCATTGCAGGACAATGCAGAGGAAGCTATTGAGGATGAATTCGAGGTAGAGTTGCCTCCAGAGCCGAAATCTAAACTGGGCGACATTTATCAGTTGGGCAATAATAGGCTGATGTGCGGTGATAGCACGGTGCTGGAAGACGTAGAAAAGCTGATGGGGGGGGGAGCAAGCAGACATGCTGCTCACTGACCCGCCATACAACGTAAACTATGAGGGGAAGACCAAAGACAAGCTTAAAATAAAAAATGACAAGATGGACAACGATAATTTTAGGCAGTTTTTGACAGATGCTTTTAGCAACGCCGACATGGTTATGAAGCCGGGCGCGGTCTTTTACATTTGGCATGCGGACAGTGAGGGATATAATTTCCGAGGGGCGTGCTTTGATGCTGGATGGACCGTAAGGCAATGTCTTATCTGGAACAAAAACAGCATGGTGATGGGACGGCAAGACTACCAATGGAAGCACGAGCCGTGCCTGTATGGCTGGAAAGAAGGAGCTGGGCATCTGTGGGCTTCAGACAGAAAGCAGACAACAGTAATCAATTTTGACAAGCCCACACGAAATGACATGCACCCGACTATGAAACCGATCCCGTTGTTTGATTACCAGATAAAGAATAACACAAAGGGTGGGGATGTAGTCTTAGACTTGTTCGGCGGATCAGGGACAACCATTATGGCATGCGAACAGAATGGACGGCGCGGCTATTCTATGGAATACGACCCACGGTATGTGGATGTTATTGTCGACAGATGGGAAAAGTTTACAGGGGCAAAAGCTGTTTTATTAAATAAATAATGTTTTTGCATAGCAGAATAACCCGGGAGGAGAAATGGAAGCAATAGGAAGAGTGTATATATTAGATGATCTTGGAAGAATAAGAATTCCAAGGTATGTACGGAGAAGGTTGAACATCCAAGAATCAGATCCGTTACAAATTTTTATTGGGGATAACAATGAGATCATCTTAAAAAAATGTCAGGCAGAAGATGAGCATTTAACTGAAAACAAACAATAAATAAAAAAGAGGTAGTATATATGTCTGATAATGCAAACAAGGGCGGACGGAAAAGAATACCAATTGATCAAAAAGTATTCGAGAACTTATGTTCGATTCAATGCACACTTGCGGAGATTGCGGCAGTTATCGGATGCAGCGAGGACACGATTGAAAGATGGTGCGTGAGGACGTACAAAGAGGGATTTGCGGAGACTTATAAAAAAAAGAGCCAGAAGGGCAAAGCAAGCCTGCGAAGACTCCAGTTCAAGCACGCAGAGACGAACCCGACAATGGCTATTTGGTTAGGCAAGCAGTGGCTAGGACAGCGTGATCAGATGGAGGTTGAGGCGTCCGGAAAGGTCACGATTGTTGACGATATCCCAGACACGGAAACAGAAAAGAAGGAAGAATAAATGGAAGTACAGCAGGCAGCAAGGATAAAGCTTACAGACTTAATTGCTCCAGCTTTTTACAAAGTGCATAAGGACATAAAAGAAGGACGGCACGAGTACTATAACCTTTACGGAGGACGAGGATCAGGAAAGTCCTCTTTTGTGTCTGTAGAGCTCCCGCTGGGCATGATGCAAAACCCGGAGGCAAACGCGGCAGTATTCCATAAATTTTCCGCAATGCTGCGGGATTCTGTTTATAACCAGATCCAGTGGGGGATAGATGCGCTGGGCGTGTCAGATTACTGGCGCGGCAATGTAAACCCGATGCAATTTACCTACCTGCCAACAGGGCAAAAGATCATCTTTAGAGGTCTGGATAAGGCACAAAAGACAAAATCCATTAAGGCAGCCACAGGATTTTTTAAATATCTCTGGTTCGAGGAACTGGACATCTTTAAGGGGCCAGAAGAGATCCGAATGGCGGAGCAGTCAGTCCTGCGTGGCGGTCATAATTATGTCGTGTTTAAAACGTTCAACCCGCCGATCAATCGCAATAACTGGGCAAATGAATATGTGCAAATTGAGGATAGACGGGCATACAACCACAAAAGCGACTACAGGAGTGTGCCGCGTGAGTGGCTGGGAGACGAATTTTTTGACAGCGCAGAGCACTTAAGGCTCACAAATCCGCGCGCATACGACCATGAGTATCTAGGAAACGCAGTCGGGACAGGTGGAAACGTATTTGAGCTTTTGGAGCTGCGTGAGATCACCGATGAAGAAATAGACAGGATGGATGTGATCTATCAGGGCGTTGACTTTGGTTGGTACCCGGACGCATACGCGTTTGTAAGATGCTACTATGACGCGGACAGCGAGACGATTTTTTTTATAGACGAACATTATGTCAACAAAGAATCGAATGAAATAACGGCAAACTGGATCAAAGAAAAAGGTTATACGGACTACCACATAACCTGCGACAGCGCCGAACCGAAATCTATTAACGATTACCGAAGCATGGGACTTCCGGCGCGGCCGGCAATAAAAGGACCCGGTAGCATCGAATATGGAATGAAGTGGCTTATGCGGCGCAAGCTCGTTATAGACAAGCGCAGAACGCCGAACGTCTACCGCGAATTTACCGAATACGAATACGACCGGGACAAGGACGGCAACATCATCAGCGGCTATCCGGATGCAAACAACCATTCGATCGATGCGACACGTTACGCATTTGAACCTAAATTTAACCGCAGAGGGAACACAGCTTAATATACATCAAGCGGAAAAATGCCGGGAATATGGCAAATACACGGCACAGGGGTATTGCAAAGATGGGAATTATACAGACAGTCAAAAGGTGGTTTAATATGATATTTAAAAAGCAGGCGGAGAAAGATTTTAGGGTAAAGGATACCACGTCAGCGCGGATGATGGCAAAGGTTGTAGAGTGTGCCAACATCTACCGCGGTGCGCCATACTGGCTAGACGCAGATAATCGGATAAAGACTATCAATTTTGCAAAGGCGGTATGCTCCGAGACGGCGCGGCTCGTCACGCTGGGGATTAAAATCCAGGTTGACGGCGGCGCACGCGGGGCGTGGTTGCAGGAGCAGATTGACAAAGCCTATTATAGCATGCGTCATTGGGTAGAGTATGGCTGTGCTTATGGCACGATCATTGTAAAGCCTAATGGCGGCGGGCTTGATATGTTTACCCCTCTGGACTTTTTCGTGACGGAGCAGGACGATAACGGGAATATAACGGGCGTTGTGTTTAAAGACAGCTATGCGGCTAACGAAAAGTTTTATACACGCTTGGAGTATCATAGGTTTGTCGAGACGAGGACGGAGGCGGGCGTGATATACCCGTATGTGATATCCAACAGGGCATATGTATCAAAGAGCAGCGAATCCCTCGGCGATCCTATCCCGCTGGAGCAGACAAAGTGGGCTGATCTGCTGGAGGAAACGCCGCCGATTCTCAAGGGCGGGAACGAAAGACTTGATTCCCCCATGTACGGAGTGTTCCGCACCCCTGCTGCAAACAACATAGATCTTTCCTCTCCGCTGGGAATGCCGATATACGCAGAAGCCATCGAAGAAATGAAAGACCTGGACATCGCATACAGCCGGAACGCCGGTGAGATATATGACAGCGAGAAGATCATCCTTGCAGATGACAGGCTGATGTTTGACAGCGGGACGAACCTTAACGGGCGCATCCCAGACGTTAAGCTTCCGCATTATGTAAAAAACGTGTTCGGCAACAGCCCGGAAGAGTTTTATCAGGAGGTTACGCCGCAGCTTAACACAGCCACACGTCTAGACGGGATCAATGCCCTCCTGTCCCAGATAGGGTATAAATGCGGGTTCTCAAACGGCTATTTTGTCTTTAACGAGGCGAGCGGCATCCAGACAGCGACGGGCGTGGAAGCGGAGCAGCAGCGAACCATCCAGTTTATTAAGGACGTGCGGGACAAGTTGGAGAGTTGCCTTAATGATGCTATATATGCCATGTCGGTGTATGCGGATTTATACGCGCTTGCCCCTGTCGGAGTTTATGAAGTGGTATACGACTTCGGGGACATCACTTACAACCGCGAAGAGGACAGAGCGAGATGGTGGAGCTATGTTGTGCAGGGCAAGGTGCCCGCGTGGAGGTATTTTGTCAAATTCGAGGGCATGATAGAGGACGATGCGAAGGCAATGGTGAAGGAAGCGCAGCCGAAGGAAACGGGGCTGTTCGGGGAGGAATAAGCATGGATTTTGCGATTGTAGGACAGGGGATCGGAGACATCGGACGCGTTGAAAATCACTGGAATGAACTCTTTGATTCTTTGAAAAATGTAGAAAACGCGGTCAAAGAAATTGTAAGAATGCTGCGGGAAGTCTATGAAAAAATAGAAAGAGAAGTCGATGAAGTTATGATTGAATGGGAGAGACGGCGAAAGACACGAAGGTATATGGCATTAAAGGTCTTGAGTGTGTATACAGAGACAGATATGTTGGATATTAGGAGACTGTTAAGACGCATATATAGGGCGCGAAGCTGCTGCTAATAAGGAGAGAGTAATGGAACCGATAACCAGAGAAGAGTATTATCTAGCAAAGATTGCAGGGACATATAAGGGCAAGACGCCCAAGCCCGTGACTATTGAAGAATACTACCTTGCGACTATGGCAGGGGATTATTCCGGAAACACCCCGCAGCCTGTCACGAGATTGCAATATTACATGGCAAAAGTAGCAGGAGTATGGGACGGAAGCATCCCTGCGCCTGTGACACGATTAGAATATTACTGGGCGGCGATTGCCAACGGGGAAGGAGAAGTTTTTCCACCTGTGACACGCGAGGAACATTTCCTGACGTTGGTAGCAGATGCATACAGCGTTGTACTCACTGTCGTTACCGGCAATCCTGCCCTGCTGGAGGGGGTCAAAGGAAACCGCTTCACCTCCCTAACCCTCCACGGCAAATCAACGCAGGGGAGCACGACTGGGGCGCAGTTGTTTGATGTCTCAAATGCTGATGTGGTACAAATGTATATCGCTAATAGTGGTATCGGGAATTTTATAGAGAACTATAGTGTCGTTATTCCTATTAAGCCATCGACATCTTACACAATAAGCGAAAAAAATAAGAAAATATTCAGAGTTGCCATAACAGAAGAATACCCAATTGAATCAGCACCTACTTTATTTAAAGAGGTCGTTGATGTCTATAAAAATATTACAACTCCTAATAATTTACCAAACGGTAATTTTTTAATGATTCAATTGTATGGCAATTTCAACCACGCACCAGATTTTTCAGGTTTGATGCTCAACGAAGGATCTACACCTAAACCCTACGAGCCCTACACCGGCGGCGCACCCTCACCCTCCCCGTCCTATCCGCAGGAGATAGAGAACGCAGGGCAGAGCGGGGAGATTGGAGTTCAGGTGTACGGTGGGAATCTGTTTGATATAAGAAAGGCAAGCCCTTGGGAAGATACATATGGGCTCCAGATGTCACTAGACGGGGAATACATCACGGTAAAGGGTGTTACAACGACTACTAGGTACGGGAATATTTCCTTTCGAATTTTAGGCTATCCAGTGAACTTGTATGGGAATAGGTTTAGTTTGGATATTGTAAAAAATGTCGGAACGAGCAAAGAATACGTTTACACAAGTGCAACTGAAAATACTTTAGCACTCTCAGTAGTGGTGGACGCAAAGGCTGCTGTCGAATTAAAATTCCGGCTCATGGTAAATGCTGGTTCGACCGCCCTGCCATACGAACCCTACAAGCCCGCCCAGAAGCTCATCATCCCCACACCAAACGGGCTTCCGGGCGTTCCGACAATAGACAACGGAAACTACACCGATGCATCAGGGCAGCAGTGGTTGTGCGATGAAGTGGACTTAAAACGGGGTGTATATGTACAGAATGTTGCATTTGCAGAATTTGGAAAAGAGATAACAGTTTTGAAGAAGAACAACGCTGTTTCCAACGAAAATTTTGTTGCCGCTTACTTTTTTACACTGCCGCCAAAAAGAATCAAAACAAGGCAGACGATACTGTCAAATTGCTTAAGCTATGTAGAGAGTATAAACAAGGTTAATAAACCGTATAGTATTTCAAACGAATTTGACACAGAAGCAATGTATGTTACAATTCCAACGGAATTGTATGAAAATGACGTTCAGATGCTAAATCTGCTAGCCGAAAAAAAAATCAAGATACTATATGCAACTTACCCAACTGAGAGACCTTTATCCACCAAAGAACTTGAAAAATACAGGTCGTTGCGAACCTACAGCCCAACAACGACCGTGATAAACGATGCTGGCGCGGGGATGAGCGTGGGATATGCGAAGATGAAATAAGGGTACGCCATAAAATGCAGGAGGTGGTAGAATGGAACTGGATACGAAAGTTGGGGACGTGGAGATTAAACTCGATACGTCCCGCATAGACGATAATCTGCTGGAAGCCCAGAAGATATTGAATATGCAGGTAGTGGCGGACAGTGCCCCCTTCGTTCCATTCCGGCAGGGCGCACTAAGAAACAGCGTAAGATATCCTGACGGGGTATACGGCGGCATCATTGAGTATGACACGCCATATGCCCATTATCTGTACAGGGGCATTGTGTACGGTCCGAATATACCGCTGAAAGACGCAGAGGGGAACATAATAGGGTGGACATCCCCTCCCAGCAAAAGCCCGACGCAGAGAAAGATTAAGTATCATGAGCCGGGAACAACGTCCGAATGGTTCGAGGAAGCCAAAAGGCGGCATAAGGACGACTGGCTGGATCTCGTGAGAAAAACGGTGGGGAAAGAATGATGCTGAGACCAGAGTATTTTGAAGGGAAAGCTGATCGGATATTAGAAATCTACGAACGGCTGGAAAACTTTATCCTGCGGGATATCGCCAGAAGGATTTTAAAATCCGGAAAAATCATAGCCACGGCGGACAGACTGTTGTACAGGCTGGAGCAGCTGGGGGAAAGCCGGGATGAGATACAGCGGCGGATCATGGAGCTTACAGATCTGAGCGAAAAAGAACTGCGGAAGCTCCTGCGGGGTGCCGTGCTGACATCGTGGGAAGATGATGCGGTTACACTGTCAGAAATGGGTATCGTGGCGCAGTCTCCGCTTGAAAATGCACGATACATGGCTGTTATCGAAGCAGAGTACATAAAAAGCCGAGCGGAGTTGAAGAACCTAACAAGGACGACGCTGGAGCAAAGCCAGAAAGACCTTGTGGCGCTGCTCGACGAAGCCGATGTAAGGGTGGCAAGCGGAGTGCAAAGCTATCCCGCAGCCATAGCGGATGTGCTGGATGCGTATGCGGGACGCGGCGTTATGGTAGATTATCCGACAGGGACGCGGCGGACGCTGGAAGCGGCAGTACGATGCTGTGTAGTGACGTCGATGAATCAGACGGCGGCGCAGCTGACAAATAGATATATCGTGGACAGCGGGACAGAGTATGTGTTGACCTCGGCGCACCTCGGGGCAAGAGTAAGGCGCGACGGGCAGCCCTTGCTTGCAGGTCATGACGAATGGCAGGGACGGGTGTTTAAAATTGACGGAAGCGAGCCGGGATATCCGAACCTACTGGAATCGACTGGGTATGACATTGATCTAACCACGGGAGAAGGCAGGGTTGTGGATATGAGAGGGCTGCATGGCTATAACTGTCGTCACGGGCATATGCTGTTTGACAAGCGGATGAGGAATCCGTGGAGGGACGCAGAAGGGAATCTGCTGGATGGAAGCGGGAATAAAATTACCGACGCTGAGAATCTAAAACGGTATGAGGACAGCCAGAAGCAGCGATCTATGGAACGCGGAATCCGAAAGACGAAACGGCAGTTGATAGTAAAACAGGAAGAGCTTGCATGGGCGTCCGGCGCGGAACGGGAAAAGCTCCAGCAGGAATATGATAAGCTGGCTTACCGATTGCAGGGACAGAACAGGGCTTATAATCAGCATTGCGAAGAAAATGGGTTACAGCCGCAGTATGATCGGAATGCATTAGCGGGATTTGGATACCCGCAGCAAAAGGCAGCAAATAAAGGGGCAAAAAGACATGCGGAGAAAGAAGGGACTGGAAAATGAGTCATTGGGCAAAATTCAATCCAAATCCACGTTCTCAGCGCGTCGGAGATTGTGTTATAAGGGCAATATGCAAGGCGATGTCTGTTGACTGGGAAACGGCGTTTTCCGGCATTATGGTAAAAGCTTGCCAGCTTTCGGATATGCCGTCTGCAAACGTTGTCTGGGGCGCATACCTGCGTGAAAATGGTTTCCGGCGGTATATCGTAGACGACCACGGACAGCATGTTTACACGGTAGACGATTTTTGCCGAGATCATCCAACGGGGACGTATGTGCTCGGGATAGACGGCCATGTGGTGTGCGTCAAAGATGGACATTACTGGGACACATGGGACAGCGGACAGGAGATCCCGATATACTACTGGGAGCGATAATGAGATAGGCGCTATGGAAACGATACAGGCTATACATCTTAATCTGGCACAGACACAATAACACAATAAGGGGAGTAATTTTGAAAGTATGTGATTTTACAGTATTTGAATTGGATTTTTTCCGCGAATACTGCAATTTTACACCGGATGAACGGCAGCTTTTTGAATTACGGGCGCAGAATATCTCGATGGAAAGATGCGCGGAGATGATGAACGTGAGTGTGTCTACTGTGAAAAGAATAAGCAAGCGAATAAACAAAAAGATAATACGGGTATGCTAATTTGATACTTTTGTAAGCCTTTGATGAACTGTCAGAGGCTTATTTTTTATGCCATAATTTAGCTATAGAAAGTTATTGAATTAGTCATAGGAGGCGCAGGCATGGCATTACCCTATCAAGGATATGGCTATAATCCGTATCAATATGGACAAGTAAATCCGCTACAGCCGCAGATGGACAGGCTGGCACAGATGCAGGCTCAGTATCAGCAGCCACAGCAGGTAAATCAGGGGATCCTGTGGGTGCAGGGCGAGGCTGGAGCTAAATCTTATCTTGTCGCTCCAAATACAAGCGTCCTTTTGATGGATTCCGAAAACTCTAATTTTTATATAAAGACTACCGATGCCGCCGGGATGCCGGCTCTCCGAACCTTTGCTTACAAAGAGGTCACTGTTGGCACGCAAGATCAGCAGAAACAGGCGGAAGTAAACTTAGATGATAAATACGTCACTCGAAAAGAATACGACGATTTGAGAAGCAAATACGAAGAGCTGTATAGTTATCTCGAAACGGCAACAAAGCCAGAAGGAGGCAGGCATGGCGAATCCCTTGTTTGAGGCCCTGAACGGTAACAGGATGTCTGGAATGCTGGAACAGTTCCAACGATTCCGGAAAGAGATGGAGGGCAGGAATCCACAGGAGGAAATCAATAAACTTTTACAGTCTGGCAAAATAAACCAGCAACAGTTAAATCAAGCCCAGCAGATGGCACAACAGATGCAGGGAATGTTTAAAGGCTTTTTTAAATAGTACACAACCGGGTGCACACGGTTTTGTAAATACATTATCGAAGGAGATAATTACTATGACAGACGGTTTAACCGCTTCTGATGTTGCCGTATTAACCGGCGGCACAGGAAAAAATGACGGCTTCGGCGGAGATTGGGGTGCATGGATTATCCTTTTCCTGATTTTCGGTATGTTTGGCTGGGGCGGCTTCGGCGGCTGGGGCGGAAATGGTGGAGGAGCAAATTCTCCTGCATTTCAGGGTTATGCAACCCGTGCCGATATCGACGCAGCGCTTTCCACGCAGGGAATCGAAAACGGGATCCAGAACCTTTCCGGCCAGCTTTGCAACGGCCTTGCTGGCGTAAACGCCAACCTGTCAAATCTGGGTTATCAGATGCAGCAATGCTGCTGCGATACCCGTGAGGCTATTGCTGGCGTAAACTACAACATGGCAGCCCAGACAAACATCCTACAGAATACCGTAAACAACGGATTCCGCGATGTAATTGACGCGCAGAACGCCGGAACACAGCGCATCATCGACCTGTTTACACAGGACAAGATACAGTCTTTGCAGACCGAGTTACAGTCCGCACAGCTCCAGCTGTCTAACAACGCACAGACAAACAGCATCTTAAATGCTTTGAGACCTACACCCGTGCCGTCTTATCCGGTCATGTCCCCGTACACGTCCATCGTAAACCCGACAGGCTTTAGCTTTGGCACCGGATGTGGCTACGGAGGCAACACGGGATGCGGATGTTAAAACTTCAGACGGAGTATCTTCGTGGCATTTTGCCATGATGTTCGGCTGATGCCGTTATTCACAAAAAGGGGCAGGCTGAGAACGTCTGCCCCTTTTGAAATGAAGGGAGAATAAAATGATTGAGTTAGTAAACACAACGCCGGTCACGGTCCCAGTAGGGCAGTCCATCCCGTTTTCGGCAGTGGCAACAAAGGGCGGATGCGCAGAAAGACACAGGGCTGGAAGCGCGCAGATAACGCTTGTAAAGCCCGGTAGATATCTGATCACATTTTCCGGGAACGTCGCAGTACCGACTGGGGAAACGGTAGGAGAAGTGGCGCTGGGAATTGCCAGAGATGGGGAAATTCTCGGCGGCACGGTGATGCGTGCCACCCCTGCGGCAGTAGAGCAGTATTTTAACGCATCGTCCCAGACATACGTCGATGTGTTCTGTGGATGCTGTGAAAACGTTTCCATCAAAAACGCAGGGACAATTCCTGTGTTAGTAGACAATCCGAACATAACAGCTGTTCGGGTTTGCGGTTAAGGAGGGCAGACCATGAGTTACAAATTGATGCAGAACATCCGGGAAGAGCTGGATAAAATCGCGGAAAAAGGTCTGAACACCGGAAACCTTGAAACTGCATACAAGCTTATCGACATGCTGAAAGACATGGAAAATGTGGAATACTGGAAGTGCAAAGAGGGCTATTATAACGCCGTTCTCGACGAAATGGAAGGCGGATATAGCCAGGCAGGAGACCACAGCGAGAGGCGGAAACGCGACAGCCGTGGGAGATACAGCAGGGATGATGGAATGAGCATGACGGCCTATGACGATGGATCATCCTATGCGCGACGTGGGGAGCACTATGTAAAGGGGCACTATAGCCGTGGAAACGGAAACAATGACCCTTATGATGATTACATGGAAAACAAGCAGTCTTATCGCAACGGCAAGTCTGAGGATTGCAAGCGGCGTATGCTGGCCGCTCTGGAAGAGCACATGGATGCGCTAACAGAAGAGCTTGGAGATCTGTCAAAGGATGCGGACTGCCGAGAAGAACGGGAGACCATTTCGCGGTATATCGAAAAATTACGAAAGATGATGTGAGTAAAGGCGGCGGGTAAACCTGCCGCTTTTGCTTTAAACATGGGTACGCCATAGCTTTTTTTGTTTGGTAAAATGTATTAAAGGCTATGGAAAGGAATGATAATCATGGATATCAAAAGGGTATACTGTCCTGTCTGTAATAGCAAAACGCGGTCAGCATTCCGCAAGGATACGACAGCGCATAATCTTCCGGTGTTTTGTCCAAAATGCAAAATGACCAGCCTCGTGAATATTGAAAACGGGAAAGTAGAACCTATCGCCCGTTAAGTGCCAGACGCCAGACGCAGAGCCAGTGATTTGTAAGGATTTCTTACAGATTGCTGGCTCTTTTTTGTATTTGTATTTCCTCCTTTACAGCACACAGCCTTGCGGGAAGGTTGAAAATGCGGTTCGACTCCGTCTGTGTGCAATCCTGTAAATCGTAATTGCAGGAAAATCCATCCCATCTTTCTTTGTTTTTGCCACCGTGCATGGAAGCAGCCGGGTTCAAGCCCCGGCGCACGGTATAGGTGCATTGTTTAGACAGCGCCGATCATTACGCTTTTCGCCCGGTTCGCTACCCCGGGCGCTTTGTGGGATAGCTCAGGAGGTAGAGCAGCGGCCTTATAAGCCGTGTGTCATGGGTTCAATTCCCCTTCCCACAACTACCCCGCCCGTGGTTTATCGGGCTTAATCCATACCGCTGACGGGCGGTTAATCAATCACGTTTAGGAGGATAAAGATGCAAAATATTGAAGCAATTTTGACAGAGCTGGGAATTGAGGTCTCGGCGGACAAAAAGGAAAGCCTTACGAAAAAGGTGGCGGAAAATTACGTCACGAAAGCTGAACATGAAAAGAAGCTGGGAAAGGCTGAGACTGACCGGGACACGTGGAAAGGAAAAGCTGAGACGGCAGAAAGCACACTGAAAGGCTTCGAGGGCGTTGACCTTGAAACAATGCAGAGGGATTTGGCCGATTGGAAGAAAAAGGCAGAGGATGCCGAGAAAAACGCACAGGCGCAACTGTATGAGAGAGATTTTTCGGACGCTCTAAAGACGGAGTTTGAAGGGATTAAATTCTCAAGCGAAGCGGCTAAACGCGCAATTATGGCAGAAGTCAAGGAGGCCGGATTAAAGCTGAAAGACGGGGAAATCCTCGGACTGAATGACCTCATAACCCAGATGAAGGAAAAGGACGCTTCGGCATTTGTTGACGATGAGCAGCAGAAAGCACAGCAGAATCAGGCACGCTTTACACAGCCGACAAACAAGCAGGGGCAGGGCGGCGCGCTGACGAAAGACCAGATTATGAGCATCAAGGATGCTTCTGAGCGTCAGGCTGCAATTGCTGCGAACATGAGTTTATTTAATTAAAGCAGGAGGGCAATTATGGGGGCAAAGGCCAATATAATCGGAACAACAGATATACAGGTAACAGCCAGAGAGCTGGACTTTGTTACGCGTTTTGAACGCAACTGGCAGCATCTGCGGGAAATCTTGGGGATTATGCGCCCCATCAAGAAGCAGCCCGGCGCAGTGCTGAAAAGTAAATACGCGGAGGGGACGCTCGAGGATGGTGCAGTAGGCGAAGGCGAGGATATCCCGTATAGCAAATTTACCGTAAAGGAAAAGAAGTATCAGGAAATGACCATCGAGAAGTACGCGAAGGCCGTTTCGATTGAAGCAATCAAAGACCACGGTTATGACAACGCTGTCCAGATGACTGACGACGAGTTCCTCTATCAGCTTCAGGCGGGCGTGACAAAGAAGTTTTACGACTATCTGAAAACCGGAACGCTCACGTCCGAGGAAACAACCTTCCAGATGGCGCTTGCGATGGCAAAGGGCAAGGTTGAGAACAAGTTTAAGCAGATGCACCGGAACATCACCGGGGTTGTCGGCTTTGTGAACATCCTTGATGTGTACAAGTATCTCGGAGCAGCGAACATCACCATCCAGAATCAGTTCGGCTTCCAGTACCTGAAGGATTTTATGGGGTTCAATACAATTTTCCTCCTTTCTGACAGCGAGATCCCGGCTGATACGGTAATCGCTACACCGGTGGAAAACATCGTTATGTATTACATCGACCCCAACGACAGCGATTTTGCAAAAGCCGGCCTTGTGTACACCACCAGTGGCGAGACCAATCTGATCGGTTTCCACACACAGGGCAACTACAACACCGCCGTGTCGGAGGCGTTTGCGATCACCGGCCTTGTGCTGTTCGCGGAATACCTGGATGCCATTGCGAAGATTACCGTAAACGCGGGGGGTTGATGGCCGCCAGTACACCCCTAAATACTGACGGCGAACCGCTTTCGGGGGAAACAAGACGGAAGAGTAAGAGATAAGGAGGCTGACGAGATGGCATACACCACATTTACATTTTATGAACAGACCTATCACGGGAATGTCATCCCGTCGGATGAATTTGACCGTATCGCAGACCGTGCCAGTGACTTTTTGGACACAATAACCTTTGACCGATTGGCTGACGGCTTACCGTCTGATGAAAGGGCGGCGACAAAGGTACAGAAGGCCGTGTGCGCGGTCTGTGACAAATTATATCAACTGGATTTGGCAGAGAAGCAAGCGCTGTATTCCGCCGGGGGGACATCTTCCGGCGGTGTTACTTCGGGAGTAATTACTTCCAAGTCTGCCGGTTCTGAATCAGTTTCCTACGCCTCCCCGTCTGAAATGGCAAACGGCGCAAAGGCATGGAGCGCGGTCTACCAGGCGGCCGGGGATGCACAGGAGACGAACAAGCTTTTGGCAGATGCGGCAATGCTTTATCTAGCAGGAGTGAAAAATGATGATGGCGTACCGTTGTTGTACGCAGGAACGAGGTAGATATGGAGATGTTGTTTACAAATATGACCGCAATTTTGGCGGTTATCGGCGCATTAGCGTTTATCGTGTCGGTCATCACACAGGTATTTAAGGGTGTAGGCGTGCTTGCAAAAATCCCTACGGATATCCTCGTGCTTGTCCTGTCCATCGGGATTACAGTGACCGCGTTTGTAGCATATATGCAGTACATCCAGCAGACTATTATTTGGTACATGATTCTGGCGGCTATTCTGGCGGGATTTTTAGTTGCTTTCGTGGCGATGTACGGATGGGAGAAGTTTGCAGAATTATGGAGCAGATTTAAGAAAGGCGAGTAGGAATGGGATATCGAACCAGTCGCAGTTACGACAATCTGGAACGCAGGATATTTGACGGCGTTGGAGAGTATGACATACCGGAAATATCCCCTGTGACTTATGAAGGCGGTTGTGACTGGATCGGATTCAATTATGCAAAGAGTACCAAGGATTGCGAGGGAAAAGGCGTTCATTTCTTTTTGGATGATTACCAGTTTTGCCGCCTGTGGACAAACATAGACCGGTATATCCCGATGCTTCAAAGATTCCGCTATGTAATGTCTCCGGATTTCTCTACCTATACAGATTTTCCTAAGGTCATGCAGATATACAACCACTACCGCAAACACTGGTGTGCGGCGTATATGCAGGAGGCAGGAATACAAGTTATCCCAACCATCTCATGGAGTACACCGGATTCTTATGACTGGTGTTTCGATGGGGAGCCAGAGGGTGGAACGGTGGCGGTATCTTCTGTTGGCTGCATGAACAGCAAGGAAAAAAAGGCGCTGTTTTTGGCAGGGTATGAAGAAATGGTGAGGCGGTTGCAGCCGGAGACGATCATCTTTTACGGTTCTGTGCCAGAGGAATGCATGGGAAATATCGTGAGAATCCGGGCGTTTACGGATAAATTTAACGAAGCTCTTTGTGAAATGAGGGATACCGATGAATGATGCGATAGTGACAATATTCAATTTTTACGAATCCAGCACCGCCGCCATCTGGTATCCTCATGTGCTTTCCGGCGTGCATCTGGAGACTGACCGGGGGCAGATTATGAAGCTGTACGGTCCAGACAGTACAGATAACGCACAGTTACATATCCCGTTCGGGGTCAAGAACGGGAGAAAAATTATTGTTGATACCGTCGGAAAAGAATTGCCGTGGCTTCCGCCGAAGGAATGGAACAGACAGGTCAACGATTTGTTGCCCGACAGCATTACATTTAATCCGTCTACAGATTTTTTTATGGTAGGAGCATGGGACGGGGACAGTCCTGTGAACGATGCAGATTATACGGACAGGCGATATGAAGGGTTTTACGCGTTTATGAATACCGAAAAGGATTTTGTTTATCTTATATCGTCAGTGGGCGGACCATATGCGATAATTCCGCATTTTGAAATCTTAGGGAAGTAGGTGGAGGAAAATGGCTGAACCTATCGGGAATGATGCTACCGGCTATGATGTTTTGACGGCGGCAATGAAGTCGCTGCTTAACCAGTTTCCGGGGCTGTATCCGGATGAAGTAATTAAATTCGAAGAGCTCGGGTCTGAGGATGGCATTGCGTTTTCCAATGATTCCGGGGCGCTGGTGTATACAGAAAAAGAAGATATACTCGGGCGGATATATCAGGAATGCCGGTATCCCTGCTTTGTAGTATACCGTTCGACCACGGGAGCAAGGGAACGACAGAAAATTACTATTCTGGAATTCCTGGATACGCTGGGTCGCTGGCTTTGCCACGAACCCTCCGGGATTGAAGGGAAAGAGTACGAAAAAGCGATATACCCAGATCTGACCGCAGGGCGGAGGGTTGAGCGGGTAACACGCGGGAACGCATATGGGACACAGCCGCAGGAGAATGGCGTGCAGGACTGGGTTCTACCGGTTACGGTTTTTTATAAAAATGTTATCGAGCCTGAAATTTAAGAAAGGAAAAAAGCAATGAAAAGACATTTGTTGAGACATTTTGTCGATGTAAAAATGGACACGACCTCTGAGGGGACAGCGGCAGACTACCGGCTTCTGGGAACGGGTATTACCTCTTTAACGGAGGAAATGAACCCCGAGACGGAGACGGTACAGTACATCAATCAGGAAAACGGGTCTACGGACCTTAAATCCTATACGCCGTCCATCGAAGTTGAAAGGCAGAACGTAGACGAAGAGGATCAGGATCTTACAGACTGGTTTAACAAGATGATAGACACGCTGCCCGTCGGAGCTGATGCCATAACATCCTATGTCCGCGTGAGAGTTTCCGGCGCTGGACCTGAATATCCGGCAGTCCGCCGTCGCTGCGTTGTGAGTGTAGGTGGCACAGGTGGCGATGCAGGGTCAAACGTGACAGATACACTGACTCTGGGTGGCAGAGGTGACGGAGAAGCTGGAACGTTTAACGTAACCACAAGAAAATTCACGGCGACGCCCGCGTCTGACAGGGCTTTAACGGAATAAGGAGGACAAGATGGGAGCAGCAAGTTTACGAGTAGACAGTGGCGTCAAACGCATTGAGGTCAACGACAACGGCGATTATATTGCGGTCAACATCTCTGACAACAGTTTTTTTAAGCGTTTTGACGATTTTGTGGCATGGCTGAATGCAAAAAACGAGGAAGCCGATAGGATTGCTAATGATTCTTCCGGTGATTTCACGGAACGCTTCGGAGCGTATGACGCTTTATGCAAAGAGGCCTGCGCTGAGTTGGATTCTCTGTTTGGGAGCGGGTGTTGCAAAAAGGTGTTCCCTGACGTGGAATCCCCGGGAATGGAGCTTATCGCGGACTTTTTAGACCAGATCATACCGATTCTTCAGGGCTTCGCCACTGAACGAAATCAGAAAATCACAAGCAAATACAGCCCGAACAGGAAAGGGGCGCGAAGCAATTAAATGTGGAATGTGCTGCTTGATAAATTCCCAACAGAATATGAGGGTTTCCGCATAGACGAAGCCTTCCAGACAGGGATCCAGATTTCACAGGCTTTGCAAGATCCGGACCTGTCAGACGATGAAAGGTTGGCTGTAGCGCTGGGGCTGCTGTATCCGTCAGAGGATGGGGACGGCAGCCCTTCTTCTTTACCCGATTTAAAAACTGCCGTGGATGGCCTTAGGTGGTTTCTGAGCGGGTGGTATACCGACAACCGCCCGAAGGATGAGGACAAAGTTCCGGTAACAGATTTTGACATAGACCAGTGGCGCATCTATTCAGCATTTCTGGAGAAGTACGGAATCGACCTGAACCGGTCTGATATGCACTACTGGGCGTTCATGGGACTGCTGTCCACGCTCGGTGAATGCGCATACACGAACGTCATAGCCATCCGGCAGCAGAAGATAGATCCTAAGATGGACACGCGCGCAAAACAGGCATTGATGGAGCAGAAACGCATATTTGCAATAGAGCGGGAAGAGGAACTGACAGAAGAGGAACAGGAAGACGTTGACGCTTTTATGAAATGGATCAAGGTAGGAGGCTGATATGCCGAAATATGACGGTTCGATACGGATAAACACAAAAATTGAAACAAAAGATTTAAACAGCCAGATGATGCGCGTGTCTAATGCCATAAAAAAAGACAGCGCGGCTTTAGATTCTCTCAATCGCAAAATGGAAGAATTTTCGCAAAAGAAAATCCCGACAGAAAAATTTGCAGAATTACAAAGAGAGTTAGAAAAGGCAGAATCCGAGTATTCAAAACTGCAGGCCCGTATGTCACAAAAGGGGGCGGCAACGTCTGAGTATAAAGCTTTACAGAAAGACCTCGTTGCGGCGCAAGGAGAGCTGTCTAAGCTTGTAGCACGTCAGACAGACTGGGAAAACATGGGGGTACCTCAAACCGGCGGCGCATGGGACGTACTAAATGAACAGGTTGCAGCCGCATCCGACCGTGTAGATGATCTGAAAGAAAAGCTTCAGCAGATGGAGAACAGTGGAAAGGCGTATACCCCGAAGGTGGACAAGGCTCAACTGGATGAAGCGGCTCAAAAAGTAGATGAAATCAAGGAAAAAATAAACGCGGAGAAAGCATCCGGTAACGCGTTTGTATCCCCAAAAGATACAGAAGAATTTCAGAAGATGTCTGTAAAGGCGTCACAGCTTGCTGGGAACATAGATGTTTCAAAGCGCAGGCTGGCAGAACTTAACGCGAAGCAGAAGCCCATCAAAAAAGAATTCGATCGGATGAAGCGTTCTGCCGATAAAGCATTTAAAACAGCTTCGTCCGGCGCGAAAAAAAGCGCGGGGCTGTTCGGCACCTTTGCGTCAAGGCTGAAAGGAATCGCATTATCGCTGTTGATATTCAACTGGATTACAAAAGCATTTAATGCAATGGTAGCTGGAATGCAAAAGGGGTTTTCAAACCTTGCAAAGTATTCTGCTCCGTTGGCAAATTCATTTCAGTCTCTAAAAAATTCACTGGCTACACTTGGGAATGCGTTTGCTGCTGCCTTTGCGCCAATTGTCCAGATGGTAATTCCGTATCTCAATGCGCTTATAAACGGAATAGCTCGGGCAATAACATATGTGGCGCAGTTTATTGCCATCCTTGGCGGGAAAAGCACGTTCATCCGAGCGAAAAAGATACAGGATTCCTATAACGATTCCCTGAATGGAACAGCAGCGGCGGCAAAAAAGGCAGCCGGAGCTTTGGCAAAGTTTGATGACCTGGATGTGCTGCAAAAGCAGGATGATTCCGGCGGCGGTGGAGGCGGAACGCAGCCGAAAGACATGTTCGAAGAAGTACCGGTTGATTCAAAATTAATTGACTGGCTAGACGGTATAAAAGAAAAGCTGTCACCCATTTTGGAATATCTCGAAAAGATGCGTGACGCGTTCGCAGATGGCTTTTTTAAAGCACTTGGGGATCCTACGGACAGGCTCGAAACAATCCGGAAGGGATTGGAACAGATCAAAACAGCCATGATTGACATCTGGACAGATCCGGATGTACTGGGGGCTGCAGACAGATGGGTGATGTCTCTCGTGGAGATGCTTGGCAGCTTTGCAGGAATGATCGCGAGTGTAGGCTTAAGTTTGGCAGCCTTTTTTATTGGCGGATTTGGTCAATATCTGGAAAACGATACGGATAAGATAAAGCAGTGGTTAATCCAAATGTTTGATATTGGTACAGAAATCAATCAGCTGCTTGAGAATCTTTTTGTCGGAATCGCTAAAGTATTTGAAGCACTTGCAAGTGAAAACGGTATTCGGATGGCAACCGCTATGTTTGGCAGTTTTTTCAGTGCTATGGGAGGAATGTCTGAGCTGGCGGCAAAGATCGGACGAGACCTGTTGGAGGTCATCGTACAGCCATTTACCGATAACGCAGGGATATTGGAACACGCGTTTGAAGGCCTTTTTGGGAGCACAGCAACATACCTCGAAGGGCTTAAACAAACGTTTGATGACTGCTTTGCGTACATAAATAGAACGTATGATAAATACGTGAAGCCGTTTGTAGACAGTTTTGCAAACGGTATAAGCAGTATTATTACAAATTTTATGAATGCCTGGGAACAATATATACAGCCTACAATTGACAGGATTGCTGAAAAAATGTCCTCTCTGATGAATGACCATTTTGTCCCGCTGGTGGCTGTTGTGTCAAGTGTGGTTGGGCATATTACATCCCTTTTACAATCCACGTGGGAAACGATTATTCAGCCCATATTGGACTGGATCATCAATTATGTTGGAATCCTCCTTGTGGAGGTGTTTAACTTGCTTGTGGATATCCTGCTGCAAGGCGTGCAACTTATCATTGACGGCTTTACTAACTTTATGGCGTTTCTGGACACGTTCGTTCTCCGTCCTTGGGCGGAAGGATGGGAAAATGCAAAGGAAATCTTTGCGTTTTTCTGGCAAAGTATTAACGAGCTAAGCGAATTTTTAAGAAAAACACTTGAACAGGTGTTTAAGATTATCCGAAAGCTAATTGATGGAGACTGGAAGGGCGCATGGAATACCGCGCAGGAAATCTTCATGATTTTTAAAACCAAAGTAGAAGGCGTCGTGGATTCTATAAAGGCGTTCTTGTCCGGCTTCTTTACATGGGTTAGCGACATGATTGCAGGCGTTATAGAGGAAATCAAGAACATCGGCAGCGGTATCAAAAACGCATTTACTGGTGGCGGATCATCGAAGCCGCGAACAATGTCCACGCAGCCGTATGCCATAAACGAAAGCTTTGCATCTCGTACCCTGCGAGATATCCCGGCGCTTGCATCTGGCTCGGTAATCCGTGGCGGCAACCCGTTCTTGGCGATTCTGGGCGACCAGCGGGCAGGGCAGACCAACATCGAAGCACCGATAGGCACAATCAAACAAGCCGTATCGGAGGTAATGGCAGAGAGCGGCGGCGGATTTAGAACGGCGAAAATTGTCTTGCAGGTAAACGGGGTAGATCTGGCGCAAGCTACACTGCAGGATTTCTTATCGGAAGCAAGCAGGCAAGGATATGATCTGGAGGTGATCGGAGGATGATTTTTACACGCGGCATATACATAGATGGGGAGTATTTTAACATCCCCATCGTGTCCATAAAAAGAAACGCGGATTTCCTCGACAAATTCGCCGAAAGAGTTGAAACGGGAGAGCTCCAGCGTGAATTGATAGGCGTGTATTTTAACTACACAATGTCGGTCGGGAAGAGCAGCTCGTTCCCGGATGGCGTATATAAACGTTTCTGGGATAAGGTTACAGAGCCCGTCCCATTCCATATTATTTCGCTGCCGTCAGATCCTGGTTATTACGAATACACAGCTTATATATCCAGCGTCTCTGATGAATACGAGAAGATAACACAGGATAGCGCTGATTATAAAGGGTTTACCTGCAAGTTTACGGCGAAAGAACCGGCAAGGAGACCATGATGAAAACAGAATTTTATGTCGAATACAATCTGTATGACACGACTGCTCTGCCTGATGCAAAAGAAAGCACAGAGAGCAATGCTGCTTTTGGGGATATGGGGCTGTTTAAGTCAAAAGGCAGCCCACCCAAATACGCTACACTGGAGCACAATTTCTTCGCGCTGGATGGGAGTCTTAGCGAAATGCCAGACACGCCGACGGACATCCCATTTTTTTCGGATGTGCAAGCGGGCGCAGATGGAATTTTCACAAAACAGCCTGTAATCAGAATAGATTTTACCGAAAATCATACTTCTATCGGGCTGACTTTTCATTTTTCGGAAACATTCCCGCTGGAGATGGAAGTGACATGGTACGACCTCGGCGGTACATATAAATCGCAAAAACGTTTCTTTCCGGACAAACTAAATTATTTTGCCGAAAACCAGGTGGAGGAATATGGACGCATTGAAATCCGATTTGTACGTGCCCTACCGTGGCACAATGTAAAGTTAAACTATCTCGAGTATGGCACAACGTTTATCTGGGGGCCGGATGTTATAAAAAGCGCGAAGCTTGTAAATGACACAGACCCTATCAGTAATCAGGTCAAGACGGACAAGCTTACGTTTGACTTTGCTGACCCTGATGATGATTTTAATATTGGCAAAATCGACGGGTTGCACAAAACATTGCAGAAAAAGCAAAGAATGTTGCCATACGAAATCGTTGACGGCGTGAAGATGCCGCTGGGCGTGTTTTTCATGGAATCTAACAGTACCGCAAAAAACGTCACACAAATATCGGCGATTGACTACAAAGGGATGCTTGCTAATGTGGATTTTAAAGACGGGCGGATATACGACGGAGAAACGGCGGGAAGTGTGATCGAAGAGATTATGACAGCGGCAGGGATTGAAAATTATACAGTAGAGGAAGAGGTGGCGAAAACGCCCCTGTATGGCACGCTTAAAATCCAGACCTGTCAAAAAGCTCTGCGTGAGGTATTGTTCGCTTGCGCTGCGATTATGAACACATCCCGCCGGTCTGGAATCGAAATACGAAAATCGACCAGAAAAATATCGACAACGATTCCGCGCAGCCGGAAATTTTCCACGACGTTAAAGGCAGATCCTTATGTGTCAGACGTAAGCGTAAAATATAAAACGTGGGTGTTGGACGCGGCGGAAAGCGAGATTACGAAAGGCACATACGATCCTGGGATACATACAATTCAGCTCACAAGCCCGGCAGCGAACATGAGCGCATCTGCTGGAAGGATTGTTAAACAAATGCCGTACTATGTTGTGCTGGAAATCGCTGGAAACTCCCGTGCAGAGGTCACGATCACGGGGCACAAATATGTTGGTACAGAGCTGGCTACACTGTCCAGAATCGAGCATATAAAGTCCGGTGAAGTGCGGAACACGAAAACATTTTCCGGAACGCTTTTAAATTACGAAAGCGCACAGAAGGTTGCAGACAATATCCTGGATTATTACCAACTCCAGCAGATCATCCAGACACGTCATTTGTCCGCAGAGGAAAAAGCAGGGGACTGGGCGGAGGTTGAAAATACCTTGAAAATGCACGGAAATTTTGTCGCCTGTATAGAATCCCTTAGTGTTGACCTTACGGGTGGATTTGTGGGTACGGCAAAATGCCGCGGATATTATAAAATAACATCAGAAGAGTATTATTCCGGCGAGCTGTATGCTGA
>OHXB01000077.1_pt1 | contig 27308 bp, 25 predicted proteins | sample 1579811 | NCBI WGS metagenome assembly OHXB01 (sample SAMEA3882533, study PRJEB24775) | human gut metagenome | biome: human-associated habitat; feature: intestine environment; material: feces | place: Netherlands | collected 2009/2010 | reverse complement strand
GCGCCTTGCGGACGGTCGCCACGAAGGCGTCGAGCCGCTCCTCGATCTCCCCGGCGCTCGGGTTGGAGAAGGCGTCGAAAACAAAGGCGTCGGCATCCATCTCGGCCAGCATCCGCGCGAATTCGGGTTGCAGCTTGCATTGCCCGCTGTAACCGAGATTCAGGAAATCGAGGACGAGATCGACATCGAAGACCTGATCGAGGAGGAGACCTGCGCCTTCACGCTGTCCAACCAGGGCTACATCAAGAGAATGCCCGTGGACACCTACCGCACCCAGAGCCGTGGCGGCCGGGGCGTCAACGCCCAGAACCTGAAGGAAGAGGATTATGTCAAGAGCCTGACCATTGCGTCTACCCACGACCACATGCTCTTCTTCACCGATCAGGGACGGGTGCATCACCGCAAGGGTTACCAGATTCCCGAGGCAGGCCGCACTGCCCGGGGCACTGCCATTGTCAATGTGCTGCCCCTGAATCCCGGCGAGTCCGTCACCGCCATGGTGATCACCCGGGAGTTTGACGAAAATGAGTTCCTGATGATGGTCACCCGGAAGGGCACCGTCAAGCGTATCCCCTTCGTCTCCCTGAAAACCAACCGCAAGGCGGGCATCCGCGCCATCACCCTGGATGAGGACGACCACCTGATCAACGTCATCCGCACAAACGGCGACGACGACATCGTGCTTGCCACGGCCTTTGGCTACGCCATCTGCTTTAACGAGAACGACGTGCGGTGCATGGGTCGTGACGCGGCGGGCGTTCGCGGTATTATGTTAACCGACGGGGACTATGTGGTCGGCGCGGAGAAGGCCGAGGAGGGCAAGACTCTGCTCACCGTCACCCAGAACGGCTACGGCAAGCGCACCGCTCTGACGGAGTACTTGCGCACCGGCCCCAACGGGGAAAAGCAGGCGCAAAGCCGGGGCGGCAAGGGTCTAAAGAACTACAACATCACCCCCAAGACCGGCAATGTGGCCGGCTGCCGTGTGGTAAGCGAGAGTGACGATGTTATGCTCATCGAAAACGGCGGTGTCATCATCCGCATTCCCGCGTCCTCTATCAACGTCTACAAGCGGGACGTTCAGGGCGTTATCGTCATGCGCATTGACGACGGCAATCAGGTGGTCTCTTTGGAGCGTGTCGAGAAGATGGACGAGGAAGAGACCGGAGAACAGGCATGAAAACCGTGACTCTGTACACTGACGGCGCCTGTTCCGGCAATCCCGGCCCCGGCGGCTGGGGTGCGGTGCTGCGCTACCGTTTCAACGGCAAGGTCTACGAGAAGGAGCTCAGCGGCGGCGACGCTTCCACCACCAACAACCGGATGGAGCTGACGGCCTTCATCGAGGCGCTGCGCCAGTTGAAAGAGCCCTGCGAGGTGCGCCTGTGCTCCGACAGCCAGTACGTCATCAACGGGCTGGAAAAAGGCTGGGCCAAAGGCTGGAAGCGCCGGGGCTGGAAAAAATCCGACGGCTCCCCTGCCCTGAACCCGGACCTGTGGGAACAGGCGCTGGAGCAGGAGGCCCGCCACAAGATCACCTATGTCTGGGTCAAGGGCCACGCAGGCCACCCGGAGAATGAGCGCTGCGACCAGCTGGCCGTGGCACAAAGTCAGGCACACGGAGGGAGACAGGGACGATGAGCGATACGTTTTTGCCCGGCAGCGGGTTCGACACCTACGAAGAACAGGATAAGGTCCTGGTGGGCCTGTGCGGCGGCAGAGGCTGCCGGGCCGCCGTCCGCATCCTGCAGCAGCAGGGCTTTGCCGTGGCGGGCGCAGTGGTCCGCCTGACCGACGCCGACGACACCGTGCAGGCCGCAAAGGACGCGGCCAAGGCCCTCGGCATCGAGTGCGTCACCCTGAACGCTTCTGAGCTGGCAAGCCAGCTGGCCGAAGAAGCGCTGCCCGGCGACCTGCGCTTCCCTGCCCTGCTGGCCGCTGCCGACCGGCTGGGCATCCAGTACATCGCCACCGGCCACCATGCGCGGGTGGAGACGGATGCAGACGGCGTGAGCCACCTGCTGCCCGCCGCCGATGCAGCCAGCGACGAGAGCGCTGCTCTGGCCGCTCTGCCGCAGGAGACGCTGGCCCGGCTCATCCTGCCGCTGGGCGATTTCTCGCCCGATGAGCTTTCCGACCTGGCCGAAGAGCTCCAGTTCTGATCCTGCCCGAAAATGCACAAGAGGCCCTGGACCGTTCGGTCCAGGGCCTCTTTCTTTTTGATTTCAGCTGTTCTGGGGGTGGACGATGTCGCGCCAGTCGAGGTCGCCGCGCTCCAGACCATGGATGAGCACCTCTGCGGTGGCGATGTTGGTGGCCAGCGGGATGTTGTGCACATCACACAGGCGCAGCAGCGTCATCTCATTGGGCTCACTGGGCTTTGCATTGATGGGGTCGCGGAAGAACAGGAGCAGATCGACCTCGTTGCAGGCGATGCGGGACGCGATCTGCTGGTCGCCGCCCTGGATGCCCGCCAGGAATCGCTGGACCTGCAGGCCCGTTGCCTCGGCGATCATCTTGCCGGTCGTACCGGTGGCCACCAATTTATGCTGGCTCAAGATCCGGCAGTATGCCGTACAGAACTGAACCATCAGCTCCTTTTTGGAGTCATGCGCGATCAGTGCAATCGTCATTGGTCAACCTCTCCTTTACGTTCCCCATGTGCTGGGCCATTTCCTTGCACATATCATAGTATCATAATTTCTCTCTTTTTACAACAGGTTTTTGGACAAAAGCGCCGATTTTTTCGGGAGTTTCTCCAATTTCCACCGAAATCCGCGCATTATCGTCACGCACCTGCCGTGGCTGCGGCATCCGCCGGAGCCGCAGCTGCGTCGTTCTGCCCGGCATCCTCTGCCTCCCCGGCGGCAGGGTCGGCTGTGCCGTCCGCAGGGGTCTCGGCCGCATCGGCTGCCGTTTCGGGCTGCGCCAGCGACTCTGCTGCCGCCTCGTCCACGGTCAGGGTGCCGTCCTTCATCGCATAGTAGGCGTTGAAGATATCCGCCACCAGTGTGCCGGTGCGGGCACCGGCACCGCCGTATTCCACCACGATGCCGATGGCGATCTCCGGGGCTTCCGCCGGGCCATAGGCGATCATGGCGGCGTTGGTGTAGTGCTTATAGGTGCTGCCCACATAGTAGCCCTCGCTGCGCTGGGGGCTGCCGGTCTTGCAGGCGATGGCGTGAGGATAGTTGGCCAATGCCGGGATGGTCTGGGCCACCCCCAGCATCCCTTCCTTGACCAGGTCGAAGGTCTCGCCCTTGTCTTCGACGACATCCATGACCTCCGGCTGGGTCTCTTCCAGCGTCTTGCCGGTGTTGGAGTCGAGGATGGCCTTGACGAAGTGGGTGCGGTAGCGGGTGCCGCGGTTGGCCAGTGTGGCGGCATAGGTCGCCAGCTGGATGGGCGTGACCGCCGTGTTGCCCTGACCGATGGCGGCCTGCACGTCCAGCGACTCGGTGTAGTTGGAGTCGTTCTTGGTGGTCAGGCGGCCCAGTGCCTCGCTGACCTCCACGCCGGTGCGCTGGCCCAGACCCAGCTTGTAGGCATAGGCGTCGTAGACATCGCTGGTCAGACGCCGGCCCACATCGTAGAAGAAGATGTTGCAGCTCCACTTGATGGCAGTCACGACGTCGATGTTGCCGCTGTGGCCATGGCGGGTGCATTTGGGGTGATAGTCCTTATAATAGGTATAGACGCCGTTGCACAGCACCGTGGAATACCGGTTGATCAACCCCGTATCCAGCGCCGCCACCGCCACGCTGGGCTTGTAGGTGGAGCCGGGGGTATACAGGCCCTGCAACGCGCGGTTGAACAGGGGCATGTTCTCGTCCTCGCTGTATGCGCTGTAATTGGCGGCGTAAAGGTTCTGGTCAAAGCTGGGGTAATTGGACGCTGCCAGCACACCGCCGGTCTTGACGTCGATGACGACGACCGCACCGGCACTGGCCTGCTTGCTGTCCCCATAGCTGTTCCGGATCCACTCCACGTTCTTTGCCAGCGCCTGATCGACGGCCTTCTGGAACTCGCTGTCGATGGTCAGCTGGACGGTGTGGCCCGGTTCCGGCACGGTGGTCAGGGCCGTGTTCACGATGACGCCGTCCGAGTTGCGGGTGATGGTCTCCACACCATCCTTGCCGCGCAGCTCGTCCTCATAGGCAGATTCCAAGCCGGAAATGCCGATGACGTCGTTCATGTTGTAGCCTTTTTCCTTGAGCGGATAGGTCACCTGACCGTTCTCGTCGGTCACCTTCCACTTTTCAGCCGTGATCTTGCCCACCCGGCCCAGCACATGGGGCAGAACGGTGCCCTGCTCGTAGCTGCGGGCGCTCGTCTCCACGATCTCCACGCCCGGCAGGGTGAGGCTGTTCTCCTTGATGGTGGCCACGGTGGCCTCGCTGACGTTTTCCGCCAGAATGAAGTTGTTGACGTTGGAAAACGCCTGCAGCTGCATCTCGTAGTGGATGCCGCCCAGGATGCGCTGCCAGTAGAAAGAGAAATCGGCAAGGTCATAGTCCTCCACCAGCTTTTCCATCACATCGTCGGCGGTGGCATACTGCTGCAGGCCGAGGTTCTCCTTCATGGCGGCAAGGGAGCGCTGCTCGGCGGCGTTGTCGCTCTCCGCCGTGTACGCATAGTGCCCGGCGGCATCTGCCTGCCCGATGAGCAGGCTGTCGTTCCAGCTCTCGCCGTTCTCGCCCAACAGGCCGACCAGCTTCTGGAGCAGGGCGTCCAGATCTTCGTCGCCCATCAGCAGCTTGTTCAGCACCACGTTGTAGCCCGTCACGCTGGAAGCGATGCGCTCGCCCTTGCTGTCCACGATGTTGCCGCGGGCGGCCGTGACGGTAAATTTATAATCGGTCGTGTTGGTGGCTTGCGCCTTGAAGCTGTCACCGTTGACCAGCTGCAGAAAGATCAGCCGGAAGCAGTACAGCCCAATGATCACACCTGCGACGGCGATGAGGAGCATCATCCGCCGCGCGGCCGTTTTGCGTTCGTCTTGGTTCATCCGTTCTCCTTTTGGCGCAGCCGGTTCAGACTACGTCGTTGTCGATCTTGAATTCCGCATGGATGCGGAGCACTGCCCCGAACAGCACCAGACAGACCGGGATGGTCAGCGCCGCCGTGGGCAGCACGAACCACAGATACCGCTCCACTGCCCCGCTGTAGCCGGGCATGTAGTAGAAGAACAGCCAGTCCAGCGAGAGCACCAGCAGCACCGCCGCCGTTTCCAGCAGGACAACATTCGCCGCCGAGGTCTTGAAGTAGAGCTGCATGACCGCCGAGAGCAGAAAGCAGAGCAGCAGCAGCTCAAAGGCCAGCAGCCCGGCGGTGCGGCCTGCGGTGTAGTCCCACATCAGGCCGCAGACGGCACCGAAGATGCCCCCCGCGAACTCGCCCTCCTCCACCGCGACGGCCAGCGCCAGCGGCAACAGCCAGAGGGGCTTTGCCTCCCCCAGCCGGAACAGCCCCGGCAGGGTCTGCAAGACCGTGCACAGCAGCATCAGCAGCGCATAGCAGACCCATTTGGTGATCTGGCTGCGCTTACGCTTGCGGCGTGATTCCATGGCAGGGCCTCCTCAGAAATTGGTGATGATGAATGCGTGGCGCACCGTGCGCGGGTCTGCGCCCGGCTCGATGACCGCGATGGACGATTTGCCGCTGACCTCCGGCACCACTTCCCGGACCACGCCCACCAGCACATCCGCCGGGAAAACGCCGCCCAGCCCCGTGGTGATGACCTGGTCGCTCTTCTGCGTCAGGGTGTTGCGGTTCAGGTTGGTCAGCACACACAGGCCGTCAGCCGCATAGTCCGAGCTGCCGGTGATGATGCCGTTGTCCCGCGTGCGGGAAACGACGCCCGCCGCGTTGAAGTTGGGGTGCAGGATGGTCATGACCTTGCAGCTGGTGGCTTCCACTTCCACCACCACGCCCAGCAGATAGCCCTCGTCGCTGACGACGGTGTCGTTCAGCTCCACGCCGTCCACTGAGCCCTGATCCAGCGTGAAGCCGTAAAAGGCATCCAGCGGGTCACGGCCGATGACAAAAGCCGAGACGCAGCTCATCTCCGGGCGGGTGTTCTGGATGTTGGCCAGCGCCTTGTAGGCTTCGTTCTCCGCCTTGAGCCGATCGTAGTCCACCATCTGTTTGCGCAGCTCGGCGTTTTCGGCAGTGAGCTGCTCGTTCTCGTCCAGAATGGCCCCGACGTTGGTGTAGTTCTCCCACAGGGAGGCCACGCGGTCGCCCACCATGGCAGCCGCCTTCTGGAATGGGGCCACGGCCACGCTCAGCAGCTCCTGCGGGGCGGCGGTCAGGCGGTCGTTGGCACCGGCATAGGCCATGATGCCCACCAGGAACACCGCGATGCCGATGAGGATCTTAAATTTCCAGGTTTCGAAAAAATCTTTCAAGGGAACTTCCTCCGGTTGCAAAAAAGCGCGGACAGCCAGAGCCGTCCGCACTCTCTGTTACATATGGGGCCCGTCGGTATCCAGAACGTCATGCAGGACGTCCACATGATCCAGCACGGCACCTGCGCCCTTGGCCACGCAGTCCAGCGGGTCCTCAGCCACATGCACATCGATGCCGGTCTCGCTCTGGATCAGCTGGTCCAGACCGCGCAGCAGTGCGCCGCCGCCCGTCAGGGTGATGCCGTGGTCGATGATGTCGGCGCTCAGTTCCGGCGGGGTGCGCTCCAGCGTCTCCTTGATGGCGCTGGTGATCTTCACCAGGCACTCCAGCAGAGCCTCGCGCACGTCCTCGGAGTGGACGACGATGTTCTTGGGCAGGCCGTCCACCAGATTGCGGCCCTTGATCTCCATGGTCATTTCGGGGTCCAGGGGGTAGGCAGAGCCGATCTCGATCTTGATCTGCTCGGCAGTGCGCTCACCGATGAGCAGGTTGTACTTGCGCTTGATGAACGCGATGATGGCCTGGTCGAACATGTCGCCTGCCATCCGAACGCTGCGGGACGCCACGATGCCGCCCAGTGAGATGACGGCGATCTCGGCCGTGCCGCCGCCGATGTCCACGATCATGCTGCCGGTGGGCTCGCTGATGGGCAGGCCTGCACCGATGGCCGCAGCCATGGGTTCCTCGATGACGGAGACCTGGCGGGCACCAGCCTTCAGGGTCGCCTCACGCACCGCGCGGCGCTCGACTTCCGTCACGCCGGACGGGATGCAGATGACCACGCGGGGGCGGGAGAACATGCTGTTGCCACAGGCCTTCTTCAGGAAGTTCTCCAGCAGATTGGCCGTGATGTCAAAGTCCGCAATAACGCCGTCCTTCAGGGGGCGGACGGCCACGATGCTGCCGGGGGTGCGGCCGATGACGGCCTTTGCCTCGGTGCCCACGCAGCGGACCTCATCGGTCTTGGTGTCCACCGCCACAACGGACGGCTCACGCATGATGATGCCCTTTCCCTTCATGTAAACCAGGGTGTTGGCTGTACCCAGATCAATGCCAACGTCTTTTGAAAACAAACTCATAATGAAGCTCTCCTTCGTATTTCCGGTCTATCCAAAACGCAGGGCGGCGCAAACCAGTCCGCCGCCGATCGCAGAATAACACGACTATATTATAGCCGCAAGCAGAAGTTTTCTCAAGCGTTTTTACAGGTTTTTCCGGATTTTTTCATAAATCTCCGCGCCAAGCCGCTCAAAATCGCTCCAGCAGCCGGATGGTGCGGCTGACGGGCAGCCCCATGATGGTGTAATAGTCGCCCTCGATGCGGTCCAGCCAGAGGGCCGCGCGGCCCTGGATGGCATAGGCACCGGCCTTGTCATAGGGTTCTTCGGTGGCGGCATAGCGCTCGATCTCCGCTTCGGAGATGGGGAAGAACTTCACGCGGCAGGTGTCCACGAAGCTCTCGGTGCGGGTGCCGTCCGAGATGCAGATGCCGGTGTGGACCTCGTGCACCGCACCGGAAAGGGCCCGTAGCATCCGTCTGGCGTCCTCCACGCTGTGGGGCTTGCCGAACACTTCCCCTTTCACGTCCACGACGGTGTCGCAGCCGATGACCACCGCGCCGGGGTGCTGGGCCGAGACTGTCCGGCACTTGCCCCGCGCCAGCATTTCCACCAGCTCAGCAGGGGTGTCGGCGGTCACGGTGCTCTCGTCAAAATCGCTGGCGCAGACGGTAAAATCGGTGGCGTACAGGCTCAGCAGCTCTCTGCGCCGGGGGCTGCCGGAGGCCAAAATCAGTTGTTTCATTTTATTTTCCCGTCGAGCCGAAGCCGCCCTCGCCGCGCTGGGTGCCGCCCAGCTCCTCCACCTGTGCAAAGGCTGCGGTGTACACCGGCGCGATGCAGAGCTGCGCCACCCGTTCGCCGGGCTGGATGGTGTAGGCCTCGCCGCCCAGATTGACCATGGGCACCTTCAGTTCCCCGCGATAATCGCTGTCCACGACACCGACGCCGTTGGCCATGCACAGGCCGTGCTTGATGGACAGGCCGCTCCGGGCATAGACCAGCGCCACGCAGTGAGCGCCGGGCAGCTCGATGGCAAGGCCGGTAGGCACCAGCACCCGCTGCATGGGGGCCACGGTCAGGGGTTCGTCCAGCACCGCGCACAGGTCGGCTGCGGCCGCGCCCGGCGTCGCGTAGGCGGGCACCTTCGCCCGCGCATCCAATACTTTATAGTTTACCGTGATGGGTTCCATGTTATACCTCAATTCGTTCCTTTGAAATACAGTCCGCGGGTGAACTCGCCCTCGAACGGGGCATGCTGGCGGATGCTGTCCAGAATGGCGGCGGCCTCCTCGCGGGTCTCCAGCGTGAAATAGGCCACGCCGTAGTCCACCGTCAGGGCACCGGGCTTGTCGCCCATGTAGATGGGCACCGGATTATAAATAGTACGCACCCCCATGCCGCAGCGCACCGGGAACTTTTTGGCCTTGCGGTCGGTCAGCAGGCCGGTCTTGTCGCAGTGGGCGCAATCGTGGATATTTTGCAGCGGGCAGGCACGGGTGACCATCAGCGGCATGTGGCCGTAGACGATCACGCCCGTGGGCACCGGCTGGCCGTTCTGCGCCGGGGCAATGGACGCGATGTCGCTGTCCTTGACCTCCGGCAGGATGAGGATGGCGTTCAGGCCGTGGTCGGCATAGAACTGAGCCGACAGCTGGTTGGTCACATTCAGGCCGAAACCGCCGGAGAGCGGCAGGCCCCGGCACATCCGCAGGTGGGCGATGTTGCCCGCCTCGTAGCCCGCAAACCCGGCCTCCTGCGTCGCCGCGATGCGGCGGGCGGTGTCCGCTTCCAGCGCGCCGAACATGACGCGGGGCAGTTCGAGGATGGTCTTGCTGCGCCACGCGCGGGGGACGCGGTCTGCCTGCGCGATGGGCAGGATGAGCGCTTCGAGGCCGGAGAGTGCCTGTTCCGGCACCTGGTCCCAGCTCTCGAACCGGGCGCGGAGGGTCCGATGGGGCGGCAAAGTGCGCTGCGGCAGCGGAGCCAGCTCCATCTCGTGCATCGGCCAGGGGCGCAGGGTCTCGCGCTTCTGCTGCAGGCCCTCCAGCGCGGTGCGGCGCAGCTCATTGACGGCGCTGCCCGGCACGAACCACGGCCCGCCATCCATCTCTACGTCGATCTTTTCCACCGCGAACGGTGTGCCGCCCGTCTTGGACAGGCTGCGCTGCAAGCTCTCGGTGGGGTCAGTGCGGGCGGGCTGGGGTTCGGCGTCGCCGTAGGCAAAGGCACGGTTGCCGTCTGCATCGGTGACGGTCAGCTTCTCGCCGCCCTCCTCGATCTCCAGCTTCATCTTCACCGGTACGCGGGAGCGTTCCCGGCGGTACAGCTCCCGCAGGGCGGGCAGGGTCTTCCGGGTCAGTTCCGCGTCGGCCTCACTGCGGACGCCGAACATCGTGCCGTCGATCTTGCCATCCAGATAGCCGGACGTGAAACCGGACCGACTGAACGCATTCTTCAGCAGGTCGCGGTCATAGGCGCGGCCTTCGCGGCCCGCCAGGCAGGCATTGACCGCCGCCGCCACGTATTCCGGTGTGCGCAGACGGCCCTCGATCTTGGCCGAGGCCACGCCGATGGCCTGCAGCCTGTCCAGCTTGTCGATGACGGAATTGTCCTTCAGGGACAGGTGATGCAGGCGGCCCGGCCTGCCCTCTGGCAGGGGGTTCGCCTCAAACGGCAGGCGGCAGGGGCCTGCGCAGGAGCCGCGGTTGCCGCTGCGCCCGCCCAGAAAGGCCGACATGTAGCACTGGCCGCTGACGCACATGCACAACGCCCCGTGGACGAAGCACTCGGTCTCGATGCCGCAGTTCCGGGTAATGGCTTCCACCTCCGGCAGGCTCAGCTCGCGGGCCAGCACCACACGGGTAAAACCCAGGTCCTTCAGCTCCAGCGCGCCCTGCAAGGTGTGGACGCTCATCTGGGTGGAGCCGTGGCGGGGCAGTTCCGGGGCGATCTCCCCGATGAGCTTTGCCACCGCCAGATCCTGGCAGATGACGGCATCCGCGCCGCTGGCGGCCACTGCCCGCACGGCATCCGCCAGCTGGGCCAGTTCGGTTCCGTAAACGGTGGTGTTCAGCGCCACATGCACCTTGACCCCGCGCACATGGCAGAAGCGGACGGCCTCTTTCAGGCTGTCCGCATCAAAGTTTCCCGCGCTGGTGCGGGCGTTGAAGCCCGAAAACCCCAGATACACGGCGTCCGCACCGCTGAACACAGCGGCATGGAGCATCTCTTCACTGCCCACCGGGGCAAGGATCTCAATCTTCGACATTCTGTTCCCTCTGTTTTTCCTGTTCCTGCTCGGTCTGCGCGGCCTTTTCGCGGTCCTGTTTTGCCTTCAGGCGGGCCAGCTGCTCCCGCAGGGCTGCATTTTCGCGCCGGAGCGTCTCATTCTCAGCTTTTGCCTTATCCTCCGCGAGCTTCGCATGGGCTGCATCCGCGATATAGCTCTGGATCTGGCTGCGCATGTTCTCGGCGCTGCCGGTGCTTTTTTTGTACTCGTCCAGATAGTCCATGGCGCAGAACACCGCCGCCTTGGTCACCGAAAGGTTTTCGTTTCCGTCCAGCAGCTTTGCGATATCCTCGTCCAGCTTTTTGGCCAGAGAGGTGATATACTTTTCCGAATCCGTCGTTGCGATCGCATAGGGCGCGCCCGCAATGTTCACTCGCACTTTATTAACCATCGTATCCTCACTTTGCACGCCGCATGGCCTCTGCACGGCGGGAGCGGTTCCGAGTTTCCCGGTTTTTCGGACTCATTTTCGGGATTTTCGGGCACAAACCCGCCTGCGCCCGAAAACCGGGGCGCGGCTTTTTCGTTCTGAGCGGAATTTCTCTCCGAATTACCGGGGTGCCGCCGTTCTCCTGCAGCAGTCCCCGGCCCGCTGTACCCTTATTATAATATAAATGGAGCGCAAGAAAAAGTGCTAAATCTGAATTTTTAGCAGATTTGTCAGAAAGACGGGTCCAAAAATAGCCGTAACGGCAAAAATTGGCTCTTTTCCTTGCATTCATGCACAGAACTGATTATAATATCATTGTTGTGTAGCAGGGCTGAGGGAAAGAGGAGAGTTTCCCTGCTGCGTTCAAATTCAGAAAAAGCACCCGTGAGTGTGCGGATAGGAGTTCCTTTATGACTACGAAAGAATTTGCAAAAATTCTTCAGGACAAGCTGACCAGCGAGTACGGCGTAGATCTGAGCGTTGCTTCCAACCAGCAGATCTATCGTTCCCTTGCTCTGATCTGCCGCCAGATGATGAGCGAGAACCACAAAAAGTTCCAGTCCAAGGCGATCGGCACCGGCTCCAAGCAGGTTTATTACCTGTGCATGGAGTTTCTGATGGGCCGCAGCCTGAAGATGAGCCTGTTCAATCTGGGCCTGAACGATGTGGCACAGCAGGCTCTGGCCGCTGCTGACATCAACATCGACGGCATCTTCGAGGAAGAGCCCGATGCCGGTCTGGGCAACGGCGGTCTGGGCCGTCTGGCAGCCTGCTATCTGGACGGCATGGCCACCACCGGCATCTGCGGCACCGGCTACTCCATCCTGTACGAGTACGGCATCTTCAAGCAGAAGATCGTGGACGGCTGGCAGCAGGAGCGCGCCGACAACTGGCTGCCCGGCGGTCAGGTCTGGCTGAAGAGCCACCCGGACCAGGCCATCGAGGTCCGCTTTGACGGCGAGATCCACGAGAACTGGGATCACGGCTTCCATTATATCCAGCACACCAACTACAACAGCGTCATGGCGGTGCCTTCCGACATGTACGTGCAGGGCTACGACGGAAAGGGCGTTGCCAAGCTGCGCCTGTGGCAGGCAAAGGCCCCGGACTTTGATATGTCCAGCTTCTCTCTGGGCAACTACAACACGGCCATGAGCAAGAACGCCAACGCCGAGCTGATCTCCAAGGTCCTCTACCCCAACGACAACCACGTCGAGGGCAAGATCCTGCGCCTGCGCCAGCAGTACTTCCTGTCTGCCGCTTCCATCGGCGACATCGTCCAGAATCACCTGGCTACCTACGGCACCCTGGAGAACCTGGGTGACAAGGTGGCCATCCAGCTGAATGATACCCACCCGACCCTGGCCATCCCCGAAATGATGCGCATCCTGCTGGACGAGTGCGGCTTTGGCTGGGACAAGAGCTTCGACATCTGCCAGAAGGTCTTCGCCTACACCAACCACACCGTCATGGCCGAGGCTCTGGAAAAGTGGAACGTGGACATCTTCAAGATGACCCTGCCCCGCATCTACCAGATCGTGGTCGAGATGAACCGCCGCGCCCGCGAAGAGCTGGAGAAGGCATTCCCCGGCGACGAGGGCAAGATCAACTACATGGCCCTGATCGGCGACAACCAGGTCCGCATGGCCAACATCTGCGCCTATACCTCGCACAGCATCAACGGCGTGTCCAAGCTGCACAGCGAGATCATCAAGGACAGCGTCTTCCACGATTACTACCTGTTCAAGCCGAAGGCGTTCAAGAACGTGACCAACGGCATCGCTTACCGCCGCTGGCTGCTGGCCTCCAACCCGGAGCTGTGCAAGCTGTTGGATGAGACCATCGGCGACGGCTACAAGCACGACGCTGCCGACCTGAGCAAGCTGAACAAGTATGCTGACGACAAGACCGTGCTGAAGAAGCTGAACGAGATCAAGCTGGACAACAAGAAGAACTTTGCCGCTTATCTGGAGAAGAGCACCGGCCAGTCCATCGACCCGAACTCCATCTTCGACTGCCAGGTCAAGCGGATGCACGAGTACAAACGCCAGCACCTGAACGCGCTGAACATCGCTGCTCAGTATCTGTACCTGAAGGAGAACCCCAACGCCGACTTCATCCCCAAGACCTACATCTTCGGTGCAAAGGCTGCTCCCGGCTACTACATGGCCAAGCAGATGATCCGCATGATCTGCAAGCTGGGCGACCTCATCAACAACGACCCCGCCGTCCGCGAAAAGCTGCGCGTGGTCTATCTGGAAGAGTACTGCGTCTCCCTGAGCGAGCACCTGATGCCCGCTGCCGAGGTCTCTGAGCAGATCTCTCTGGCAGGCACCGAGGCTTCCGGTACCGGCAACATGAAGTTCATGCTGAACGGTGCCATCACGCTGGGCACTCTGGACGGTGCCAACGTCGAGATCGCCGATGCCGCCGGCAAGGAGAACGAACTGATCTTCGGTATGCTGACGCCTGAGGTCAACAACCTCAAGCAGGTCGGCTATCACCCCAACGCCTTCATCATGGGCGACGATGTGGCCAACGCAGCCCTGAACTTCCTGGAGCGCGGCTGGAACGGTGAGAACTTCCACGAAGTCACCGAGAACCTGCGCAGCAGCGACCCGTACATGGTCATGGCCGACTTCAAGGATTACCGCCGTGCACAGGCCGACCTGCAGCGTCTGTATGCCGACCGTGAGGCCTGGGCCCGCATGAGCCTGAAGAACATCGCCAACAGCGGCATCTTCAGCGCCGACCGTTCCGTCCTGGATTACGCCCGCGACATCTGGAACGCACCTGTCGTAAAATAAACCGTCTTATCGATCAACTTCTCCGTCTCGCTTCCGCTCGCCAGCCCCCCCCTGATCGGGGGTGCCTCTGGCGAAGAGAAGAAGCTCTCCGCATTGACGGAGAGGTTTAACCTCATGATACCAAAAGCTCCGGACTGTACAACGGCTCCGGAGCTTTTTTCGAGAAAGGAACGACCCGACTTGTCTTGCCTGTTCAACAGCTACGATCCCTATTTCAAGCAGCCCTTCGGTGCCGTGCGGGCCGGGCAGAGCGTCCGGCTCTCCCTCTGCATCCCCGAAGAACTCGGCTATGTGGACCCGCACCTCGTCCTTCAGAAAGAGGGCCGATTCGACGTGCCGGTATACTACCGGATGAACTTCAACGGCCAGACCCCCAAGCAGAACCACTTCTCGGTCGAAGTCACCCTCAACGACCCCGGCCTCTACTTCTACTATTTTGACCTCTACACCGACTTCCGCCGCATCGTGCGCGGGCCGGACAACTGCGGCATGGTCAGCTGGCAGGACGGTGAAAAATGGCAGATCACGGTCTACGATGCCGCCTTCGAGACGCCGGAGTCCATCAAGGGCAAAGTGTTCTACCAGATCTTCCCGGACCGCTTCTGCGAAGGGGTGGAGAACAAGCCCATGCCCTTCCCGGACCGCATCTATCAGGCCGACAAACACGCCGAACCCTTCTGGCAGCCCAATGAGGTGGGCGGCCACCTGAACGAGGACTACTTCGGCGGCGACCTCAAGGGCATCCAGCTCAAGCTGCCCTACCTGCACAAGATGGGCGTGGATTTCCTCTACCTGAACCCCATCTTTGAGGCGCACTCCAACCACCGCTACAACACCGCCGATTACCTTAACGTAGACCCCCTGCTGGGCACCAACGAAGAGTTCGAGGCCCTGTGCGCCGAGGCGAAGAAGTACGGCATCGGCATCGTGCTGGACGGCGTGTTCAGCCACACCGGTTCCGACAGCCGCTATTTCAACCGCGAGGGCCGCTACGGCGAGGGCGGCGCTTACCGCGATCCCAGCTCCCCGTACCGCAGCTGGTACGATTTCGACCCGAAGTACAAGGGCGGCTACCGCAGCTGGTGGGGCTTCGAGACCCTGCCCGAAGTCAACGAGGAAACCCCCTCTTACGTCGAGTTCATCACCGGCGTAGGCGGCGTCATCGATACCTGGCTGCGGCGCGGTGCCGCCGGTTTCCGGCTGGATGTGGCCGACGAGCTGCCGGATGAGTTCATCGAACAGATCCGCACCGCCGTCAAGCGGGTCAGCCCTGAAAAGTTCCTGCTGGGCGAAGTCTGGGAGGACGCCACCACCAAATACGGCTTCAACCAGCGCCGCACCTACCTGCTGGGCAAGGGGCTGGACAGCGTGATGAACTATCCGTTCAAGAATGCCGTGCTGGATTTCGTCAAGGGCAAGCCCGCCGAGCAGGCTGCCAACGAGATCCTGACCATCTGCGAGCACTACCCTGCCCCCGCCATGGACACGGCGCTGAACTTCCTCTCCACCCACGACACCGAGCGCGCCCTGACCGTCATCGCCGACGAGCCCGCCAACGGCCGGGGCCGGGAATGGCAGAGCGGCCGCTGTGTGACCGGCGACGCCTACGAGGAGGGGCTGCTCCGGCTCCGGATGGCCTACGCCATCATCTACACTCTGCCGGGTGTGCCCTGCCTGTACTACGGCGACGAGATCGCCATGCAGGGCTATCGCGACCCGTTCAACCGGGCCTTCTTCCGCTGGGACGCCCACGAGCAGCGTCTGCGCCCCGTTCTGGCACAGCTGGCCCAGCTGCGCCACACCTGCGAGGCGTTCCGCACCGGCAAGCTCAACGTCCTGCGGGCCGAGGGCGGCATCCTGCACTACCAGCGCATCGGCGAGGCGGAGACGGCGGAGATCATCGTCAACCGCACCGAACACATCATCGTGGAGACGCTGGCCAGCGGCAAGAGCACCGAAGTGAACCCCATGGGCTTCACCATCGTGGTGGAAGAGGTCGGCCATAACCCGAACCACAGCTACTACGATTATATCTGACCCTCAACGAACAAGGCCCGTGGGATCGCAAGACCGCGGGCCTTGTTTTCTTAAATCAGGACATCTTGTAATCCCGCCCTCGTTATTATATAATAAACGAAAAGAGGCCCTTCGTCTCGTTTCCATCTGCAAGGGAGGGAGTATCTATGCCCATCGACCCCATCTTCTGGCTCATCGCAGCCATCGGCTTTCTGGTGCTGGAGGGAGTGACCTTCAGCATGGTATCCATCTGGTTTGCGGCGGGCAGCGCGGCTGCTCTGCTGAGCTGCCTGTTCTGGCCGTCGTTCCGGGTGCAGGCGGTGGTGTTCATCGTGGTCAGCATCCTCTGCCTGGCGGCGTTCAAGCCGCTGGCCGACAAGCTGCGCCGGAAGCACACCCCCACCAACGGCGACCGCAGCCTTGGCCGCGAGGCAAAGGTTCTGACCCCGGTCTCCGCCGGGAAGACCGGCCGTGTCCGGCTGGACGGCGTGGACTGGAACGCCCGCTGCGCCACCCCTGGCGACGCACTGGAGCCGGGCCAGACCTGCCGTGTGACCGAGATCCACAGTACCCTGCTCATCGTGGAGCCTGTCCTGACCGAATCATCCACCCACTGAAAAAAGGAGCGTTCCTATGCCCATCATGCTGTTTGTGATCCTTGCACTGGTCTTCGTCATCCTTCTCATCGTCATCACCAACATCGTCATCGTGCCCCAGTCCATGACCTACGTCATCGAGCGGCTGGGCAGCTACTCCGACAGCTGGAGCGCCGGCCTGCACGTCAAGATCCCGTTCGTGGAGCGGGTGGCCAAAAAGGTCAGCCTGAAGGAGCAGGTCGCCGACTTCCCTCCCCAGCCGGTCATCACCCGCGACAACGTCACCATGCAGATCGACACCGTGGTCTTCTTCCAGGTCATGGATGCCAAGCTCTACACCTACGGCGTCAACCAGCCCATTGCGGCCATCGAGAGCCTGTCTGCCACCACCCTGCGCAACATCATCGGTGAAATGGAGTTGGACCACACCCTGACCAGCCGCGATGTCATCAACGGCAAGATCACGGCCATCCTGGACGAAGCCACCGACAAGTGGGGCATCAAGGTCAACCGCGTCGAGGTCAAGAACATCATCCCCCCGCGTGAGATCCAGGAGGCCATGGAAAAGCAGATGAAGGCCGAGCGCGAGAAGCGCGCCGTCATCCTGAAGGCCGACGGTGAAAAGCAGGCCGCCATCACCGCCGCCGAGGGCGAAAAGGAAGCCGCCATCCTCCGCGCTGACGCCGTCAAGCAGCAGCGCATCCTCGAAGCCGAGGGCGAGGCACAGGCCATCCTCGCGGTTCAGCAGGCCAACGCCGACGCCATCCGTCTGCTGAACGAGGCCATGCCCAGCGACAAGGTGCTGGCCATCCGCAGTCTGGAAGCGCTGGCTAAGGTCGCCAACGGCAAGGCCACCAAGATCATCATCCCGTCCGAGCTGCAGAACCTCGGCGGCGTGGTGCCCAGCATCAAAGAACTGCTGACTGACCCGAAGGACGCAGAATAAGGAGCCTGTTTATGATCTACGATACCCTGAACAACCTGCCCAACTATCTGGGCATGAGCGAAAATCTGGACGCTGTCATCGAGTTCGTCATGGCGCGGGACATCAACAACCTCCCCGCCGGAAAGACCCGCATCCTCGGCGAGAAGGCCGTCGTCACGGTCAGCACCGTGACCCCGCAGCCCGGCGACAAGGCCCCCTTCGTCCGCCGGGACACCCACCTGACGCTGGAGACCGACCTCGAAGGCAGCGAGCTGTTTGAAGTCTCGCTGGGCGAGTTCAGCCCCACCAAGCCCACCGACGAGGCTGCTGACATCACGGTCGGTAGTGCGGGCACCAGCATCGCCGGGATGCTCTGCGAAGGCCGCTTCGCCCTCTATCTGGCTGGGGAGCCGTACAAATCCGGCCTGAAGGCGCAGGGCTGCGGCAAGCTGAAAAAGGCCGTGTTCAGCATCGAGCTGGACGAGGACGACACTACAGAGTGAAAGGAACCATACCATGGGATTTCTTGCTGTTTTTATAGCCTGCCTGTTTTTCGTATTCATTTTTACCGTATTCGGCGGTTATTCCCTGTTGCTCTATTGCCAGCAGTCTCTGCTGATGGTCATACCGCCTGCGCTCGTGCTTTCTGTCCTTGTATGGGCGTTCATGAAAATGGATGATAAAATCACTGCTTTGCAGCATCGCGTCGATGAACTGGAAGCGGCACAGAAAGAATCCTCCGAAGCAATGAAGCCACAGTAAACCAAGCCCCCTCTACGCAGCGTAGGTTGCGCAGAGGGATTTTCTATGCTATCCTGTCTGCAACGCAAACGAACAGGAGGAATCCATTATGAATACCTATGTGACCGGAAGCACCATCCGGCTGTTGCGGGAAGCCAAAGGCCTGACGCAGGCAGAGCTTGCCCGCCAGCTCCTGGTCAGCGCCAAAACGGTCTCCAAATGGGAGACCGCCAAGGGCCTGCCCGACATCTCCCTGCTGGAACCGCTGGCCGCTGCACTGGGCGTGTCGGTGCTGGAACTGATGCAGGGCGAACCAGTGGTCAATCGAAACCGTGCCGCCAATCTGCTGCGTTCCAAGCTCTACGTCTGCCCCCTCTGCGGGAACGTGCTCCACTCCACCGGTCAGGCCGTGGTGAGCTGCTGCGGCATCACACTGCCCGCGTTGGATATTGCGGAGGCCGATGATGCCGACGAGAAGCACCAGCTGACCATTGAGCGGGTGGAAGATGAACTTTTCGTTACCCTGCACCACCCCATGGAGAAGGGCCACTTCATCTCCTTCATCGCCTATCTCACCGGCGACAAGCTCCAGCTCGTCAAGCTCTACCCGGAGGGCGAAGCCAGCTGCCGGTTCCCGCTGCGGGGCGCCGGGGTGCTCTATTTTTACTGCAACCGCCACGGCCTGATGAAAGCCCCAGACCTCCGCACGGCCACCCGCCGCACCCCGCCCCAGAAGATCCACCTGCGGGAGCCGGACGAGCGCGACCGCGAACAGGTCATGGCTTATCGGGAGGAATTTCTCGCCCTCGGCTCCCGGATGGACGGCACCTCGGCGCTGGACCAGTTCGACGATTTCGACGCCTGGCTGGCCCAGATTCGGAAACTGACCGACCCCCGCACGACGCCCGCCGGGCTTGTTCCTGCCACCGAATATCTGGCGCTGGACGAGCACGAACGCCTTGTGGGCATGACCAACCTGCGCCATCACCTGAACGACTATCTGCTCACCTACGGCGGGCACATCGGCTACAGCGTCCGCCCCTCCGAGCGGCAGAACGGCTATGCCACCCAGATGCTCCGCCTGACGCTGGAACAGGCCAGAGCACGCGGCATCGGGAAGGTGCGCATCTGCTGCGACCACTACAACGTCGCTTCCGCCAAAACCATCCGCGCCAACGGCGGCGTCCTCGAAGACGAACAGTTTGACCCGCAGAATGGAACCCTGACCCAGCGGTACTGGATCTCCAACCATTAAGAAACCCTCTCCGTCATTGCTTCGCAATGCCAGCTCCCCCAAAGGGGGAGCTTTGCTGCTGACACAACGCAACAGCAAAACCTCGCCCTTCGGGAGAGGTGGCAAAGCCGACAGGCTTTGACGGAGAGGGTTTTATATTATCAACCCAGATGGAACAGATCAATGAGAACGACCATGGCAAGGCCGTAGTAGACCACGACGGCCACCAGATCGTTGATGGTGGTGATGAGTGGGCCGGAGGCCACAGCGGGGTCGATGTGGATCTTGTGGAACAGCATGGGGATGACCGTGCCCACCAGACTGGAAACGACCATGGCGATGATCAGCGCCACGCCGACACAGCCGGACAGCAGGAAGGCTTCGCCCCAGGCATACGCCTTGAAGAAATGGATATAGCAGCCCAGGAAGCCCAGCGCCATCACAGCCAGCAGTGCGCCGTTCACCAGACCGACCCGCATCTCCTTCCAGAGCAGCTGGAGCTTTTTGGCGGTGGTCAGGTTCTCGTCCACCAGCACACGGATGGTCACGGCCAGCGACTGGGTGCCCACGTTGCCGGCCATATCCAGCACCATGGACTGGAAGCAGATGACGATGGGCAGCACCGCCACCACCGACTCGAACGCACCGACGACCGAGGAGACGAGCATTCCGAGGAAGAGCAGGGCGATCAGCCAGGGCAGGCGCTTCTTCACGCTCTCGAAAACGCCCTCGTTCAGGTCCTCTTCGCTGGTCAGACCGCCCAGTTTTGCGTAATCGTCGCCCATCTCGTCATCGACCAGTTCGACCACGTCGGACGAGGTGATGATGCCGACCAGCTTGCCCGCATCGTTCAGCACCGGGAGCGAGCGCTCGGCGTAGTCCACGATGCGGTCGATGCAGTCGCTGATCTTCTCGTGGTCGGTCACATAGGGGTACGACCGCGCGATGAGCTTTTCGAGCTGGTCGTCCGCGCGGGCAATGATAAGGTCTTTCAGGTCGATGGCACCATAGAACTTGTCGTTCTCGTCCACGACGTACAGGGTGGAGATGTTGTCGTTCTCGCCCGCCTGCTTCACCAGCTCGCTCATCGCCTGCCGGATGGTCATATTCTTCCGGATGGAGATGTAGTTGGTGGTCATGCTGCTGCCGATCTCATCCTCGCCGTAGGAGAGCAGCATCCGGACGTCCTCAGCGGAGTCCCGATCCAGCTGGCCGACGATCTTGGCCTTGTCCTCTTCTTCGAGGTCATCCAGCGCGTCCACCGCATCGTCCGAGTCCATGTTGGAGACGACTTTCGCCGCCTTTTCCGAGGGCAGCTCTTTCAGATACGGCTCTGCATCGTCGAGGTAGGAGAAGATCTCCGCCACCCGCTCGATGCCCAGCACCGGGTACAGCTTCTGGCGCTCGTCCGGCGTCAGCGCCGTCAGCGCATCGGCCAGGTCGTTTTCGTGGTAGTCGGAAAGCTTTTCCGCCAGCTCTGCCTGCGGCAGACCGCTGTGGATGAGGTTCAGGATCTCTTCCTGGTAATTCTTCTTCTGCATCTTGGTTCCCTTCCTGCCCATTCCGGGCATAAAAAATACACCGCGTCGGTCATGCTTGACTCCTGCGGTGTATCATGGGCACATGCAGTTCAGGACGCGGCAGACTCATTCGCCTGGCCCGCATCGCAGGAGAAACGTTGTTTGGGGTGATCCGTATGGTCACTGGACATGGAAATCAAACGCCTCCTGAAACTGAGATTTGCCGTTCGGCCTCGTTATGATACTACGGCCGGGCGGATTTTTCAACCCCTTTTACAAAACTTTTACCGATTCTGAGCCGAATTTCAAGACATGATAAAACCGAAACGCATCGAAAGACACGTTCCGGTTTTTGTCACTTTTTGTATTTTCCGTACCATGCCACCGATACCCGCCACGACACGGCGTACAGCACCAGTGCCGCCGCCAGCAGCCCGCTCACAAGAACCGCCGCACTGGCACCGGAAAAGGCATCCATCAGGGCAATTCCTCCGCCCAGCATGGCCCCCATTCCTGCAAACATCAGCATGTACAGCATTCGGGCTTTTTCCGGACCAAAACGATAATACAGCGGAAGCATAATGCCATTCATCAGCAGTATCGCCAGCACGCCAAACTCCATCCAGATGCTAACCGGGGCATCTGGAAGCGGTTTTCCCAGCAGAACGATCACGCCGCATGACACGCCGCTCAGCCCAACGGAGACCGCTGCACAGATCACCCCGATAAGATATTTTTCCGCGACCTGAATTTTTCTGCTCATTGGCAAGGTCAGGCCGTACTCTGTCCACCCGCTGGAATGATCATATGCCAACAGGGAGACCGGCAGGATGCCCAGAAAAATGGCCGCATAGTTCATGGCAAAGGTAGACGCTCCCGATGCGCTCAGAGTCCAGATCACCAGAACAGCCAGAACTGTAAGGTACATCGTCTTCATGTTGCTTTTTATCTGGTACCAATCTTTTAATAATAAGCCCTTCATGCGTTCTTCTCCCCTTTCACCATCAATACAAACAGTTCCTCGATACTCACGGGCGTCAGGGCGCTTCCAGTGGGCACCCCGTCCCGTTTGACCAGCGCTTCGGCCCCGTAGGGTGTGACCCGCTGGCTGACCACGACGTCCGGAGCCAGCTCTTCCAGTTGAGCGGCGGTGCCGTGCCAGAGGGCGTATTCTTCCCGCAGGGTGTCTTTGTCCTCGCAGAGTAGGAGCCTGCCCTTGTGCAGGAAGGCAATGGTGTCGCAGAGCTTTTCCAGATCACTGACAATGTGGGACGAGATAAGAATGGCGTGGTCTTCGTCCCGCACAAAATCCAGCAGCAGGTCGATGAGCTCATCCCGAACCACAGGGTCCAGGCCGCTGGTGGCTTCGTCCAGAAGCAGCAGCTTCGGATGGTGGGACAGTGCCACTGCAAGGCAGAGTTTCATCTTCATACCGGTGGAGTATTCGTTATACTTTTTCTTAGCAGGCAGTTCAAAGCGCTTGCAAAATCCGGCATAGACCCCGGCGTCCCAATTGCGGTAGATGCCCGCCATCACCTTTCCCACCTGTTCGGCGGTCAGGCAGGTGGGGATGCCATCGCCGCTCAGCACCACGCCGATGTCCTCCTTGGTGCAGGGGGATACTTCCAGGTCGTCTTTCCCCAGCACCCGGATGGTGCCGGACTCCGGTGGAAGTATTCCCAAAATCAGCTTCAGGGTCGTGCTCTTGCCCGCACCGTTCTCGCCGATGAGGCCGCAGACCGTGCCGCCGGGCAGGGTCAAATCGATAGGGCCCAGGGTAAAATCCGGGTAGTGCTTTTCAAGGCCGTGCAGTTCTAATGCGTTCATGGTTCATTCCTCCCACAGCAATTCCAACATTTCGGTCAGTTCCTGTTTGGTCAGCCCGCAGGGTGCCGCCAGCCGGACGGCTTCCGTCAGGTGTGCTTCGATTTTTTTCAGGTTCTCTTCCCGGAGCAGCTCGGTGTTTTTCGCCGCCACGAAGAAGCCTTTGGCCGGGATGGCATACAGAAAGCCCTCCTTTTCCAGCTCATCGTAGGCGCGTTTGGTCGTGATGACGCTGATGCGCAGGTCGCGCGCCAGCGCCCGGATGGACGGCAGCGCCTCGTCCGGCTGCAGATTACCGTTCAATATCTCATTTTTGATCTGGGTATAGATCTGGTCATAGATTGGTGCCCCGCTTTTGTTGTCGATAAAAAGATTCACGTCGCTCCCCCTCCGTCTTGTCTGTACATGTACAGTATATACAGTTGACACAGAGTTGTCAAGAGGCAACTGCAAAAAAGCAGCCGCTCCCAACGGGAACGGCTGCTTTTGGTTTTTCTTATGCAGTTCCTGCGAACGGATCAGTAGGCCACGCCCCAATAGACCATAGCCTTGGCGGGCTTGCCGCAGCAGGGGCAGACATCGCTCAGGTGCTCCTGCGCGAAGGGCATGCAGCGGCTGGACAGACCTGCTTCTTCCTTCATCTTCATCTCGCAGGCCAGGTCGCCGCACCACATGGTCTTGATATAGCCGGTGTTGGCCTTGGCCAGCTCCTTGACCTCGTCCATGGTGGTGGCTGCCCAGGTGCGCTTTTCGCGGTTGGCCAAAGCGCGCTCGTACAGGTCCTTGCGCAGGGCCTCCAGCTGGGCCGGGATGGCCGTTTCCAGCTCGTCCAGAGAGACGAAGACCTTCTCGCGGGTGTCGCGGCGGACCAGAACGCACTGGTTCTTCTCCAGATCCTTGGGGCCGATCTCCAGGCGGAGGGGCACACCCTTCATCTCCCACTGGGAGAACTTCCAGCCGGGGGCGTTGTCGCTGTCGTCCAGCTTGACGCGGGCGTACTTGCTGATCTTCTCAGCCAGCTCCGCTGCCTTCTCAGAAACACCGGGCTTGTGGGCGGCGATGGGCACGACCACGACCTGGATAGGAGCCACAGCGGGCGGCAGGATCAGGCCGTCGTCGTCGCCGTGGGTCATGATGATGGCACCCACCAGACGGGTCGAAACGCCCCAGCTGGTCTGGAACGGGTGGTGCAGCTGGTTGTCGCGGCCGGTGAAGGTCACGTCATAGGCCTTGCTGAACTTGTCGCCGAAGTAGTGGCTGGTGCCGCTCTGCAGGGCCTTGCCGTCCTTCATCATCGCCTCGATGGTGTAGGTCGCCTCCGCACCGGCAAACTTCTCTTTATCGGTCTTGCGGCCCTTGACAACAGGGATGGCGAGATCCTGCTCGCAGACGTCGGCGTAGCAGTTCAGCTGCTGCTGGGTCTCAGCCTCAGCCTCGGCAGCGGTCTCGTGGATGGTGTGGCCCTCCTGCCACCAGAACTCGCGGCTGCGCAGGAAGGGGCGGGTGGTCTTCTCCCAGCGCACGACGCTGCACCACTGGTTGTACTTCATGGGCAGCTCACGGTAGCTGTGCAGCACGCGAGACCAGTGGTCGCAGAACATGGTCTCGCTGGTGGGGCGCACCGCCAGACGCTCTTCCAGCTTATCCGAGCCGCCCATCGTGACCCACGCCACCTCCGGCGCGAAGCCATTGACCAGCTCGCCTTCCTTCTGCAGCAGGCTCTCCGGGATCAGCACGGGCATGGCCACGTTCTCATGGCCGGTGGCCTTGAAGCGGGCATCCATGTCTTTCTGGATCAGCTCCCAGATGGCCTGGCCGTAGGGGCGCAGGATGATGAAGCCCTTCACGCTGGAATACTCGACCAGCTCTGCCTTGACACAGATGTCGGTGTACCACTGTGCAAAGTTCTCTTCCTGGCTGGTGATCGCCTGCACGAGTTTCTTGTTGTCTTTTGCCATTTTCTTTTATCCTCCAAAGCCGTGCGCCAAACGCCCTGCTCCCAGGCCGTTCCGCACGAACTCATATTAAAAGCCCCGCCGCAGCACCGCCGTGTGCAGCGCCGGGAAACGGGGCCTTTTGCAATGTCTAGATCAGCCCTGATGGCTGTCCACAAAGTTCACCACGTCACCCACGGTGCGCAGCGTCTCGATGGCGTCATCCGGCACCTCGATGCCGAACTCATCCTCCAGCGTCATGACCATATCCACGATGTCCAGGCTGTCGGCCTCGAAATCGCTCATGATGTCGCTCTCCATCGTGATCTTGGCGGGGTCGATATCCAGCTGTTCCGCCAGCAGGGCACGAATTTTCTCAAAGGTATCCATTGTCACGGTCTCCTTTTGTCATCGATTCTTTGTTGTCCGCCCTGCGCAGCTGACCGGCCGCGCAAAGCACTCTCTATTTTTTATATCCCATGGGCCGCATCTTGTCAAGCCCTGTTTTGGATTCCGGCACGGATGCGGCGAAAATTTCCGATAAAAATTGCGGAAAGCACCGTTTTCCGCTTGACAGAATCCCGTTTGCTTCTTATGATAATAAGAGGTTCGTTATAACTACCGAAAGGATGAACGCGATGAAGTTCTCATTTACCAAAATGCAGGGCTGTGCCAACGACTATATCTATCTGGACTGCCGGGCCTCCGGTGTGCCGGAGAACATCGTTCCGCTGGCCCGGAAGCTCTCGGCGCGGCATTTCTCGGTGGGTGCCGACGGCATCATCTGCATCTGCGCCCCGGAAACGCCGGGCGCAGACGGCACCATGCGCATCTTCAACGCCGACGGCAGCGAGGCGCAGATGTGCGGCAACGGCATCCGCTGCGTGGCCGAGTGGCTGCATGTGCATGAACCGACCTGCGCAGCAAAGCCCGTGCTGAAGATCGACACCCGCAGCGGCCGGAAGACGCTGACCCGGATGGGCGAGGAGCTGTGGCAGGTGGAGATGGGGGCCTATTCCACCCGCGCCGCCGACCTGCCCGCCGTGAACATGGGCGAAGGGCCGCTGGTCCGCTGCCCGCTGATGGTGGACGGCAAGACCTGGGAGGTCACCTGCATCAGCGTGGGCAACCCCCACTGCGTCACCCTTGTGCCGGAGGTGGACGGCCTCAAGCTGGAGGCCATCGGCCCGGCGTTCGAGTCCCACCCGAACTTCCCGGAGCGGATCAACACCGAGTTCGTCGAGTTCGTGGACCGCACCCACCTGAAGATGCGGGTGTGGGAGCGCGGCAGCGGCGAGACCTGGGCCTGCGGCACCGGCACCTGCGCCACGGTGGCCGCTCTGGTGGAGCAGGGCCTGTGCCCCGCGGGCGAGGACGTCCATGTGGCGCTGCGCGGCGGCGAGCTGACCATCCGGGTCCTGCCCGGCCGGCAGCTGCTCATGACCGGCGCGGCCTCCACCGTTTACGAAGCTGTGATTGAAGTCTAACGTTAGAAAGAATCGAGGGAACATACAATGAAAATGAATCATCATTACGGTGAGCTGAAGGCAAGCTATCTGTTCGTGGACATCGCCCACAAGGTCGCCGCCTATCAGGAAGCACACCCCGAAAAAGAGATCATCCGCCTGGGCATCGGCGATGTGACCCAGCCTCTGGCCAAGTGCGTCGTCACCGCTATGCAGGACGCCGCCGCCGAGATGGGCACCAAGGAAGGCTTCCACGGCTACGGCCCGGAGCAGGGCTACCCCTTCCTGAAGCAAGCCATCCAGGGCTATTATGCCGGCCGCGGCACCCGGCTGGACGAGGATGAGATCTTTATCTCCGACGGTGCCAAGAGCGACCTGGCCAACGTGCTGGGCCTGTTCGATGTGGACAACACCGTTCTGGTTCCGGACCCGGTGTACCCCACCTACGTGGACGACAACGTGACCGATGGCCGCAGGATCATCTACGGCCGCACCAGCCAGGAGAACGGCTTCCTGGGGATGCCCGATGAGAATGTGAAGGCAGACATCATCTATATTTGCAGCCCCAACAACCCCACCGGTGCCGCTTACACCCGCGAGCAGCTCAAGGAGTGGGTGGCCTATGCCCGCAAGAACAATGCCGTCATCCTCTACGATGCCGCCTACGAGTGCTTCATCACCGACGAGCACCTGGCCCGCAGCATCTTCGAGATCGAGGGTGCCCGCGAATGCGCCATCGAGATCTGCTCCTTCTCCAAGATCGCAGGCTTCACCGGCACCCGCTGCGGCTACACCATCGTGCCCAAGGAGCTGGAGCGCGAGGGCATGAACCTGAACAAGCTCTGGCTGCGCCGTCAGACCACCAAGTTCAACGGTGTGCCCTACGTCGTGCAGCGCGCCGCTGCCGCCGTCTTCACCGAGAGCGGCATGGCCGAGATCCAGCAGAACCTCGACTACTACCGCCAGAACGCCAAGGTCATCGCCGATGCGCTGGACGCATGCGGCGTGTGGTACTGCGGCGGCAAGAACAGCCCCTACATCTGGCTGCGCTGCC
>OHXB01000070.1_pt1 | contig 28285 bp, 30 predicted proteins | sample 1579811 | NCBI WGS metagenome assembly OHXB01 (sample SAMEA3882533, study PRJEB24775) | human gut metagenome | biome: human-associated habitat; feature: intestine environment; material: feces | place: Netherlands | collected 2009/2010 | reverse complement strand
TTCACAGGGCCTGTCCCCTCAGCCGCTCTTGATAAGTCGGTATTCAGTTGTTTTCTGCGTAATATCTTATCATCTCTTCGTCGAAATGTCAAGAACAGTCTGACTCTTTTTATACAACATTCCAAAATTGATTAAGAAGACCGGTTTGAGCAACAAAAGCACAGCTTTCGCTGTGCTTTTGTTGAAAAAACTCAGTAACCCTTTGCCTGTTCGCCGTTCAGCAGCTTGACCGCGCGGGAAGTGCCCAGACGGTCCGCGCCCAGCGCGAGGAACTTTTCCATATCGTCCACGGTGGAGATGCCTCCGGCAGCCTTGACCTTACAGCGGCCATGCACACCCTTGACCATCAGCTCCACGTCGTGGAAGGTCGCGCCTGCGATGGAGAAGCCGGTGCTGGTCTTGATATAGTCCGCTCCCGCCTCACAGACGATGTCGCACATCTTCTCTTTTTCCTCGTCGGTCAGCAGGCAGGTCTCGATGATGACCTTGAGCACCTTGTCGCCCACGGCCTGCTTGACGGCGCGGATGTCCTCGCGGACGGCGTCGTACTCCTTGTTCTTCAGGCGGCCGATGTTGATGACCATGTCCACCTCGGACGCACCGTTCTCGATGGCCTTCTTTGCCTCAAATGCCTTGGACTCGGTGTCCATAGCCCCCAGAGGGAAGCCGACGACGCAGCACACCGGGATGCGGCCGGCCAGATACTCCACGGCCTGTTTCACATAGCAGGTGTTGATGCAGATGGAAGCCGTGTGATTTTCCACGGCCTCGTCGCAGATAACCTGAATCTGCGGCCAAGTGGCCTCCGGCTTGAGCAGAGTGTGATCCACATGGGAGAGAATTTCTTCACGAGTCATGTTTGTTTCTCCTTTTTACTTGCTGGCACGGCGCACCTTTGCCATGCCGACAGCACTCAGTGCGATCGCCGTTGCAGAGACCGTTGCACCAATGATGCCCAGCACCAGGCCGGAGACCAGAAATGCGAAGCCTTTCAAACCACGTTTCATAATACCGTACCTCCTAAATGTTTTGATTAGTAGAACCTTACTTTTTCTTAAAAATGATCAACTTGCTGAACACATAGTTCAGCACGATCACCAGTACATTGGAAAAGATCTTCACGGCAAGGCCCCACAGTGCCTGCGCATTGTAGCGGCTGGTAACGAAGATCGCCGTGGGGCCGTCTGCACCGCCGATGACGGCAATAGCGGCAGAGCCATCCGTAACCCCCGCCGGTGTGCCTGCATAGGAGGCTGCCATCTGGATGGCCGTATCCGGGCCAAGCCAGTGGGCCACCACGCTCAGCACCCCCTGCATCAGCTCGTCCATCAGCGCTGCACCCTGCGCTGCCAGCAGGTTGCCCAGCACCAGCATAATTGCAGTGTCCAGCAACATTGTACCCAGACGACAGGTAACGAATGCACCAAATTCCCTCGCCATGGCCTTGCCCTGCGTTTTGCTGCGGAACACAAAGGCGCGGTTGGTGCAGTAGGCAAACAGGATGCAGATGATGTTATCCAGCACATTGCCCCAGCTGTTGGCAGCTGTGTAGCCGAACAGCCCGTTGAACAGCGCATACAGCACGATGTTCAGCAGGGTGGTCAGCACACCAAAGATAAGATAGGAAAGCACTTCCCAGTGCTTTTTGATCCAGTGTATCATAAAACTCACGTTTCCTCAACCGCAGGGCCTGCCTGCGAGGGGATAAAAAACAGCCCCGCCGCCGTTATCCCGGCAACGGGGCTGTTGATCGCATTGTGTCAGGCGTTTGCCTTCCCGATGGGCTGATTACTCAGCGTCCTCGTTCAGCAGAGCCTTCATGGACAGGCTGATGCGCTTCTTGTCGAAGTCGACATCCAGCAGCTTCACATCGACCATATCGCCGACCTTCAGTGCGTCGGAGACCTTCTCAACGCGGTCATTGCTGATCTCGCTGATGTGGACCAGACCGTCAACACCCGGCAGGATGCGGACGAAAGCACCGAACTTGGTCAAAGAGACGACCGGAGCATGGAAGGTGCTGCCGATGGGGTAGTTGTTCTTCAGCTGCTCCCAGGGGTTGTCCTCAGCCTTCTTGTAGCCCAGAGAGACCTTGTGGTTCTCACGGTCGATATCCTTCACATACACCTCGATGGTGTCGCCGACAGAGACGACCTCAGAGGGATGCTTGATGCGATTCCAGCTCAGCTCGCTGATGTGGCACAGGCCGTCCACACCGCCGATATCGACGAATGCACCGTAAGAGGTCAGGCTCTTGACAACGCCGGTGTAGCTCTTGCCCACTTCGACATTTGCCCAGAACTCCTCACGCTTTGCCTTGTTCTGCTCAGCGGTGACCTTGTTGATGCTGCCGACGATCTTGCGGCCGGAGCACTCGGTGACGACCAGCTGAACGTGCTGGCCGACCAGAGCAGTGTAGTCCTCGTCGCGGCGCATCGTGGCCTGAGAACGGGGAACGAACACCTTGACGCCCTTGACGTTGACGACAACGCCGCCCTTGTTGAACTCGGTGACATCGCCCTCGACGACTTCACCGGATTCTGCTGCCTTGGCGATCTCTTCCATGCCCTTGCGAGATGCGAGCTTCTTGCGGGAGAGCTGGATGACGCCGTCCTGGTCCATAACCTTCTCGACGATGAGGTCCAGCTCATCGCCAACCTTCACCAGGTCTTCGACCTTGGCGGAGGAATCATCGGTCAGCTCGCTCAGCTTGACAAAGCCGGTCTGCTTCGCACCGATATCCACCTGGATCTCGTTGGCAGAGATGCTGGTCACGATTCCTTTCACAATACTGCCTGCATGAACACGCTTCTCCTCGGATGCGTTCAGCATCTCCTCGAAGCTCATGCTGTCATTGATTTCTGCGCTCATACTGTTAAGTACCTCCTCAATAATAGACGATGGCGTTGAAGCCCCTGCTGTGACGCCCGCCGTTTTAACATTCGCAAACCATTCAGGCCGAAGTTCGCTCGCTGTCTCGACCGTTACGGCTCGCGTGTGCTTTGCGGCGACCTGTACCAGCTTTTGGGTATTGGAAGAATGATGACCGCCAATGACAACAATGATGTCGCATTGCTGGCTGAGGTCTTCCGCTTCCTGTTGCCTCGCCCACGTCGCATTACATATTGTATCAAAAATTCGGGCGTTTGTATAGGCTTTTTTGAGAAACTCCGAACTTTCTTGCCATTTTGTTACCTGAAATGTGGTCTGTGCAACCGCAAAAATGGGTTTTGAGGGGTCCGAAGGGCCTTTCCAGGCCTTCAACTCGTCCAGATCACTGAACACAAATACCTCTCCCCCGGTATGCCCGACGATGCCCTGCACCTCCGGATGGGTCTTGTCGCCTGCCACCAGCAGCACCGCGCCCTCGGCCTCGGCCCTGGCGGCGATGTTCTGGATCTTCTTCACAAAGGGGCAGGTCGCGTCGTGGTAGACCAGGGCGCGCTGCTCCAGCGTGTCGTAAATGCTGCGGGGCACACCGTGGCTGCGGATGATGACTTCGTACCCGGCGGGGATGTCGTCCACCGTGTCGGCCACCAGCGCCCCCCTGCGCTCCATATCGGCCACAGCCTGCGGGTTGTGGATGAGCGGCCCCAGCGTTGCCACCTTGTGGCCCCCATCCAGCAGGTTATACGTCAGCTCCACCGCCCGGTTCACACCGAAGCAGAAGCCCGCCGTCTTCGCCAAACGAATCTCCATGTTATCCTCCTGTCTTGATCGGCTTCACTCACGGTCGACCCAAATCTTCCCATGCGTCCAGAAGCGCCTGCTTGTTGGCCCGCAGGGTCTTCAGGTCGCGGCGGCTCTCCATGGCGAACTGTGCGGCGGGCATCGGCTCGCCGTAGACGACCTTCACCTTGCAGAACAGCTTCATCCTGCCGTCCGGTGTGTCGTAAAGGATGCGCACCGGCACCACGTCCACCGCCGCCTGCGCCGCGATGACGAACAGGCCGCTCTTGGGCTGCAGGAGCTTCCCCTCTTTTTCGCGGGTGCCCTCCGGGAAGATGAGCAGTGTGCCGCCGTTCCGGCAGGCCTCCACCGTCTGGTCGATCACGTCCAGCTCTTCGCGGGTGCCGCGCACACACAGCGCCCCCATCCAGCGGAAAAACCAGGTCAGCAGCACGTTGATCTCAAACAGTTCCTTCTTGGCAAAGACCACCATCCGCCGCCCCCAGAACCGGGTGATGACCACGAACACCGGGTCGATGGCGGAAACATGGTTCGGTGCGATGATGCAGCCGTTCGTCCGGACTTTCTTCAGATTCTCCCGGCCAATGCACTCCACCCGGAACCCGATGTGGAACACGATCCACGCCAGCGGGAGCAAAATATAATAGAGTACCATTGCGCTCCTCTCAGACCTTGGATGCGATGATCTGTTTCATGGCATCCAGGCTCTGCTCAAAGTTGAGCTCAGAGGTGTCCAGCAGAACGGCGTCGTCGGCCTGCTTCAGCGGGGCAGCCTCGCGGTGGGTGTCCTGATAATCGCGCTGCTTCACATCTTCCAGCACCTTTTCAAAGGAGATGTCCACGCCCTTCTCCTGATACTCCTTCCAGCGGCGTCTGGCGCGGGCCTCCGGGGCAGCGGTCAGGAAGATCTTCACGGTCGCATGGGGCAGCACCACCGTGCCGATGTCGCGGCCGTCCATCAGAACGTTCTGGGTCCGGGTCATATCGCGCTGCTGATCCAGCAGGAAAGCGCGGACTTCCGGGTTGGCCCCCACAGCCGAAGCCGCCATGCCCACCTCATCGGTGCGGATGAGCCGGCTGACGTCCTCCCCGTTCAGGTAGATGTGCTGTTCGCCGTCCACCGAATCCAGCCGCAGCGAGATCTCCGGCAGCAGTGCATTGACGGCCTCGTTGTCCTTGGGGTCTTTGCCCGCGCGCAGTGCATACAGGCCGATGGTGCGGAACATCGCACCGGTATCCACATAAATGTAGCCCAGCTCAACCGCCAGACGGCGCGCCAGCGTGGATTTGCCCGCACCTGCAGGCCCATCGATCGCAACAGAAATCATGTGTATGTCTCCTTCTATATAAATTATAAATTATTTGCAAAACTCTGTGCTGTGCAGAACGCGATCTGCAAATTGTAGCCGCCGGTGTAGGCGTCCACATCCAGCACCTCGCCTGCAAAATAGAGGCCCAGCGCCTTCTTGCTCTGCATGGTCTTGGGGTCAACCTCCCGCACCGACACGCCGCCCGACGTGATGACCGCATGGGCCAGGTCGCCGCGGGCATCAATGGGCACCTTCCAGTGCTTGCACAGCTGCACCAGCTCCCGCTTCTGCTCGCGGGTGATCTGGTTGGCTCTGGTGGCCGGGTCGATGCCCCAGCGGGCCACCATGACCGGCTGCATACTGGACGGCAGCAGCTTGACCAGCGCCCCCTGCGCCGCGTGGTTCGCCAACAGGGCAAAATCGCGGGTGATGCGGTCGTAGAGCTGCTCCTCGCTCAGGGCGGGCTTCAGGTCGATCTCCGCATGGTAGCGGTGCTTTTTCATGTCGCCGAGGTGGCTGGATGCGCTCAGCGTCAGCGGGCCGCTGATGCCGAAGTGAGTAAACAGCATCTCGCCCTGCTCGTCGAAGATGGCCTTGCCGTCCTCAAACAGGGTCAGCGTCACATTTTTCAGGGCCAGCCCCATCATCTTCTTGCAGTCCGGGTCATGGCTGACCAGACTCACCAGGCTGGGCACCGGCTCCACGATGGTGTGCCCGGCCTGCTCGGCCAGTTTGTAGCCGTCGCCGGTGGAGCCGGTCGTCGGGTAGCTCAGGCCGCCCGTAGCCACCAGCACGGCATCGGCGCGGTACTCCCTGCCGGAGGTTCCCCGCACCCCGACGCAGCGGCAGGCCGCACCGGGCTTTTTCTTTTTGGGGTGGCGCGGGTTCTCCGGCACCGCAGGGGCAGCCGCCTCAGCCGGGGCCAGCGGCTCCAGCAGCAGTTTTTGGGCCCCGTCGCGGACGATGCGGGCATCCTCGGCGTAGCGCAGCAGCGCCTGACGGATCTCCTCGGCCCGGTCTGACACCGGGAACACCCGGCGGCCCCGCTCGACCTTCAGTTCCACGCCCAGCCCCTCAAACAGCTCCATCGTTCTGGCTGGCGGGAACGCCCCCAGCGAGGAGAACAGGAAGCGCGGATTGGTCCGCACATGGCGCAGGAACTCCTCCGCTGTGCAGTCGTTGGTCACGTTGCAGCGGCCCTTGCCGGTGACAAGGATCTTCTGGCCGGGCTTTTCCATGTGCTCCAGCACCGTCACCTCGTGCCCCTGCCGCACCGCGGCACCCGCCGCCATCAGCCCGGCCGCACCGCCGCCCACGATCAACACCTTTGCCATCCTGCTTCCTCCTGCGTTCACGCTCTGTCGAAACTTGTTCTATTGTATCATACCAGAATCGGCTTCCAAATGCAATCGCTTCCCGGCCCGGAACTGCTGGAAATCCCCACACAAAAAAGCCCGCCGGGGGCTTTTTCCCTCCGGCGGGCCGCTGATTCAGTTCCTGCACGCTGCGGGGTCCAGATAGCTGTCGCCCTGCTTCACTTCCAGATGCAGGTGGCTCTCCTCGGCGCACTCGCAGCTCACGCTGCCCACGGTGCCGAGCACCTGCCCGGCCGACACGGTGTCGCCTTCCTTCACCTTGGGGCTGGCCACACCGCAGAGCCGCCAGACGCGGCCCGCGCTGTCCTTCACGGCCACGACCGGCCCCCAGCTGCCATCGGCACCAGCGAGCACCACGCTGCCGTCCACCGGGGAAGGAACTGCTTCGCCCTCGCGGGCTGCATAGTCGATGCCGTTGTGGGTGCGCCAGTCGCCCAGCGTCTTGTTGTACACCAGCTCATCGCCGCTGTAGGCGTTCAACACTCTGCCAAAGATGGGCTGCGTGGAAGCAGGCGCTGCCGAACTGCTGGCAGGCGAGGATGCGCCTTGCAAGGCGGAGGGTTCGCGCACCGAACCAGAGCCAGACGCCTGCCCAGACGAGGCAGCAGACGACGCCGAAGACCCGGCTCTGGGGGCCGGGTCGGCCTTGGGGACATTGGCCACACTGTTTGCGGCGGGCGTAGTAGGCTGCTGCCATTCGGGATATTCCTCCTCCGGGATGATCGTCAGGTCTTCGTCGATGCCGGGCAGGGTCGAAGTGCTGTCCGGCTGGTTCAGGCCGTCAAGGTTCTCCTTCAGCTCGTCCCGGACGGTGCGCACGGCCCAGACGCCCGCCGCAGCCGCGGCCACCAGACAGGCCAGCAGCGCCAGCGCAAACCCCTTGTCCCGCAGAAATCTTTTGAGTTGTTCCATGGTTCGTTACTCCAATCATCGTTTGTGTACGGTCCAAATTCTGATTGTAGTGTGCGATGGCTGCGCAGGGTTTATTCAGTTGTTCCTATAAAAAATAAGGGATGTGCCCGGCGGGCACATCCCTTATTTTTTAGGATCGTCAGTTGCGGCGGCGGTTGTTGCCCAGCAGACGGACGACATACAGGAAGATGTTGATGAAGTCCAGATACAGGGTCAGCGCACCGTAGATGGAAGCTTTTTCCGCCATTTCGGCGTCGGCAGCGTAGTAGCTGTACATCTGCTGCAGCTTCTGGGTATCGTAGGCGGTCAGCAGCATGAAGACCACCAGGCCGATGCCGCAGTAGAGCACCGAGCCGCCAAAGCCGAAGCCGAACAGCATCCCGACAAAGCCGGTGATGAGCATGGCCACCAGTGCCATCATCAGGCGGGGGCCCCAGCCGGTCAGGTCTTTATGGGTGGTGGTGCCGTAGACGGCCATCAGGCCGAAGTACAGCGCCGTGGAAAGGAAGGCTAAGATCAGCGTCCCCACCGAGAAGGCGAGGAAGTAGTAGCTGAGCACCATGCCGTTGAGCAGCGCGTACCCGAAGAAGGTCGCCCTTGCCCCCTGCACCGACATGGTCTGTACACGAGAGCTGAGCACGAACACGAGGGCCAGCTCAGCGATGGTGAGCACAAGGTAAAGCGAATCGACCAGATACAGCAGCGGAGTTGTCGCGGTGATATAGGCCATTGCAAAGGTGATGAGCAGCCCGCTGGCCATCCAGCGGTAGGTGCGGGTCATATAGTCCGATGCGCTCATCGTAGGCTCCGCATAGCCGCGGTCATAATTTCTGTAATCCATGGTAAGGTCCTCCCATCTTGTTCCGGAGCCTTGCCCCGGTCTACGAAATATAGTATACTGCATAGAAATGAACGTTTCATGAAAAAGGCTGTGATATTTCGTGTCTCTTGGACTTTATCTCCACATTCCCTACTGTTTTTCCAAATGCAGGTACTGCGATTTCTATTCCGCACCCGGCCAGCGGGGCGTCCCTTCGGCATACGTGGACGCCCTGCTGCGGGAGCTGCACCGCTTTTCGCCGGATGCCCCGCTCCGCCCGGACACCCTCTATTTCGGCGGCGGCACCCCCAGCCTGCTGGCCCCGGAGGATGCCGCCCGGCTGATCGCGGCAGCGTCTCCCCTCCCCGGTGCCGAGATCACGCTGGAAGCCAACCCGGAAACGGTCACCGAGGCATCGCTCTGCGCCTTCCGGGAAGCCGGCATCAACCGCATCTCCTTCGGCGTCCAGTCTGCGCGGGACAGCCAGCTGAAAACGCTGGGCCGCCCCCACACGGCCCGGCAGGCGCGGGCGGCATTCGCAGCCGCGCAGCGGGCAGGCTTCGAGAACATCAGCGGCGACATCATGCTGGCCCTGCCCCATTATACGCAGGCGGAGTTCGACGAGACGCTGGAACTGATCGAGAGCGGCGGTGCCACCCACATCTCGGCCTATCTGCTCAAGATCGAGCCGGACTCCGCGTTTGGCCGGCATCCACCGGAGGGGCTGCCCTCCTCGGACGAAGCGGCGGACGTTTATCTCTACGCCGTCGAGCAGCTGGAACACCATGGCTACCAGCAGTACGAGATCTCCAACTTTGCAAAGCCCGGCTATGAGGGGAAGCACAACCTCATCTATTGGGACTGCGGCGACTACCTCGGCCTCGGCCCGGCGGCGCACTCCTGCATGGGCGGCAGGCGGTTCTATTACCCCGCCGACACCGAAGCCTTCCTCCACGACACCGCCGCTCCCGTTCTGGACGGCGGCTGCGGTGCAGAGGATTATCTCATTTTACAGCTGCGCCTGCGCAAGGGGCTGGACCTGGCGGAGTACAAGGCCCGCTTCGGGAAGGAATTTTCCACGTCGCAGCTTGCCTTTGTCAAAAACTGCGTCAAGAACGGCTATGCGTCCTTCGACGGCCGCACCCTTGCGCTGACCCCCGCCGGGCTGATCGTGCAAAACAGCATCCTGGCAGAATTGTTATAATTCCATCACCCGCCACCCCAGCTCCTGAATGGCCTCCTGATCGTGGGTGGCCAGCAGAACGACCTTTTCGCCGCAGCGCTCCTTCAGCAGCGCTGCGGCTTTTTTCATGGTGTCGGGGTCCATGCCGGTGAACGGCTCGTCCAGCAGCAGGGTGTCGCTCTCGGCCCAGAGTGCCCGCAGCAGGGCCGCACGGCGTTTCTGCCCACCGGACAGCTTTCGTGCCGGGAGCGAGAGGGCGGCTTCATCCAATCCAATCTGTAAAAAGTCGTTGTGGATCTGCTCTCTGTATTTCGTTTTTCCCTCCGGGAGCACCAGTTCCACGTTCTGGATAGCGTTCAGCTGGGGGCAGAGCCGGTCTTCCTGAAAGACAGCCCCCACCTTCCCCACGCCGGTCACGGTGCCGGAGGTGGGCACTTCCAGCCCCATGAGGATGCGGAGCAGGGTCGTTTTGCCCCACCCGCTGGGTGCCCAGAGGATGGCCGGGCCGGTAACGGTCAGGTCCAGCGCTTCGAAGAGCGTTTTTTCTCCGAAACGTTTTGTCAGATTCGAAATTTCCAGTTTGTATTGCATTTTATACACCCTCTTCCCTCAGCACACGGGCCACGGCTCTGTCCAGCAGGGCCAGGAACAGCTTTTCGAACACTGCGCTCAGCAGGATGATGACAAAAGTCCAGGCGAACAGTTCCCCGGTGGACAGGGTGATCTTGGCCCGGTACAGCGCATCACCGATGCTGCCGTCGGGCAGGCCGATGACTTCCGCCGCTACGCCGCTCTTCCAGCAGATGCCCAGTGCCACGCTGCACCCCTGCCGGAACGCCGGCAGCACAGCCGGGAGCCAGATGGCCCGCAGCCGACGCCCCAGCGGGAGCCGGAACACCTTTGCCATCTCCAGCAGCTGCACATCCGCGCTCCCGATGCCGGTGCGCACCGCGCCGTAGAGCACCGGCAGCACCATCAGAAAGCTGATGAGGACCGACAGCGAGCTTCCGCTGACCCACACCAGCGCCAGAATGATGAAGCTCGCCACCGGCGTCGCCTTCACCAGCTGCATCACCGGCGCGAGCAGGGCTTCCACCCACGCCCAGCGCCTGGCGGCCACGGCCAGCACCACACTGGACACCGCCCCCAGCCCGAAGCCCAGCAGGATGCGCCCGGCGCTGAAGCCAATGCGCTGCCAGAATTCCGCCTGGGGCAGCAGTTCCAGCAGGGTGCCCAGCGTCTGCACCGGCGACACCAGAAAGACCTCCTGCCCCACGGCCATGGCCGCAGCCTGCCAGACCGCCAACCAGAACCCCGCCGCCGCCCACTTTGTCAGGCGTTTTTTTTTCGTTTGTTTCATTGCGTTCGTCCGCTCCTTCCCGTTCCCTGTTTTTTCTTTTATAAGATAGCATATCATGTGATAGAATACAATTCTTCACCTTTCTTTTTCTTGACGTGAGGAGTTTTCGCTTTTATACTGTAAAGTAGTTCATCGGACATCCCGCCCGGAAAGGAGGCCCTCCCCCATGCAGAAGCTCACCGTCAGGCAGCGCCTGCTCCTCGGTTTTACGCTGTTTTCGATGTTCTTCGGGGCCGGAAACCTGATCTTTCCGCCCCATCTCGGCGCACAGGCCGGTTCCAACTTCTGGCCTGCCTTTGCCGGGTTCGCCGTCAGTGCCATCGGCCTGCCCATCGCAGGCGTGGTGGCCGTGGCCAGAGCGGGCGGGTTCGACCAGCTGGCCAGCCGGGTCCACCCGAAATTTTCCCTCGTGTTCACCATTCTGATCTATCTTTCCATCGGGCCATGCCTCGCCATCCCCCGCACAGCCAGCACCTCGTTCGAGATGCTGGTGCCTCTGGTGGGCGGCGGGCGCGGTCTGCAGCTGGGCTACTCCACCGTTTTCTTTGCGGCGGCGTTCCTCGTGGCGCTCCATCCGGAAAAGCTCACCGACCGGCTGGGCCGCGTCCTCTGCCCGGCCCTCATCACGCTGATCTTCGTCCTGTTCGCGGGCTGTCTGCTCCACCCGGTGGCCGCGCAGTACGGCTCCCCTGCCGCCGCCTATGCCCGTCTGCCCGCATTTGAAGGCATCCTGGACGGCTACCAGACCATGGACGCCCTCGCGGGGCTGAACTTCGGGGCCGTCCTTGCGCTCAACATCCAGGCCCTCGGCGTCACCGAGGAAAACGCCATCCGTCAGAACACCATCCAGGCGAGCTTTCTCGCGGGCGGGCTGCTGCTGGTCATCTACGCCATGCTGGGCCATGTGGGCGCGCTGACCGGTGCCGCCGCGCCGGACTGCACCACCGGCGCCGAGGTCCTCTCTGCCCTTGCCAGCGCCCTGTTCGGCCGGGCCGGGCAACTGCTCTTAGCGGCCATCTTCCTCATCGCCTGCTTCAACACCTGTGTGGGGCTTATCTCCTGCGTGGGGCAGTATTTCCACACCCTGCTCCCCCGCATCCCCTACCCGGCTCTCGCGGGCTTTTTCGCCGCCGCCAGTATGTTCATCTCCAACATCGGACTGGCGGGCATCATCCGGCTGTCCACCCCGGTTCTGGGCGCACTGTATCCGGCAGCCATTGTGCTCATCGCGCTGTCGTTCCTGCCCAAAGCATTCCAGAAACGGAGCGTCTACGTCTGCACCGTCACACTGACGGCCGTGCAGAGCGTTCTTGCGGCCCTGCCGTTCACCGCAGCTTTCGTCACCGCCCTGCCGCTGGGGGCCTATGGCTTCGGCTGGGTCGTCCCGGCAGCGGCGGGGCTTCTGGCCGTGTTCCTGTTCCCATAAAAAAGTGCCGTGCGGCTGCACGGCACTTTTTTATGGAAGCCCTGTTTACTTCAGCGAGTGGACCAGGCGCTGGAATGCCTTCTGCACACGTTTGGCCACCGTGGCCTCGGTGTAGTAGAAGGTTGCATCCGGCAGCTTGCCGCCCACGGCGGCGGGCGAAGCGTCATAGAGCACCTGCAGATAAGCGTTGACGTCTGCCTTCATCTCGTCGCCGATGCGGTAGACGATGTTGCACTTGGGCAGCGCCTTCTTCGCGATGGCTGCCTTGGCCACCACGCCGACCTCCTCGCAGAGTGCAGCGGTGCCGTCCAGGTCGTCGTTGGCGGCATCCACGCTCTTCTGGTAGTCCTTCAGGAAGTTGATGACCTCCTCCGGGTGCTCCTCTGCGTAGGCGGTGCGCACCACCGTCACGCCGGTGATGAGCTGGGTGTCGCAGACCTTGTTCCACTCCTTGGTCAGGTCCAGCACGACGCGCAGGCTGCTGTCCTTCATCTGGGCGGCAGTCACATAGGGCTGGGGCAGCACGGCGATGGCGTCTTTCTTCGTGGCAGCCATCTGGGCAGTCACCTCAGATGCCTCGCTGTAATATTCGATCTTCACATCCTTGTCGGGGTCGATGCCGTTCTTCCGGAGCAGATAGCGCAGCACGTACTCCGGGGTAGTCCCCTTGCCGGTGGACAGGATGGTGCGGCCCTTCAGGTCTGCAAAGCTGTGGACGGTGTCGCCCTTTTCCACCACATACAGCACGCCCAGCGTGTTCACGGCCATGACCTGGATGCCGCCGCTGGTCTTCTGGTAAAGGGTTGCGGCGAGGTTGGCCGGGATGGCGGCGATGTCCACTTCGCCCTTGATGAGCTTGGGCACGACCTCATCGGCGGCACCGTAGAGCTGCAGGTTGTAGTTCTGGGAAGCCGTTCCGTTCTTTTCCATGGCCAGCAGATTCACCAGACCCATGGTGGTGGGGCCTTTCAGGCCGGCCACCCGGACGGTGGTGTTCGTCTTGGCCGATGCCCCGCAGGCCAGCATCCCGACGAGCAGCGCCACCGACAGCAGCAGGGATGTCAGTTTTTTCATCATTGTGTTGTTCCTTCCTCTCTTGATCTGTTCCAATCGTGAACAAATTTGCAAATTTTTCGAAAAACATTTGCTTTACAGGCTCAAGTTTACTATAATAGAGCCAAAAATACCGTTGCACGCGCAACGGAATCGCCAGTGGGCGGTGAGGGCCCGGAGAAAACCTCACAGGACGGCTATGGAAAACATTCTTCCTTTGTTACGATCGACCTCTCTTTTCACCGGCATCGAAGACGACGCGCTCCGCGTTCTGCTGAGCGAGCTGGGTGCGGTGATCCGCAGCTACGGCAAGGGCGAAGCCCTGGTGCAGGCGGGGATGCCCAACCGCCGGGTGGGCATCGTGCTCACCGGCAGCATCGAAGCCTACCGCCCTGCGCCGGGCGGGGCCCGTGTGCCCATCACCCGGATGGGGCCGGGCGGCATCTTCGGCGATGTGCTGGGCGGCTCCAGTCTGGACAGCCCCGTCACCGTGGTGGCAGCTTCCAGCTGCGAGGTGCTGCTCTTCCCCTATGAGCGGCTGCTCCTCTCGGACGGCAGCGCCGCCCACCAGCAGGCGCTGCAGAACCTTGTGCGCACCATCAGCGACAAGTATTTCCTACTCTCCCGCCGGGTGGACCTGCTGGTGCTGAAAAGCCTGCGGGCCAAGGTCTGCGCTTATCTGCTCAGTGAGGCTGAGCAGCAGGGCAGCCTGACCTTTTCCATCCCCTTCTCCCGCATCCAGCTGGCCGACTACCTCAACTGCGACCGCAGCGCCCTCTCGCGGGAGCTGAGCCTGATGCAGCGCGACGGCCTGCTGGACACCTACCGTTCCAGCTTCAAGCTGCTGCAGCCGGATGCGCTGCGGCAGATGGTGCTCTGACGGCCCGTTCCTGCGTACAATCCATAAAACGAGGTAACATTTCATGTCCAAACCCATTCTCTGGATCGTCATCCCCTGTTACAACGAGGAAAAGGTCCTGCCCATCACGGCCCCGATGTTTTTGCAGAAGCTCCAATCTCTGGCCGAAAAGGGCCTTGTCAGCGACAAGAGCCGGGTGCTCTTCGTCAACGACGGCTCCCGCGATTCCACCTGGGAGCTCATCTGCCGGTTTGCAAAGGAAGATGAACACTTCATCGGCATCTCCCAGAGCCGGAACCGCGGCCATCAGAACGCCGTGCTGGCCGGGCTGATGGAGGCGAAAGCCAGCGACTGCGACGTCACCATCTCCATCGACTGCGACGGGCAGGACGACATCAACGCCATGGACGAGATGGTGCAGAAGTATCTGGACGGTGCCGAGGTGGTCTACGGTGTGCGCAGCCGCCGCGACACCGACACCTTCTTCAAGCGGTTCACCGCCGAGGGGTTCTACCACCTGATGAACGCTCTGGGGGCCGACATCGTCTTCAACCATGCCGACTACCGGCTCATCAGCGCCCGCGTGCTGGAGAGCTTTGCGGACTATAAAGAGGTCAATATCTTCCTGCGCGGCATGGTGCCGCTGGTGGGCTTTCCCAGTGCGACCGTACGCTACGAGCGCCATGAGCGTCTGGCCGGCGAGAGCCACTACCCCCTGCGCAAGATGCTGGCACTGGCCTTTGACGGCATCACCAGCCTGTCCAACAAGCCCATCCGGCTCATCACCGGCGCAGGCATCGTCGTCAGCCTCATCAGCTTCATCGGCGTCATCTGGGCCATCGTGCAGGCGGCGCTGGGCAGCGTGGTGGCAGGCTGGGCCTCCACCATCTGCATCGTCTGCTTCGTGGGCGGCGTCCAGCTCATCTGCCTGGGCGTCATCGGCGAATACATCGGCAAGATCTACATGGAGACCAAGGCGCGCCCCCGCTACATCATCAGCGAGCGCACCTGGGCCCCGTATGAAAGGAAGTATCACGGATGAGCAAACAGAGCTGGAAAGGCAGCACCCTGCTGAACCCGGAGCCGCCGGTGCTGGTCTCCTGCGGCGGGCTGGAGACCCCCAACCTTATCACCATCGGCTGGACGGGCACCATCTGCACCCAGCCCAGCATGGTATCCATCAGCGTCCGACCGGAGCGGTTCAGTCACCACCTCATCCGGGAGAGCGGGCAGTTCGCCATCAATCTGCCCACGGAGGCACTGGTCCGCTCGGTGGACTGGTGCGGCGTCAAAAGCGGCCGGGATGTGGACAAATTCGCCGCCTGCGGGCTCCATGCAGCCCCCGGCACAGTCCTGACCGACTGCCCCATCCTCGAAGAAAGCCCGGTCAACCTCGAATGCCGGGTCACGCAGGTCATCCCGCTAGGCAGCCATGACCTCTTTCTGGCAGAGGTCGTAGCCTGCGATGTAGACGAGAGCCTGCTGGACGAGAACGGCAAGCTCTGCCTCGACAAGGCCCGGCTCATCGTCTACAGCCACGGCGAGTACCTGAGCCTCGGCAAAAAGCTGGGCACCTTCGGTTACAGTGTGCGGAAAAAGAAAACGCGGCGGAAATGACTCCCGCCGCGCTTGACAAAAACGATAAAACGCACTATACTAAAATCAAAGAAGGCACTGCGACAAGCGGTTGACCTCTTGCTATCAGGTTAGTTCAAAAATTGAACCGTCGCCTTTGCCGAGGTGGCGGTTCAGCGTTTTTTCACGATAATGGTGATCGTAAATTCACCAATATGGAATGTAATACGCATTGCCTCACCCCCTTTCGGGAAGTGTAGGCCAACCGCCTGCCGTATGTGCAGTGCCTTGCTGCCTGAGCAGCGGATTCAGTATAGCATAGATTTCGACAAGATGCAACAAAAGCGGGAAACACGGAAGCGTTTCCCGCTTTTGTTTATTGTTCCAGCAATTCGGTCAGGCAGCGCACCGTCCGGCCATGATTTCCGGTCACGGTCTCGGCGTGGAGCAGGCTGCTCAGAACGCTTTCCTCCACGCACTCCGCCACCGCACGGAAGAGCGGGTTGATGGCGTCATCGTGGAGGATGGCCATGGGCAGGATGGCCGTGTCGGCGTAATGCGGCATCCGGTTGGCCGTGGTAAAGGCGATCACGATCTCGCCGCTGCCGTTGCCGCAGTAGGAGCCGGTGCGGGACAGGCCCACCAGCGCCCGGTGGCAGAGCCGCCGCAGCTGGCGCTCGCTGAGCGGGATGTCCGTAGCCAGCACCGTGATGATGGAGCCTTTGTCCTCATGGGGCGGGATCTTCGCATCCAGCAGCGTCTGGATGGGCGTCCCCGCCACGACGAGGTCGTCGAAAACGGCATGGTTCGAGAGGACGAGCGCACCGATGGTGTAGGTCTTCCCGTCTAGCTCCACCTGCCGGGATGCCGACCCGATGCCGCCTTTCAGGCCGTGGCAGCGCATCCCGCGCCCGGCTCCAACGGCACCTTCGGCAAAATCGGCCCGGCAGTCGGCCAACGCGGCAAAGACATGCTCTTCGGTCACATGCAGGCCCCGGATGTCGTTCAGGCCGCTGTCGTTGCACTCGCAGACGACCGGGTTCACGCTGCCGGTGGTCTCGCAAATATCCGGATTACGCTGCAGCATATACTTCACCAGTGCCGTCTCCACGGTGCCCACACTGAGGGTATTGGTGAACAGGATCGGCGTTTCCAGCGTCCCCAGCTCGTCGATCTGGACCAGGCCGGTCGTCTTGCCGAAGCCGTTGATGACATGGCTGGCCGCCAGCACCTTATCGTGGAACACATCGCCCGGATGCGGCAGCAGAGCCGTCACGCCGGTCTGGACATTGCCGTCCGCCAGTGTGCAGTGCCCCACCGTCACGCCCGGCACATCGCTGATCTTGTTCCGGGGGCCGTGCGGCAGTCTGCCGACCCGGAAGCCCCATTTGTTCGTTTCGATTCCCATTGCAGCATCCTCCTTTGGACCAGTGCTCTTATTTTTCGTGTTTCACCCGCTCCATGGCCCCCAGGTCATACGGCGTGTTCTGGTAGACATAATAGTTCAGCCAGTTCTCATACAGCAGGTGCGCATGGGCGCGCCAGCGGAAGAGGGGCGGCTGCTCCGGATCGTCGCCGGGGTAGTAGTTCTTCGGGATGGCGATGGGCAGGCCCTTTGCCACATCCCGCTTGTACTCTGCATCCAGCGTGTACTTATCATACTCCGGGTGGCCGGTCACGAAGATCTGCCGCCCGTTTTCGGTGCTCATGAGGAACGGCCCGGCCTCGTCGCTCTCGGCTAGGATGCGCAGTGCCTCGCAGCGGTCCACATCCGCGCGGGAGATGCCGGTATGGCGGCTGTGGGGGGCGTAGAACACCTCATCAAAGCCGCGGACCAGCGGGTTCGACGGGCGGGTGACCCGGTGCTCGAACACGCCGAACATCTTCTGGGGCAGGATCTCCTTCCGGACGCCGTAGTGATAGTACAGGCCCGCCTGTGCACCCCAGCAGACATGCAGGGTGGAGTAGACATTCGTCTCGCTGAAGTCCATGATCTCACACAGCTCCGGCCAGTAATCCACCTGTTCAAACGCCATCGTCTCCACCGGTGCGCCGGTGATGATCATGCCATCGTAGCGGTTGTTCTTCACTTCATCGAAGGTCTTGTAAAAGGCCTCCAGATGTGCCGTGGAGACATGGGTGGCCGCATGGCTGGCCGTCTGGAGCAGCGTCATGTGGACCTGCAGCGGCGTGTTGGCCAGCAGCCGGGCGATCTGGGTCTCGGTGGCGATCTTGGTCGGCATCAGGTTCAGGATCAGGATCTCCAGCGGGCGGATGTGCTGGGAGGCCGCCCGCTCCCGGTGCATGACGAAGACATTCTCCTCATAGAGGGCGTCGTAGGCGGGGAGCGTTTTGGGGATGATCAGGGGCATGACGATTTCTCCTTCGGGATCAGATTTTGTCGAGTGCCTGTGCGATATCCGCGATCAGGTCCTCGCTGCTTTCCAGACCGCAGCTCATCCGGACCAGCTCGGCCGGCACACCGGCAGCCTTCAGCTGCTCGTCGGTCATCTGGCGATGGGTGCTGGAAGCCGGGTTCAGGCAGCAGGTGCGGGCGTCAGCCACATGGGTCTCGATGGCGGCCAGACGCAGGGACTTCATAAAGATGCTGGCGGCTTCGCGTCCGCCGGCCAGGCCGAAGGACACCACGCCGCAGCTGCCGTTGGGCAGGTACTTTTCGGCCAGCGCATGGTAGGGGCTGGACTCCAGACCGCAGTAGTTCACATACGCCACCTTGGGGTGTGCTTCCAGGAACTTTGCCACAGCCATGCCGTTGTCGCAGTGGCGCTGCATCCGGACATGCAGACTTTCCAGACCGAGGTTCAGCATGTAGGCGTTCATGGGCGACTGCATGGAGCCGAAGTCGCGCATCAGCTGGGCCGTGGCCTTGGTGATGAAGGCCCCCTCTTTGCCGAAGCGCTCGGCGTAGGTGATGCCGTGATAGCTGTCGTCCGGGGTGCACAGACCGGGGAACTTTTCGGCGTGGGCCATCCAGTCGAATCTGCCGCTGTCCACGATGGCACCGCCCAGAACCGCTCCGTGGCCGTCCATGTACTTGGTGGTGGAATGGGTCACGATGTCCGCGCCCCACTCGAACGGGCGGCAGTTGACCGGGGTCGGGAAGGTGTTGTCCACGATGAGCGGCACCCCATGCGCGTGTGCGGCGTTTGCAAACTTTTCAATGTCCAGCACGGTCAGGGCAGGGTTGGCGATGGTCTCGCCAAAGACGACTTTGGTGTTGGGCTGGAAAGCGGCGTCCAGCTCTTCCTCGCTGCACAGCGGGTCTACGAAGGTCGCGGTGATGCCCATCTTCTTCATGGTGACGGAGATGAGGTTGAAGGTGCCGCCGTAGATGGTGCTGGACGCCACGATGTGGTCGCCCGCCTCACAGAGATTGAACAGCGCGAAGAAGTTGGCGGCCTGACCACTGCTGGTCAGCATCGCGGCCGTGCCGCCCTCCAGCTCGCAGATCTTCTTGGCCACCAGGTCGCAGGTGGGGTTCTGCAAACGGGAATAGAAATAACCGTCGGCCTCCAGGTCGAACAGCTTGCCCATATCCTCGCTGGTGGCGTATTTGAAGGTGGTGGACTGGATGATGGGGATCTGGCGGGGCTCGCCGTTGCCGGGCGTATAACCGCCCTGCACACAGATGGTATCACGGTTCATTGTTACATACTCCTTTACTGGGTTGGTCGGAATAGCACAATTCCCCGCCGGAAGACAGACCTCCGACGGGGAATTGAAACGTTAAATTTTTCCCTGCCGAAGGGCAGCTTTTTTACTTGCGCAGCCGCTTATCGCTCCGGGTGGCCCACAAGGTGCCGGCGGTCTGGAAGACCTGCACCAGCAGCACCAGCAGGATGACGCAGACGATCATGATGTTCGTCTGGTAGCGGTAGTAGCCGTAGGACAGCGCGATCTTGCCCAGACCGCCGCCGCCGATGACACCGGACATGGCCGAGTAGCCCAGAATGGTGGTCAGGGCCGTGGTCATGCTGGAAATGAGGCCCGGCAGACACTCCGGGATCATGACCTTGGTGATGATCTGGAACGGCGTTGCGCCCATGCTCTGGGCCGCTTCCACGACACCCTCGTCCAGCTCGCGCAGGCTGGTCTCCACCAGACGCGCCACGAACGGGAAGGCCGCGACCACCAGCGGCACGATGGTGGCTTTGGTGCCGACCGTCGTGCCCACGATGAGGCGGGTCAGCGGGAAAACGCAGATCATCAAAATCAGGAACGGAACGCTGCGCAGGATGTTGATGATGATATTCAGCAGGTGCATCAGCCAGCCGGGCAGGGGCAGGACGCCGTCCTTATCCCCGGCCACGAGCAGGACGCCCAGCGGCAGGCCGATGACCAGCGAAAAGGCCGTGGAGAGCACCGTCACATAGAACGTCTCCCAGATGGCAAAGCCATAATCTGCAATGCTCATTCGCCGGTCACCTCCTCCACCGTCACACCGGGCTGGCTGCGCATGTATGCAGCCGCCTGTTTTGCTTCTTCTGTGTCTTTGGGCAGCTTGAGCAGCATGCTGCCATAGCACTGGCCGCTCAGGTCGCGGGTATCGGCGCTGAGCACACTGACCAGAATGCCCTTTTCTGCCGCGAGGCTCGCCACCAGCGGCTTTGCAGCAGACGAGCCGTTGAAGGTCACGCGGACCACATGGTCATCGGGCGCGAAGCTCGACAGGTCACGGGCCGCACTGCCGCCGTTGGGTGCCACCAGACGCCGGGCCGCTGCGGTCCTGGGGTTGGCGAAGATCTCCTTCACCTCGCCCAGCTCGACCACCACGCCGCCGTCCAGAATGGCAACGTGATCGCAGATCTCTTCCACAACGCTCATCTGGTGGGTGATGACCACCACCGTGATGCCCAGCTTCCGGTTGATGTCCTTGATAAGGGTCAGGATGGAGTGCGTGGTGTTGGGGTCCAGCGCACTGGTGGCCTCGTCGCAGAGCAGGACTTTGGGATTCGTCGCCAGTGCACGGGCAATGGCGATGCGCTGCTTCTGGCCGCCGGACAGCTGGGCCGGGTAGGCGTTGGCCTTGTCGGGCAGGCCCACCATCTCCAGAAGTTCACGGGCGCGCTTTTCGGCGTCGGCCTTCTTCACCCCGGCCAGCTCCATGGGGAAGCAGATGTTCTTCAGGCAGCTGCGCTGCATCAGCAGGTTGAACTGCTGGAAGATCATTGTGATCTCCCGGCGGCGGGCGCGCAGCTCGGCGGGCGAGAGCGTTTCCATCTCCACGCCGTCAATGACGACGCTGCCCTCGGTGGGGCGTTCCAGCAGGTTGATGCAGCGCACCAGCGTGGATTTGCCCGCACCGGACATGCCGATGATGCCGTAGATGGAACCATCCGGAATGGTCAGGTTGATATCGCTCAGCGCGTTGACCGCGCCGTCCTTCATCTGGAAGGTCTTGGAAAGATGTTTGATCTCGATCACGGAAATGCTCCTTTGAATCAGACGGAGAGCTTAGCCCTCGATGGGAGACAGGTCGCTCTGCTTGCCGCCGTAGATGCCCATGGGCTCGACGTGGATGCCGGCCACGGTGACCAGATGGGTGCCGTGCTCCTGGTTGAAGTCGTCCAGGTAGGGCTGATGCTGGAAGTAGTTGGTGTCGATCTGGCCGTCCTCGACGACATTGTTGGGCTGGATGTAGTCATCGAACTCCTGGATATCCAGGGTGATGCCCTTCTGGGCCAGGATGTCTTTGCAGATCTCCAGGATCTCGCAGTGGGGAGCCGGCGTTGCGGCACAGCTGACGGTCTCGCCGTTCAGTGCATCGTAGTCCACGGTGGAGTCGTAGCCGTCGGTGGGGTTCTCCACGACGAAGACGACGGAGCCTGCATACTTCTCATCAATGAAGTCCTTGACCTGCTGGCTCTCCAGAGCAGCGGCCAGAGCCTTGATCTTGGGGGACTCCTGATTGCCGTCCTTGCAGACCAGAACGTTGACGTAAGCAGAAGAGCCATCCTCGATGGCCAGTGCATCCTCCACGGGGTTCAGACCGGCAGAGATGGCGTAGTTGGAGTTGATGACGGCGTAGTCCTCATCCTGCAGAACGCTGGGCACCTGTGCAGCCTCGACCTCGTCGATGTTGACGTTGAACGGGTTCTCCTCGATGTCGTTCTTGGTGGCGGTCAGGCCGGCATCCGCCTTGACCTTGAAGAAGCCGTTCTTCTCCAGCAGAGCCAGAGCGCGGGCCTCGTTGGTGGTGTCGTTGGGCACGGCCACGCTGATCTTATCCAGCTTCTTGACCACCTCGGAAGAGGCGGCAGCGGAAGAAGCGGTGCTGCTTGCGGTGGAAGAAGAGCCGCCGCAGGCGGTCAGGGCAGCTGCAGCGGCAGCGATGCCGGTCACTTTCAGAAAATCACGACGCGAAATCTTAGACATAATGTTTTCCCTCTCTTGTTGTTCCATAATTTTTTTGCACTGCGCAGCACATTTTTCTGCGCCTTGTGCAGCCGGAAGCACGAAAAAAGCGCCTCCGTCCTCGGCGGGCAACTGCCCACAAGGACGAAAGCGCATAAAACTTCCGTGGTACCACCTTGGTTCACCGCGCCCTCACGGGCCCGGCCTCGATGCTGCGGCAGCGGCTTTCTCCTCCCACTGCTTACAGCCGGACGCTGTAACGGGCGCTCCCGTCGCGGGCTTAGCACTCTTGCACTTCGCCCCCGCAGCTCCGAGACCATTTTCGGTTCCCTGTTCCCTGCCCTTTTCCACCGACCGGGCTCTCTGGAAGGATCAATGCGAAAACCTACTCTTCTCTTCACAGCCATTTTTGTGATATTGGCTTTATTCTAATCCCCTTTTCGGCATTTGTCAACCCTTTCAACGAAGTTTTTTGGTAGGGAATACCCTCTCAGGCCGCTTTGCGGCCAGCTCTCCCAAAGGGAGAGCCCTTGGCAGGCCGGGCAGACCTACGCACTGCCGCCTGCGGCTCCCGAACGGCCGGGCCCTGTCCTCATTGCCAGCAGCCGTTTGCCTGAGCAGCAAGGCCCGTCGCCTTCCGGCAGCATGGGCCTGTGCAGTCAGCACGGCCAAGACCGGTTCGCCAGTGGCTCGCCCTGCGGGAGAGCTGGCAACGCCAAAGGCGTTGACTGAGAGGGCAAGACATGCTATCTTATAAATCAAGAACGTATGCCCTTTGCGGCACAGTAAGGAGAGACGCAATGAACGGCAGGGAATTGTATCCCGACGCAGAACAGCGCCGCCGCATCATGGATTTCATTATGGCGGCCGGGCAGACGCTGCTGGAAAACGGCGCGGAGGTCTTCCGCGTGGAGCAGACCATGGAGATCATGGCGCGCAGCTTCCATCTGCGGGAATTTCATGTATATGTATTGACCAACGGCATTTTTGCCAGTGCCGGCACGGCCGAGATCAGCGAGGTGCGCAACGTGCCCACCCGCACGACCCATCTGGGCCGGGTGGCTGCGGTGAACCAGCTGTCCCGTCAGATCGCAGAGGGCAGCGTGACCACCATCGACGAAGCCGAGAGCCGCCTGGTGCAGGCGCAGAGCATTCCCTTCCCGAAGGGCCGGGTGCAGCTTCTGGCCGGGCTTTCGGGCGCATTCTGCTTCGCGCTCATCTTCGGCGGCACCCTGTGGGCCGCGCTGGTCGCTGCGGTGGCGGGCTGTGCGGCCAACGCCTATCTGCTGTTCTGCGGGCGGCACCCCATAGGCGGCGGGTTCCGCACCATCTCCACCGCTTCGCTCATCACCATCCTCTGCATTCTGGGCTGCCACCTGCTCCACACCGAGGCCAGCCATGCCATCATCGGCACCCTGATGATCCTCACGCCCGGCATCGCGTTCACCATGGGCATCCGGGATTTTGTGCAGGGCGATTATCTTTCCGGCACCATCCGGATGATCGACGCGCTGCTCATCGCAGCCAGCATCGCCATCGGCACCGGTCTGGTGCTGGGGGCCTATACCGCATGGACGGGGGTGGTGGCCGCATGACGGAACTTCTGTTGACGAGTGAGCAGATCGGCCAGCTGGTGGCCCAGTTCTTCATCGCCGGGGCGGGCACCCTAAGCTTTGCCGTTCTCTTCGCCTCCCCTAAGCGCACCCTGCCCTACTGCGGCCTTGTCGGCGCGATGGGCTGGTTCATTTACGAGCTGGCCGTCCTCTTCGGGTTGGAAAGCTTTACCGCCTCGCTGCTGGCCGTCATCCCGCTGACGCTGCTGGCCCGCATCTTCGCCATCGTGCTCAAAACGCCGGTCACCATCTTTCTGCTGGCCGGCATCTTCCCGCTGGTGCCCGGTGCCGGCATCTACTACACCGCCTACTACTTCATCCAGGGCAACAACGCTCTGGCTCTGGCCAACGGCATCTCGACGTTTAAGGTCGCCGTGGCCCTTGCCATCGGCATCGCGCTGGTGCTGGGGCTTCCGCTGCCCCGCTTCAAGACCCGCCCCAAGAAATGAACAAAAACGCTCCGGCACAATGCCGGAGCGTTTTTGTTCATCAGGAGAGGAGCAGCAGCTGTGCGCCGCCTGCCATGTTCAGCTGGAAGAACGCCTTCTGACCGTTCTCACTGTAACTGACCTGCACCGGGGTCTTGCTTCCATCGGCATGGACCTGCTGCAGGGTGTACCCCTGCACCGCAGAAGCCGGAAGCTCAATGTTCGCCGTGACGTCCGAGTCCATCACACGGGCATCGGTGACGACCGTGTTGCTCTTGACCTTGCCGCACTTGGTGCAGACGACCTTGTTCATGCAGGTCTGGTAATAGAAGGCCACCGTCATGATCTTCGGGCCGTCCTGCAGGCTGCCCTCATAGATTTCGAGGTTGGAGAAGTTCGAGAAGGTGTTCTTCACCTTGGTCAGGCGCTGTACGGGGTCTTTTCTGCCCTCTTTGCCGCAGTGCGGGCAGAGGGTGAAGGTCTTTCCATCCAGCGTGAAGTCGGTAGGCACACAGTCCTCACGATACTCCACGAAGGTCTTCCACTTGTGCTCGTTCTCCTTGCACTCCTTCCGGGCCGGTTCCTCTGCAACGCCGGATACGGCCCCGCCCACCAGGATGCAGACAGAAAGCCCCAGCATGGCGAGCGTTTTCATGATTCGTTTTCTCATAGCAGTTCCTTTCTCCCTGCCAATCTGGCAGAGCTGCGCGGTGAAATGCGGTCTGTTTTTCGCTTTCACGCTGTTTTTTGTGACTTTATTATACCATTTGGTGGAAAACGCTGTCAATTGTTCCTTTTTAACCGGCGCTTGCACAGGCGGGCCGTTCGCGCTATACTGTTCTCAGAACAATCGAAAGGAGACGCTCTCATGTCTGTTATGGAAAAACTTCTCACCCGCCGCACCTACCGCCGCTTTGCGCAGAAAGCCGTCCCGCAGGATGTGGTGGAGGACATCATCGAAGCCGTCCGCCTCTCCTCCTGCGGAGCCAACCGTCAGGCCGTGCGTCTGGTGGTCGTGAACAAACCCGAAGATGTGGCCAGCGTCCAGCCGCTGGTCAAGTGGGCCGCCTATCTGCCCCCGGAGCAGGGCACCCCAAAAGCCGACGAGCTGCCCACTTTATATGTAGCCGTCGTGCAGGACACTGCCATCCCCGGTGACCTGAACACCGACACCGGTATCGCGCTGGCCAACATGACGCTGGCCGCGTGGGACAAGGGCGTGGGCAGCTGCATCATGGGTGCCATCAACAAGCCCGCCCTCACCGAGCTGCTCCACATCAAGGAGCCGGAAAAGCTGGCCTTTATGGTGGCGTTCGGCTACCCCACCCACGAAGCCCATATCGTCCCCCTGACCGGGGAGACCGGCGTGAAGTATTATCTGGACGGCCAGAAGGACTACTGTGTGCCGAAGCGGAGTGCTGAGGAGATCGCACGGTATTTGTAAGGTCTCTCTTCGTACAACCTCTCCGTCGAGCCTGCGGCTCGGAGCCATGACAGAGAGGTTTTTGCATATATTCATTCATTTTCCCGGTATGATTGCATAAGTGTTCTCAAAACGGTTTCATTTTTATCGAATTTTTGCACAACACTTGACTTTTTTATTTGTGCAATCTATACTAGACCCGTTCTCTGATGTTTCGATGAATCGCATCGCCGCAGAGAGATGAAAGATTATACAATCGATCGAGGAGTGTTTGAATATGAAAAAGATTACCCGTCGCAGCTTCCTGGCTGCCGCTGGTCTGACCGCTGCCGCTCTGGCTCTGACCGCCTGCGGTGGTTCCTCTTCCAGCACCGCTTCTTCTACCGCAAGCTCTGCCGCTGCTTCCTCCGAGGCAGCTTCTTCCAGCGCTGCTGCTGAGCTGACCACCGTTGAGGCCGGCAAGCTGACCATGGCCACCAACGCTGCCTTCCCTCCGTATGAGATGACCACCGACACCGGTGCGTTCGAGGGCATCGACGTGGACACCGCACAGGCCATTGCTGAGAAGCTGGGTCTGGAGCTTCAGATCGACGACATGGACTTCGACGCTGCGCTGCTGAGCGTCCAGCAGGGCAAGGCCGACATCGTCATGGCTGGCGTCACCGTCACCGACGAGCGCAAGGCCGTCATGGACTTCTCCGACAGCTATGCTACCGGCATCCAGTCCATCATCGTTCCCGAAGGCTCTGACATCGCTACCCCCGACGATCTGGCCGGCAAGAAGATCGGCACCCAGCGCGGCACCACCGGCTACATCTACTGCTCCGATGATTTCGGCGATGAGAACGTCGTGGCTTACGACGATGGCCTGACCGCTGTGCAGGCTCTGAACAACGGCCAGGTGGATGCTGTCGTCATCGACAACGCTCCCGCCAAGGAGTTCGTTGCTGCCAACCCCGGTCTGGTCATTCTGGACACCAGCTATGCTGAGGAAGACTACGCCATCGGCATGGCAAAGGGTTCTGCTCTGGAAGATGCCATCAACGCTACTCTGGAAGAGCTGAAGGCTGACGGCACCCTGCAGTCCATCGTGGACAAGTACATCACCGCTGAGTAATCAGCGCGACCGTGCACCACGGGGAGGAAGCTCCAAGAGAGCCCCTCCCCTTTTTTGGAAAAAGAAGGTTACAAAAATCTGACAAAACAGGAAAGTGAGGATGCGAATGGCCGCACAATATGAACTGCTGAAAGAGCTGCTCAACAGCGGCACGAAGCTCAGCTTCGGGCAGGAATTCTTCTACAAATTTTATCAGGCGTTCATCCTGAAGGACCGCTGGATGCAGTACGTTCAGGGCGTGGGCACCACGCTTCTGGTCACGGCCATCGCACTGGCGCTGGGTGTGGTGCTGGGCAGCGTGGTCGCACTGGTCCGTGTAGCCCACGACCAGCAGCGCTCCGACCGCAGGAACCCGGTGCTGGTCTTCTTCAACGCCATCTGCCAGGTGTACACCACCATCATCCGCGGCACCCCCATGATGGTCCAGCTGCTCATCATGAGCATGGTCATCTTTGCCAACAGCCGCAACTTCACCATGGTCGGTGCGCTGGCGCTGGGCATCAACTCCGGCGCTTATGTATCCGAGATCATCCGCGGCGGCCTGATGGCTGTGGACCCCGGCCAGATGGAAGCCGGCCGCAGCCTGGGCCTGAACTACATAACCACCATGGTGGTCATCATCATCCCGCAGGCCATCCGCGCCGTGCTGCCGGCTCTGGGCAATGAGTTCATCGTCCTGCTCAAGGATACCTCGCTCATCACCGTCATCGGCGGCAAGGAGCTGCTGTATGCGGCCCAGGGCATCATGAACCGCACCTACGAGGCCATGTTCCCGCTGTGCGGCGTTGCACTTGTTTATTTGATCCTCGTCATGCTGTTTACCTGGCTGCTGACGAAGTTTGAGAGGAGGATGGCTCAAGGTGACCGATAAGATTCTGGAAGTCCGCGGTCTGACCAAGACCTACGGCGGCGACAAGAAGAAGGGCGCAAAGCAGCCCACCCCCACCCTCGATGTCCTGAAGGGCATCGACATCGACATCTACCGCGGCGACGTGGTCTGCCTGATCGGCCCTTCTGGCTGCGGCAAGTCCACCTTCCTGCGCTGCCTGAACCGGCTGGAGATCCCCACCGGCGGCTCCATCAAGTTTGAGGGCATCGAGGTGGATGATGCCCACATCGATGCCGTGCGCCAGAAGATGGGCATGGTGTTCCAGCACTTCAACCTGTTTCCCCATAAGACTGTGCTGCAGAACATCACGCTGGCGCCCGTCACCCTGAAGAAAAAAACACCCGCTGAGGCCGAGACCCAGGCCCGCACCCTTTTGGAGCGCATCGGCCTGTCCGACAAGGCCAACGAGTACCCCAATATGCTCTCCGGCGGTCAGAAGCAGCGTATCGCCATTGTCCGTGCTCTGGCCATGGATCCGGAGGTCATGCTCTTCGACGAGCCGACCTCCGCCCTGGACCCCGAAATGGTGGGCGAGGTGCTGGACCTGATGCGCGACCTGGCCAAGGACGGGATGACTATGGCCGTGGTCACCCACGAGATGGGCTTCGCCCGTGAGGTAGCCGACCGTGTGGTCTTCATGGCCGACGGAAAGATCCTGGAGGAAGGCTCCCCCACGGACATCTTCGACCATCCCCAGGACCCCCGGCTGCAGGACTTCCTCAGCAAAGTGCTGTGATAACGATAAAAGTCCACCCCAAAAGGGGTGGACTTTTTATTATCCTTATGACTTTCCGTGTATCTCATTGCCGCAGCGAGGGCAGGTGATGACGATGCGTCCTTTCCCTCTGGGCACCCGGCACACCGCGCCGCAGCCCG
>OHXB01000067.1_pt1 | contig 28575 bp, 27 predicted proteins | sample 1579811 | NCBI WGS metagenome assembly OHXB01 (sample SAMEA3882533, study PRJEB24775) | human gut metagenome | biome: human-associated habitat; feature: intestine environment; material: feces | place: Netherlands | collected 2009/2010 | reverse complement strand
CACCGATGCCATCGTGATCTCGGTTTCGGCTCGTCGCGCCGTCGTCAACGTGTACGTTCACGGCAAGAGCTACGAGATCCAGCCCGTCACCACCATCATGAGCTCGGTCAACCAGCTCGTCGCCACGCTCCAGACTACCCGTCAGTCGCTCGACCGCTCCCTGCTGCGCCTGACGGCCCTCGAGCTCGACGACTACGTCACGCTCGCCGACATTACCGGTATTTTCTCGAGCTTCGAGATCATGCAGCAGGCAAAGACCGAGCTTAAGGATTGCATCGTCAAGCTGGGCAACCAGGGCAAGCTCGTGCAGATGCAGCTCGAGCAGCTCGCCGGCTCCAGCATGGATACCGAATACGACCTGATGATCCGCGACTACGCAAGCGATTCCTCTGAGGCCAACGCCGAGAAGATTCGCGCCGAGCTGAGCCGCATGACGCCTAAGGACCTGTCCGACCCGCAGCACGTGGCGGCAGTTCTGGGCTATGATGACCTGGACGAGGACTCCGTCATGACGCCGCTGGGCCTGCGCACGCTTTCTCGCGTGTCCGTCGTGCGCGACGGCGTGGCCGAGAAGATCGTCGACGAGTACGGCTCGCTGCAGGAGCTCATGGACGACATCAGCGAGGATCCGGAGCGCCTGGGCGACTTTGGCGTCAACAACCCTGCCATTCTTGCGGACTCCCTGTACCGCATGAAGGGTACCAAACAGGGGAACGCATAATGGCGCCCGTATGCGCCGTGGTCGTTGCCGGCGGCAGCGGCCAGCGCTTTGGAAATCCCGGCGGCAAGCAGCTCGTTAACGTGGCGGGCCGTCCGCTCATGAGCTGGTCCATCCGCGCGTTCGATCGTAGCGACAAGGTCGGCCACATTGTGGTGGTGTGTCCTGCCGAGCGCCGTGCCGAGATGCGCCGCCTGGCCATCGACCCGTTTGACTATGACACGCCCATCAGCTTTGCCGATGCCGGCGATACCCGCCAGGACTCCACCCGCGCCGGCGTGCACGCGGTGCCGGCGGGCTTTGAATACGTTGCCATTCACGATGGCGCTCGTCCGCTCATTACGACCGAGGCCATCGATCATGCGATCGACGTGCTTGTGGGCGACCGCTCGCTCGACGGTGTCGTGTGCGGCCAGCCCGCGATCGACACGCTCAAGATCGTCGATGGCGACAACATCGTCGAGACGCCGCCGCGTGAGCTCTACTGGGCAGCGCAGACGCCGCAGATCTTTAGCGTCGATGCTATGAAGTGCGCCCACGCTGCAGCCATTGCTGAGGGCTTTATCGGCACCGATGATTCGTCGCTGGTCGAGCGCATGGGTGGGCGCGTCCGCTGCGTCCAGAGCCCGCGCGACAACCTTAAGGTGACGGTGCCCGAGGACCTGCGTCCTGTAACCGCGATTCTGCTCGGTCGCATGGCCGAGGGAGAGGACCTTCCCCATGTTCAGTAACCTGCGCATTGGCCATGGCTACGACGTCCACCGTCTGGTGGAGGGGCGTCGATGTATCATCGGCGGTGTCGACATTCCCTACGAGCGCGGCCTGCTGGGCCACTCGGATGCCGATGTGCTGGCCCACGCCGTGATGGACGCTGTGCTGGGTGCCGCCGCGCTGGGCGACATCGGCAAGCACTTCCCGGATACCGACCCCGCCTACGCCGGTGCCGACAGCCTGCAGCTGGCGCAGCATGTGGCACGCATCATGCGGGAGAAGGGCTGGAAGATCGTGAACATCGATTCCACCCTGCTCTGCCAGAAGCCCAAGCTGGCCCCCTACATCCCCGCCATGCGGGAGAATCTGGCTGCAGCCTTCGGGATGCCGGTGGATGCTGTGAGCGTCAAGGCCACCACCGAGGAGCATCTGGGCTTTACCGGCGAGGGCCTGGGCATTGCCGCCCATGCTGTCGCCCTGATCGAGAAGCTGTAACGGGAGAGACACTCTGATGACTCTGAATTCGATCATCGCCAATTTCCAGACCTTCAAGCTGGCCGATCTGCTGGATATCGTCATCATTGCTTTCCTGATCTACCAGCTGCTGGGCATCATCAACCGCACCCGCGCCGGGCAGCTGGCCAAGGGCGCGCTGCTGGTGCTGGCGGTCTATCTGGTGGCCAACGTGCTGAACATGCGCACCGTCACCTGGCTGCTGAACTCGCTGCTGCAGGTCGGCCTGCTGACGCTGGTCGTGCTGTTCCAGCCGGAGATCCGCCGTGCGCTGGAACGGATGGGCCAGACCGACCAGTGGGCCTCGAAGCTCTTCAATGTGAAGGGCCGCTACAACGACCCCAGCTTCAAGGGGGCCTGGCGCAGCGCCATCATCGCCATCTGCGACGCCGCCGAGCGCTTTTCCGAGACCAAGACCGGTGCGCTCATCGTGCTGGAGCGCAGCACCAATCTTTCTGAGATCGTCCGCACCGGCACACCGGTGAACAGCGCGGTCAACCTGGAAGTGCTGGGCACCATCTTCTACGAGGGCACCCCCCTGCACGACGGTGCCGCCATCATCGAGAACGGCCGCATCAAGGCGGCGGGCTGTGTGCTGCCGCTGTCCAATAACCTGGACCTTGGCAAGGATATGGGCACCCGCCACCGCGCCTGTCTGGGCATCGCGGAGAACTCCGACGCCATCGCCATCGTCGTCAGCGAAGAGACGGGCATCATCTCCATGGCCAAGAACGGCGTCCTCATCCGCCACTTTGACCGCCAGACCCTGTACACCCGTCTGGTGGATGAGATGATCCCCAAGGAGACCGCCAGCGAAAAAACCGACAACAGCTGGAAGGGCAGAGTCAAGCGCCTGCTGAGCTGGGTGAACCAGAAAGAGGAGGACGAGCAGTCATGAGCAACGAGCCGAACAAGAGCGGCACAAAGCCTGCCATCCAGCACAGCAAGAGCATCCTGGACGACCGCCGCATCCGGTTGCTGCTGGCCGTCGTGGGTGCCATCGTGGCCTGGATGGTCGTCACCATCGTGGTCCAGCCCGGCACCACCAAAACCATCGCCAATGTGCCGGTGGATTTCACCTACGATTCCGCCGCGTACACCTCCCGCGGCCTGAGCATCGTCAGCGCCCCGGAAAAATACGTCACCCTGAAAGTTTCCGGCGACGGCTACGCCATCGGCAGCCTCACGGCATCCGATTTCGTCGTCTACCCGGACTGGTCCGGTGTGCGCGACAGCGGCGAGAAGACCCTGCATCTGCAGGTGCGGGGCGTCAACGGCCTGCTGAACGGCGTTACCGTCTCCATCGAGGGCGGCGACAACAGCGTGGACGTGGTCTTTGATGTGGTGGAGGAAAAGACGGTCCCCATCACGGTGACCACCAACTACCTGACCATCGCCGATGGATATATTTTGTATGGAACGGAGCTTTCGAAGGAGAGTGTGACCCTCTCCGGCCCCAGCACCGAGATCGACAAGGTGACCACCTGCACCGCCGAGGTGACCCACAACGGCGAGCTGACGGAATCCGTCACCCTCGATACCGCTCTGCGGTTCTACACCAACAGCGGCAGCGAAGTCGAGTTCGCGTACACCACGCTGGAAGAGTCGAGCGTGGAGGTCACGCTGCAGGTCTACAAGATGGCCACGCTGCCCGTCAGCGTCAGCTTCATCAACGCCCCGCGCGACTTTGACGACTCGGTGCTGACCTATACGCTGAGCAAGAAGACCCTGAACGTGGCGGGCCCGGCCAGCCAGATCGACAAGCTGTCCACCCTGTCCGTCGGCACCATCGACCTGTCCACCTTCTCGCTGAACAAGGTCTATGAAATGCCCATCGAGCTGCCCAGCGATATCCGCCTGCTGGACAACATCTCCACCATCACCGTCAGCTTCGATTCCTCCAAACTGGAGACCAAGACCCTGAATCTGCCCGCCGAGTGTGTGCAGGTGGTCAACCTGCCCTCCACCTATACCCTGACGGTGGAGACCGAGCGTCTGATGAACGTGACCCTCTGCGGCCCGGCGGGCGCGATGGAGGCCCTGACGCCGGAACAGGTCGTCATTGAGATCGACGCGGACGACTTCGCGGTGGCCATCGGCCAGCAGAACATCGCATGCAGACTGTATGTGCCGTCCAACGGCAAAATTTTCGCGCTGGGCAGCTATGTCATCCAGTGCAAGATCGAGAGCAACTAAAACGCAGCCCGCTCCGTCCATACTGTATGCAGGGGGCGGCAATGAAAAAGAAAGCAATCATCGTATGATTTTGGTAAGAGACATCAGGCTCCCCCTTTCCGCCGGGGAGCCGCAGGCCTTTGAAAAAGCGCTGCACCTGGCCCGCATCCCCCGCAGCAAAGCTGCCCATCTCGGTGTGGCAAAGCTGTCGGTGGATGCTCGCCACGGCCAGCCCAGACTGGTCTATACCGTTGCGGTAACGCTCAAGGACGAGGGTGAGGAATCTGCATTTGCAGGGGCCTCGCCCTGCGTTGCTCTCCGCAGCAGGACCGATTTTTCCGTCCAGAACGGCACCGAGCCGCTGGCCCACCGGCCCATCGTCTGCGGGCTTGGCCCGGCGGGGCTGTTCGCGGCGCTGCTGCTGGCCCGGCAGGGCTACCGGCCCATCGTGCTGGAGCGCGGCCCGGCGCTGGATGAGCGGGTGAAGGCGGTGGAGCATTTTTCCGCCACCGGCGAGCTCAACGAGAACGCGAACATCCAGTTCGGCGAGGGCGGCGCAGGTACCTTTTCGGACGGCAAGCTGACCACCCGCATCGGCGATGCGCTGTGCGGCTTTGTCACCGAAGTGTTTTTGCAGCATGGTGCCCCGGCGGAGATCGCCTGGAAGCAGAAGCCGCATGTCGGCACCGACCTGCTCCGGGGCGTCATCACCTCCATCCGGAAAGAGATCGAATCCCTGGGCGGCGAGGTGCATTTCAACACGGCTCTGACCGGGTTTGTGCGGAAGGACGGCAGGCTCGTCGGCGTCCAGACCACGCAGGGCAGCTTACCGTGCGAGGCGCTGGTGTTCGCGGTCGGCCACTCGGCGCGGGATACCTTTGAAATGCTGATGGACAGCGGCCTTGTACTGGAGTGCAAACCGTTCAGCGTGGGCTTCCGGGCGGAGCATCTGCAAAGTGCAATCGAAAAGAGCCTTTACCACGAGGCGGCGGGCCACCCGGCGCTGCCGCGCGGGGAATACCAGCTGTCCCAGCATGTGGGCAGCCGGTGTGTCTACACCTTCTGCATGTGTCCCGGCGGGCAGGTGGTGGCCTCGGCCAGCGAGGCGGGCCGGGTGGTGACCAACGGCATGAGCTACCACGCCCGCAGCGGCAAAAACGCCAACGCGGCGGTGGTGGTCAGCGTGGGAGCCGAGGATTTCGGCAATGACCCGCGCCGGGCCATCGCGTTCCAGCGGGAGCTGGAAGCCAACGCCTATCAGGCGGGCCGCGCCGGAGGAGCCTATGCAGCCCCGGCGGAAAACGTCCGGAGCTTCCTCGAAGGCCGGGGAGAACTGCACATCGGCACGGTGGAGCCGACCTACGACCGGGGCGTCGTGGCGGCAGACCTGGGCGCTTTGCTGCCTGGGGAGCTGGCCGACACTCTGCGGGCCGGTCTGCGGGCGTATGAACGCAAGATCGCCGGGTACACCGCGCCGGACGCGGTCCTGACCGGTCTGGAGACCCGCACCAGCAGCCCTGTGCGGCTGAAGCGGGAAGAAGATCTGGAATCGGCCCAGCTGGCAGGGTTGTACCCCTGCGGAGAAGGCGCGGGCTATGCAGGCGGCATTATGAGCGCCGCCGTGGACGGCCTGCGGGTCGCCCGCGCGATCATCGGCCGGTATCGTCCGGCAGAAGGGTGAGAAGATTTTGATGAACGATCGTGAAAACGATAGGATGAAGGAGACCGAAGGCCAGCAGGTGCAGCGGGAACTGGAAGACCAGCTGCGTGAGTTTGGCGACACCATGTCCGATGCGTTCCGCTATGGCTTCGAGGGCCGTGGCATGGAGATCGGCGACCGGGCCTGGGATGTGGGAAAAGCAGCCGTCCATGCGGCCAACTTCGGCATCTCGGAAGCGGGAAAAGCCCTCCGGAACAGCCGGAACGAATACTACAAAGCCCAGCAGGAGGCACAGAAAACCGGGCCTCAGAGCGCGGGCGGGATGCCCCAGTGGGCCAGACAGATCTTTGGCCTGAAAGGGGAGCAGACCCCCGTAGACCTGTTGCGTGCAGACGGCAAAAAGCGCCAGAACGGCGGTGCAGCCCTGCTGGCCGTGGGAATCACCTTCATGGTGATCTTCGGGCTGGGAACGCTGGGCTGCCTCATCGGGTTGGGCGTTGTGTCGCCGGACGTTGTGATGACGGCTACGGAGGACGGCAGTGTGCTGATGACGGGCACGGACTACGTTATGAACACCGCCTACAACGCGCTGGGCATCGTCAGCGGTGTGCTGGGCCTTGTCACGGCGAGCTTTGGCTGGATGACGGCCTGTGGTTCCGCCTGGGTGAAAGCCGGAAAGCAGCTGGGGCAGTTCGCCGATCTTGCGGACACCACCGACTACCACAAGGGCCTTTCGGTCCGGATGCTGGCCGACCTCGTCCACCAGAACCGGAAAAAAATGCTGAAGAAGCTGCAAAAATACATCCGCAAAGGCTGGCTGAACGGATGGCTGGATGAAAAAACGGAAACACTCTATCTGACGGCGGAGGATTACCGAACCGCGCAGGAGGCCAGAGCCGCCGTGCAGGCAGAGCCGGAACCCAAGGCCGAACCGCAGGCGGAACCCCAGGAGACCCCGCTCAACCTCGAAACGACCCGCCGCTTCGCCAAAGTGCTGGCGCAGGAGCAGCAGCTCATGCAGGATGCACAGGGCGTGGAGGAGCTGGCCCACATGCAGAAGACCACCGAGGCCATCTGCGATTGGCTGGAAGCCCACCCCGAAAGCCTGCCGAAAGCACGGCGGTTCGCGGAATACTATATCCCGACCACCCTCAAGCTGCTGCACACCTACAACGATGTGCAGGGCCAGAAAGGCGATAATGCCGAGAGCATCCGCCGGGACATCGCGGGCATCCTGCATACGCTCAATCAGGCGTATGACAACCTCTACGATAATCTGCTGAGCGATGTGGCGCTGGATGTCTCCAGCGAGATCGCGGCATTGCAGGGAATGCTGGCCAACGACGGCCTGACCGGGGAGGGATTGCGATGACCTGCCGGGCATGGACCTTAAAAGAATTTGACCGCACCGCCCTCAAGGAGCTGACCGCCGCCATTGCGGAACAGAACACCGAAGAACTGGAGCAGAACGCTCTGGACGATGAGCCCTGGAGCGAGCAGAAATACGCCGCCACGCTGGCGGCACAGCAGAAGGAGGCGGGCCTGCTGGCGGGTGTGCTGGCCGCGCGCGGCATCACCGACCCCACCGAGGCACTGACGCTGCTGGCGGGCGAGGAAGAGCTGAGCGACCCCATGCTCCTGACGGACATGGACAAAGCCTGTGCCCGCATCCTCGAAGCCATCGACAAAGAACAGACCATCGTTGTTTACGGCGATTATGATGTGGACGGCGTGACGGCCACGGCCCTGCTGTACCAGCACCTCAAGGGGATGGGCGCAAACGTCAAGTGTATGCTGCCCAGCCGCGAGGGCGACGGCTACGGCCTTTCGAAAAACGCCGTCCAGTCCATCCACGACAAGGGCTGTCAGCTCATCGTCACGGTGGACAACGGCATCTCTGCGCTGGAAGAAGCCGACTTTGCGGCTTCGCTGGGCGTAGACCTCATCGTGACGGACCACCACCTGCCCCACGACACCCTGCCCCACGCAGTGGCCGTCGTGGACCCCCGCCGCGCCGACGATCACAGCCCTTTCAAGGGCCTGTGCGGCGCGGGGGTGGCCTTCAAGCTCTGTGCGGCGCTGGATGGCTGCCCGCCGGAAGAGATGCTGGACTACTGCGGCGACCTGGCCGCCGTGGGCACCGTGGCGGACGTCATGCCGCTGACCGGCGAGAACCGCACCCTCGTCAAGGCGGGCCTGAAACTGCTGCAGCAGACCGACCGGCCGGGCTTTTCGGCCCTGCTGGAAGAGGTCGGTCTGGCGGGCAGGCCCATCACGGCCGAGAACGTCAGCTATGCCATCGCGCCCCGCATCAACGCGGCGGGCCGGATGGACAACGCCGTCACCGCGCTGCAGCTCGTCCTCTGCGAGGAAGAGGAGCGCGCCGAGGAGCTGGCGCATAAGCTGAACGAGATCAATGTGGCCCGGCAGGAGACCGAGCAGGAGATCGTCCGGGCTGCACAGGAGCAGCTGGATGCGGAACCCGCCATCCTCGAAGACCGGGTCATCCTCATCTGGGGCCGGGACTGGCACCCCGGCGTCATCGGCATCGTAGCCTCCCGGCTGGTGGAAAAGACCGGCCGCCCCGTCATCGTCGTCTCGGTGGATGAGCACGGCGAGGGCAAGGGCAGCGGCCGCAGTGTGCAGGGCTTCAACCTGCACACCTGCATCGCCTCGTGCGAGGACATCCTGCTCCGCTTCGGCGGCCACGCCATGGCGGCGGGCCTTTCGGTGCGGGAAGAGAACCTGCACGAGCTGCGCCGCCGCCTGAACGAGTGGGCCGCGCGGGAGTGCCCCGTGCTCCTCACGCCGCCGCTGGAATGCGACCTGTCCATCCATCTGGACCGCATCACCGTGGAGTCGGTCCGGCGGCTGGAACAGCTGGCTCCCTACGGAGCCGAGAACCCCACCCCCGTTTTTGTGCTGGAAAAGGCCGTCATCGACGGCATTTACCCGGTGTCGGAGGGCAGGCACTGCCGCCTGCGCCTGCGGCAGGGCAGCGCCAGCATATATGCCGTCTGGTTCGGGATGCACCCGGAGCAGCTGCCCTATGCCATGGGCGATGTCGTGGACGCCGCGCTGAACCTTTCGGTCTACGATGCGCCGCGCGGGGCACAGCTTTCGGGCCGCATCCTGGAGCTGCACCCGGCTGGGCTGGGCAATGCGGCCGCCGAGCAGACGGCGCTGGTGCAGGCGCTCCGGCGCGGCACCCCGCTCACGGCGGAACAGAAAGCAGCCGTGGCGCCCAAGCGGAGCGATATCATCACAGTGTACCGTGAGCTGCAGGCCCGGCGCTGGCACGCTGAGGATCTGCAGCCCCTGTTCGCAAAGCTGGGGGAGCAGAACACCGGCAAGATCCTGGTCGCGCTCACCGCCCTCGAACAGGTGGGGCTCATCGCGGTGCAGGAATGCGGCGGGGCAAAGTTCTGGGAACTGGTGCCCGCACAGGGCAAGAAGAACCTTGCCGACGCACCGATCTTGAAATGTCTGGAGGAAGAGTAAATGCCAGAGGGAAAAAGTATGCTGGACCCGGTCAAGCCGGAGGATTCCTATTCCGCAAAAACACACCTGCATCAGGCCGTGAGCAACCCGCCGGAAGTGGCGACGGTCGCAGCCACGGCTCTGCCTGCCAATGCCCCCGAAGGGGCGCTGCCCAGTGAGGTGCGCCCGGAGATCATCACCTGGGAAAAGCTGGTGGAGGCCATCCAGGCCAGCGGCAAAGCCTACAATATGGAGATGATCCAAAAGGCGTATGACCTGGCCAACAATGCCCACAAGGGCGTCTGCCGCCGCAGCGGCGAGCCCTACATCTGCCACCCGCTGGCCGTGGCCCGGCTGGTGCTGGACCTGGGCATGGACACCGAGAGCATCGCCGCCGCCCTGCTCCACGATGTGGTCGAGGACACCCCCACCACCCTGGACGACCTGAAGGCCGCCTTTGGCGAGGAGGTGGCCCTGCTGGTGGACGGCGTCACCAAGCTGACCAAGATCCAGTTCTCCAACATCGAAGAGCTGCAGGCCGAGAACCTGCGCAAGATGCTGCTGGCTATGAGCCGCGACGTCCGCGTGATGATCATCAAGCTCTGCGACCGGCTGCACAACATGCGCACCGGCGATGCCTGGCCCGAACAGAAGCGCCGCGACAAGGCCCGTGAGACGATGGAGGTCTATGCTCCCATCGCCAACCGCCTGGGCATCCTGAACGTGAAGGAAGAGCTGGAAGACCGCAGCCTGCACTATCTGGACCCCGTGGGCTACAACGAGATCAGCAAGATGCTGAGCGAGCGCGCGGGCGAGGAGTTTCTGGCCAGCGTGTCCGGCGTCATCGAGCAGCGGCTGGAAGAGAGCGGCATCGAGGGTGCGACCATCAAGCGCCGCGTCAAGAGCATCTACGGCATCTACCGCAAGACCATCATGCAGAACAAGTCCTTTGACGAGATCTACGATATCTATGCGGTCCGCATCATTCTGGATACGCTGGCCGAGTGCTACAGCACTCTGGGCCTCATCCACGATATGTACCACCCGCTGCCCAACCGCTTCAAGGATTATATCTCCACCCCCAAACCCAACGGCTACCAGAGCCTGCACACCACCGTCATCGGGCACGAGGGCATCCCCTTCGAAGTCCAGATCCGCACCCGCAAGATGGATGAACAGGCCGAGTACGGCGTTGCGGCCCACTGGAAGTACAAAGAGGGGCTGGACGGCCATGACAAGCTTGATGAGCGTCTGGCCTGGGTCAGCCAGCTTCTGGAAAATCAGCGCGTCAGCGAGGATTCCGGCAATCTGCTGCACGACCTGAAGAGCGACCTGCTGCCGGAGGAGGTCTTCGCCTTCACCCCGAAGGGCGATGTCATCAACCTGCCCGCCGGTGCCACCTGCATCGACTTTGCCTATGCCATCCACTCTGCCGTCGGCAACCGGATGGTGGGCTGCAAGGTGAACAACCGGATGGTCCCCATCGACCACATCGTCTCCACCGGCGAGATCATCGAGGTCATCCTCGGCCCGGCGGACAAAGGCCCCAGCCGCGACTGGCTCAAGATCGTGCGCACCAGCGAGGCCAAGAGCAAGATCCGCAACTGGTTCAAGAAGATGCGCCGGGAAGAGAACATCCAGCAGGGCCGCGATGCGCTGGCCCGCGAACTGCGCCGCGAGATGATCTTCATCCCGGACGACGAGCTGGATGACTTCATCGGCAGCTGCTGCCGCCGCCTGCGCCAGAACAACGCCGAGGAGCTGTATGCGGCCATCGGCTACGGCGGCATCACCATCGCCAACTGCCTGCCCAAGCTGAAAGAGGAGTGGCAGAAGCTCAAGGCCGAGGAAGGCAAGACCGAACAGCTGGCCAAAGTGGACCTGAGCAAGGTCCATGCCACCGACGGCGTCGTGGTGGAAGGGTTCGACAACACCCCCATCAAGTTCGCCAAGTGCTGCTCGCCGCTGCCCGGCGACCCCATCGTGGGCTTCATCACCCGCGGGTTCGGCGTCTCCATCCACAAGCAGAGCTGCGCCAACGCCATTTCCAGCATGAAGGACCCCACCAACGCCCCCCGCTGGGTCAAGGCGTATTGGGCCGACAGCGTCAAGGACAGCTACAAGGCCGGCCTTGAGATCGTGGCGCTGGACCGCAACGAACTGCTGCGGGACGTGCTGAGCGCTCTGGCCGACATCCGGGTGCCCATCTACACGATGAACGCCCGTCAGGTGGAGAACAACTGCGCCGTGGTCAGCCTGACCATCGGCATCAACAACACCGAGCATCTCAACCGGGTGGTGGCCCGCCTGTCCAAGGTCAAAGATGTGCTCAAGGTCACAAGGAGTTAAACCATGCGTGCAGTCATTCAGGCCGTTTCGTCGGCCAGTGTCCGGGTCGATGGGGGTGAGCCCCGCGCCATCGGCCCCGGCCTTGTCATCCTGCTGGGCGTCCGCGACACCGACTCGCTGGACATCGTGCCCAAACTGGCCGAAAAGTGCGCGGGCCTGCGCATTTTCAAGGATGAGAACGACAAGCTGAACCTCAGCGCAAAAGACCTTGGGTATTCGGCGCTGGTGGTCAGCCAGTTCACCCTGTATGGGGACACCCGAAAGGGCTTCCGGCCCAGTTTCATCCACGCAGCCAAAGCCCCGCTTGCAGTGGACGCCTACGAGCTGTTTCTGGCCGAGATGAACAAACAGGGCCTCCGGGAGGTCCGGCACGGAGAGTTCGGGGCGGATATGCAGGTGGCTCTGGTCAACGAGGGGCCCTGCACCATCGTCATCGACACCGACGAGTGGAAAAAGAAGGATTGAGAGGGATAACATGCAGGCATTTCATCTTCTCGGCTCTGCGCCGTTTTACACCAACAGTTTTCTGCTGCTCACCAAGGCAGGCCATGCGGTCATCATCGACCCGGCGGCCGGGGTGCAGGAGTACGATAAGATCCTGCGGGACCACGGCGCCGTGCTGACGCACATCCTGTGCACCCACGGCCACTACGACCATGTGGGCAGCGCCGGTGTGCTGAGCCGCGAGTGGGGCGCAAAGATCTGGTGCGAAGCCGCCGACTGCGCCGGGACCCAGCTCTTCCCCCTGAAGAGCGCCGATTTCGGTTATGGAGAGGGAACCAACCTTTCGGTGGATGAGCTGACCTTCACCGCATGGCACACCCCCGGCCACACCGAGGGCAGCGTGGTGCTGCTGTGCAGCGAGTATCTCTTTGTGGGCGATACGGTCTTTCAGGGCAGCATCGGCCGCGCCGACCTCGAAGGCGGCAGCGACCGCAAGCTGGAGGCGAGCCTGCGCAAGTTCGCGGGCCTGCCCATCCCCAAAGAGACCCAGCTCCTGCCCGGCCACGGGGATTTCTCGACCTATGGCGAGGAGCTGGAGACCAACTACTATATCAAAGCCGCACTGCGGAACGCATAAAAAAGGCAGGAACACATGAAGATCTATATCACAGGGCTTGCATCCGGCTACGAGGTCGAGCATCTGGTCCGGCTGTTTTACCCAATGGCACCGCTCACCCTGACTTCGCCCGAAGCCGGGGAGGACTGCGTGTGGGCCGAGCGGAAGCCGGACGGCCTGCTGGCGCTGGTGCGGGAGCACGGCGGCCAGGAGACCGTCTCCGCCCCGCTGCCGGGGCCGGACGGCGAGACCGAAGCCTTTGCCCTTGCCAGCCTGACCTATGACCTGCTGCGCCGCTGGACGGGCATCCGCCCGCCCTGGGGCAAAATGACCGGTGTGCGCCCGGTCCGTCTCATCCACGACAAGCGCGCCGCCGGTTGGAGCGAAGCGGAGATCGACCGCTTTTTCCTGGGCCGGTTCGACTGCTCGGAGCAGAAATACCAGATGGCCAGAGCCATTGCCAATCTGCAGGAGCCGATCCTGCGCCTGGGCAGCGAGCCGAAGACCTACAGCCTGTATATCGGCATCCCGTTCTGCCCCTCCCGGTGCAGCTATTGCAGCTTCGTCAGCTGCAATCTCGACCGGGACCGCAAGCTGGTGCAGCCCTATGTGGACTGCCTCTGCCGCGAGGTGGAGGAGATCCGGGCGCAGGCAGAGCAGGCCGGGCTGAAACTGTGCAGCATCTACATCGGCGGTGGCACACCCACCAGCCTTTCGGCAGACCAGCTCCGCCAGCTGATGGGCACCGTGCGGCAGTGCTTTGACCTTTCCCGCGTCGTGGAATACACGGTGGAGGCAGGCCGCCCCGACTGCACCGACGCCGAAAAGCTGGCCGTCATCAAGGAGTATGGGGCGACCCGCATCTCCATCAACCCCCAGACCTTTTCGGACGAGGTGCTGGCCGGCATCGGCCGCCGGCACTCGGCGCAGGACATCTTGGACTGCTTTGCCGACGCCCGGAAGGCGGGCCACGACGACATCAACATGGACCTCATCGCGGGCCTGCCCGGCGACACCGTGGAGGGCTTTGAGCGCAGCCTGCGGCAGGCCATCGCGCTCGACCCGGAGAACATCACCGTCCACACCCTGACCCTCAAGCGGGCCTCCCGCATCGTCATCGAGGACCAGAGGGAGAACGACTACGCCGATGTGGCCGCCATGCTGGAACGCTGCCATCTGCTGGCAGAGGCGGGCTACCGGCCCTACTACCTCTACCGCCAGAAGAACACCCTGCAAAATCTGGAAAACGTGGGCTGGTGCAAGCCGGGCCACGAGGGATATTACAACATCTATATCATGGAGGAAGTCCAGACCATCCTTTCCGCAGGCGCGGGCGGCAGCACCAAGCTGGTGGCCGACGGCGGAAAACGGATGCAGCGCATCTTCAACTTTAAGTATCCGACCGAATACATCCAGCGCTTTGCGGAGGTTCTGGAACGGAAAAAAGGAGTGGCTGATTTTTATGATCACGATTTGGGTCCCGAAACGTCTGGTGGAGATCGACCTTTATAACATTGCCGCCCGCAGCCCGGAAGCGCTGGCGGAGATGAGCGAGCGCAGCTACCGCGAGCGGGTCCGCTATGCGGCCGAAAAAGTCCGCTTTTCCGGCACCAAGATCGTTATGCTCACCGGCCCGTCGGCCAGCGGCAAGACCACCTCGGCCCACAAGCTGGCCGAAGAACTCATCCGGCAGGGTACACCGGCCCATGTGGTCAGTCTGGACAATTTCTTCCGGGGCGCGGAGTTCTACCCCCGGATGCCGGACGGTACACTGGACTACGAGAACCCCGACACCATGGATCTGCCCCTCATCCGGCAGTGCCTCCGCGAGCTGAGCGAGACGGGAAAGACCGTGCTGCCGATCTACGATTTCACCAGCGAGAAGCGCTCGGATGCGACCGAACCCGTGGACCTGCAGGGCGGCGTCTGCATCGTGGAGGGCATCCATGCTCTCAACCCGGAGCTGACCAGCCTTGTGCCCGGTGAGGAAGTCTACCGCATCTATGCCGGTCTGCGGGAGGAATACTGCATCGACGGCCGCCGGGTCATCAACACCCAGGACATCCGCCTGTGCCGCCGCACCCTGCGCGATGCCGCCGCCCGCGGCCGCAGCCCCGAAAAGACCCTTGCCATGTGGGACCGCGTCCTGGACGGCGAGACCCGGTATATCAAGGGCTTCAAGACCACGGCGGACTTCCTGCTGGATACCTCCTTCACCTACGAGATGGGCCTCATCGCCCAGCTGCTGCAAAAGGTGCGCCGCCAGTTCGTGCTGGAAGGCCACAATGCCGAGCTGTGGGACGAGACGGCCCGCCGGTTCGAGCATGTGGCCCCCCTGCCGCTGGACCTGCTGCCTGCCGACAGTATGCTGCGGGAGTTCTACGGCAGCGAGGCGAACTGACGAAGGGCTGTCCGGAGTTTGTGTAAATGCGAAAAATCTGTTTCCAAATCCGCACGAAACTGTAAAACTTGCGGCAAATTCGTTGCAATCAGAGGTGGAGTGCGCTATAATGAAACCATCATCCGAAAGCACAGGAGGGGAAGTACCCTTCCGCTGAGAGAGGTGTCTGTTATGGATTTTAACAAGATCAAGGAAATGGGTCTGGAATATGCCGAAAAAGGCAAAAATGCAGCAATGGATCTGGCCGAGCGCGGCAAGACGCAGGCAAAGATCGTGAACGAGCAGACCAAGCTCGCCCGCGCACAGCGCCAGCTGGGCGCGCTGGTGTACAGTCTGGCCAAGGGAAATGAAGAGAACCAGCCCCTTGTGGATAAGTACATCGAGATGATCGATGCCATCGAAAAAGATCTGGCCGCTCTGCGCGAGAGCATCGGGACGCCCGCAGCGGAAGCTGCTCCGGAACCCGAAGCACCGGCGGACAGCGTGACCATCGAGTTCCCCATCGACGCACAGCCTGCTGCGGAGAAAAAGAAGACCTGCCCGCAGTGCGGCGCTCCGGTCTCGGACGATGCACTGTTCTGCAACAAGTGCGGCGCGCAGCTGTGACCTGAACTTGAAACAGCCCGAAGCGGGCGGTGTCCGTGCGGGATACCGTCCGTTTTTGTGCCAAAGTGTGAAAAATCTGGAAACATTTGGAGCGAAAAACCGGAAAATGCGCTTGTCCCCTTGAAATATGGCGGATTCTGCGATACAATAAAGCCCTACTTTTGGAGCAGAAGGGAGCGTTTGCCCATGCTGGACTGGCCGGAGCGGGAGCATTATACGGCAGAGGACCTCATCGAGATCCTCCGCATCCTGCGCGACCCCGAAACAGGCTGTCCGTGGGACAAGGTGCAGACGCACCAGTCCATCCGGAAAAATTTTCTGGAGGAAACGTATGAGGCACTGGAAGCCCTGGATGCTGACGACCCCGCGATGCTGCGGGAAGAGCTGGGCGATGTGCTGATGCAGGTAGCCTTCCATGCCGTCATGGAGGAGGAGCGGGGCCGGTTCGATTTTGAACAGGTCTGCCGTGAGGTGTGCGAGAAGCTGGTGTTCCGTCACCCGAACATCTTTGCCTCCTCTGCGGCGGAAAATGCCGGTATAAACAGCTGGGATGCGCTCAAAAATAAGGAAAAGGGACGCCGGACGCTGGCCGATGAGCTGGGCACCGTACCGGCCACCCTGCCTGCTTTGATGTATGCTCAGAAACTGCAGAAGCGCGCCGCAGGCCATGGCCTTGGTGCAGTGGACCAGGAATGCGCGGCTGCTGCCCTGCGGGCGGCAGAACAGAACTGGGACGCCGCTGCACCGGAGGATGCCGCCGCACGGGCGGGAGAACTGCTGTTCGCAGCGGTCAACGCCATCCGGCTGGCCGGTGTGGATGCCGAAGAAGCACTGACCTTTGCCTCGAAGCGGTTTCGGGACGAGCTGCTGGCCCCACAGGCGGGAGCGAACGGGTATCAGGCCGAAACGCCTGCTCCGATAGATAGAAAATGATGAGTACAAATTTTGTGGAGGTTTTACTACTATGACCAAGACTGATCTGATCGCACAGGTTGCGGCAAACACCGAAATGAGCAAGAAGAGCGCTGAACTGGCTGTCAACGCTGCATTCGAGGCACTGGGCAAGGCCATGGCAGAGGGTGAAAAGATCACCATCTCCGGCTTCGGTACCTTCGAGATCCGTGAGCGCGCCGAGCGTCAGGGCATCAACCCCCGCACCCGCGAGCCCATCACCATCGCTGCTTCCCGCAGCATCGTGTTCAAGCCGGGCAAGGCTCTGAAGGACACCCTGTAAGTTCGATTTTTGCCGCCGGGGCCGCAGCTGGTTCCGGCGTTTTTTGTTACCCCTCTCCGTCAAAGCCTGCCGGCTTTGCGTGAGCAGAACACGAGCAGAATAAGAAAAAGCCCCTTGCTGCGGGAGCCTGCGGGTCCCAGCAGAAACGGGCGGAAAGATACGATCATGCGATTGGACAAATACCTGAAAGTTTCGCGGCTCATCAAGCGCCGCACCGTAGCAAACGAGGTGGCCGATGCAGGCCGCATCCTCATCAACGGCAAGGTCGCCAAGGCCAGTCAGGCCGTCAAGGCGGGCGACCTCATCGAGGTCACCTTCGGCAACCGCCCCATCAAAGTCCGCGTGCTCTCCGATGTGGAGCCCCGCACCAAGGATGTCGCGCGGGAGATGTACGAGATCCTTTCGGAATAAGACTGAGACGAAAAAACCTCCTGAATTGCACGAATGTGCCGTTCAGGAGGTTTTTGCATATTAGAAATCAACCGAATGGATCGCAGCGTTTTCGAAAACAAGATAATCGTTGTATTCGCGGGTCAGCGCTTCTGTGTCGCGCTTTCCGCTTGGCTTGACGGAAAAGAAATCGCGAAACTTGTAAGCGCTGGGGACGGCAGGGGCGGGGAGAACTTGTTCGCAATGGGTATGCAGCTCCCTCAGAAGTTGGAACTTATCACCGGAGAAGTCTTTTTTCAGAAGGATATGTGCGACCGGGAACGAAGAACCGTCCCGATGCAGGACAACGACTTCACAGATATCGACCGCAGGATTTTGCAGAATAACGTTTTCGATATCAAACAGGTAATGCTTTTGGCTTTGAGCGTCGATAAAGTAATCGACTGCACGGCCAAGAACATATACGAAGCCGTCCGCATCCAGGTAGCCAATATCACCCGTGTGGCCCCATTTCCGGCCTTGTTCATCTACCCGGAAAAATGCGTTTGTTGCATCCGGGTTCTGATAGTATTCTTTCATGCAGCAGGGCGTCGAGACCTGCAATTCACCCCGCTGGCCGTAAGGAAGCTCTTTTCCGGTATCGGGATCAAAGGCGCTGACTGTGGCAAGAGGGAGAGGAATCCCTGTGGACCCGATCTTATTTCGAGGCCCGGCAGCGGTGATGCCGGAGGATGTGAACGTGACGGTTGCACCCAGTTCGCACATTCCCCAGCCCTTTTGAATACCTCGGTTGCAATGATGCGAAGAAAGGAAATCGTTGATTTTGCTTTCTGTCTCGGTAAGAAGTTGTTCGCCGCCAGTTATAGGGCAAATCAAAAACGATAAGTCGTGTTCAGGATCGAGATGTTCCATTGCGTAGAGCCAGAGACTGGTGGCACCAAAAACATAATTGGGAGAGTATTTCTCAATATCAGAAGTGAAGTTTTCAGGACTGAATAAAGGTTCGAGAATGCAAGAGGCTCCCAAGCAAAGGGGCATCAACAGAGAGATCGAAATGCCGCTAGAGAACCAGATGGGGACGATGTGCAGAAACTTTTTCTGGCGGGAAACTTCAGGAAAACCTGTTTCGTATTGCGCAATCGTTGCGTTGATTCCATCGTTGGTCAACACGATGCCTTTGGAAGCACCGGTCGTACCCGAAGAATACACCATAACGACCGGCAGATCTTTTTGGTAGGATGCTTCCGTCGGGGCAGTATACTGCGTACCAGACTGAATGAATTTTGTCCAGAGGCAATAGCTGGCGTTGGACTTGAGTTCGTGGTTCAATGCGGCATCGGGAGCCTCTTTTAGGCTGGCGAGAAAGCGCATGGGAGCAGGCAGAGAATTGGTTGCGGGGAGAACGATAACTTGTTGGATGCAGGTCTCAGAAAGAATGGAAGTGATGTTCGGATGCAGTTTGTCCAGCACAAAGAGAAGAGATGCCTCGGTTTCATTGATGCGGTCACGGATCTGCTCCGGCTGGAACATGGGGTTGATGAAGTTTGCAACGGCTCCGATCTTGCTGCACGCCAGAACGACATAAACGGCTTCCGGTGTGCCGGAAGTGCAAAGCGTCACACGGTCGCCAAGGTGAACGCCTGCATGAAGAAGGGCTCTTGCACAGGATTCGACCTGAGCGAACAGTTTGGAAAAGGTGATCTTCACGCCGAAGTATTCCAGCGCAAGGTCATGGGGATGTGCTTGATTGTGTTGATAAATGTTTTGATATACAGTACATTCAGCCGGTTTTGTATGGATCGCTTCCGTGCTGTAATATTTTAACCACGGTTTGTCAATGGACGGATAACCAGTCGATTTTGCTTCACACATTCTTAATTCCTCCTGTCAAGGGATAAATAACCCCGTTTGAGCAATTATAACCCAAAAGAGTTAATCTTTTCAAGAGCTTTTCGATATGCTTTTTCTAAAAAAGGAGAAAGCATCCATGAATATCGGAGAAGCGGTGAGGGAACGGATCATAGAACTGTGCCGAGAAAATGATATTTCGATCAACAAGCTGTGCACGATGAGTGGAGTTACACAGTCTACGGTGAACAACATCGTCAGCGGAAGAAACAATAGCGCAACGGTATCGACCATCAAGAAGCTGTGCGATGGACTGGGAATCTCCATTGAAGATTTTTTCCATTCGGAGCTGTTCCGAAATCTGGAACAGGAAGTCAAATAACGAATAACGGCACCCCGCCCTTCATACAGTGAGAAAAAGGGGAGTTGTGCCATGAACAAGACCGCCGAAAAAACGCCCGCTCCGCCCCACGACCTGATCCTGGAAGGCCGCAGCAAACTGACGGTGACCGGTGTGAAGCGGGTGCTGCGGTGCGATGCCGACAGCGCCGCGATGGAAACGGGCAAAGGGGTGCTGCACCTGACGGGAGCCGAGCTGAACGTGACCAGCCTCGACCTGGAGAGCGGGGAGGTGCGCCTGACCGGCCGCATCGACGCGCTGGAATATACGGCCGAGCGGACGCCGGGCGGCCTGCTGCGCCGTCTGCTGCGCTGATGGCCCCGGCACTTCCGGCGGGGCTCATTGGGCGGGAGGCGGCAGCCTGCGTTCTGCTGGGGGCCGTTCTGGGCGGGGCAAGGGCGCTGTTCCCGGAAAAAGGCCGGGGGGCCTTTCTGCCGGACGTGCTGCTCGTGGGGGCGCTGCTGCTGGGGCTGCAGTCCTATGCGGCGTCGCTGAGCTTCGGCGGGGTGCTGCGGTGGTATCAGCTGGCGGCGGCCGTCTTTGGCGCGTGGGCGGCAGAACGTGTGCTGCGCGGGCCGGTGCGGGGTGTGTTCTTTGTGCTGGGGCTTCCGCTGCAAGGAGCCCGGCGGCTCCTCACGCCGGTGCTGCTGGCCCGAAAAGCGCGTTCAAAACGTGCCAAAGAACGCCGGAACGCAAAAAGGAACGCAAAAAAACAAAAAAAGAACTTGCCAAGACCACAGCGGATGTTGTATAATTCTAACGTATCAAAGTAAGACCACAGGCGCATCGGGCCTGCTGATTTCAGGGGGCACTGAGTTATGACGAATCCGAGCCGCAAAAAACGCAGAAAGAACACGGTGCTGCGCACGGTGTTCCGGCTGTTCTTTCTTTTGCTGCTGCTGAGTATGCTGGCAGCATACATCTCCAATCAGGTGGCCATCAGCTCCAAGCGTGCCGAGCTGCAGACCCTGAACGAGCAGATCGAACAGCAGCAGACCAAAAACGAGGAGCTGCAGCGCATCCTCAGCGGCGACGCGGATGACGTGACCGAATGGGTCGCCCGTGATTCTTACAACTACGCCGCCCCCAACGAGCGCATCTTTGTGGATGTGACCGGCAACTGAGGGCGGGTCCTCCGGGAGGGTCTGCGGCCCGCCCCGGAACAGCCACCCAAAAAGAGAGCAAGGAGTATTGAGTTTTGGCGATTGAGGTAGGGAACGTATTTGAAGGCCGTGTGACCGGCGTGAAGCCGTTCGGCGCATTTGTTGCGCTGCCGGAGGGCCGGGTGGGCATGGTCCACATTTCCGAAGTGTCCAATGAATATGTGCAGGATATCAACACCGTCCTGCACGACGGCGATACCGTGAAGGTGCAGGTCATCCAGGTGGCACCGGATGGCAAGATCGCATTGTCCATCAAGCGGCTGCTGCCGCGCCCGGCCCGCCCGGACCGAGGCCCTCGCCCCGGCGGCCCGCGCAGCGGTGCCCCGCGTGAGGGCGGACATTTTGGCGGTTCCCGCGGCGGCGGACGTCCCCCGCGTGAGGGCGGCAGAGGCCCGGCCCGCGAGGCTGCGCCCCGCGTCTGGCAGCCCAAAGCGCCCGCCCGAAGCGACAACCTGAGCTTTGAGGATATGATGAGTCGCTTCAAGAGCCAGAGCGAAGAGAAGATGGCCGACCTGGACCACGAGACCAACAACCGCCGTGGCGGCGGTTATGCCCCGCGCTCCCGCCGCGGCCGCTGAACCCAATGAACTGATCGGGCCTGTCCCCAGCCGGGACGGGCCTGTTTTTGTGAACTGCGCCCCGGCGCAAGAAAGGAACGCTAAATGCCTGCAAAATTTGAACTGATCGCGCCCTGCTTCTTCGGCTGCGAGTCCACGGCCAACTTCGAGCTGCGCCGCATCGGCGCGGAGAACATCCGGGTCAGCGACGGCCGCCTGACCTTTGAGGGCGGTGCGGAGATGATCGCAGCCGCCAACCTCAACCTGCGCACCGTTGAGCGCGTCATGCTGCTGCTGAACACCTACCCGGCCTCCACCTTCGATGAGCTGTTCGATGGCGTGTACGCCATCCCCTGGGAGGAGCTGCTCCCCGCCGATGCGGCCTTCCCCGTCACCGGTTCGTCCCTGAACAGCCAGCTGACCAGTGTGCCCGCCTGCCAGAGCATCATCAAGAAGGCCGTGGTCAAGCGGCTGATGACCAAACACCACACCTCCGTTCTGCCGGAGACCGGTGCGGAGTATAAGATCCGTTTCATGCTGCGCAAGAACGTCTGCGAGATCATGCTGGACACCACCGGCGACGGCCTGCACAAGCGCGGCTACCGCCGCAACGCCATGGAGGCCCCCATCCGCGAGACGCTGGCGGCGACCATCGCCGACCTGGGCCGTGTCCGCCGCGACAGCCTTGTGGAAGACCCTTTCTGCGGCAGCGGCACCCTGCTCATCGAAGCGGCCCAGAAGGCCATGAACATCGCCCCCGGCCTGAAGCGCCGCTTTGCCGCCGAGCGGTACAGCTTCGTGCCCGCGTCCATCTGGGCGGAGCAACGCCAGAAGGCTCTGGCCGAATCCAAGCTGGATGTCGGCTTTGAGGCCTTTGGCTACGACATCGACCCCGCCGCTGTGGCGCTGGCCAACGCCAACGCCAAGCTGGCCGGTGTGGAAAAGCGCTGCCACTTCGAGGTGGCCGATGTGGCAGCCTTTGAGGCCAGACCCGAAGCCATCGTCCTGACCAACCCCCCGTACGGCGAGCGGATGAGCACCATCGAGGGGGCCGCTCAGCTGGCCCGGACGCTGGGCCGCCAGATGGAAGCCCACCCCTGTGCAGGCGTCTACGCCATCACCGCCGACATGGAGTTCGAGAGCCATTACGGCAAACGGGCCAACAAGCGCCGCAAGATGTACAACGGCATGATCCCCTGCCAGCTGTATATGTACTACGAGGCCCCGAAGTTTGAGCACAAGGCGAAGCCCATGCCCAAACAGGGCTTTGACGGCAAGCGTTCCACCGGCCGTTTCGAGAAAAAATAAGCAAAAGTAATACTTTACAGCCGCACCGAACGGGAAAGTTTGGTGCGGCTGTTGCTTTTCCGGGGCTGACAAGGTGCGAATCTTTTACATTTCGTCAGTTGCATCAAAGACCGAAAAAAGGTATACTTGTACCATTACTTGTACTATTGTAAGAACATGCAGCGCGAGGCTGCTGGAAAGGGAGGACGGCAATGGAAGGGCGTATGAGACCCTATCTTCCGGAGCTTACCATCCGCGATTATAACACATATCTGTGGTATCTACGGGGGGTGCGCTGGCAGATGAGCCGCAGCTACGGGTTCTACTCCTGTCGGCTGCTGCAACACAACGGTGTGCTGTTCGCGCTTCTGGCGGACAGTCTGGCCGGCCGGTCAGCCACCTGCGTCAACCAGCGTCTGCCCGGTACGCTCTGCTACAGGCAGATGATGTGCCAGACCCAGGGCATCCGCCTGGCGGCACAGGTGGAAGTGATGATGGGCTGGCATAAGCTGCAGGATCGCCGCTGGGACGAGCTGCCGCTCCGGAGCCAGCTGTTCCGCGCGGTGGATCACGCTCTCCTGTGCCGCGCCTACGAAAAGGCAGTGAACGAAAACCCTGCGCTGGAACGTCTGTTTGGGCAGGAACAGGCCCAGGCCGTGGTCCAGATGAACCTGAACGCGAAGAACTACAGCGTGGCGGCTGAGCCGATGAGCAACATCTACGGTGCGCTCTACTCCACCCTCGCCACCGATGACCCCAGCCAGCGCAAGAGCATGCGCTACATCGGAAGCTGCATCGGGCGGGTGTTTTATCTGCTGGATAAGGCCAGCCGGGTGGAAGAGGACCGCAAGGTGGGCCGGTACAATGTGTTTCTGGTCAATGGCATCAATGAGGAGGATGCCGCCATGGAAAATGCCCGGCGGCAGGCGCTGGCCGCAGCGAACGACCTGGTCCGCGCCTACGGGATGCTGGACGTCAAGCTGAACAAGTCACTCATCGACAACATCATGATCCTCGGCCTGCGCCATGCGGTGGACCCGCTGGACGCCGAGAACCAGCCGGTGCGCTGGGAGCTGCCGTGAAGGGCCGCAGCAGCTGGGCTATGGCCTACTGCGGCATGGCGGCGGCGCTGAGCGTCGCGCTGATGCTGCTGGGGGCCGTGGTGCCGGTGCTGATGTTCATTGCACCGGCCGCAGCCAGCCTGCTCATTGCCACGGTCTGCATGGAGTGCGGTATGAAGATGGCCCTTACGGCCTACGGCGCGGTGAGCCTGCTCAGCCTGCTGTTCGTGCCGGACAAAGAGGTGGCTCTCGTCTTCGTCTTTCTGCTGGGGTACTACCCGCTGGTCAAGCCGAAGTTCGAACGCATCCGCCCGAAGCTGCTGCGGGGCGTGTGCAAGCTGCTGCTCTGCAATGGGGCACTGGCGGCGATGTATGGGCTGGTGCTGCTGCTCGTTCCGGCGGGCAGCATCTCGCAGGAGCTGCGCACCACAGCGTGGATCGTCTCGCTGAGCACACTGGCTATGGGCAATGTGGCCTTTCTGCTCTACGACCGGGCCATCCATAATCTATTGCAGGTCTACCGCCTGGTCTGGCAGCCAAGGCTGCATAAGATGCTGGGGAGGTGACCCTCTCAGGCAAAGCCATCAGGCTTTGCCAGCTCTCCCAAAGGGAGAGCCATTGGCAGGCCGGTTTTGGCCGTGCTGGATGAGAAAGATATTGTGTTGTGAAAAAGCATCTGGGCTCCGCGACCGAGGTCAGCAACAGCTGCCAGGGAGAGCGGGGCCACTGCTTTACGACAGAACAGACCCATACGAACAGCAGGAGCTGCCCGAAATGCCAAGGGCTCCCCCTTTGGGGGAGCTGGCGAGCGCAGCGAGACTGAGAGGGTATCGAAAGAAGGAATGTGGACTTTTTGTTGACACAAAGCGCCGGGCCACGCGGGTGACAGCCGTGAGGGTGACGAGGAGAGGAATCATCGAACGATTCGGCGGATGTTTCTCCGGTCGAACAGGCTATACCGATCGCAGCAAGGGGCAAAAAGCGGCAGCAATACCGTAACAGATCCCCTTTCACGCAAGCCATACAAGAACATAAACTGGAAGAGAAGCTGACAGCTGTTCTGTGCGCATGTTGAGCGCCGGGCTGTCGGTCTGGAGGTATTTTGTATGTGTGGCATTGTTGGTTATGTTGGCAAACGCAACGCGCAGAACGTTCTGCTGGATGGTCTGGAAAAGCTGGAGTACCGCGGCTATGACTCCGCCGGTGTCGCGCTGGCACTGGACGGCGGCATCCGCGTGGTCAAGAGCAAGGGCCGCCTGGCCGAGCTACGCAAAAAGCTGGAATTGCAGGCCCTGGCCGAGAGCGGCTGCGGCATCGGCCATACCCGCTGGGCCACCCACGGCGAACCCAGCGATGTGAACAGCCATCCGCATTCGACGCCGCGTGTGAGCATCGTGCACAACGGCATCATTGAAAATTACGGCATCCTGAAAGAGCGGCTCATCGCAAAGGGCTACACCTTTGAGAGCGAGACCGACACCGAAGTGCTGGTCAAGCTCATCGACAGCTGCTACGAGGGCGAGCCGCTGCAGGCCATCCACGAGGCTCTGAGCATGGTGCGCGGCAGCTACGCGCTGGCTGTGCTCTTCCGGGATTTCCCGGATACCGTCTTTGCCGTCAAGCGGGAGAGTCCGCTCATCGTCGGCTGGGGCGAAGGGGAGAACTTCGTGGCGTCGGATATCCCGGCCCTGCTCAAGTATACCCGCCGGTACAGCGTTCTCGAAGAAGGCGACCTTGCCGTCGTGACGCGGGAGGGCATCCGCTTCTACAACGAGTTCGCCGAGCCGGTGGAGCGGGAGGTCCTGACCGCCGATTGGGACATGGAAGCGGCGGAAAAGGGCGGTTATCCGCACTTTATGCTCAAGGAGATCAACGAACAGCCCGCCGCCATCACGGCAACGGTCAGCCCCCGCGTGGAGAACGGCCTGCCCGACCTGCGCATCCCGGAGCTGTCGGATGAAACGCTGCGGGGCATCGGCACCATCCATCTGGTGGCCTGCGGCACGGCCATGCACGCGGGCATGGTGGGCAAGTCGGCCATCGAAGCACTGGCCCGCGTCCCCGCCGAAGTGGACATCGCCAGCGAGTTCCGTTACCGCGACCCCATCCTGAACAAAAACGATCTGGTCATCATTATCAGCCAGTCGGGTGAGACCAGCGACACGCTGGCGGCCCTCAAGCTGGCAAAGAGCCGGGGTGTGCCGGTGCTGGCCATCGTCAACGTGGTGGGCAGCTCCATTGCCCGCGCGGCAGACTATGTGCTCTATACCTACGCCGGGCCGGAGATCGCGGTGGCCTCCACCAAGGCTTACATGGTGCAGATGTGTGTGCTGTACCTCTTTGCGCTGCGGCTGGCCTATGCGCGCGGTGCCCAGACCGAGGCCGAGACCCGCCGCCTGACCGCAGAGCTTCTCCGCGCCAGCGAGGTCATCAAGCCCCGCCTGGCCGACTGCGAACAGATCAAGTATCTGGCCAGCCGGTTCGTCAACACCCAGAGCTGCTTCTTCATCGGGCGTGGGTTCGATTACTCGCTCTCGCTGGAAGGCAGCCTGAAGCTGAAGGAGATCAGCTACGTCCACTCGGACGCCTACGCTGCCGGTGAGCTCAAGCATGGCACCATCAGCCTCATCACGGACGGTGTGCCGGTCATCGCGCTGGCCACCCAGAAAAAGGTCTACGAAAAGACCATCTCCAACGCCAAGGAGACCAAGAGCCGGGGCGCGAAGGTCCTGCTCTTCACGACGAAAGACGCCGTGGTGCCGGACGGTGTGGCAGACTATGTCGTCCGTCTGGACGATTACGACGACCTGCTCATGCCGCTGCAGCTCATCGTGCCGCTGCAGCTGTTCGCCTACTATATGGCTGTGCTGCGTGGCTGCGACGTGGATAAGCCCCGCAACCTGGCCAAGAGCGTGACCGTGGAATAAAAACAGACGCCTCCGGATGGAGTGTGCCCCTCCCATGGAACCGGGAGAGCGCGCAGGCCGTCCGGAGGCGTTTTGAATGGGTAGCATACAAGGCCGTTCCCGTGCATTGTGCAGGGGAGCGGCCTTGCGTGTTTCAGCCTATTTCCACCCTCTCGCGGTGGGGTCCAGCATTTCGGCGGCAGAGTAGACCAGCGCGTTGCAGATGGCGGCGGCGACGTTGCTGCCGCCCTTGCGGCCCATGGCGGCGATGGCGGGGACGCCGTGGGCTTCGCAGGCGGCGAAGAGGATCTCTTTGCTTTCCACCACGTTCACAAAACCGACCGGCACCCCGATGACCAGCGCGGGCCGCAGCCCGGCCTCGATCTCTTCGGCGATGGTCAGAAGGGCTGTGGGGGCATTGCCAACGGCCAGAATGGCACCCGGATGCTCCTGCGCGGCCCGGTGCATGGAGGCCACAGCACGGGTGGTCCCGGCGGTCTTGGCGGCGGCGGCGACCTCCGGGTCGGCCATGTAGCAGAGCGCCGCGCTGCCCACTTTGGCAAGGCCGGGCCGTGTGATGCCGGCCAGCGCCATGTTCGTGTCGGTGACGATGGGCGTCCCGGCCCGCAGGGCGGTGACTCCGGCGGCGACGGCGCCCGGCGTGAAGCGCAGATTCCGGGCGTAATCGAAATCCGCCGTGGTGTGGATGACCCGCTTGACTACCGCAGCCGTTTCCGACGGCGGGGTCAGGCCCAGCGCTTCCAGCTCGGCGGTGATGATGGAAAGGCTCGTCCGCTCGATGTCGGCGGGGAGATGATGCTGCGGTGTCATGTGCGGCTCCTTCCGTTCAGGCCCATTGCGGCGTAGAGGGCATCCAGATCCAGAGCGCTGCGCACCCCGTCGGCCAGCCGGTCGAACTGCTGCTGGCGGTATTGCTCCATCGGGATGAGCGCGGCACTTTCGGGGTGGATGCCCTTTCGTTTGCACAAAAATTCTACGAGTTTTTCGGTCAGTTCGCCGGTGTCAAAGAGGCCGTGCAGATAGGTGCCGAAAACATCGCCCTGCACACAGCCTTCGGGGTGGCCATCGGCCTGGGTGCAGAAGGGGAGGCCCTGCACCTCGGTGCGGCCGGTGTGGATCTCATAGCCCGTCAGCGCGGCCCCGGCAAACGGCCCGGCTGCGGCGGTGGCGCGGGTCTGGGTGCGGCGTTTTTGCGCAGTAAAGACGGTGCGGGTGGGCAGCAGACCCAGCCCGCGCAGGGTCTGCGGACGGCCGCTCTCGCTGCCCATGGGGTCGGCCAGCGTTTCGCCCAGCATCTGATACCCGCCGCAGACGCCGAAGACCGGGGTGCCCCGCGCAGCCAGCTTGAGCAGGGCCGGTTCCAGACCGGATTGCCGCAGCCAGAGCAGGTCGTCGATGGTGTTCTTGGTGCCGGGCAGCAGGATCAGGTCGGGTGTGCCGAGGGTGCGCGCGTTTTGTACATACCGCACACCGAGCAGCGGGTGCTGTTCCAGCGGCATGAAATCGGTGAAGTTCGAGATGTGGGGCAGCCGGACGATGGCGAGGTCCAGCGGCTTGACCGCTTTGTCGGCGTCCAGCCGTTCGGAAAGCGAATCCTCGTCCTCGATGTCCACCTTCAGATAGGGCACGACGCCCAGCACCGGCAGATGGGTCTTCTCTTCCAGCATGGCAAGGCCGGGGCGCAGGATCTCGACGTCGCCCCGGAATTTGTTGATGATGAGCCCCTTGATGCGGGCGCGTTCGTCCGGTTCCAGCAGCGCTACGGTGCCGTACAGCTGGGCAAAAACGCCGCCCCGGTCGATGTCGCCCGCCAGAAGCACCGGCGCGTCCACGAGCCGGGCGAGGCCCATGTTCACGATGTCGTCGGCCTTCAGGTTGATCTCGGCGGGGCTGCCGGCCCCCTCGATGACGATGATGTCCACATCCTCGGCCAGGCTGTTGTAGGCGGCGAGGATGTCCGGGATGAGCGATTTTTTCATCTTGAAGTAGGCGGCGGCGGGCATCTGGCCCCGCACCTCGCCGTTCACGATGACCT
>OHXB01000061.1_pt1 | contig 30830 bp, 27 predicted proteins | sample 1579811 | NCBI WGS metagenome assembly OHXB01 (sample SAMEA3882533, study PRJEB24775) | human gut metagenome | biome: human-associated habitat; feature: intestine environment; material: feces | place: Netherlands | collected 2009/2010 | reverse complement strand
CCACCCCGGATAGTGTCTACGCCCTCGGCGCAGCCGTCAGCGACATGAGCCGGGATGTGCTGCGGAACATCGAGCGCACCGTAAAAACTACCATTCGCCGCCGCAATGCAGAAAGGAGCCAATATGAATATGAACAGCAGGAACGTAACCTACTCGACCATCGGGGACTACCAGCTCCCGAACCTGATCCTGAACCAGCCCCGGAAGCCGCTGGGCAAGTACGGCAGGCTGCGCCGGACCTACCTGAAGGAGCAGCGCCCGGTGCTGTACCACACGATGCTGATGAACGGGAGCCTGTACCCGCACCTGATGGAGGTGGAGCAGAACGCAGCAGCGATGAAGGAGCATCTGATGACCGAACTGCTGAAAGCGAACCCGGCACCGGACAAGGAGCAGAACCAGATGGCGTGGGTGCAGCACATGAACAGCCTGAAAGCACAGGCAGAGGAACTGGTGCTGACGGAGCTGATCTACAGCTAAGTTTTCTGGATGCTGTCATCCCCACCGAAGCCCAGCAAATTGAAATGATCGACCAAGCGGAGAGCGAAAAAACGCCCTCCGCTTTTGTTTTGTCGCAGGCTGAAATCGAAAACGAACTGCGTAAGCACGGCTCCGGGTTTGTGGGTGGCAAGCAGCGCATTATGACACTGTACCAGACCCAGACAGACCGCAGCCTCCGTGCCAAAGCGTTGGCAAAGGAGTACGGCATCGGTGGGCACTCCCACGATTTTCTGGACGGAAGCCGGGGTTTTGTGAACCACGACTGGAAGGGGCTGGAATTTGACCATTACCCCGACCACCAGAAATTCACCCTGAAATGGGCACAGGTGGAACAGTATATCGACCTGATGATCCAGTCCGACCGCTACCTGACGGACGAGGAAAAGGAGCATTACGCACCCCCTGCGCCTGTTAGCACAAAACCGGATGCCGACTTGACCCGTGCAAAAAATCTGATCCGGGAGTTTTGTCAGGAAGAATACGATTCTGAGCCGGATTTTTCCGACCTGTCCAAGATCGACATTGCGTACACCAACGCCACGGATGAGGAGATCCCCATTCAGGTCAACGTCGATCTGGTGGGATACCGTGTGGAACGATATCTGGGCGAGGTGCTGATTGACGAGCGGCAGTATGAAAGTCTGGAGGGCCTGACCGAGACCGAGCTGGAGACTCTGGACTTTTCGGAACTCGTCAGTGTCACGGACGAAGAACTGGAGCACTACCACAGCAAAGCGGAAGAACGCCCGGCACTGCTGCCGCTGGATGCCGCCACCGAGTACAACGCCCTGAAGGAGCAGCACCCGGATGCGCTGGTGGGCTTTGAGCAGAACGGACAGTTTGAGTTTTACGGCGAGGATGCCCGGAAGGTCTGCGAACTTGTGGGTGGTAAGCTACTGGAAAAGGAAACGGCACTGGGCACCGTCCCGGTCACCGGCTTCCCCAGCGCCCAGTGGGCGCACCGTGCCAAGCAGCTGTGGCAGTGCGGCGAGAACGTCTATCTTGCCGGACTGAACGAGGACGGCACTCATCACCAGACCAAGTATCTGCGCCGGGAGGATTATCTGCCGCTGGGCGCTACTGTCCACATTGAGGGACGAGCCTTCCGGGTGGATAACGTCAATTTTGACAAGGACAGCGTGACCTTGCAGGATGTGGCACTGGCAGAAATGCGGATGCCGATTTTCCGGGAGGAGCCGCTGGCGGTTGTCCGGGAACTGTACGAGCAGGAACAGAATGTTCCGAAACTCTCCGACGAAGAACTGGACGAACTGCCCATCTCTACTGTGATGGACGGAAAAGTGCAGACCTTCCCGGATGCTGCTGCCTTGGATGAAGCCCTGAATGCTGAACCTGCGCCGGAATCTGCCGGGAACTTCCACATCACGGATGATGATTTGGGTATCGGAGGTCCTAAGCAGAAGTACGCGCGGAACATTGAAGCCATCCGCACCCTAGTCAAGCTGGAACAGGAGCACCGGGGTGCCACTGCTGAGGAACAGCAGGTGCTTTCCCAGTATGTGGGCTGGGGCGGTCTGGCAGATGCCTTTGACCCCGGCAAGGACAGTTGGGCAAAGGAATATGCGGAGTTGAAAGGACTGCTCTCCGAGGACGAGTATGCCGCCGCCCGTTCCAGCACCCTGAACGCCCACTATACCAGCCCTACCGTCATCCGTAGTATCTACGATGCCGTGGAGCGCATGGGTTTCCGCAGCGGTAACATTCTGGAGCCTAGTATGGGCGTGGGCAACTTCTTTGGAATGCTGCCGGACAGCATGGCAGACAGCCGCTTATACGGCGTGGAGTTGGACAGCATCACCGGGCGCATTGCGAAAAAACTGTACCCGCAGGCAGACATTACCGTGGCTGGCTTTGAAACCACCGACCGCCGTGATTTCTACGATTTGGCGGTGGGCAACGTGCCTTTCGGTCAGTACAAGGTCAACGATAAAGAGTACAACAAGCTGGGATTTAGCATCCACAACTATTTTTTCGCCAAAGCCATCGACCAAGTGCGTCCGGGCGGCATCGTGGCGTTTGTCACCAGCCGTTACACCATGGACAGCAAGGACAGCACCGCCCGCAAGCACATGGCAGAGCGTGCTGACCTGCTGGGAGCTATCCGTCTGCCCAACAATGCGTTTAAGGCAAATGCAGGCACGGATGTTGTCAGCGATATTATCTTTTTGCAGAAGCGTGACCGCCCTGCGGACATCGAACCTGCATGGGTGCAGTTGGGTAAGACCGAGGATGGCTTTGCCATCAACCAGTATTTCGCAGACCACCCGGAGATGATTCTGGGCGTACTCTCCACCGAAAGCACCCAGTATGGACGAGAGGAATTGACCGTTGCTCCCATCGAGGGTGCAAACCTTGCAGACCAGCTTGCCGAGGCGGTACAGCATATTGAGGGTCAGTACACCGAAGTCGAGGTGGAAACGCCAGATATTGCGGATGCCGAGGCAGAGCGCAAGACGCTCCCTGCTGACCCGGAGGTCAAGAACTTCTCCTACACCGTGGTGGACGGCGAGGTGTTCTACCGGGAAAATTCGGTCATGACGCAGGTGGAGCTGTCCGACACCGCCAAGGGGCGCGTCACCGGCATGGTGGAACTGCGCCAGATCGTCAACGACCTGATCGACCAGCAGTTGAACGACTACCCGGACGAGGATATCAAGGCGATACAGGAGCGTTTGAACGCCGCCTACGATGCCTTTACCGCCAAATACGGCTTGCTGAACGACCACAGAAATGGGCGGTTGTTTGAGCAGGATTCCTCGTATTATCTGCTGTGTTCGCTGGAAAATCTGGACGAGCAGGGGCAGCTCAAGAGCAAGGCGGCGATGTTCACCAAGCGCACCATTCGCCCGGAGCGCACTGTCACCAGCGTAGATACCCCCAGCGAAGCACTGGCGGTATCTATTGGTGAGCATGGCAAAGTGGATTTGCCCTATATGGCAGAACTGCTGGGTACGCCCGGCGAGTACGGGCGCATTACCACCGAACTTTCCGGTGTGATCTTCAAAGACCCTGCCGCCGACCCCACCGACCCGGAAGCAGGCTGGCAGATGGCAGACGAGTACCTGTCCGGCGATGTCCGGGCAAAGCTGCGGATGGCGCAGTTTGCTGCCGAGACCAACCCGGAATTTGTGGTCAATGTGGATGCGCTGACCAAGGCACAGCCCAGAGAACTGGAAGCATCTGAAATTGATGTGCGGCTGGGTGCAACATGGCTGGACCCGAACATTATCCAGAAGTTTATGACCGAGACATTCCAGATCCCCTACTATCTGCGCCATGCTGTCAAAGTGCGTTATTCTCCCTATACCGCAGAGTGGCGCGTGGAGGGCAAGACCGCTACGGGACGGGGCGATATTATCTCCTCCGAGACCTACGGCACATCCCGTGCCAATGCCTACAAGATTCTGGAGGAGACCCTGAACCTGAAAGATGTCCGCATCTATGACACGATCGAGGATGCCGAAGGCAAGCCCAAGCGGGTGTTGAACAAGCGGGAGACTATGCTGGCACAGCAGAAACAGCAGGTCATCAAGGACGCTTTTGCCAACTGGGTCTGGCAGGACCCCCAGCGGCGCATTGCACTGGTAAAACAGTACAATGAGTTGTTCAACAGCACCAGACCCCGTGAGTATGACGGAAGCCACATCAAATTCGTGGGCATGAACCCGGAAATCACCCTCCGGGAGCATCAGCGCAACGCCATCGCCCATGTGCTTTATGGCGGTAATACGCTGCTTGCACACGAAGTTGGTGCGGGCAAGACCTACGAAATGGCAGCGTCTGCTATGGAAGCAAAACGGCTGGGACTGTGCCAGAAAAGCCTTTTTGTCGTGCCCAACCATTTGACGGAGCAGTGGGCAAGCGAGTTTCTGAACCTCTACCCTAACGCCAAGCTTTTGGTGGCACGGCGCAAGGACTTTGAAACCGCCAACCGCAAAAAATTCTGCGCCCGCATCGCCACCGGCGATTATGATGCCGTCATCATTGGGCACAGCCAGTTTGAGCGCATTCCACTGTCCTTTGAGCGGCAGGAGCGCATTATTCAGGAGCAGATCTACGAGACCCTTGCCGCCATCAACGAACTGAAAGCCCACGCAGGTGAAAATTTCAGTATCAAACAGATGGAAAAGACCCGGAAAACGCTGGAAACTAAGCTGGAAAAACTGCGCTCCGATGAGCGCAAGGACGATGTAGTTACCTTCGAGCAGTTGGGTGTTGACTGCCTGTTTGTGGACGAGTCACACGCGTTCAAAAATTTGTTCCTCACGACAAAAATGCGTAATGTCGCAGGATTATCCACCAGCGAAGCCCAGAAATCCAGCGATATGTTCGGAAAGTGTCGCTATCTGGATGAGATCACCGGCGGGCGTGGCGTTGTGTTCGCCACCGGCACCCCAGTGAGCAACTCCATGACCGAGCTGTACACGGTCATGCGCTACCTCCAGTACAGCACCCTGCAACAGAAAAAACTGACCCACTTTGACTGCTGGGCATCCACCTTTGGCGAGACCACCACTGCCATCGAACTTGCCCCCGAAGGTACTGGGTATCGGGCGAGGACGAGATTTGCCAAGTTCTTCAACCTCCCGGAACTGATGTCCATGTTCAAGGAGGTTGTGGACATTAAAACATCCGACCAGCTCCATCTGCCTGTGCCCGAAGCGAAGTTTGAAACCGTGGTGGCAAAGCCCTCGGAAATTCAGAAGGAAATGGTGCAGGAACTGAGCAAACGTGCCGCAGATATCCACTCCGGCATCGTGGATGCCTCCGTGGACAATATGCTCTGTGTCACCAACGATGGGCGCAAGATTGGCTTGGATGTGCGCCTGATGAACCCCATGCTGCCCGACGACCCCAACAGCAAGCTGAACGTCTGTGTGCGGAACGTGCTGAAGATCTGGGATGAGGGCAAAGATCAGAAGCTGACACAGCTTTTGTTCTGCGACCTCTCCACCCCGAAAAATGACGGTAACTTCAACGTCTACGATGACATTCGCAAAAAGCTGGTTGCCGCTGGGGTTCCAGAAAACGAGATCGAGTTTATTCACAACGCCGACACCGAAGCGAAAAAGGCGGCTTTATTTTCCAAAGTGCGCTCCGGCGATGTGCGAGTTTTGCTCGGAAGTACGGCAAAAATGGGAGCGGGCACCAACGTCCAGTCCCGGCTTGTGGCAGTGCATCACTTGGACGTTGGTTGGAAGCCCAGCGACATGACCCAGCGCAATGGTCGCATCATCCGTCAAGGCAACATGAATAAGGAAGTCAAGGTGTTCAATTACGTCACGGAAGGGACGTTCGACTCGTATTTATTTCAGACCCTTGAGAATAAACAGCGATTTATCTCGCAGATTATGACCAGCAAATCCCCGGTGCGCTCCTGCGAAGATGTGGATGAACAAGCACTTTCTTATGCGGAGATCAAGGCACTGTGCGCCGGAAATCCACTCATCAAGGAGAAGATGGATTTGGATGTGCAGGTCGCAAAGCTGAAAGTGCTGAAAGCCGACCATCAGAGCCAGAAGTTCCGTTTGGAAGATAAGCTGTTGACGAAGTTCCCGGCTGACATTCGGGAAACGAACGCCTATATTGCTGGGGTGAAAGCGGACGCACAGCTTGCCGCCGCCCATCCGCAGGTGCAAGAGGGTTTCTGCGGCATGACCATCAGGGGCGTGACCTACGATGAGAAAAAGACCGCCGGTGAGCGTCTGGTGCTTGCTTGTTCTGAACTGCCAAACGCCGAAGAAAAAGTCATCGGCAGCTACCGGGGCTTTGAACTGTCCCTGCGTTTCGACACCTACCGCAGTGAGTATCAGGCTATTTTGAAGGGTCAGCGGAGGTACCCGGTAGCACTGGGCACCGACCCGCTGGGCAACATTATCCGTCTGGATAATTCGCTGAACAACTTCCCGGAGCGCATCACCGCCGCAGAAAACGAACTGGACACCCTGCATCAGCAGCAGGCGGCGGCGCAGATTGAGGTGGAAAAGCCCTTCCCGCAGGAGGAAGAATTGGCGGAAAAGTCCGCACGGCTTGCAGAATTGAACGCTCAGTTGGATGTGGACGAAAAGAGCCACGAGCCGGAACAGGACGAGGAAGAACAGGAGGACCCCCCGCGCCGCCCCTCGGTGCTGGCAGCACTGGAAGAAAAGTCGGACAAGCCGGAGCCAGTGAAGCCCTTCCGCAGTTACTACGACAAGGATGGTGATGCCCGGTGAGGGAAAAGCGGGATGAAATCATTATCCTGAGAACAACAAAAGCTGAGAAAAGCCGCATTTATGAAAAGATGTTGGGCATGGGCATCCGCAGCCTGAGCGCCTATATCCGAAAAATGGCACTGGACGGCTACTGCCTGAACCTTGACCTGCCGCAACTGCGGCGCATGGCGTATCTTTTGCAGATGTGCAGCAACAACCTGAACCAGTATGCCAAAGCTGCCAATGAAAATGGTCGGGTCTATGCTGCGGACATGGAGGACCTGCGGCAGAGGCTGGATGAGCTGATTGACATTGGCAGAAAAATTCTCGCTCGGCTGGCTGAACTCTAAAATTTTACCCCGCAGTTGGAGGGCTGCGGGGCTACATAAGGGTTGACATCCTTGCAAAGCAATCGTTGATACCTTTATAATCGGGGTGAAAGAAAGGCGGGTGCTAGATATGAGGTTCGTTTTTAAGATGATCGTTTTCCCGTTTTGGCTGCTTACGGCTTTCCTTGCGCTGATGCTGAAATGGACGCTGAACCTGTCGGCGTTTGTGCTGGCGCTACCCATGCTGTATATTTTCGGCTGCGGTCTTTATACGCTGTACTGCCGGGAGTGGATGCAGTTTTTGATTTTGCTGGTGGCAGAGTTTGGCTGCTTCCTGCTCATCACCGCCGGAACAGTCATTGTAGAAGCCGTGGAATGGTTCAGTGGCTGGATTGCTGAATTATAAAATTTTTATGCCGCCATTGTGCGGCATTTTCTTTTTGCTGGGAGGTGGTAGAACTGGCTGCAACACGTTTGATTGCGCTGCACAAGAACAAGGGCAAGTCGGTTGCGGCCTTCCTGAAAAGCCGCACGGACTATGCGCAGAATCCTGACAAAACACAGCAGGGCGAACTGGTCAGCAGCTATGAGTGCAGCCCCTTGACCGCAGACGAAGAATTTATGCTCTCCAAACGCCAGTATGAGTTGATGACTGGTCGCAGGCAGAAAAGCGATGTGATTGCCTATCAGATTCGTCAATCGTTCAAGCCCGGAGAGATCACCGCCGAGGAAGCCAACAAGGTGGGCTACGAACTGGCAATGCGTTTCACCAAAGGCAAGTATGCGTTTATCGTTGCCACCCACACGGACCGGGAGCACATTCACAACCACATTATTTATAACTCCACTGCGCTGGACAGCACCCGGAAATTCCGGGATTTTTTATTGTCCGGGCTGGCCGTACAGCGGTTGAGCGATTTGATTTGTCTGGAACATCAGCTTTCCGTCATTGAGATAAAACCCTATCGGGAGCGGCAGAAGCGCACACTCTACCCGCCCAAAGAAAGCAATCGTGACCGTCTATGCGGCGCGATCGACAACATTCTGGCGAAAAAAACCAAAGACTACGAAGATTTTCTGCAAAAGCTGGAGCAGCAGGGATACGAGGTCAAGCGAGGGAAATACACCTCCGTCAAAGGCGCACGGCAGAAGCGATTCATCCGGTTCCGCACTTTGGGCACAGGATATAGTGAAGAAGAACTGAAAGCTGTTATCTCTGGGGAAACCGAACACCATCCCCGGCAGAAGCAGAAGCGCATCGTACCGGAACAAAAGTTTCAGATGCTGGTGGACATTCAGGCAAAGCTGGCCGAGGGAAAGAGCATGGGGTATGCTCGCTGGGCAAAGCGATATAATCTGAAAGAAATGTCCAAGACGCTGATTTTCTTACAGGAGCATAAAATCGGCAGCATTAAAGAAATGCAGGAACGTGTGGATGCAGCAACTGCTCGCTATCACGAGTTGGGCGATTCCATTAAAGCTGCAGAAGCGCGCATGGCCGAGATTGCCGTGCTGCGGACGCACATCGTCAATTACGCCCGGACACGTCCGGTTTATGATGCCTACCGCAAAGCCGGGTACAGTAAGAGATTTCTGGAAGCCCACCGGGAAGAAATCACGCTGCATAAGGCTGCAAAAGCTGCTTTTGATGAACCCGGATTGAAAAAGCTGCCAAAAGCCAAGGACTTGAGCATCGAATACGCTGCACTTCTGAAAAAGAAGAAAGAAGCATACCCGGATTATCGTAAGGCACGAGATGAGATGCAGGAGTTGATGAAAGCTCAGAAAAATGTAGAGATGTTCTTTGCAGAGGAAAAAAGTACAACCGAAAAAGAACAAGCACGATAAACGAAATCCGCCGAGGATCCTTCCCGTTTTTTCGGGAGGACTCCTCGGCGGATTTTTGCTTTTGAAAACTGATTTCTAAGAATGTGAATTCAAAATACCAAAATTATTCAGTCAAGCCAAAAAGGTAAACCACACAAATGCAGCAGTTGCACATATCATCAGAACCAGTAGTATCGTACTTGCAAGTTTCTTCTCAATGGAAACTTTCTGATTTTCGCATAGGACAATCTGCTGAAGATTGTGAAATTCGGCTTCGCTGACATTTCCATTTAATGCTTTCCATGCAGTGCAGCGATCTGTAACCAGCAAAAAATCGGACAGCATTTCCATAAAGATGACAGCGAAAAATGCCAGAGAAAAGAACCACATCCCATTCCATTGAAGTTCTGTCAACACCCTCTGAAGGCTTGAAGGCTTTAATGACACTAACGAAATAATGTAAATCAACGTGTTGCAGAATTCTCTTGCTAATGGCCCTTTTTGTTTAAGAAAATCCATTTTCAACCCTTTCCTTACAAACGGAGTGACTTAACCACCAATAGCCTGATAGTAATCCGTTTTAGAACGAATCAAAGAACCGTTTGACTTGTATTCTTTGACAGTTTGATGGTAGCAATGCGTGTAGTAGCTGTTATCATAGGAGAATAGCACTTCATAGGTAATAAAAGCTTTGCGAAATCGTTCCCTTAACGGTGCTGTTTTCGTTATACCGCCTAGGTTGGCCAGCAGCAAAAACCGTTGCGGCAAGGCTCAGAAAAATATCGATTGACAGAATGAGAGTAACAAGACGCTTTTTGGACATAAGACATAACCTCCATTTTGTGTACTCCAACAGGAGCTTTTGCTTAGTCAACGTAGTTCACATTGCGTTTGTGACAACTTTTTTGAAAAAATTTCAAGGTCTTGTCAACTTTGGACGTTTCAACAAAAAAGTGCCCACACATTTGTAAGCAATTACAAGTGTGTGGGCAAAAATTTAGCCAGTCAGGAAATGCTCTCTGCAATTTTTAGAATCTCTTCACGCGGTATCTTTCCAATAATCGTATGTGAAATGCCATCTTTCTCCCATACTAGCACATATCCTGTACGTCCTCCGCTATTGTTCGTTCCGAGTGTTGCATCGGCTGTTCCAACTTTAATGCGCTCATAAACCGTGTGCTCATTGTCGAAAGTTTCGACTTGTCCATAGTCTTGAATTACGGAACAGTCCACATAATAAAAGATGTTCTTATCATTGACATCAACATAGGCATGAAGAAAGGATGAACCTATTATTTTAAAAACGGATGAATTTGCTACCCACTGGCATAGTGCGGCAGAGGACAAGGATATTGAAAACTACATCGCTGAGCATACTTTACTGGAAACGGACGCAGGCACTCTGAAACTCAGTGAGAATGCAGTGTTTCAGGAACCTGTGGGGGAATCCATCTATAATCTATATACAGATGTGGTGTATATCATACCGGACGAGATAGCGCAAGTCTTGCTTCCGGTACAGAGCAACCGATTTGTGATGACCCAATATCCGCTTTCCTTCAAAACGGCAGAAATGCTGGAACAGCTTCTTGGGCGTTCTTATCCAGAAGATCCTGATAAAGACAATCTGGCAGGATACAGTACAACTGTCCGTACTACGGAAGTGAACCGTATAATCGCCCTTAACTTTATCCTAAAAGCGTCCTTGATCTATGGTGCAATTGTGCTGATGGTGATGTGTCTTACCGTGCTGGCTCTTCAGCAGCTCCTAGATGCAGAAAAAAACAACTACAGATTTTCGGTTCTGCGAAAAATGGGAGTGGAAGAGAAGGACCTGCATACTTTGGTTCTAAAACAGCTTGGTGTTTGGTTTGGGATGCCGATCACAGCAGCAATCGTTGTAGCAATGATTGTGATTGGCTATTTTCTTCAAAGTGTTTCTGCTGAAATCTCAGCTTATATTGGCTGCGGAGCCTTGATGCGGCAAATAGGTATCATTGTCGGGATTTTCGCTTTGCTGCTGAGCTGCTACTTTCTCAGTACATGGCTGCTGTTCCAGCGTTCGATTCGCAGCAACTCCGATAGCGTAAGGTGATGGGAGGAAGATATGTACTGGAAGTTAGCAATTCAAAATATCCGCAGAAGCCTGCGAGATTATATCATTTACTTTGTGACACTTACCTTTACTGCGCTCTGTGATGTCCTTCTATTTAGGGATGAGCTGTTCTATTATGAGAGCTTCGGCCTGTTCGCTGTGCTGATTCTGGTGCAGTTGGCGGCCACCGGCGCAGCACTATCTTCGCACAGAAAGGGATACCTAAGATGGAGCAGTTACCGGCACGTCTGCTGTTAACGGCTGGCATCCTGCTGCTGATCGCAGGGGTGATTTTTGCCATTCTCCAAGTATGGCTCTATACCGACCTTCTCTGGGCAGGCGCATTTGGATGTCTGCTGGCGGCTCTGAACTTTCGGGATTCCAAAAACGACGGCGGCTAAAGCACACGGCATCGTAGTGCACGGTCAATGCGGAAATGCGAGCTACACCCGATTTTCCATATCGAGTGATATAGATTTGGCTTTGGGGGAGGATTGTCTATTGTATGCAAAAAATTGAAGTTGTTGTTCGCATCACGAAGGATCACTGCCCACCGCAAGAGCAGACGATTTTTGAATGGTTCGATTTGATGCGGAATCCCACAGACGCTCTGAGCCGTCCCGATCTGGAAATCAACTTGGAACACCACCGTGTTTTCAAACACGGAACAGAGGTGTACATGAGTCGTTATGAATACGGTGTTTTGAATTTGATGGCACAGCATCCGGGCAAACTGTTTACAAAGGAGCAGATCTTTGAAGCAGTCTGGCATAAGGACAGCGAAAGCTATTTGAGAGCCGTCACCAGCACGATCGGTCGAATCCGCCAGAAAATAGAGGATGACAAAGATCACCCCCGTTATATTAAAACGGTTTCCAACATTGGATATCAATTTGTCCCATCATCGGAATCGGTGCGATTGAATCGCAATCTGTAATAAAAGCCATACCGTGAGATCCTAGTAGGATTCTTCGGTATGGCTTTTATCGTTTTCTGTGCTGTACAAAATCGGCATCCTTGCATAGATGACCAAGAATATTCTAAAATAGAGATAACTTAATTCAGGAGGTCAAACCATGCAAACATTTGAAGAAGTATTGACCCACTTCCATAGCTTTTTAGAGTCTGCGACCTATTTGGACGTTGTTCCATGCCGCTGGGGATATGTAAGGCTTTTCAATGAGGGCGACCCTATCAATTTCAATGCAATTCTTTGCCGCACACCACAAGAACTATATACGGCATTGGAAAATGATTTGGAAACAGAGATTCAGGTCAGCTTGGGAATCGACTGAATTGGTATAAAATTGGTTTGCTTTTGGGTTCGTTTTGGTATAGTGACTTTGAAAAATATGCTATACTGTACCACAAGCAAAACATTTTCAGGGATTTTCAATCTTACTGTAAAACTCTGTCAGATGCTTTGCCAGTGTGCGGGTCGAGTCCATTAAGGTCTCTCGCACCGCTTCTGGGCAGGAAAGGTAGATTCGATTGATCTCTTTTAATTCTATTTCCGTCTTGTCCATCCCCGGAGTGATCAGCGCATCAAGCGAAACCGGCAAAACACGAGCAATCGCCAAAAGAATTTCGTAAGACGGATTCATGCTGCCTTTTTCAATGTTGGCAATATGCTTCGTTGAAACATGGCAGCGTTCAGCAAGTTGTTCTTGTGTTAAACCTGCCAGCTTGCGCTCCTTGCGAACCTTTTCTCCAAGTACCTTCAAGTCAGAATTCGGCATCATCGTTCACCTCAATAGTATTGTATCGTTCTGGTGAATGACGCGGTATAACCTTGTATTTCCTGTGAGCAGGAAGTATAATGCCGATTTTTGCGTTTCCCGGTCGAGTTATAAAAAAACGGTAACTCGTCCGGGCGATTTCATGCGCCACAAGATCACAGTTGCCGTTTGTGGAGGTAACTGTGATTTTTTATTGGGGTAACGCATCAAAAAAAGCCTGTTTGCTGCTGTAGACCAGAATGCCAACAAACCGGCACAATCGTTCCACTTCACCACCTATAATAATGCCGATATGCAATATTGCGCCAGCTTCCCACTGTGGGAGGCTGGCGTTTTTGCGCTTTTGGGACAAAAGTGCCGCAGTCCGCCGTTTCTCCCATAATACCGCAGCAAACTTTATATTTGGGAGGGAAAGTCATGCTCGATCATAAGAAGGAAGCGATTACGGAACACTGGCAGTTTTGCCCCAAGTGCAATATAAAGCTCTATCGAATGACCGCCGACTGCACTGGATTCATCCATATAAAATGCTGGCGTTGCCGGGAAATGTTATGGCTCAACCTTTCCATTCGAGCCAAGTAAACATCAGTTTTATAAAACAATCGGGTGCACTGCACTCTGAATATGGACTGTTAGCACCGAGCAACGGGCCATTGCCACATGGCAATGTATGAAACGTAGCACCAAATGGCCGGGCAGCAGCTTGACTGAAAGATCTCCAATCTTTCGGTCGGCTGTTGTCCGGCTATTTTTATAGCTTCAGATGGCCTGCTCCCGAAAAGGAGCAGGTTTTATGTTTGTCCTCTTTTCATGGCTACCCCAAGCGGCGAAATATCCGTAGCATCTCCGAATTTTCGACTTTTCACGTTTTATCGAAAATTTGGAGGTTACACATGAGTTTTAATAATGGCAATGAACGTCGCAAGCTGAACGCAAAGTGGGAGCATCTTCGTGTGCAGTACCGCGAAGCAGGAATGAGCGAAGATGCAATTCAGGCTATGTACGAGTTTGATTTGGGTGTTCTTAATAGCGAACGTGCCTACATCACTAACACAATGACGGTTTCTGGTTCTGCCGATGATTGCGCAGCCAAGGAAACCAGCGACTTCAAGCAGTATGAAAAAGCCGTTACCGTAACGGATACCTACCACGAAACCAAAAGCCGTTTTGCATGGATTGGTGAGATTGAGAACGAACAGTTGCTTACTGCACTCGAAACTTTGAAAGTCGAAGATTTGGAAATCATCACCATGTACGCTTACGAGGGATACGACATCACTGAAATATCTAAAGTCTACGGCGTATCCCGCCCCACTATTAGCATAAAAATCAAGAGAATTACTAAATTTTTGAAAAACTTCAATTTTAATGCTACGAATTGACCCTTCTCGATGGCTCGTAAGTGTAAGGGCAATTCACCAGATGGCGAAAGCCGCTGAACGAAATGTCCGCACTCATGTTCTTTGAAAACTGAATAGTTCCGTCATCTGGTACTCCGATAATGATACTTCCGTAATTCGCGGCCCGGTCACAAAGCAGACGGGGTGGCTGAAATGCCAATGAAGCGGTACAAGTCCGCTGCCAGATGTTTATGCCCCACTCGCAGGGAGCCGAGGGCGAATATGCGAGACCTTAACTTATTAAATCAGGCGTGGCCGAATGCTGTTTTCGGTCTTCGTCCACGCCTGTTCTTTTTACTTATTCCATATATCCACATTTTCGTCCTACATAGGAGGTTTTATGAACGAGAATGACCGTACCACCTTAGAGCAAGCGATCTACGAGGAAATGGAACTGACCCCGGAGATGATCCGGTCCATCCGCACGCTCTGCGGTGTCTGCCTTTGCAGTTTTGTAGAATCCAAGGCGTTCAAAATCGCCATTGTTCCCAGCGCAGACCGAAGCATGGACACTTGCACAGTCTGCCAGACCCGGCGCGGTCATGACTACGTTGTGATGAACCGCTGAACAAGCACACCGCCCACTGCCAAGGAGGTGCAGCGGGCGGTGTACATATTGAAAAAAGGAGGGCAGCTTTTGATTCAAAACTGGAAATTCCAACGTGGAGACATTTTTTTCACCCGTTTCGACAACGCCATCGGTTCAGAGCAAAGCGGGAATCGTCCGGCAGTCGTTCTTCAGAACGATGTGGGAAATTTTTACTCACCTACGCTGATCGTGGCCACATTGACAAGCAAGGCGGCAAAAAAGTATACCCAGCCGACCCACTGCCTGCTGGTGAACGAGTTTCTCTCCGTACCATCCATCGTTCAGGCAGAGCAGATTTTTACCGTAGACAAGAGCAGGGTGCTGAAATTCCTCGGACACCTCACCCCGGAAGAAATGAGCCGGGTGGATGATGCTGTCCGTGCCAGCCTTGCCCTGAACCCGATGGGGAACATTCAGCGGCTTCCACCCATCATCCGCTCTACGGCGGCTTACGCGCCGCCTGAGGTGGTTGACGGTAAACCGCCCCTCTATCCCTACACGCCCATCAAATCGTCCTTTGAGGATGCTGGGAGTGTCGAGGACATGATGCTGTACACCGAACTGGAAGCTGCGGTACACGCAATGATCCAACGGCTGGAATACAGCTTCACGTTTAACCCCAGCCTGCTCACCATCCCGAAGCGTAAGCAGCAGGTTTCTGAAATTCTGAAAGAAGCCGAAACGTACATCTGGAGGATCAAGGAGGAAATGCGATGCGCCTGAAAGACAACACCAATCCCTTCATCCATGTCAACCCGCCGTACCAGCTCATGGTCATCCACAGCAGCAAGCTGGTCTACCCCCGCGAACTGTATCAGCGCGGTGTGGAGCGCAAGCGTGTGGAACTGATCGCCGCCCACTTCAACGAATATGTGGCAAACGAGCCGAAGGTCAGTTTCCGTAACGGTCAGTTCATCGTAACGGATGGGCAGCACACCATCGAGGGGCGCATCCTCCGCAACGGCGGCAAGGATCTGCCGATTCTCTGCAAGGTGTACACGGGCATGACCGTGGAGCAGGAAGCCCTGCTCTTTGCCGAGCAGAACGGCTTCTCTGCGCCGCTGACGGCAGGCATCAAGCTCCGCGCCAAGGTCGTAGGCGGCGATGCTATTTCCAAGGCTTTCCTCGCAGCCACCAACCGGGTGGGATTGAGCCTCAATTATGACAGCCAGCAGCTGACCGATTACCGCATCAGCTGCGTTGGTACGGCTTTCCGGCTCTACAAGCAGATGGGCGAACCGCTCTACTGTGAAACGATGCGGCTGATCGTGGCAGCATGGGAGGGCAAGCCCGATTCGTTCCGGGCATCTGTTCTGAAAGGCATGATGCACTTTGTGGAGCTGTACCACGGCGAGTTCAGTGAAGAACGGCTGCTCCGTGCGCTGCGCAACATCCACCCGGTCGATATTTACCGCATCGGGCAGGACGACCCCGCAAAGCTGCGCGGATGGAAAAAATACGTTTTCCCCATCTACACCGCCTACAACGGCAAGTGCAGAAAAGACGCACTGCCGATGAAATTTTGACATTTTCAGGCATACCTCCCATATACACAAGGGGCATCCGCAAACCGCAGATGCCCCTTGTTACATATCAGAGTGCAATATATAGTGTTTCTGTATTCATTTAATACAACATATAGAGAAAAGAGGTATTCTATGCGCTCTCAGTTCACTTCGTATGAGCAGCTTCCCATCACTCTGACAGCCGATCATGTCGCTGCTGCGCTGGGCATCTCCCGCGCCAACGCTTACATCCTGCTCCGTTCGGACGGCTTTCCCACGCTCCACATCGGTAAGCGGATGGTCGTACCCAAAGACCGTTTTCTTCAGTGGATCACGGATAGCGTAAATGGATGATCTGACATCCTTGATTCAAGAGGTTTCTTTTTCTATACTATTCCCGAAACGACTTGACATCAGGAAGGAGGCAATATGCCAAGCAAACGTTCACACGGCGAGGGTACGCTTCGCCACCGCAGCGATGGTCGCTGGGAATTACGTATGATGGACGGCTACCAGAAAGATGGTTCGCCGCGCTTCAAGACCTTCTATGGCAAGACCCAAAAGGAGGTCAAGCTCAAACTGAAAGAGTATCAGGATGCGCTTATCAGTGGTGTCCAGTTGGACACGATCCTGTACTTTGAAGATTGGGCCGATACATGGTTCGAGGGTCACAAGGATAATATCGCTCCCACGACACAGGAAAGCTACAAATACTGCCTGAAAATGCTCAAAGAGGGATTTTATCATCGCCCCTTGACCGTCATACGCCCCATCGACATTGAAAACTTCCTGAAAGGGATGCGGCGCGATGGCCGCTCGGATTCTTACATCAGCAAGGCACGAGGGATGCTCTACCAGATCTTTCAAAAGGCAGAAGCCAATGACCTTGTGCGCCGCAACCCGGTCCGGCTTGCTGAAAAGATGCGGGCATCCGGCACCGCAAAACGCAAGGAAGCCTTTACCACAGCGGAAGTCGCCCACTTAATGAAGGTTCTCCCCGATGACCGCATGGGCTTGAGCATCCGGCTTTTGCTCGGCACTGGAATGAGAATGCAGGAACTTCTGGCTTTGGAGCCGCAGTTTATTGAAGAAGATGGCTCTGTCATTCACATCCGGCAGGCAGTAAAGGTCGTAAAAGGTACAGTCAGCATCGGCAGTCCGAAATCCAAAGACAGTATCCGGGATATTCCGGTGCCGCTGAATGTCCGCCCGTGCGCCATCAAGCTACGGGATACTACCGACCAGTTCATCTGGGAAAGCCCCAAGACCGGCTTGCCCTGCAATCCCACCCATTTCCGGGATGTGTTCCGCAAATCTCTGGAAGAAGCGGGCGATGTCCGCTTGCTCACGCCGCACAGCTGCCGCCACACCTATGTGTCGCAGATGCAGGCGTTGGGCGTGGATATTCAGACCATCCAGAGCATCGTAGGCCACGCCGATACCGAGATGACTGAGCATTATCTCCATGTTCAGGAATCCATTCGGCAGAACGCGATTCAGCTTTTTAATGAGGCTTTTTCGGCCTGAAAATTGGACAGAACGGCACTAATTAGACCAGATAAAATCGTTGGCATTGTGGTCAAAATTGTGGTCAAAGCTAAATGAGGCCAGCCTATAAACAAAAAAATCCAACGATTTCTAACGTGAAATCGTTGGATTTATGGTCCGAGTGGCGAGAATCGAACTCACGGCCTCTTGAACCCCATTCAAGCGCGCTACCAAAACTGCGCTACACCCGGATATCGACCGCCGCTTCCCTACCGAAGCGTGGCGACAGGTGATATTATACGCGAATCACGGGTGTTTGTCAACAGTTTTTTGAAGTTTTTTCAGATTTTTGTAAAATCCTCTGGAGTACGTTCTTTCTTTTTTGATTTCTTTGCGGCGGGCGCGTTCTGTGCTGCCTCGGCCTCCTGCTGGCGCAGCAGCTTGTCCTTTTCCAGCAGCGGCTTGAGGTATTGGCCCGTGAAGCTGCCCTCTGCTTCGGCCACCTGCTCCGGGGTGCCCTCTGCGATGACCAGGCCGCCTGCGCTGCCGCCTTCGGGGCCGAGGTCGATGATGTGGTCTGCGCATTTGATGAGGTCGAGGTTGTGCTCGATGACGATGACGGTGTTGCCCGCGTCCACCAGTTTCTGCAGCACCTCAATGAGGCGGTGGACATCGGCGATGTGCAGACCGGTGGTCGGCTCGTCGAGGATATACACCGTCTTGCCGGTGCCGCGGCGGGCCAGCTCATTGGCCAGCTTGACCCGCTGCGCCTCGCCGCCCGAAAGAGTCGTGGCGCTCTGCCCCAGGGTCACGTACCCCAGGCCCACATCCAGCAGCGTCTGCAGCTTGCGGGCGATCTTGGGCTGGTTGGCAAAGAAGACCACTGCCTCTTCCACCGTCATGTTCAGCACGTCGGAGATGGTCTTCTCCTTATACTTCACCTCCAGCGTCTCACGGTTGTAGCGGGCGCCCTTGCACACCTCGCAGGGGACGTAGACGTCCGGCAAAAAGTGCATCTCGATCTGCAGGATGCCGTTGCCCTCGCAGGCCTCGCAGCGGCCGCCCTTGACGTTGAAGCTGAACCGTCCGGGGCCGTAGCCGCGCATCTTGGCGTCCTGCGTCTCGGCGAAAACGGCGCGGATGTCGTTGAACACGCCGGTATAGGTGGCCGGGTTGGAGCGCGGGGTGCGGCCAATGGGCTGCTGGTCGATGCCGATGACCTTATCGACAAATTCCAGCCCCTCTACCCCATCGCACTTGCCTGCGCGAGCGCGGGCACCGTTCAGCTCGCTGGCCAGCGTCTTGTACAGGATCTCGTTGATGAGGCTCGACTTGCCCGAACCGGAAATGCCCGTGACGCAGATGAACTCGCCCAGCGGGAAGCGGACGTCGATGTTGCGCAGGTTGTTCTCGCGGGCTCCCTTCACGGTCAGGCAGCTGCCATTCCCTGCGCGGCGGATCTCCGGCACCGGGATGCGCTTGCGGCCGGACAGATAATCGCCGGTGATGCTTCGTTTGGCCTTGCAGATGTCCTTCACCGTGCCGGCTGCCACGATCTCGCCGCCGTGGACGCCAGCACCGGGGCCGACATCCACGATATAATCGGCGCTGCGCATGGTATCCTCGTCGTGTTCGACCACGATGACCGTATTGCCCAGGTCGCGCAGATTCTTCAGGGTCGCAATGAGCTTGTCGTTGTCGCGCTGGTGCAGGCCGATGCTGGGCTCGTCCAGAACATACAGCACACCGGACAGCGCACTGCCGATCTGGGTGGTCAGGCGGATGCGCTGGCTCTCGCCGCCGGACAGTGTGCCTGCCGAGCGGGCCAGCGTCAGGTAATCCAGACCCACGCTCTGCAAAAATTGCAGGCGGTTCTTGATTTCCTTCATGATCTGCCCGCCGATCTGTTTCTGCTTTTCGGTCAGATTCGGCTCATTTTCCGCGATAAAGCGCAGTTCATCCCGGATGGACATCTCGCAGAATTCGCTGATGTTCTTGTCCCCGATGGTCACGGCCAGCACCACCGGCTTCAGGCGGCGGCCATGGCAGTCCGGGCACTCGACGCCGGACATGAAGCTGCCGATCTCTTCCTTCATCCACTCGCTGTTCGTCTCGCGGAAGCGGCGCTCCAGATTTTCGACGATGCCCTCAAAGGTGTTGTAGTAGACGCCGCTGCCGAACTCGTTGGTGCGGTGCATCTCGATCTTTTCGCCGTTGGTGCCGTACAAAAGGGCGTTGACGGCCTCCGTGCTCATCTCCTTGATGGGCGTATCCAGCGTGAAACCGTACTTTTTGCCCAGACCAAGATAGTACATCTCGCTGACGGAGCCTTCAGCGTAATACCAGCCGCTGGCCTTGATGGCTCCCTGCCGGATGGACAGGCTCCGGTTGGGCAGGATGCGCTCCTCATCCACCCGCATGAACGTGCCCAGGCCGGTGCACTTTTCGCAGGCACCCAGCGGGTTGTTGAAGGAGAACAGCCGGGGCGACAGGTCGCTGATGGAGATGCCGTGTTCCGGGCAGGCAAAGTTCTGACTGAAGGTCATGCACTCGCCGCCGATGACATCCACTTCCGCGATGCCGCCGGTCAGAGCCAGAGCCGTTTCCAGCGAATCAGCCAAGCGGCCCCGGATGCCCTTGCGCATGGCGAGGCGGTCCACGACGATCTCCACCGTGTGCTTGATGTTCTTTTCCAGCGTGATCTCCTCGTCGAGGTCATAGAGATCCCCGTCGATGCGGACACGGGAGTAGCCGCCCCGGCGGGCTGCGTCCAGCTCCTTCTGCTGGGTGCCCTTGCGCTGGCGGACGACCGGAGCCAGCACCTGAAACTTCGTGCCTTCGTCCAGTTTCAGGACAGCATCCACCATTTCATCCACGGTCTGCTGGCTGATGACCCGGCCGCAGACCGGGCAGTGAGGCACACCCACGCGGGCATATAAAAGGCGCAGATAATCGTAGATCTCGGTCACGGTGCCCACGGTGGAACGCGGGTTGTGGCTCGTGGTCTTCTGGTCGATGGAAATGGCCGGCGACAGGCCAGTGATCTCGTCCACATCGGGCTTGTCCATCCGGCCCAGGAACATCCGGGCGTAGCTGGACAGGCTCTCGACGTAGCGGCGCTGGCCGTCGGCATAAATGGTATCGAAGGCAAGGCTCGACTTGCCCGAACCGGACAAACCGGTCATGACGATGAGTTTTTCGCGCGGGAGGGTCAAATTGACATTTTTCAGGTTGTGCTCCCGTGCGCCTTTGATGACGATCTTATCGTTTGCCAAGGTACTTTCTCCCTCTTCTCTGTGTCTGTGCATGGTTCTGTTTGCGCTCGGTCTCGGCGGCCGAGTCCACGGTGGGGTTCTCGCCCCGGCGCAGGCGGTCGATCTGGTCGCGTAGGAAGGCCGCATGCTCAAATTCCAGCAGCTTGGCGGCTTCCTTCATCTCGCGGGTCAGCCGGTCGATGGCGGCTTCCCGCTCCAGCTTGCCCATCCGCCGGGTGTTCATCTTCGCGTTCTCGGCCTTGTCGCTGATCTCGATGGAATCCGGGATGGCCTTGACGATGGTCCGGGGCACGATGCCGTGGGCCTCGTTGTATGCCATCTGGATGGCGCGGCGGCGCTCGGTCTCGGTGATGGCGCGTTCCATGCTGTCCGTCACCTCATCCGCATACATGATGACCAGACCCTCGGCGTTGCGGGCGGCGCGGCCAATGGTCTGGATCAGGCTCGTCTCACTGCGGAGGAAGCCTTCCTTGTCGGCATCCAGGATGGCAACGAGGCTGACTTCCGGCAGGTCCAGACCCTCGCGCAGCAGGTTGATTCCCACCACCACATCAATGGAGCCGAGGCGGAGATCCTTGATGATCTCCATCCGCTCGAAGGTGTCCACCTCGTGGTGCATATACTTGACCTTGACGCCCTGTTCGGTCAAAAAGTCGGTCAGGTCTTCAGCCATTTTCTTGGTCAGAGTCGTGACGAGGACCCGTTCATTTTTCGCCGTGCGGGCGTTGATCTCGCCCAGCAGGTCGGTCACCTGGCCCTCGACCGGGCGCACCGAGATGAGCGGGTCCAACAGGCCGGTGGGCCGGATGACCTGCTGCGCGATCTGCGTACTGTTCTTCCGCTCGTACTCGCCAGGCGTAGCCGACACGAACACGATCTGGTTCAGCTTCGACTCCACCTCTTCGAATTTGAGCGGGCGGTTGTCGAACGCCGAGGGCAGGCGGAAGCCATACTCCACCAGCGTTTTCTTGCGGGCAAAATCGCCGCCGTACATGGCGCGGACCTGAGGCAGGGTGACATGGCTCTCGTCCACGAAGAGCAGAAAATCCTCCGGGAAATAATCCAGCAGGGTGGTCGGCATACTGCCCGGCGCACGGCCCGACAGCACCGCCGAATAGTTCTCGATGCCCTTGCACATGCCGACCTCGGTCAGCATCTCGATGTCGTAATTCGTCCGCTGCTGGATGCGCTGGGCCTCGATGAGCTTACCCTCGGAGGTGAACTGTTTGACCTGCGCGTCGCACTCGGCGCGGATCTTTTCCAGTGCCTTCGCCTTTTTTTCGGCGCTGACGATATAGTGGCTGGCCGGGAAGATGGCCACATGCTTGACCACGTTCTGCTTGGCCCCGGTGACAGGGTTGAACTCAACGATGCGGTCGATCTCGTCCCCAAAAAACTCCACCCGGATGGCCAGATCGCTCATATAGGCCAGGTAGATGTCCACCGTGTCGCCGTGGACACGGAACTTGTTGCGGATAAAATTGATGTCGTTGCGCTCATATTGCAGGTCCACCAGCCGCTTGTACAGCACATCGCGCTCCATCTCCATGCCGGGGCGCAGGCTGATGACCATGCTGCGGTAGTCGATGGGGTCGCCCAGCGAGTAGATGCAGGACACCGACGCCACGATGATAACATCCCGCCGCTCCGACAGCGCCGCCGTGGCCGAGTGGCGCAGGCGGTCGATCTCATCGTTGATGGCGCTGTCCTTTTCAATATAGGTATCCGTGCTGGGGATATAGGCTTCGGGCTGGTAGTAATCGTAGTAGGACACGAAATACTCCACCGCATTGTCCGGGAAAAACGACCGGAACTCGGTGCAGAGCTGCGCCGCCAGCGTTTTATTGTGGGCCAGCACCAGCGTGGGGCGGTTGCATTGGGCGATCACGTTCGCCATAGTGAAGGTCTTGCCGCTGCCGGTCACACCCAGCAGGGTCTGGCAGCGGTCGCCCCGCTCAACGCCCTCTACCAGCTGCTCAATGGCCTGGGGCTGGTCGCCCGTGGGGGCATAGTTGGAGACGAGATGGAACTGTTCATCGGCCATGTCTCGGTTCTCCTTTCTGTTCTCAGATAGAACTACAAATAGTTGTGCTTTTCATGTTGATTATAACACAATTATTTTATAATATCAATACGGCCTGAGCATCTCCCCGGTCTGGAAATCGTAGAACGGCAGGCGGTTGGCCTCCCGCATGGAGAAATATTCGCTCTCGGTCAGGATGATGTGATCCCGCAGATGCACCTTGACCAGCCCCAGCGCCCGGACGATGTTCTCGGTGGCCTGGATGTCCTCCCGCGAGGGCAGTGCCACGCCGTTTGGGTGGTTGTGGCAGAGCACGACCCGGTCGGTGCCGCCCTTCAAGGCTGCCGCCACCACATCTTTGATGGCAAGGCTCACCCGGTCGCTGGTGCCGTCCTTGAGCCAGAGCGTCGCCCGGACCCGGCTGCGGCTGTCCAGCGCCAGCAGAAGGGCGCGTTCCTGCGCGGCCCCGGCAAACAGGCCCATCAGGTGTTCCGCCAGCTGTTCCGTCGTCTTCAGGCAGCCGTTTCTGCCGGTGCGGCACTGGGTATAGTATCGGCAGACATCGGGCATCAGATGCAGCATCCGGGCCGTGGCCGGGCCAACGCCCTCCACCGTCATCAGGTCTTCTTCCGAGGCATCCAGCACCCCGGCAAAATCACCGAAGCGGTCGATGAGCTCGTGGGCCATCCGGTTCGTGTTCTTCCGCGCGTTGGTGATGTACAGCAGGCATTCCAGCGCCTCGTGCGGTTCCAGGCTGGAAAAGCCGTTCTCTGCCACCCGGCTGCGCATCCGCCTGCGGTGCCCGGTATGGATCTTTGAATCTTCCGCCATAAGTCGGCTCCTTTCGCGCGCTTTCTCCTCTTAATAGTACCCAATTTTCTGCAAAACACAAGGGCCCGGCCTAAATTTTCGCGTTGACTTCAGAAAACGAGTAGTTTATTATAAGGTTATCGCATCCATGCGCGGCCCATCCGCGCTTCAACATGAGGAACAGAACAAGAATGAAACAATACACTGCGACCGCCAACGACGACGGTGTGCGGCTCTCCCGCTTTGTACAGAGCGTGACCCGCGATCTTCCCACGAGCCTGCTGTACAAGAGCTTCCGCAATAAGCGCATCAAGGTCAACGGCAAAAAAGGCGCCCCCGAAGACCGCATCCAGGCCGGCGACCTCATCGAACTTTACATTAACGACGAGTTCTTCCCGCCGGAAGGAGCGAAGCCCGCACCGAAAGCCCCCAAAAAGCAGCCCAATCAGCCCAAGGTGACGATCATCTACGAGGACGAGAACATCGCCGTGCTCTACAAGCCCACCCACCTGCTCTGCCACAGCGACCGCACCGGCGACGCGAATCTGGTGGACGCCTTCACCCAGTACCTCGCGCAGAAGGGCGAGTACGACCCCCACGGCGAGAATCGCTTCAAGCCCGGCATCTGCAACCGGCTGGACCGCGGCACCGAGGGTCTGGTCATCGCGGCCAAGAGCTACGCCGCCCTGCGGGACATGAATGAGATCATCCGCACCGACCTGCTCAAAAAGGAATACTACACCATCACCGTGGGCATCCCCCAGAGCGGCCGCTTCACGGCCTGGTGGGAGCACGACGAGAAGAACAACAAGGTCAGCATCCACGCGCACCAGTCTCAGGATGAGCGCCGGAAGCAGATCATCACCGACGTGGACGTCCTGCGCACCGCCGGGCCATTCGCGCTGTGCAGGATTGGCCTCATCACCGGGCGGACGCACCAGATCCGCGCCCACCTCGCCTATCTCGGCAAGCCGGTGCTGGGCGATATCAAATACGGCAACCGCAAGATGAACGAGCGCACCGGCACCAAAACGCAGGCCCTCTGCGCCGTCCGCGTCCGCTTCCTCGATATCCCGGAGGAGAACACCCTGCACTACCTCTCCGGCAAGGTCATCAAGCTGAAAGACCCGCAGATCTTAAAGCAGTTCGACGCGCTGGACAAGAACAAAGAAAACGCCCATGAATAACTGTTTTGTAGAGACCGGCCGTCTGCTGCTCCGACGGCTGGAAGAGGCCGATTTCCCGGCTTACGCCGCCTATGCCGTGGACGACGAGATGTCCCGGATGATGGGCCGCGCCTTTCTGCACGCTGAAACCGATATCCGCCAGAACTTCGACTGGCTCAAGGACAAGGAACCCCGCTGTTACGGCATCGTGGAAAAGGCCAACGAGCAGCTCATCGGCAACCTGAACATCGGTGCCCTCCCGGCTCCCCTTGCTGCCCTGCCGCAATTGCAGGGCAAACGCGGGCAGACGCTTTCCTTCTGCATCCGGCGGGAGTCCCAGCGCAAAGGGTATGCCGCCGAAGCCATCCGCGCCGTCATTGCCGAGCTTTTTGACGATGAGCACTTCGATTTCGTCCAGTGCGGGTGTTATTCGTTCAACACGCCCTCCCGGATGTTGCAGGAACGGCTGGGCTTTCAATTTCTGGCCAGCCTCTGCGTTCCCACTCCGCAGGGCGAAGCACAGACCATCGAACACATTTTATGGAACCCAAGGAGGACTCCCATGTCTGATCTGAACGCTTATTTCAAAAGTGTCATCGACCAGGACACCGCATCGGTCGTCCTGTGTGACCTGAACCATACCATCGTCTACATGAACCCCGCCGCCATCCGCAATTACGCCAAGCACGGCGGCGCGGCGCTCATTGGCCGCAGCCTGCTCCACTGCCACAATGCCAGCTCGAACAGCCGCATTCAGGAAGTCGTGGACTGGTTCGCGGCCAGCCCGGAGCACAATATCATCTACACCTATCACAACGAAAAGCAGAACAAGGACGTCTACATGGTCGCCCTGCGGGACGCCGACGGCACCCTCATCGGCTACTACGAAAAGCACGCGTTCCGCAGCCCGGAGACGATGGAGCGGTACGCCTTTTAAGAGAAAGCGAGCATTGCCATGCAGAAGATTGACCGTTCCACCTGGCCCCGCGCGGAAAAGTTCGGCTTTTTCTCGGCGGTGTCCCAACCGTTTTACAGCGTCACTTTCCGGGTGGATGTGACGAACCTCCACGCCTACACCAAGCAGCGCGGGCTCTCGTTTTACTATGCGCTCGTGTATCTCGCAACAAACGCTGTCAACGCCGTGGAGAACTTCCGCTATACCATCCGGGATGGCGAAGTTTATCTACTGGACGAGCGCATCCCCAGTTTTACCGACCTGAAACCCGGCAGCGAGGATTTTCATATCGTCACCCTGCCGCAGGAAGAAACGCTGGAGCAGTTCTTCGCCGCTGCCAAGGCCCGCAGCGAGGCACAGGCCCACTTCCTCGACCAGGACGACAAAGAGCTGGATGCCCTCATCTATTTTTCCTGCACCCCCTGGTTCGACCTCACGGCCCTGACCAACGAGCGCGATTTTAACCGCGACGATAACATCCCCCGCATTGCTTGGGGAAAGTACGTCCCGGACGGCGCAGGCCGCGAGACGCTGGGGATGTCGGTAGAGGTGAATCACCGCTTCCTCGACGGCATCCACCTCGGCAGATTCTACCAGACGCTTCAGGCGTCCATCGACGCGCTGGAGCCGTGAAAAAGGAGGCTGCGTATGTACCCCACCCGTGAAGAAGCCATTGCCCTGCTGGCGGAGGCCGAGCCGCACAACCCCGGTCCCTGGGGCGACCACAGCCGCACCGCCGCCCACTGCGCGGAGAAGATCGCCGCAGCCGTCGGGCTGGACCCGGACAAGGCGTTCGTGCTGGGCCTGCTGCACGACATTGGCCGCCGCTACGGCAAGCGGCACCTCGGCCATGTGTCGGATGGCTACACCTATATGATGGAGCTGGGTTATGACGAAGTGGCCCGCGTCTGCATGAGCCACTCGTTCAACGACCAATCCCTTGCCAGCTATGTCGGCCACAGGGACACCACACCCGAAGAAACGGCCCTTATTGAGCGGGAGCTCGCCACCATGGTCTACGACGACTACGACCGGCTCATTCAGCTCTGCGACTCGCTGGCGGATGCGACCGGCGTCGTGGATATCGAGGAGCGGATGGCTGATGTCAAGCGCCGCTACGGCGATTACCCCCAGAACAAATGGGACATGAACCTTGCCCTGAAAGCTCATTTTGAGCAGCTTGCCGGGCGCAGCATTTATGATGTTGTGGAAAAGGACAGCTACCGTCCTTCCACGTAAGACAAAAGCCACGCTTTCGCGTGGCTTTTGCTGTTTTTCTTATCGGTCCCACTTGTCGCAGAGGGCGTTGATCTGGTCGGCAAACCTGGCAAGATCTTTGTTGGCCCCGCCCTCGTTGTGCTCGATGACCCGCAGCAGGCGCTTGCCTGCGCTGACCAGGCGCTGGAAAACCGTGGCGGCGCGGCTGGCACCCTCACTGGGCCGACACTCGACCCGCACTCTGGTGCCCTCCTGCACACAGACGGCCCCCTCGGCCCCGATGACCCACTGCGCCCCATTGTAGGGCGCACAGGCCGTGAAGCCTTCGTCGGTGAGGGTCTGGGCGAAGATGTTCTCCACCTCATCGTCGCCGTGGACGATGAAGACCCGCTTGGGCTTGGGCGAAAAGGCGTTGATCCACGCCAGCAGGCCGTTTTTGTCCGCGTGGCCGGACAGACCGGTCAGCTGGCAGATCTCCGCCCGCACCTCGATGGCCTCACCGAACAGTTTGACATCGGTAGCACCTTCAATGAGGGTGCGGCCCAGTGTGCCGACAGCCTGATAGCCCACAAAGAGGATGGTACACTCCGGCCGCCAGAGGTTGTGCTTGAGATGGTGGCGGATGCGGCCGGCCTCGCACATGCCGCTGGCCGAGAGGATGACCTTCGGCTCCCGGTCGGCGTTGATCATCCGGGATTCGTCGCTGGTCACGCTGACCCGCAGGCCGGGGCACTGGATGGGGTCGATGCCCTGGGCCAGCAGGGCGCGGGTCGCCTCGTCAAAACAGTCGGGGTCGGTATCCCGGAAGATGCGGGTCGCCTCGATGGCAAGCGGGCTGTCGATGTACACCGGGAAATTGCCGTGGCCCTTGACCAGACCTTTTTCCTTGATCTCCCGGATGAAATAGAGCAGCTCCTGCGTGCGGCCCACCGCGAAACTGGGGATGACCACATTGCCGCCCCGGTCGAAGGTGCGCTGCAATATTCTGGCCAGTTCGCCGATGTAATCCGGGCGGGGGCCGTGGAGCCGGTCGCCGTAGGTGGACTCCATCACCACATAATCGGCATCGGTCAGATAGGTCGGGTCCTTGATGAGGGGCTGGTTCTGGTTGCCGATGTCGCCGGAGAAGACGAGCTTGGTGGTGGTGCCGTTCTCCGTCACCCAGATCGCAATGCTGGCCGACCCCAGCAGATGGCCCACATCCACGAACTCGATCACAAGGCCGGGGGCCAGTTCCAGTTTCGTGTTGTAATCCACGCCCCGGAACAGCTTGATGGCCGCTTCGGCATCCTGGACGGTATACATCGGCTCCACCGGCTCGGCACCGGAGCGCTTGCCCTTGCGGTTCTTCCACTCCGCCTCAAACTCCTGGATGTGGGCAGAGTCTCGCAGCATGATGCCGCACAGCTCCACGGTGGGGTTGGTGGCATAGATCCTGCCCCGGAACCCGTTGCGGGCCAGCAGCGGCAGCAGGCCGGTGTGGTCGATGTGGGCATGGGTCGCCAGCACACCGTCGATCTCGCCGGGGGCCACGGGGATAGGCTGGTTTTCATAGGTATCCTTGCCCTGCTCCATGCCGCAGTCGATGAGATAGCGCTGCCCGGCGGCTTCCAGCAGGGTACAGCTGCCCGTCACCTCATGGTTCGCGCCCAAAAATGTCAGTTTCATCCAAAAGCACCTCCTGATCGATGCTCTCTGCCATTCGCACCGCGTCCGCAGCAAGCGAAGCGAGACCGAGAGGTTTTGCACTTGTATTATAACATATTTTCTTTTTCCAATGCGTCCAAATCGCGCCGGGAATATCAAGCAGAACGCCGAATTTTCGAAAAAGTTTTTATACAATCTTGACAAACCACCCCCTGCTGATATAAACTTAATTTGTATGACGTAACTTCTACACAGAGATTCAAAATAGAGAGGTTGTATTTTATGGTTCGTAACGATTTGCGCAACGTCGCCATTATCGCTCACGTTGACCACGGCAAGACCACGCTGGTGGACGCCATGCTGCGTCAGAGCGGCGCTTTCCGCGACAATCAGGTCGTGGCCGAGCGCGTCATGGACAGCGGTGATATCGAGCGTGAGCGCGGCATCACCATCCTGGCCAAGAACTGCTCCTGCACCTACAAGGGTGTCAAGATCAACATCGTTGATACGCCGGGCCACGCCGACTTTGGCGGCGAGGTCGAGCGCGTTCTGAAGATGGTCAACGGTGTTCTGCTGCTGGTCGATGCAGCGGAAGGCTGCATGCCCCAGACCCGTTTCGTGCTGCAGAAGGCTCTGCAGCAGAACCTGAGCCTGGTGGTCGCCATCAACAAGATCGACCGCCCCGATGCCCGCATCAAGGAAGTCATCGACGAGGTCCTGTACCTGCTGATGGATCTGGGCGCTACCGATGAGCAGCTGGACTGCCCCATCCTGTTCTGCTGCGGCCGTCAGGGCACCGCAAGCCTGGACCCGGATGTGCCGGGCACCGACCTGATCCCCCTGTTCGACACCCTGCTGAGCACCATCCAGCCGCCGGAAGGCGACCCGGAGGCTCCGTTCCAGATGCTGGTCTCTTCGGTCGACTACAACGAGTTCGTGGGCCGCATCGGCATCGGCCGCATCCAGAACGGTGTTGCCCGCGTGGGCGAAGAGGTCCAGGTGTGCGACTGGCACAACCCCGACCTGAAGATGCGCGGCCGCCTGACCAAGCTGTACGACTTCCAGGCCAACGGCCGCCAGCCGTGCGACAACATCACCGCCGGTGATATCGTCGCCTTCTCCGGCCTGCCCGATGTCACCATCGGCAACACCCTGTGCTCCCCCTCTCAGGTCGAGCCGCTGCCCTTCGTGAAGATCAATGACCCCACCGTCGAGATGACCTTCTCCGTCAACGACAGCCCGCTGGCCGGCCGCGAGGGCAAGTTCGTCACCAGCCGCCAGATCCGCGAGCGGCTCTACCGCGAGACGCTCAAGGACGTGTCTCTGCGCGTGACCGATCTCGAGGGCGCGACGGATTCGTTCAACGTCGCCGGCCGCGGCGAAATGTCGCTGTCCATCCTCATCGAGACCATGCGCCGCGAAGGCTATGAGTTCCAGGTCTCGCCCCCGCGCGTCCTGTATCAGATGATCGACGGCAAGAAGTGCGAGCCCATCGAGCGCCTCGTCGCGGACGTCCCGACCGATGCGGTCGGCTCCGTGATCCAGCAGCACCTGCAGCTTCTCCCGGTCGATGGTGTCCGGCCGCCCGGCCTCCACGGTGAACTCCGTGCCGGGGGCCAGGTCGAACGCTGTGTGCAGGCGGTCCAGCAGGGCCTTGAGCTGGTCAGGGGCCAGCGTCGTCGGCGTTCCGCCGCCGATGTAGACGGTCCGCACCGTCTTCCCCGCCCGCCGGGCGGCCTCCCCTGCCGCGTCGATCTCCCCGAACAAGGCGTCGAGATACGCCGGGATGAGCCGGTTGGCCGAGCCGGACGCCGAGATGAAGGAGCAGTAGGCGCAGCGGGTGGGACAGAACGGGATGCCGACGTACAGCGAGATCTCTTCCGGTTGTAAGCTCCGCTTTACGGCGAGACTGGCCTGGGCGCAGTCCATCGCCAGCTGCCGCCGGACGGGAGAGACATGGTAGTGCTTCAGCATTGCCTCCGCCTGGCGGGGGGTGCCCCCCTCCTCCATGGCGCGGGTGGGCAGCTTCACCGGCCGCACACCGGAGA
>OHXB01000055.1_pt1 | contig 32188 bp, 42 predicted proteins | sample 1579811 | NCBI WGS metagenome assembly OHXB01 (sample SAMEA3882533, study PRJEB24775) | human gut metagenome | biome: human-associated habitat; feature: intestine environment; material: feces | place: Netherlands | collected 2009/2010 | reverse complement strand
AGGCCGACGGGCGAACCAACGCCCGCCGGTCTCTTTTTGCGTATAGGAAGGAGGCGACGGCCATGCCGAAGAACAGCATCTCGGCGCAGCTCAGCAACCTGCAACAGCTCGTCGCTGACCTCGAGGCAATCGAGAACGGCGGCAAGAAGGCCATCAGCAACACCATCAAGGACGTCAAGGCCAGAGCCCCGGGCTGGATCGCTCAGGAGGTCACGGCCGTCTACAACATCAAGAAGTCGGAGATCACGCCCTCGGGCAGCGGAAAGCCGAAGAAGATGGCCGGCAGCATCCAGATCACCGGCGAGACCATCGAGGAGCTCGCCATCACCTACAAGGGCAGGCTCCTGACCCCTGTGCACTTCGGCATGACACCGAAGGCCCCGCCCCGCGGTAAGAGCTACACGCTGAAGGCGTCGGTGCTCAAGGGACAGAAGAAGGTAATCGGCCGCTATCTGAACACCCGTACCCCGGGCGGCCCGTTCTCGCAGCGATCGCACAATATTCTCATGGGGACAGGCAACACCAAGAGCGACGGCACGAGCTGGATCCCATTCCAGCGAATGAGCAAGACCCGCACCGACATCAAGAAGCTGACCACCATCTCGGTGCCGCAGATGATAACCAGCGACCGCACCAACGAGGCCATCATGCTCCGGCTCAACACCGAGACCAGCAAGCGCCTCGAGCACCACATGAAGCGAGCCCTCGGCCTCTAAGCCAGAGCCCACCAGAACGCCGCACAGCGCGTCCACAGCCGCACCCGACACCGGGCCCGGCCCACACCGCCAGACGCGCACAGAGCGCGCCACAGCGCCGCGCAGACGCCTCCACAGCCGCACGCAGCGCCGCAAGGTACTGTGACGGGCCCCTCTGGCCTGCGGTGCTGGCGAGCCCAAAAAACGCGCAGCCGGGAAAAATTTTTTTCGGGCCGTTTCGTTTCGCCCGAGCGGCAGAAAGGAGGGAACGCCATGCCGAACCCAACCAACAACAAGCTCGTCGACAGCAAGACCATCGCGGCCCTGTTCGACATGACGCCCCGCCGAGTGCAGCAGCTCACCAAGGATGGCGTCATCGCCGCGGTCAAGGAAGGCAACGCCAACCGCTATGACCTGCTGCCGACGATCCAGAGGTACATCCGATACCTGACGGCCAAGGCCAACGGCCGGGAGCCGTCGAAGAAGGACAGCGAGATCGAGGGCCGACGTCTGGAGGCTGAGGCTGACCTCAAGCGCAGCAAGGCAGACATCGCCGCCCTCCAGCTCAGTGAGCTCGAGGGCACCATGCACCGCAGCGAGGACGTCGAGGCTGTGATGACCGACCTCGTCTACAATATCAGGTCGATGCTCGTGGCCCTGCCGGGCCGTCTGGCCGTCGACGTCACCGGCGCAGCAACACCCGCCGAGGCGTCTGAGATCATCCGCACAGAGGTCTACAAGATCCTGACGGAGCTGGCCGGTTATAAATACGATCCCGAGGTGTACGCCCGGCGAGTAAGGGATCGGGAAGGCTGGAGCGAGCAGCTCGCCGATGACGCGGACGACTAAAAAAGCCGCCGCGAAGCTCAATACCGCCATCGCCGGAGCGGTCAAACGCTTCGCCCCGCCTGAGAGCCTGACCGTGGACGAGTGGGCCGACAAGCACCGCCGCCTCTCCCCGGAAAGCTCAGCCGAGGCCGGCCCGTGGCGTACCAAGCGCACCCCGTACCTCGAGGAGCCCATGCGGGCCTTTACGGATCCGAAGGTGCACAAAATAGTCATGGTGGCCGCCTCTCAGGTCGGCAAGTCTGAGCTCGAGCTCAACATCATCGGCTACATCATCGACCAAGACCCCGGCAGCATCCTCTACGTCCACCCGACCATCGACGACGCCCGGAAGTTCAGCCGCCTCCGCGTGGCCCCTATGATCCGCGACAGCAAACCCCTGAAGGCGAAGGTGCACGACGTCAAGGCCAAGGACAGCGGCAACACGATCCTCCAGAAGTCGTTCCCGGGCGGGATGCTCACCCTGACCGGCTCCAACAGTGCCTCGGCTCTGGCCTCCACGCCTGCCCGCTATATCATCGGCGACGAGCGCGACCGCTGGGCGACCAGCGCCGGCACCGAGGGCGACCCGTGGGCGCTGGCCGAAGCACGTCAGGCCACATTCTACAACGCCAAGGCAGTCGAGGTCTCCACCCCGACCATCAAGGGCAACAGCAACATCGAAACGAGTTTTTACCAAGGCACGCAGGAACGCTGGTGCCACCGCTGCCCCGAGTGTGGGGAGTACAGCGAGATCGTGTTCGACAATATCCACTTCGACCCGGAGGCCAAGAGGATCCGCGGGAAAAAGTCGTGGAGCCTCAAGAGCGGCGTCTCGTGGAGCTGCCCGGCCTGCGGCTGCCTGATCCCCGAGGACGTCATGCGAAAGCAGCCGGCCAAGTGGATCGCCGACAACCCGGACGCCTACAAGAAGGGCGTCCGTTCTTTTTGGCTCAATGCCTTCTCGAGCCCGTGGACTCCGTGGGAGAAAATCGTCCTCAAGTTCCTCGACGCCAAGGATGACCCGCAGCGCCTCAAGGTCGTCTACAACACCCTGCTTGGCCAACTGTGGGAAGATCGCGGCGACCTCGAGGACGAGGACACCATGCTCGCCCGCCGTGAGGACTACGGCACCCGCCCGGACGGCACCCCTGTGGAGCTGCCTGACGGCGTGCTCGTGCTGACCTGCGGCGTCGACACTCAGGACAACCGCCTCGAATACGAGGTAGTCGGCCACGGGAAGTACGGCGAGACGTGGGGCGTCGTCAAGGGCTACATCATGGGCCGGCCAGACACCCCGGAGGTCTGGCAGCGACTCGACGACGTGGTCGACCACGTCTACAAGTTCAAAAACGGCCGCGGCCTGAAGATCTCCATCACCTGCGTCGACTCCGGCGGCCACTTCACCCAAGAGGTCTATGAGGCGTGCCGGGCCCGCGCCGGCAAGCGCGTCTTTGCCATCAAAGGCAAGGGCGGCGACGGCATCCCCTTCGTCTCGCCCCCGAGCAAGGTGCCGATCCGCGACAACAAGCGGATCACCTGCTGGCTCTACACCATCGGCGTCGACGCCGGCAAGGCGACGATCATGGCTAATCTGAAGGTGCAGGAGCCCGGGCCAAAATACTGCCATTTCAACCGGCACCCCGACGCCGGTTATGACCTCAATTTCTTCAACGGGCTCCTCTCCGAGAAGCTGGTGCTCACGCACACACGCCGCGGCGACCGCTGGGCGTGGGAGAAGCTGCCCGGGCACAACCGCAACGAGGCCCTCGACTGCCGCGACTACGCCAACGCCGGCCTCAAGATCATCAACCCCGACATGGACGCCATCGAGCGCCGCCTGCAAGGGCTGGAGGAAAAACCGAAGGCCCCGCAGCAGCGACGGCAGCGGCCACGGCACAACCGGGCCGACGCCTTCGACGACTGGTAAGGAGGACACACCACAATGAGAAAGACCCGCGAACAAATCGAGTACCAGCTCTCCATCAAAAGGAACCGGCTGGAGCTCTACCTGAAGCGAGAGGCCGAGATGCTGGACGGAGGCGTCCAGAGCTACGGCATCGGCTCGCGCAATCTGGCCCGCTACAACACCGACCTCGGATCCATCCGGGCCGCCATCAAACAGCTCGAGGCAGACATCGAAGCCCTCGAGGCCGCACTGAACGGCGAAAAGCCGCGAAAAGCTGTGGGAGTAGTGCCCCGAGACTGGTGAAAGAAGCCCCGAAAGGGGCTTTTTTCATAGGCCGACGCCGGGAGTTTTCGCTCCTTTTCTCCCGACTTGGCCATCTTCACCATGAAGGAGGTGAGCACCATCAGCAAAAGAAAAAGCAGAAGCCGCCCACAGAACAGGCGGCAGCAGCCACGCCCTGTGAATAAGGGCTACGGCGACGCCGGCGCGAGCTGGCACAAGAAGGCGACCAAGGGCTTCAGAGCTATGAGCGGCAGCCCGAAGGAGGACATCGACGCCAACAACTACACCCTGCGGCAGCGTGCCCGGATGCTTTACATGGCGGCCCCGATCGCCACCTCTGCCATCCGCACCAACCGCACCAACGTCGTCGGCATCGGCCTCCAGCTCAAGAGTCGGATCGACCGCGAGGCGCTCGGCATGACGCAGGAGGCCGCCGACGCATGGCAGGCTCAGGCCGAGCGTGAGTTCGCTCTCTGGTCTGAGAACAAAAGGGCGTGCGACGCCACCGGCGTCAACAACTTCGCAGCCATGCAGCAGCTCGCACTCTCCTCGTGGCTGGTCAGCGGCGACGTGTTCGCAGTCGTGAAGCAGTACGAGCCGACGCCGCTCACGCCCTACTCGCTACGCCTGCACCTGATCGAGGCCGACCGAGTCGCCACGCCAACGACCTACGGCATCATCACCCCGATGCTGCTGACCACCGGCAAGGCGGCCAACGGCAACACCATCTACGACGGCGTCGAGGTGAACGGCGACGGCCAGATCGAGGCGTACCACATCCGCAGCACCTACCCCTTCGAGCTCGGCAGCACGACGACAACGTGGGCCCGTGTTCAGGCATACGGCGAGCGGACTGGCCTGCCGAACATCCTGCACGTCATGGAGAGCGAGCGCCCGGATCAATACCGCGGCGTCAGCTATCTCGCGCAGGTCATCGAGCCCCTGCTCCAGCTTCGCCGCTACACCGAGAGCGAGCTGACTGCTGCGGTCGTCGAGTCGTTTTTCACGGCCTTCATCAAGACCGAGGCAGGCGCCGGCGACAACCCGTTCAACGAGGTCGGGAGCAGCCTGCCGGAGGTGAGCCGAGATCCTAATGAGTACGAGATGGGCCCCGGCCAGATCAACATCATGGAGCCCGGCGAGGACGTGACCTTTGCAGACCCCAAGCGGCCGGCCAGTGGCTTCAACACATTCCTGCGCGCCATCTGTGAACAGGTGGGCGCGGCGCTCGAGATCCCGGCCGACCTTCTGCTCAAGAGCTTCAACAGCTCGTACAGCGCCAGCCGCGCCGCCCTGATGGAGGCGTGGAAGGCGTTCCGCATGAGGCGCAAGTGGTTTGTCGATGACTTCTGCACGCCGGTATATGAGATCTGGCTCTCTGAAGCCGTCGCCCGCGGCCGCATCAGCGCCCCGGGCTTCTTCGCAGATCCGGCGATCCGCGCCGCATACCTCGGCGCCGAGTGGATCGGCCCCTCTCAGGGACAGCTCGACCCGACGAAGGAGATCACGGCCGAGATCCTCGCCATCGGCGAAGGCATCACGACCAGAGAGCAGGCGACCATCCGACTCAACGGCGGTCAGTGGGACGCCAACGTCGACCAGCTCACTCGGGAAAACGAGAAGCTGCGCGCAGCGCAGGGGCAGGTCGACCAGAGCACAGCGGCCAGCGGTACGATCTCCGCAGCTCTGCGGGAGGCGATCGTCGCCGAGGCCATCAAAAGCATCAAGGAAGGAGACAAGCATGAGAACGCATAACACTCCCCGGCTCTGCGCCGGGCCTCAGACTGCGGGCACGCCGATCAAGTTCTGGAACGTCGCCAGCATCGGCGACGACGAGGGCGAGATCACCCTCTACGGCGACGTCGTGAGCCGTCAGCCTGTGGACTGGTGGACGGGCGAGCCCGAGCCCGGCCTCTACATCGCGCCCGAGAGCTTCATGGAGGATCTCGCGGCCGTCAAGGGCAAGAGCAATATCACCATCAAGATCAATAGCTGCGGCGGCGACCTCTACACCGGCATCGCCATCCACAACGCCATCAAGGGCCTGACCGGCCACAAGGTCGTCGTCGTGGAAGGCATCGCGGCCAGCGCGGCCAGCGTCATCGCCTGCGCGGGCGACGAGGTGCAGGTCTATCCCGGCAGCATGGTGATGATCCACGGCGTCGCCGGGCTGCTCTACGACTACTACACCCTCGCAGACCTGAAGAAGCTCCAGAAGGACTTCGACGCGAGCGAGCGGGCCATCGCGGAGATCTACCACGCCAAGACCGGCATCGAGGTCGACCAGCTCCGCAGCATGATGACCCGCGAGACGTGGATGGTCGGGCAGGAGGCCATTGACAACGGCTTTGCCGACACCATGCTCACAGACGAAGGCCCCGACGTCACCCTGAGTGCCGACAAGAAGGTGCTCCTCGTCGCCGGCATCCGGCACGACGTCAAGGGCTTCAGACACATCCCGGGGACGATCCCCATCGACAACAGCATCCACGCCGCCCCTGCGGCTGGAAATAAACACGCGGCCGCCAAGAACGACGGCCCCAAGAAGGAGGACAACAAGACCATGACCCTCGAAGAAATGAGAGCACAGCACCCCGACGTCGTGGCTCAGATCGAGCAGCAGGCGGCCGAAACTGCCAGAACGCAGGAACGCGCCCGCATCGAGGCCATCGACAGCATCGCCGCAAGTGTGGGCGACGCGCAGCTCGTCAGGGACGCCAAGTACGGCGAGACCCCCTGCACCGCTGAGCAGCTCGCGCTCAAGGCTATGCAGAAGCAGGCGGCCCTCGGTGCCAAGCACCTGAAGGACGCCAAGGCTGACAACGACGAGTCAGGCGCTGCCGGCGTCGGCGCTGCCCCTAACGGCGGCGAGGAAGGCAGCGAAAACGACGACAAGGCAAAGGTGGACGCCATCGTCGGCCTCTACAACTCCACCAAGTCTCAGAACGGAGGTAAGAAGTAATGAGCAAGAGACTGGACGAAAACCTCGGCAGCGTCGGCTATGACGGCCTGATCGTTGCCAACGAGCCCGTCGCTGACGTGTTCACCGTGACCATCCGCAAGGAGGCCACCGCCGCAGCCACCTATAAGCGCGGCACCGTGCTGGCCCTGCCTGCCGGCACCGCCGGCGACGGCAAGCTGGTGATCCTCGGCTCCACCGCGACCACCAACGAAACCCTGACCGCCAACTGCATCCTCGCCGAGGACGTGGAAGTCGGCACCACCGCGGACGTGACTGTGCTGGCCTACCGCACCGGCCACTTCGCCCGCAACAAGCTGGCCGTCGCAAGCGGCTACACCCTGAAGGCGACCGACGAGGAGGAGCTGCGCAAGGCCGGCATCCTGCTCTCCGACGCCATCGAATACTAAGAGAAGGAGGACAACAAAATGCCTTTTAACTTCTACGACACCCACACGCTGCTCATGGCCGTGCAGCAGCTCACCCCTGCTGCGACCTTCCTGCGTGACCGCTACTTCCCCACCAACGACGCGAGCGACATCTTCGCCACCGACGACGTGCTCGTCGAGTTCCGTGACGGCAGCAAAAAGCTGGCGCCCTTCGTGGCCCCTCGCAAGGGCGGCGTCACCGTCCTGCGCGCCGGCTACAATATGGAACGCTACACCCCGCCCTTCGTGGCTCCCCGTCGCGTCCTGACCCTCGACGAGCTGCGCAAGCGTGGCTTCGGCGAGGCTCTCTACTCTCAGCTCACCCCTGAGCAGCGCCAGCAGACCCTCATCCTGCGCGACGCTGACGAGCTGGGCGAGCTCATCACCAACCGCGAAGAAGCGATGGCCGCCGAGACCATGCTGACCAATGGCTGCGTGATGAAGCACATCGCCGACGACGTCGACAAGGCCGACGAGATGGAGATCCGTTTCTACTCCGAGGCCAGCAACCCCGCGACCTACACCCCGACGGCCAAGTGGGACGCCACCGGCGGCAAGATCCTGAAGGATCTGGAGGCCATGATCCGTATGCTGACCAAGCGCGGCCTCCGCGCTTCTGATCTGGTCTGCTCCCCGGACGTGGCTGACACCATCATCAACGACGCGGCCGTGCAGAAGCTCCTCGACAACCGCCGCATCGAGATCGGCAAAGTGGAGCCTGAGCTGCTGCCTGACGGCGCTGCCATCGTGGCCCATCTGAACGTCCTCGGCCGCATCATCAGCGTCATCTCCTACGACCTGACCTACACCGACGACGAGGGCAACGACAAGCTCTACATCCCGTCCGGCAAGTGCGTCCTCACCGCTCCCGGCGCTGGCCACACCGCCTACGGCGCCGTCTCTCAGGTCGAGCAGAGCGACGGCGAGTTCCACACCTACACCGGCCGCCGCGTGCCGAAGTATGTGAGCAGCGCCGAAGGCAACAGCCGCACGCTGACCATCTCCAGCCGCCCGCTGATGATCCCCAACAACAAGAGCCCGTTCATCGTTGCGGACGTCCTGACGGACTGAGCGCAGCAGAAAGGAGCAGAGCATGATCCAGATCATCAAGGGCACCTTCGGCTACTATAACGGCCGCAAGGTGATCCCCATCACTGAAGCAGACGGCCCTCAGAAGTTCGACGACGAGCTGGAGGCCCGTCTGGTGAAGGAAGGCGTCGCCAAGTACATCGGCGAGCTGGGCGAGACTGCCGAGCAGCCCGCACCCGCTCCCGGCGACGACGCCGACGAGCCTGCCAGCGCCAACACCGCGGCCGACGAGGCCCCTGAGTACAACGAGGACATGAAGCTCGACGAGCTGAAGGAAGTGGCCACGCGCTATGGCGTGGACGCCTCTGCTATGCGCAAGAAGGCCGACGTCATCGCTGCCATCGAGGCCGCCAAGGCCGAGCAGCCTGATGACGGTGCCGACGACGAGGAGCCCCCTCAGATCGGCGCCGCCGATCCCGTCTGATGGCCTTCAGCTTCAAGGCGATGGTCGAGGCTGACCGTCGGCGCACGTTTCTCAATCTCGACGAGTTCGGTGAGAAGCACACCGTCGAAGGCAAAGCCATCGCCGCCGTGCTGGACGACAACGCCCTGAAGGAACGCCAAGGGGGGCAAGAGCTGAGCGCCGCGGAGTCCTCTCTGCTGCTTTACGCAGCGGTCGAGGATCTGCCCGCTCGGCGCCCGGCGGGCGAAGGGCTCAACGTCGACGGCCGCGAGTACATCGTCAACGACTGGAGTGAGGACATGGGGATCGCCACCGTGGCCCTCGGCCAGACTGTCACCATGTAGGAGGTACCCCATGTCCATCGTCAACAGCATCGAAACCGTCCGGGACTGGCTGACCGCCGAGGTCTGCCCTCTGGTCAAGCTGAAGCTCCCCGACGACAACGCAACGGACGCCTCCTACCCATACAAGCTGGTAAACCCGGCCGCGTTCTCGCTTTTCGTACCATCGAAGGACAGGACGCCCCCGAACATCGCCGCGCCGATCCCGTCGGTTTGCGTGCAGATCGTTCAGGGCGACGACGACCTGCTCCAGAGTGCCCGAGACATCAAGATCCGGCTCTGCTTCTCAGCGTGGGATCCCGGCTACCACGGGCCCGACATCTTCAAGCCGAAGGGCGACGGCAGCGGCACCTACATCCAGCAATACAACGAGGCGGCGGCCTCCTACTTCGTGAAGAACGGAGAGGGCTGGCGTGACGCATGGAATTTTGTGGACACAGCTCTCCGGCTGATTGAAAACGCCGAGTACCTCGGCGACCTCCGCGTCATCAAGGAGAAGGGCATCACCTTCGGCCCCGTCGCGGAGCAAGACGCCGTCCCCGACTTCTACCCGTACTGGTTTGCATGGGCTGAGTTCTCCGTCGAGGAGACCCTGACCCGCAACCCGAAAAGCTACCAACACCTGCTTTAAGGGCAGCCGCTCGGCTGCTCTAATTTCATGCAAAGGAGGATAAGCAGATGGCAAACGAATACCTCTACGGCGCCTACGGCCACATCGGCGAGACCGTGGCACAGAGCGCCGTGCAGGCGGGCACCACGCCGGTCTATATCGGCACGGCACCCGTCAACCTCGTGCGCGGCTTCGGCGAGGCCGGCATCATCAACGCGCCGATCAAGATCACCAGTCTGGTCGACGCTCAGAAGAAGATCGGCTACTCGTCCGACTGGGGCACCTTTACCCTGTGCGAGGCCGTGTACGCGCATTTCAACAACACCCTCGGGAACATCGGCCCGATCTACGTCATCAATGTGCTCGACCCCTCCGCGGGCAAGCACCGCAAGGAGACGGCCACTACCAAGACCCTCACCTTCACCGGCGGCCGCGCCGAGTTCGCCAGCGACAAGATCATCCTCGACACCCTGACCATCGCAAAGAATGACAGCGGCAACTACGTCGAGGGCACCGACTACGCTGTGGACTATAACTTCACCAAGGGCACGGTCATCATCACCAGCCTGAAGGACGACGCGCAGCTCGCCGGCAGCCTGACGGCCAGCTTCAGCGAGGTGGACGACTCTGAGATCGCAGACAGCGACATCATCGGCGGCGTCACCTCCTCCGGCGAGTACAGCGGCCTGAGCGCGATCGCGCTGCTCTATCCCGAGCAGTTCGCGGTCTGCAATCTGATCGCGGCCCCCGGCTGGAGTCACAGCCCTGCCGTCTACAACGCCATGCTGACGACCTGCAAGAAGATCAACGGCCACTGGGACGCCTTCGTCGTGGCCGACCTGCCCCTCGTGGACAGCACCGCGCAGGCGGTCGACACGATCACCAAGGCGATCGCATGGAAGAAGGCCAACGCCTTCACCGGCGAGCGTTCTAAGGTCTACTGGCCGCAGGCTGTGGACAACCTCGGCAACGTGTTCCACCTGAGCACGCTGGCCGTGGTCGAGCTCATGCGCGCTGACTTCAGCCACAACAGCGTCCCGATGGAGACCTGCGGCAATAAGGCGATCCCCGTCATCAAGCAGTATTTCGGCGCCAACGCGAAAAACCGCGGCTTCGACCAGCAGAGCGGCAAGGAGCTGACGCAGAACGGCATCAGCACCGCCGTGGCATGGGGCGGCGAATGGGTACTGTGGGGCGACCATACAGCCGCCTACACCTACGGCGCAGACGTGGATCCCCGCGCGATCTTCGACGTCTCCATGCGGATGCTCATGCACATCACCAACGACTTCCAGCGCGAGTGGAGCCCGGAGATCGACGAGCCCATGACCCGCGCACTGAAGGATCGCATCATCAACCGCGAGCAGGAGAAGCTCGACGGCTATGTCAGCATGGGCGCGCTGCTCGGATCCCCTGTGATCCTGTTCCTCGAGAGCGAGAACAGCACCACCGACGTGATGAATGGCGACTTCCGCTGGGACATCGCCGTCACCCCGACCCCGCCCCTCAAGTCTGCGAGCGTCTACGTCGCCTACACCGACGCGGGCTTCTCCGTCTACTACGAAGGAGGTGACGAGTAATGGCAAACCTGTGGCTCGACCTGAAGGGCCCCATCCTCGCCGATACCGTCTATGTGGACGGCGTTCTCGCCGCCAAGGACGTGACCATCGCCATGCCTCCCGTCAACCTTGTGACGGCTGACTTCAAGGCGATGGGAACCTACACGGCGCCGCTGCCCGGCCAGATCGAGGCGATGGAGGCATCCATCACCAAGATCGGCATTGACCTCGGCCTGCGCAGCCTCGTCAAGCTGACGAGCAAGACCATCGAGATCCGCTGGGCGCAGGACGTCAAGCTCTCCGATGGCTCCACCAAGACCGAAGGCTGCAAGGCGTTCCTCCGCTGCGTCTCCAAGGGCATCCCCGGCCTGAACGTGGATCCCGGCAACGCCAGCGAGAACGAGATCGCGCTGGCCGTCAGCCGCTACCAGCTTTTCGTCGCTGGCAACGAATACTGGCTGATCGACCAGCTCAACACCATCATGCGCGTCGGCGGCGTCGACTACGCCAAGGACATCCGCAGCGTCCTGTAACAAGAAGGGCGTCGCCTCCGGGGCGGCGCCCTCTATTTATCGAAAGGAGACACACATGGAAAAGCTGACACTCCAGAACCCCATCACCATCAACGGCAAAAAGGTCAAGACTCTGACCTATGACACCGACGCGATCACCGTGGGAATGTTTGCCGATGCTGAGGCCCGCAAGCTCCGCGCGACCTCCAACAAGGGCGGCGGCAGCGCCGGCGCCTGCGAGCTCGACTACTCCCTGCACGCCTATCTCGCCATGATGGCGATCGTCGCCGTCAACAGCGACATCGACGTCAGCGACCTCGAGCGCATCAGCGGCCCCGACGTCATGGAGCTTATGAGGATCGGCCGAAATTTTACTACGGCGAGGTCGGCGGCACAATCCGAGGAAAGCGGCTCGGAGAGCTCGTCCGAGACTACTCTCGAGCCTTCCACACCTCAGTCGGCGAGCTCCGACGGGAACGCCTGACCGACTTCCTGATGGAATACTACGAGGCAGCCGAGGAGGCCAAGCGGCAACGCGACAAGGCCGCCTCAATGCCCCGGAATAACTTCAGGAAATACAGAAGGAGGTGACACTGATGGCAGGCAAAAACAAGATCATGCAGGCCGTCGTCAGCTTCGCCGGCACCATCGACCCCTCCCTCTGGAAGGCGATGGACAACGTCGCGGGACACCTCGACAAAGTAAACTGGAAGGCCGTTGCCGCCGGGAAGTATCTGGCAGAGCTGGGCGACGACTACAACAAAGCCATGAACCAGCTCTCCGCATCTACCGGCGCCACCGGCGACGAGCTGGACGCGCTGGGCGAGAGTGTAAAAAACATCTACGCGCAGAACCTCGGCGAGGACTTCAACGACGTGGCCGAAGGGCTGGCCGCTACGCAGAAAGCGAGCGATCTGGCCGGCGAAGCGCTGGAGCAGGCCACCGCGGCCGGCTTCGTGTTGCGTGACACCTTCGACTACGACATCAGTGAAAGCGCCAGAGCCGCCTCGGCTCTGATGAAAAACTTCAACATCAGCGCCGAAGAAGCCTACGGCCTAATCGCCACCGGCGCACAGAACGGCGCAGACAAAAACGGCGACCTGCTCGACACCCTGAACGAATACTCGGCGCAGTTTGCGGCCCTCGGCCTGAGCGCCGACCAGTTCATGGGCTCCCTCGTGGAAGGCGCTGACGCCGGCCTGTTCAGCATCGACAAAGTGGCCGACGCCGTCAAGGAGTTCAACATCAGAGCGAAAGACGGCAGCGACAGCAGCGCCGAAGCCTTCAAGGGCCTCGGCCTCAACTCCGACAAAATGTTCGCGGCCTTTGCAGCCGGCGGCGAGACCGCGCAGGCTGCATTTTTCGACACCGTCGAGGCTCTGAACAAGCTCGAGGATCCTCTCAAGCGCAACGAGATCGGCGTCGCACTGTTTGGCTCGCAGTTCGAGGATCTGGAGGCGGGCATCCTGCCCGTGCTCGGTGACATCGAGACCGCAGCCTATGACGGCGCCGCCGCGCTCCAGCAGATCAACGACGTCAAGTACAACGACCTCGGCTCTGCCTTCGAGGCGGTCAAGAGGTCGGCCGAAGTGGCCCTACTGCCTATGGCGTCGATGATCGCCAACACGCTGACATCGTTGGCCCCAATCCTGACCGACACCTTCGAGGAAATCAGCCCGGTCATCACCGACACGCTCAACGCTTGTATGCCGTTTGTGCAGGACTTCCTCGTCGGCATGGGCGACACCCTGAAGAAGGTCATGCCGATGGTCACGGAGCTGGCTGCGGGCATCCTGCCACTACTGGCTCAGCTCGTGGGCTCGTTCCTGCCGCCTCTGCTCGACCTCGCACAGCAGCTACTCCCGCCGCTCATGCAGATCGTTCAGGCTATTCTACCGCCGATCGCCAGCATCCTTGCCACCGTGCTGCCTGTGCTGGCGAACCTGATCGCCGCGCTGCCGCCGGTCATCACCCCGCTGCTGGAGGTGGCCCTGCAAATCGTCAACAGCGTCATCATGCCGCTGCTGCCTCCGCTGATGCAACTGATCGAGGCCCTGCTGCCCCAGGTCGTGAGCCTGCTCAATGCGATCATGCCGCTCCTCTCGCCCCTGCTGGCTATTCTGGAACCCATCGCAAGCGTGCTCGGCACGATCGTCGGCTGGGTATCGAAGATTGTCAGCTTCGGCTCCGGCGTCATCAGCAAGATCGCGGGCCTGTTTGGAGGTGGAGGCGGCGGCAGCGCCGACGTTTCCGGCTATGCGACCGGCGGCTTCACGAGTGGCCCGTCCATCGCGGGCGAGGATCCGCGCTATCCGACCGAGGCGGTCATCAGCTTCAACCCTGCATACCGCTCGCAAAACCTGTCCTACTGGGCCGAGGCTGGCCGGATGCTGGGCGCATCCAGCGAGGCCGACTACGAGCCCATCAGCAGCGGATCGGGCACGGCTGTGGTCTATGACCTGAGCGGCCTGTCCTTCTCACCTCAGATCAAGGTCGAGGGCGACACCGACGAGGACGCCCTGATCCGAAAGCTCCGCGACCTCGAGCCGGAGTTCATCGACTTCATCCTCGAGGCACTCAGCAGAAGGGAGGGCGGTGCCTATGTCACAGCAGACAGTCGGCTTTATTGATTATGTGGCGCAGGGCGGCGACACCTTCGACAGCATCGCGCTCGTCGCATATAACGAGGAGCGCATGGCGAGCACCATCATCGAGGCCAACCCCGACCTCAGCGACGTGCTGATCTTCGAGGGCGGCGAGGCTGTGCGGATCCCGATCGTCGAGACTGTGGAGACGCCGGAGACCCTGCCGCCGTGGAGGAGGTGACGCCGTGAAGATCCTATACGAAGGCGTCGACATCTACCCGGACGTCAGCGTCCACCGCTGCTATCACGATATGTACGCCGAAAAGCAGAGCGACGAGCTGCTGCTCAAGCTCAACGACACCCGCGAGCTGTGGGACTCGTGGAACCCCAAGAAGGGCGACACCATCGCCATCGAGGACGGCGCTGCCAAGACGGGCAAAATGTTCGTCGAGAGCGTCGTCCCCGAGTCCGGCATCATCACCCTGCGGGCCTATTCCGTCCCACAGTCTGCGAAGGATAAGCGGAGCAAGTCATGGGAAAAGGTCAAGTTCCTGCAACTGGCTCAGGAGATAGCCGGCCGCCACGGCCTGACGCTCGAGACCTACGGGATCACCGACCAGACCTACGACTACGTCGAGCAGAACAACCTCGCAGACTTCGCATTTTTTCAAAACCGCTGCACCCTCGAGGGCGCGGCGTTTCTGGTGTATGACGGCAAGCTGGTCGTCTACGACGAGGCGTACATGGAAAGCCAGCAGCCCGTCGACACCATCACCATCACCCCGGCCAATGACTTCGAGTACCGCGACGAGGGCACCAACGCCTACGGCTCGGCCGAAGCCGTCAACGGCGGCCTGACCGGCACCTTCGCAGCCCCGAACGGCGGCGACAAGGTGCTGCGCCGGATCCTACCCTTCCGCATGACTGACCAGAGCGAGGCCGACCGCTTCGCCAAGGGCCTCCTCCGGGACGCCAACAAAAACGCGACCGTCGGCACCCTCTGGACGGGCTCGCTGCTGCGAGACTATGCGGCGGGCTCTGTGGTCACGCTGGCGACCGAGGGCGTTAAGTCGTGGGACGGCACGGCCTTCATCAGCCGGATCCGGCACGACTACGTCAAGACGCGGAGCAAGCTATACCTCCGCAAGCCACTGGAGGGATATTGATGAACAGCAACAACCAAATGATCCAGAAGGGCAAGATCTCCAGCGTGGAGGGAAAGGCCGACAGGAACGGCGACAAAACCACGGCCAGAGTGCTCCCGAGCACCGCCGACAGCATGGTCACACGGCCGCTGACGATCCCGTGGTATCTGCGCGGAGAGATGGGAAACCTGACCCCCGGCACAGAAGTCGCCTATGCTATGTTCGAGGACGGCACCGGCATCATCCTCTCCCGCATGGACGGAGAGTGGGACGGTATCGTCCCGGGCGACATCACCGTCAAGAAGGGCGCGCTCACGATGCAGGACAAGGGCATCAGCGTCCCGTCGGCAGACGTGACCGCCACGGGCATCAGCCTGACCGGCCACACCCACACCGACAGCATGGGAGGCGGCACTTCTGGCCCGCAGTAAGGAGGGATAGACATGGCCGTCATGGCATCATGGAACGGCAAGACGTGGGGCGTCTCCAGCCAGAGGATCGCCGCCCTGAATGGCGTCTCCTCCAGCGTCGAGCTCGACACGGAAAACAGCGACGACAAGGCCGGATCCCCGGCCACCAAGACCAAGGCGCTCAAGCTGCAAAGCATGAGCTTCGACTTCGATCTGGCGTCTGCCGTGGGCGGCGACGCCCGGGGAGAGTTCGAGTCGTGGACGTCGCTGGTCGGGCAGTACGCCCCCTTCTATCTGGCCGGTCGGCGCTTCGGCCCGGCCAATCTTCAGCTCACCGGCGTCAGCCTCTCAGACACCACACTCGACAACCTCGGCCGGATCCTGAAGGGCAAGATCACGATCAACCTGACGGAATACGCCGAGGAGGCCAGCAGCAAGAAGGCCGGCGCAGGCGGCTCGAGCAAGAGCTCGTCCGCGGCCGGCGTCTCGTCCTCTGGCGGCGTCGGCCGGCGTCTGAGCGCCGTCACCGTCGGAGCATCCAGCAGCGACAAGGCTGCGAAGAAACCTAACAACGCACAGCTCAAGTAAAGCGAGGTGATCCCATGAAAGCATCCGGCAACGGAGCGCCCGAGATCTGTGTGCAGAACCTCCTCAAGACCATCCGCGGGGAGGTGCCCTATGAGCGCATCAAAGGGATCGACCGCACGCTGATCGACAAGCCGAGCGAAACCGCTGCGACCGATCTGGCCGCCGACGTGGAGTTTCTCGTGGAAACATACGAGCCCCGCGTGCAGCTCAGTGACTCCGACCTGAAGGCTCTGACCGCTCAGGCGGGCGACTTCGAGCTGCGGGCCAGCATCGACAACATCACATGAAGGAGGTGAACAGCGTGAGCGACGCGACAAACACCTACGGCGAGGACATCAAACTCACCACGACAGACGCGAGCACCTTATACAAGACCATCATCACCGAGCTCGAAAAGGGCGCCGGCGAGCCGCTCTACCCGGGCGACGAGCGCCGGATCTTCGGTGAGGCTCTCGTGCCCGTGTTCGTTGCCCTCTACAACAGCCTCAACGACGTCGGCCGGCAGACGCTCCTCCGCTATGCGAGGGGCGAGGTGCTGGACGCCATCGGCGAGCGACAGGACGTGAAACGACTGGAAGGCACACCGGCCAAGACGACCATGCGCTTCTCCGTCTCCACGCCGCAGGAGAAAAACATCATCATTCCGAAGTGGACGAAGGTGACGCCGGACAGCGAAAACTATTTTGCAACCGACGAGATCGCTGTGCTGCAAGCTGGCGCCTACTCTGTGGAGGTGCCGACCTCGGCCGTGAGCAACGGCACGAAGTTCAACGGCTACGCAGCCGGCACGATCACCACCCTTGTCGACCTGATCCCCTACATCGAGTCCGTCACCAATCTGACCGAAACGGCCGGAGGCGATGACGGCGAGCCCTACACCACCGAGGGCGACAACCGCCTCCGCGAGCGGATCCGTCTGGCACCCGCCAAGAGATCCACCGCGGGCCCTGAACAGGCTTACATCTACTGGGTAATGACGGCCGACAGCTCCATCGTGGACGCAAAGGCCGTCAGCGAGAAGGAAACCGTCAGCGAGACCCTCACGGTCTACGACGGCAAAGCCTTCAAGGGCGGCGGCACACTTCTGACCGACACCCTCGTCGTGAAGGCCCACGGGCAGAGCACGGCGGCGGTCAAGGACACGGACTACACCGTCGACTACGCCGACGGCCTGCTGGCCATCACGCTCAAGGGCAGTCTCGCGGCTGCCGAAAGCATCGACATCATCATCACCCGCACGCTGGAGGGCTGCGTCAAGATCGTGCCCCTGCTGGAAGGCGGCGGGATCCCCGACACTGCCATGCTGGCGAAGGTGCTGGACGTGGTCAACGCCAAGGACATCCGGCCACTCACTGACAAAGTGAGCGCCGTGCCCCCGGAGGTCGAGACCTACGACATCGAGATCGTGTACTACACCACGCCGGAGAGCGAGGCAGAGGTGATCGCCAACGTCGAAGGCACAGGCGGCGCGATCGACCGCTACAACGAGTGGCAAGTCGCAGCCCTCGGCCGGGACATCAACCCCGACCAGCTCCGCAAGCGGATCCTCTCGCCTTCGTGGGGCGAGAACCTGACAGGCGCCTTCCGCGTGGACGTCGTCAAGCCGACCTACAAGGCCCTCGACGACACGCAAGTCGCCAAGTTCAGCGGCCACCTGACTGTCAGCCACAAGGTCGAGAGCGAGGTGGTGTAAATGCGGCTCAATGAGACCGAGATGGTCAAGCTGCTGCCTGCGTGGATGCAGGAGGACGGCGGCGACAAGGGCCTCGCCACCGGCTGCGACATCATCAGCCGCGACGCCTATGCACGCCTGAAGCTCCTGAGCAGGTGGGACAAGATCGACCAGCTCAGCGACGCAGAGCTCGACGAAATGGCGTGGGAGCTGAACATCCAGTGGTATGACAGCACCGCGCCCATCGCAGCCAAGCGGGCCGTCATCCGCAACAGCGACCGCGTCTACGCAAAACTCGGCACCCCCTACGCCGTGGAGCAGATCGTGGCCGACTACTTCGGCACCGGCGAGGTCAGGGAGTGGTATCAGTACGGCGGTCAGCCGCATCACTTCAAGGTGCTGAGCGACAACCCGAGCCTCGTCAACAGCAACCTCGACCTGTTCCTGAAGCTGCTGCGGACGGTCAAGCGCCGCAGCTCGTGGCTCGACGCGATCCTGATCTGCCTGACCGGCGAAATGTTCCTCTATTCCGGCATGGCCGTCAGGGATCACACCCAAGAGGTGCACGTCATGGGCAGCGACGAGATCCACATCTACCACGCGGCCGTCGTCCACGACAACAACCGCGAGACCGTCAGCATCGGCACCGACGCGGCGGTCATCTCAGACTAAGGAAAGGAGATAGACATGGCTGCATTTATCAACAACGACATCACCACCGCCGGCCTGATCGTTCTGGCGAAGGGCGTGGCCGGCCAGAAGATCAACTACACCAAGATCGTCCTCGGCGATGGCTACCTCGAGGAGGGCCAGACGCCCCGCACCCTCACCGGCGTGGTCAGCCCGAAGGCGACCGTCGACATCACGAAGCTGAAGATCAACGGCGACGGCACCGTGGCCGTCGGCGGCATCTTCACCAACGGCGACGAGACCGAGGGCTTCTACTACCGCGAGCTCGGCCTTTATGCCGAAGATCCCGATCCAGAGGTCGGCGAGGTGCTGTACTGCTACGGCAACTGCGGCGATCTGGCCGAGTGGATCCCGCCCTCCGGCGGCGCCACCATCGTCGAGAAAACCATCGACATCGTCACCGCGATCGGCACGGCCACCAATGTGACCGCCTACATCCCCGCCGACGCCTACGCCACCAAAGAGGACTACGAGACCTACAAAGCCATCGCCCTCGGCGCGCAGGCTACGGCAGAGGAGGCTCTGGCACTCGCCCGGCAGGCCATCGCAATCGCACAGGCCGCCGAGGCGTCGGTGAATGGCCTGAGCAACACGGTCGGCCAGAACACCAGCAAGATCGCAACGCTGTGGGACGCCGTTTTCAGCGAGATCACGACCAACCCCTTCCAGATCACGTTTGCAGACCTGACGGGCATCACCCTGACGGCCGGCATCTGGAACAGCGGACTCCAGCGCCTCGAGTGCTAAACTACCGGCCAAAGGCCAGAAAGGAGGCCGCCCATGTATAGAGGCACCACACCAACCATCACCATCAACTGTGACATCGACGTCAGCGAGTTCGTGACCATGTGGGTAACATTCCGCACGCAGCAGCTCGCCACCTATGCCCCGCCGAAGCAGGTGGAAGTCACCAAGCACCTCGGGGACGAGGGCGTCGACGCGACCGACAAGGTCGTCACCGTCAGCCTGACACAAGCCGACACGCTGCTGCTCGGCTCTCTGTCTCCCGACGAGGATCAACAGGTGGAGGTGCAGATCCGCGGCAGGACGGAGGACGGGCGCGCGTTTGCGAGCAACATTATGACCGCCCCGCTCAGCCGGATCCTGAAGGACGGCGTCATCTAAGTGAGCGTCGACTTCAATGCCTCGTTCTCTGGCAGCGCGGAGACCTTCGGGGCGAAGATGACCGAGACGCCTGCCCCCATGACCGCCTCTATGAAGGAGACGGGCGGCGGCAGCGCCTCAAACTACGAAGCCCTGCGCAACAAGCCCAAGATCAACGGGCACGAGCTGATCGGCGACATGACGCCGGCGCAGCTCGGCATCACGGACGACAGGCACCACACCCACAAGCAGGCGCAGGCGGCGAAGGTGTGGACAGTCGCCCACAACCTCGGAAAGCGGCCCGCCGTCACGGTCGTCGACAGCGCCGGCACTGTGGTCATCGGGGAGGTCGACTACCTCGACGACAACACCGTGCGCCTGACCTTCTGCGCAGCCTTTTCCGGGACTGCATACTTCAACTAAGGAGGTAAACCCGTGAAATTCCTGACAAGCATTGATCTCTCACAGAACGAGATCCAAAACGCCATCATGCAGCCGCTCGCTGCACCTCCGGCCAACCCGAAGATCGGCCAGATCTATTTCAACAGCATCGACCTGACGCTGTACCTGTGGACAGGTGAGAAATGGATCCCTGTGCCGACCAAGACCTCGCAGCTCGAGAACGACAGCGGCTTTATCACCTCCGGCGACATCCCCGAGGGCGCAGCAGCGTCCACGACTACGCCGAAGATGAACGGCACCGCCGCCGTCGGCACTGAGATGGCGTTCGCACGCGGCGACCACGTCCACCCCAAGGACACCAGCAAGCTGAACACGGACGGCGACGGCTCCAACGTGACCGTCGCCTTCGAGGCATCGGCCAAGCGTGAGGCGCCCACCTCTGGCGAGAAGCTGAGCGTCCTGCTCGGCAAGGTGCTGAAGTTCTTCAGCGACCTCAAGACCGTGGCCTTCTCCGGCAGCTATAAGGATCTGAGCGACAAGCCGACGATCCCGTCCGCTGCCGCTGACGTCGGCGCGATCCCCGCAACGGAAAAGGGCGCAGCCGGCGGCGTGGCCGAGCTGGACAGCGGCGGCAAGGTGCCGGCCAACCAGCTCCCGAGCTATGTGGACGACGTCGTCGACGCCTACATCCGCACCGGCGCCACGGCCCTCGGTGCCGACTGGCTGAGTAAGACCTCCGGCGGCGCCGCCCTGACACCTGAGTCCGACAAGATCTACGTCATCCTGAGCGAAGGCGAGTACCAGAACAAGACGTACCGCTGGAGCGGGACGACCTACGCCGTCATCGGCAACGACCTCGCCATCGGCGAGACTGCGAGCACCGCCTACCGCGGCGACCGCGGCAAGACGGCATACGACCACAGCCAGAGCGCCCACGCTCCCGCCGACGCCGAGAAGAACGTCCAGAGCGACTGGAACGAGACGGACGGCAATAGTGACGCCTTCATCAAGAACAAGCCTGCGATCCCGAAGGCCGTCACCAAGACCGTCCAGACCCTCAGTGACGCGGCGAGCAAGAGCTTCACCGTCACCGGCTACATCCTCAGCGTGATCCTGATCGACAGCGCCACCAAGGAGCAGGTCATCGGCGACGTCTCTTTCGAGAACGCCACGGCCTCGGCCAACGGCAAAGTCACGGTCACGCTCGCGGCCGCGCCCTCCAACCCGATCCTCGTCATCATCACAAGCATCGCACTGTAAGGAGGCCGGCCTATGAAACACTACGGAGCAGTCGACGACCCGAAGGACATCACGACGAAGGAGTATGTCGACGCGGCTGACAACGCTCTGAAGGTGAAGGTCGACGCCCTGTGGGACTTCGTTTGCACGGACATCACGAGCAACCCCTTCCAGATCACATTCGACGATCTGGAGGGGCTGACCGTGAGATCCGGCATCTGGAACACAGGGCAGCGGAGGCTCGAGTGCTGATGGGAAACTGCTACAACTACACCCCGATCCCACCAGCCGAAGCCTCCTGCATCATCGCGCACCTGTTCGTCGAGCTGGCCCTGCCCTGCTCCTGCTGCAAGCGGGAGGACGGCGTCATCGTCATTCAGGGCAAGACCTACGACGGCAGCAGCGCCCGCGTCACAATCAAAGGCGAGGAGGTGAGATACTACGGCAAGCAACGGACACTCGCGGCCATACGAGCGGGCCAATGTAGGCCGCCCGCCCTTCGGCCGTGACAAACTGCCCGAGATGCAGGTCATCACGGACGCCAAGGAGCTCGAGAAACACACCTACATCAAGACCAGAAACCCGGCCGTTTTCCCGAAGAAGGAGCGGCTCGGTCTGGCGCAGAGGATGATGAACGAGGCCAGTGACCTCGTCGCCGATCTGATGGAGGCCAACGATCTGCTCCTGACGGATCCCGAGGAGCGTGAGCTCAGATACCGTGCGCAGCGGTCAGCGCTTCGCAACTGCCGAAAGCTGATCCACCACATCGAGCTCGCGCATGAGATCCTCAGCGGCTTCAGCGATGACGCCTTTGCATACTGGGCGAAGATGGCGGCCGGCGTGAAGAACCAGACCGCCAAATGGTACAAAACGGATAAAGAGAGGGCCGCCAAGCTGGACGCGCAGAAGCGTCACCAGTGAGGCGGCCCTCGGGGTATGCCTTGTTTTTTCGTGCCGGCTCGGCCAACAACGCCCGCAACGTCAACACCGATGGCACTCTGAACAGGAACAACGCCTACAACGGCAACAACGGCCTGCGCCCCGCTTCGATGGATCGCCCGACTTATTAACCGCCCGGAGACGGACGGCGAACACTGTGCCCCATCATCCAAGGAAGGCATATCCCTCCCGCAGCCGCGGCCGTCTGACCGGCCCGGTCATGGGTAAACACAAGACCGCCGATGCTCCCGGCGGCGCACGCAAAGCGTGGCCGGAGCTATACACGGCGGGGAGACTTTTCAATGGAGAATATCGTAAACAGCACCATCGCGCTCTACAAAGCATACCGCAAAACCCGCTGCGGAAAGCGCGACAACCCGACCGCCATGCGCTACCGCATGGAGGCCATCGAGCGCACCGTCGCCCTCTCTGAGAGGCTCCAGCGGCGCGACTATTCCTTCGGGCCCTACTACCCCTTCAAGGTGTACGAGCCCAAGGAGCGGCTCGTCCTCGCCATCGACTTCGAGGGCAAAGTCGTCCAGCACTCGCTCTGCGACAACGTCCTCGAGCCGGCGTTCTCCCGGCGCTTTATCCGGGACAACTACGCCGGCCAGATCGGCAAAGGCACCCACGACGGCCTCGACCGTCTGACTGTGGCCATGCGCCACTATTTCTTCAGCCGAAAGGCAGCAGACGAAGCAGCCCGCAAGGCTGCCGGCCTGCCGCCCCGGCCGATGAACGAGTGGGACTACGCCGACGGCTGGGTACTGAAGGGCGATTTTTCAAAGTTCTTTTACACCCTGCTCCATTCCTACTGTTACGAAACGGCCCGCCGGGCCCTGAAGTGGCTGAAGGATCCCGAGCTGATCGACTTCGCTGAGTGGCTGCTGTGGCTCATAATCGACAGCACACCAGACCCCGGCATCCCGATCGGCAACCAGTCGAGCCAACTGCTCGCGCTGCTCTATCTGGACGCCTTCGACCACTGGCTGAGGGATGACCGCGGCCTCGTATATGGCAGGTACATGGACGACTTCTACATCATCCACAGCGACAAGCTGCTGCTCCGGCAGATACTCAAGGAGATCGAGGCGTACATCAAGCCGCTCGGCCTTCGGCTGAACGGCAAGACGCAGATCCTCCCGCTGAAGAACGGCATCGACTTTCTCGGTTTTCACACCTACCTCACGCAGACCGGCAAGGTCGTGAGGAAAGTGCGAGCCAAGAGCATCGACAACATGAAGCGCAAGATCCGCAAGTTCCGCGGGCTGGTGGACTCCGGCAAGATGACACTCGACAGCGTCGTGCAATCCTACGCGAGCTGGACGGGCCACATCTCACACGGCAACACCTACCACCTGCGGCAGAACATGGACGCCTATTTCTTCAGCTATTTCCCGGAGCTCAAACCATCACCGAAAGGAGACACAACTCATGGCCCAAAAACTGAGCAACCTCGCAAACAAGTCGAAGGTCAAGTTCGGCAGCCTGTACGGCAGCCCGATCGTCTGGATCGTGGCCGATAAGAACCACGCAGGCTACCCCTCCAACAGCGTCACGCTCGTGACCAACCAGATCATCAAGATGCTGTGCTTCGACGCGACAGAACCGAGTAACGGCAACAGCGACCGCCGCGGCTACGGCAACAACCGATACATCTACTCGAACCTGCGCCAGTGGCTCAACAGCCCCGCGGCTGCCGGCCAGTGGTACACCGCACAGCACTCCGCAGACCAGACGCCGGACTCCTCCCACGTCTGGAACGGCGTCAACCCGTACAGTGGCCTCGCCGGTTTTCTGAACGCCTTCACCGCCAACGAGCGGGCGGCTCTGCTGAACACCACCATCACGGTCGGCAAGAGCTCCACAGACGGCGGCGGGACGGAGACCTGCACGGACAAGATCTTCCCTCTGTCCTGCACTGAGGTCGGCCTGAGCGGCGACCACGTCTGCGGCAGCAAGCTGGCGATCTTCAGCGACAACAACAGCCGCATCGCCACCGTGACGGCCTCCTGCGTCGCCAATTCCAACTATTCCAGCAACCCGGGCTCTGGTGCCGCGTGGTACTACTGGCTGCGGGACGCCTATGCCGGCTCGGCACGCCTCGACCGCGACGTCATCCCCAACGCAGACGACTGGTGGTGGCTGTCTACTGCCTTCAGCACGAAGTCTAACGGCTACGAGTCACTCGCCCGCGTCGTCGGCGCCGATGGCACTCTGTACTGGGGCGGCGCCTGCCTCGGCTACGACGGCCTGCGCCCCGCTTGTAATCTGTCCTCTGATCTCCTGATCTCCGACTCCGTCGACTCGGATGGATGCTATACAGTGATCTACAATCAGGCGCCCACAGCGCCGTCGTCCATCACTGTCCCGAGCGAAGTGCTCGGCGGCGAGAACCTGAGCATCTCGTGGGCGGCCTCCACCGACCCCGACGGCAACCTCTCCGGCTACGTTCTGGAGCGCAAGGTCGGGAGCGGCACATGGGCGCAGATCTACAAGGGATCCTCGCGCAGCTACACCGACGCCATCACCTACGGATGGACGAGCGTGCAGTACCGCGTCAAGGCATACGACGCCGCCGGCGCGGAGAGTGCGTACACCACCAGCGCCACCCGCACCGTCACCAATAACCGACCGCCCGTCATCAGCGGCACGGACGGCGCCCTCGGCAGCTTCAGCACGGCGGCCCCGTCCTACGAGTACACCGTCACCGACGCCGACGGCCATCAGGTCGACGTCGTGGAGATGCTGGACGGCGTGACGCTGCGCAGCTACACCGTGACCCTCGGCCAGACCAACACGCTGACGATCGGCTCCGAGGCGTGGCTGAAGGTCGTGAACGGCAGCCACACCCTGAAGATCGTGGCGACCGACGCCAAGGACGCCAGCGTCACCCGCACGCTGACCTTCACCAAGGCCGTCACGTCCGTCGAGTTCGAGCAGACCCTCGCTATGGAGGCCGACGCCATGCCGACCAAGGCCCTCGTCAACATTCAGGGCAATTTCCCGGCCGGCTGCACGCTTCAGGTCTGGATCTGCAACAACGGCAACGACGCGAGCCCGACGTGGGAGGACATCACGCAGAAGGCCCGCACCGGCCAGAAGCACTATTTCACCAACCAGACCAAGACGGCCGCAGCATGGGGCGTCAAGGTCAAGGCCAAGCTGCTCCGCGGCTCCGCTACGGAGACCTGCTACATCCAGTCGATCGGAGGTAACTTTGCATGATTAAACACAGAGCCGACAGCATCCAAAAGCTGAACGACGAACAGGCCGCAGAGGCCAAGAAGGACAAAACCATCGCCGAGCAGGCTGACACCATCGAGCTGCTGAAGGGCTGCATCATGGAGCTGGCCGACGTGGTCTACGGCGACGGAGGGGAGGTAACAGCATGAGCAAGATCGTCGAGCTGTACGTCAGGGAGCTGACACGCGAAGGCTCCACCATGACCATCAACGACGTCCCGAAGAAGCTGCGCAAGCAGGTCGAGGACGCCATCGCTGCCATCGAGGCAGCCGCAAACGCTGGCACCGCGAAGGAAGGGGCGAGCGAATGATCGCCCGGGCCCTCGCGTGGCTATTATTAAAAATTGCAGGAAAGGAGGAGCGTGAAATGCTGGTACGTCTGTATGCAGGCGAGATCATCATGGGCCGCATCACCGAGGACAACGTCCCCGCGAAGCTGAAGGCCCGCGTGCACAAGTATCTCGTCGACATGGGCTACTTCGACGACGTCGAGGAATAAGCCCAACAACAAGGAGGGCCGCGTCCTGCGGCCCTCCGGCTTTTATGAGGTGACACAATGATCGAAATCAACATCGGCGCGCTCGTCGTCCTACTGGGGATCCCGACGGCCGCGACCGGCTTCTGCTTCTGGATGCTCGAGCACAGGATCCAGAAGCGCGAGAAGCAAAAGGAGGCCGAGGAGGCCAAACGGCAGAAAGAGGCAGCGGCCCGAGAGCGTGCCCGTGAAGATCTCCAGATCATCACCATTCAGGGCACGTCGGCAGCCATCGCCCTCGGCGAGGCGACGGCCCGGGCCGTGCAGCGCATCCATGACGCGCATTGTAACGGGGATATGCACGCGGCCCTCGACTACGCTGCCAAAATCAAACACGCGCAGAAGGACTTCCTCACCAGTCAAGGGATCCACGCGATCATCGACTAAGGAGGTGAGCAGCATGGCCGCAAAGAAGCGCCGGCGCAAGCGTAAAAAGAAAATCGAGGTGAGCAAAAAGCTCGCATACTGGGCGGCCAGCGTGGCAACGCTCAGCGCAGCCAGCTCTCTGCTGCTCTCTGCCTTCGGGCGCGACCCGGTCGGTGAGCTGACCGGCACCATCTTCACCGCCTGCGTCGGCTATCTAATCACATACGCCGGCAAGAGCCTCGGCGAGAAAATCAGCCGAAACCGCCACGGGCTCGACGCCGACGGCAACCCGCTCCCGGATCCGTCCGGGGACACTCTCAACAATGAGGAGGCAAAAGGATGAACACCATCGACATCACCCCTATCGTCAACGCAGCCCTCGCCCTGATCGGCGCCGGCGTCAGCGTTTTCCTGATCCCGTGGCTGAAGAAGCAGACCACCGAGGCACAGCGCAAGGAGCTGACCGCGTGGGTAAAGATCGGCGTCGCTGCCGCTGAGCAGCTCTACGTCGGACAGGGCCGCGGCGAGGAGAAGAAGCAGTACGTCCTCGACTTCCTGAAGCAGAAGGGCTTCAAGGTCGACGAGGAAAGCGTCGTCAACGCGATCGAGGCAATCGTCAAGCAGCTCAACACTGAGGGCCTGACCATCGAATAACGGAGAGGGCGGGCTCCGGCCCGCCCTTTTTCTTTTTGCAAAGGAGGCAAACCCATGAAAAACCAGAACACCGACGACATCAAGCTGAAGCCCGGCGAGACCATCACAGACGAGACTCTCGACGAGCTGACCAGCGGGAAAGGAGACGACGACAATGAGTAACAGCCCTCTGGTGGTCTACACCAAGCTCAGCCCGAACCACTCGGGCAAGCGCACCAAGAAGATCGACACCATCACGATCCACTGTATGGCCGGCAACTGCTCCGTCGAGACCTGCGGCAACCTGTTCGCCAGCTCTGCGCGGCAGGCGTCCAGCAACTACGGCATCGGCACCGACGGCCGGATCGCCCTGTACGTCGACGAGGCAAACCGCTCGTGGTGCACCTCGTCCAACGCCAACGACCAGCGGGCCGTCACCATCGAAGTCGCCAACAACGGCGGCGCGCCTGACTGGCCCGTCTCCGCGAAGGCATACGCCGCGCTGCTGGATCTCGTGACCGACATCTGCAAGCGCAACGGCATCAAGCACCTCGTTTGGTCGACCAGAAAAAACGACCGCGTGAACCACCTGAACGGCTGCAACATGACCGTGCACAGGGACTACGCGAATAAGAGCTGCCCGGGCGACTACCTCTACAACCGCCATGGCCAGATCGCGGCCGAGGTCAACAAGCGCCTCGGCATCACGGACGCAGGCGGCAGCACCGGCGGCCAGACCTCCGGCAACACAGAGACCGGCCTGAAGGTCGGCGACGTGGTCGACTTCAAGGGCACGCAGCACTACACCAGCGCGGCGGCCAAGGACGCCAAGATCTGCAAGCCCGGCAAGGCCACCATCACGGCCGTCGCGGCCGGCAAGGCGCACCCGTACCACCTGAAGGCGGTCAGCGGCGGCGGCTCCACCGTTTACGGCTGGGTAAACGCTGCGGACATCTCGACCGGCAGCACAGGCACGGCCACGAGCTACCGCGTGCGGACGACGGCCGACGTGCTGAACATCCGCAAGGGCCCCGGCACCAACTACGGCGTCGCCGGCCAGATCAAGGGCAAGGGCATCTACACCATCGTCGCCGAAGCCGCAGGCCCCGGCGCGACCAAGTGGGGCAAGCTCAAGAGCGGCGCGGGCTGGATCTCTCTGGACTACGTCACGAAACTCTAAAACCGCATAGAAAAGCAGAAACCCGCCCGGAGATCCCGGGCGGGCTTTTTCTGTTATGTAGGGCTTTACTCCTCGGCGTCAGGATCCGGCGCTTCACTGGCAGCGGCGAGCTCGGCCTCTGTGGGCTGGAACCGCAGTACACGGCCCTCGGAGTCATAGAAACCGCCGAGCAGGATGGTGAAAATATCGACCAACCAGCCGATCCCGCAGGCCCCGGCCGTCAGTAGCCAGATGACGCCCGTGCCGGCCGAGCGAGCGCGGATCCAATGAGAACCAGAACGGCCTCATACGTCGGCACCTGCCGAAGGGCACCGACCTGAGCACGATCTCCTACGAGGAGACCAAGCGGATCGAGGACTGGCTGAACAACTACCCCCGCAAAATGTTCGGTTATCTGTGCTCCGAGCAGCTTTTCCGGGAGGAAATCGCCCTCATTCTGGCCTCCTGAAAATTATTTTTGCTTTTTTGTGCATTTACTCTTGACAAACGGCGCTTTCGCAGGCGGGAGCATGCCAAAAAAGCCGCCGTCCGCATCAGCGGGCAGCGGCATCGTTTCTGGAAAGCAGATTTACACAGTATTGATTCATGCTGATGCCCTCCTGCCGCGCACGCTCCGCCAGAGAGCGATGCAGGCTTTTGGGAATCCGCAGCTTGAACTGACCGGAATACTCGTCATCAGACGTAGGCTCTGGGATCTCATAGCCATCTTCCAGTGCGGCGGCCAGCCATTCGCGTTTGCAGTCCAGCGCGTTTTTCAGCGCCGCTTCCGCCGTCTCGCCGCTGGTCAGGCAGCCGCGCAGCTCCGGATACGAGGCTACAAAACCGCCTTCGTCCGTGTCCGGAATAAGCTCCAGACGATACGGAAGATTCATATAATACTCAATCGTCTTCACGATTTGACACCTCGCTTTCTACAACTTCTTTTACCATCATAACGTAGACTTTCTTGATCGGTTCGTGCATGGGAATCGTAATTGGCGCGCAGCCGGGCTTTCGGAACGTGCAATGACTGCTGCCGCCGTTTGGCTGGCGCATTTCATAGCCGTAGCTCTCCAACACCTTACGCAGCTCATCAAAACGAAGATCGCGCGATAATCCGCAGATCCTTGCCAATAGTTTATCCCATTTTGACACGGCGCATCACCTCAGTCGCTTCTCTTGCTTTCATTATAGCATGGTGTCATATATGGTGTCAAATGAAATTTGCGTGAGTTTATTACGATCTGCCTGCAATTTTCCGCACCAGCGACATGCCCCACGAAATCAGCCCCAGGACAATGAGCGCATACCAGATCCCATTCGCCAGTGCATAGTGGCTGTAATACCAGTCGGAAAACAGCGTCGGCACGATCAGCGCATACAAAAGCGGCAGACTAAGGTGCAGCAGCGACGCGGCATGAAATAATACGGACAGAAGCAAACAGCCAGCCCCAAATACGATCATCAACATGGCACAGCCTCCTTTAGAAAGTTTGTGCCATGTTAGCTTGGAACAAGGAAAAATTCAAGGATCAATCCAAAAAAACTTAGAAATTGGAGGGATTCATCATCGAAGTTAAAATCAACAAAGAAATCCAGCGGTATCAGGAGAGCATCCTGTTCGGCTTATCCCTGCGGCAGATGGTGTTCGCGCTGCTCGCCATCGGCGTGGCGGTGGGCGCGTATTTCGGACTAAAGCCGCTCATCGGCGCAGCGGAGGTCGGTTGGGTGTGTATGCTGGCAGCGTTCCCGTTTGCCATGTGCGGCTTTTTTACCTACAACGGCATGCCCGCGGAACGCTTCCTGCTGGCGGTCGTCCGCTCGGAGATCCTCTGCCCGCGAACGCTTGCATATCATCCGCAGAATCTGTACGCGGAGCTTTTATTGGACAGCAATACAATGCGGGAGGTGCTGACGCTTGATTAAAACCCTCAACAACACCATCAAGCAGGACAGAACAGCCTATAAGATCCCGCGCAGTGTGCAGGACATCATTCCCATCCAGCGGATCTTTGCGGATGGGATTTTTCAGTTCGGTACGAAATATTCCAGAACGCTGCGCTTTTCGGACATCAACTATGCCATTGCCTCGAAAGAGGACAAAACCGCGATGTTCCTCGGTTACAGCGAACTGCTGAACGCTTTGGACAGCGGCTCAACCACCAAGCTCACGATCTGCAACAAGCAGGTCAACCGGCAGGCGTTTGAAGATACCGTCCTGCTCCCGCAGCGCGGAGATTCGCTCGACGGATTCGTGGACGAGTTCAACGGGATGCTGGAAGGCAAAATCTCCGGCAGCTCCGCCAGCGTGGAACAGGAGCGGTTTATCACGGTTTCCGTTCACAAGAAAAACGTGGACGAAGCACGCACGTTCTTCTCCCGCGTAACGGGAGAGGTCTCGTCCAAGCTCTCACGGCTCAATTCCTCCTCCAACGAGCTGGACGCCGCCGAGCGACTGGATGTGCTCCGGGGATTCTTCCGGCCAGAGGAAGCGGCACTGCCGTTCGACCTGCAATCTGCCATGAGGCGTGGGCACAACCTCAAGGATACGATCTGCCCAGATAGCTTGGAATTTCATCGGGATTATTTCAAAATGGGCAGTCAATACGGTCGCGTCCTGTTCCTTAAGGATTACGCCAGCTACATCAAAGACAGCATGATTCTGGAGCTGACCGACCTCAACCGGCGCATGATGCTCTCCATTGACATGATCCCCGTGCCGACGGACGAAGCCGTGCGCGAGGTGGAGAACAAGCTCCTCGGTGTGGAAACCAACGTTACCAACTGGCAGCGCAGGCAGAACAGCAACCAGAACTTCTCTGCTGTTGTGCCGTATGATCTGGAACAGCAGCGGAAGGAAACCCGCGAGATGCTGGACGACCTCACGACCCGCGACCAGCGGATGCTGTTCGCCGTGGTCACGCTCGTGCATCTGGCGGGCAGCAAGGAGGAACTGGACAGCGACACCGAAACGCTCCAGTCCATTGCGCGCAAGCACCTGTGCCAACTCGCAAAGCTGAGCTTCCAGCAGCAGGACGGCCTGATCACCGCGCTGCCGCTTGGTTTGCGGCGCATTGACGCGCTGCGGACACTCACGACAGAAGCCCTCGCCGTGCTCATGCCGTTCAAGGCGCAGGAAATTCGGCACCGACACGGCATCTACTACGGGCAGAACGCGATCTCCAAAAATCTCATTCTGGCAGACCGAAAAGAGCTGCTCAACGGCAACGGCTTTATTCTCGGCGTCTCCGGCTCCGGCAAGTCCTTTGCCGCCAAACGCGAGATCACGGAGATCGCGCTGTCCACGAATGACGACATTATCATCATCGACCCTGAAGCCGAGTATCGCCCGCTGGTCGAAGGCTTGGGCGGCGAGGTCATTGAAATCTCCGCAACCTCGCCCAATCATATCAATGCTCTTGATATGGAATCCGGCTACAACGACGGCGACAACCCCGTCGTGCTGAAATCCGAATTCTTATTGTCCCTTTGCGAGCAGCTCGTGGGCGCGGGCAAGCTGTCTGCCAAGGAAAAATCCATCATTGACAGGTGTACTGCCCAGGTCTACCGCGAGTTCATCCGAAACGGCTATCTCGGAGTTGTGCCGACATTACAAGACTTCCACGCTGCGCTCCTGGAGCAGCCGGAACCCGAAGCGCGGGACGTTGCGCTGGCGTTGGAGCTGTTCACAGAGGGCAGCCTCAACACCTTTGCCAAGTACACGAACGTGGACACCAACTCCAGAATCCTCTGCTATGACATCCGTGACCTCGGCAAGCAGCTTTTGCCGGTCGGTATGCTCGTTGTGTTGGACAGCGTGTTCAACCGAATCATCCGAAACCGCAAGCTCGGCAAAAATACATG